>Ga0302314_10004609_pt1 | contig 25286 bp, 26 predicted proteins | sample III_Palsa_N2_3_FD_200533 | JGI IMG/M metagenome (GOLD analysis project Ga0302314, IMG submission 200533) | Peat permafrost microbial communities from Stordalen Mire near Abisko, Sweden - III_Palsa_N2_3 | ecosystem: Environmental > Terrestrial > Soil > Palsa > Peat permafrost | place: Sweden... | reverse complement strand
GTCCGATCAAGGCGCAAAGCGCAGACGTAGCTCGGGCTACGGCGAGCATTTGCAACGCAGAGCGGGCGTGTTTTGACGGGACGAGCGGGCGTGGCGGGTTCGTTCACAGGTTCTCAGGCCGCGACGCGGCGATCGACTTCCTCGTTGTCGAGGTAGGCCGACTCGAAGGTGTCGGCCACCGCGAAGCGGCGCACGAACGCGAGCGCCGTGTCGGCCACTTGGCGCCAGCCGCTGTCGATGGTCAGCGAGTGGCCGCGTCCCGGCATCTCGACGATCTCGGTCAGGCCCGGGTTGGCCTGCTGCTGCCGGAACGCCGCGTTCGCCAGCGCCCACGGAACGGTGTTGTCCTTCTCGCCGGAAATGACCAGCAGCGGCCCGCGCTCCTGGTTGAGCGTGTCGACCTGCGCCTCCGTCCACGGATTGAGATTGGCCGTGGCGGCCTGGAACAACGGCGCGCCGGAGCCGGGCACCGCGTAGTCGCGATACAGCGCCTGCGCCTCCATCTCGCCCACCGCGTTGGCGAACGCGAAGCGGAACTGCTCGTAGCTCAGCGGCACGGCGCGATGGCGATTGGACGGATTGTTCAGCACCGGCCAGGCGGCCTTCAGCGCCGACAGCGGCAGCGGCAGCACGCCGCGGAACGGCGCCGGGTCGATGGCGACGGTGACGGCCGACAGGCCGCGTCCCGCAAGGATCTGCGCCAGCAGCCCGCCGAAGGAATGGCCGATGACGGCCGGCTTGCGCTCAAGCTGCGCGATGACCGCGGAGAAGTGGTCGGCCACCTGCCCCACCGTCTTGCCGGCCATCACGCCGGGGTTGGCGTTGGCCTCGGCCACCGTGGCCGGGTCGTCGGGCCAGTCCGGCATCAGCGCGATGTAGCCGGCCTCCTCGAAGGCCTCGGCCCAGCGCTGCCAGCTGCCGGGCAGCAGCCACAGGCCGTGCACGAAGACGACCGGGTGCAGGCCGGAGATGTTGGCGCGCTGGATCTGCGCGCGTTCGGCGACGGAGATCGCCCCCATGGATGACGATGCCGAGTTGCCCATGCGCCTGCTCCCCGCCGGAAACGCCGCCTCGAGATGAGACGGATATCGGATCCGATTTGATCGTATCCAAATGTAGCCAGGAGTCAACGGCCATGTGCCGCGAACCCCTGTTCTGGGGAGGTCCGTTACATCACGCCCGGCGGCGCCCGGAGCGTTCCTCGAACGACGCGGGCTGTCGGGCGTCTTCAGGACTCACTGGCCTTCGGGCGGCTCCCACAGCTCGACCTTGTTGCCCTCGGGATCGACGGCCCAGCCGAACTTCCCGTATTCGGACTCGTCCGTCTTGTCGAGCACGGTGCAGCCTTCGGCGCGCAGCGCCGCCAGCAGCCCGGCCAGGTCCGCCACGCGATAGGTCACCATGAACGACGGCGCGCCCGGGCCGAAGTCTTCTCCGCCGCCGCCGACGCGCCAGGCGGTCGTCCCGGCGACGGGCTTCCCCGCCTCGTCGACCCAATCGAGGGCCGCGCCGCCCCAGGACTTCACGTCCATGCCCAGGTGCGTCCGGTACCAGGCCTGCAGGGCAGCCGGATCCTTGGCCTTGAAGACGATTCCGCCGATGCCCGTGACACGTCGCATAGCTGCCCCTCGAGAGGAAAGAATCGAATATAGCGCGGCCAGGCGGTGCGGCGCATGACAGCATGCAGCGCCGTTCGGGACACGGCTTGCGGACGACGTGCCGCGAACGCCTCGCTGCGACGTACCGGCCTCGCGGGATCGAGCTCGTCGATCCGGATGCCATACTGCCGCCAGCGGCATTTCATCCGCCGCGCATCCTCCCGCGCCGTTGCCCGGCCTCCCACCAAAAGGAACCCAGATGACCTCCACGAACCTGCTCCGCGCCGCTCTCGTCTCCGCCGCCCTTGCCGGCTGCGGCCTGGCGTTCGCCGCCACGCCGGCGTCCGCCCCGGCCAAGGGCGGCTCGCCGCAGACCCATCACTGCAAGCAGGCCGACGGCAGCATGGACATGACCAAGACCAAGAAGGCCTGCCTGGCCGCCAAGGGAACCTGGGCCAAGGACGCCACCGCCGCGGCGCCGGCGGCCTCGAAGTAAGTCGGAGCCCGGGCGGCCGCCGACATCGGCGGCCGCTCCGGCCTCGTCTTCACGAGCGCCGTCACGCGCCCGGAAACGACGCGCTCGGGTTGGACAGCCTGAGCTGCACCTGCGCCGCGTGCGCCATGCCGCGCAGCACCGCACGCTCGCGGTCGTTCAGGATGCGCGGCGCGACGTTCAGGAGCACCAGGTTCGCTCGCGTGCCGTCCGCGGCGAACAGCGGCACGGCGCCGACCACGAAGTGGCCGGTTCGATCGGGCGTGTCGAGGTCGACGACGACGGCGTCGCCGGCTACGATTCGAGCCGCATCGACGCCGCAGCGCCTGGCGACATCGATCAGCATGAAGCCGATGTCCTCGAACGAAGGCATGGCAGTCCTCCCAGTGGTCGGCGGTCTCTGGGTGACGCACGGTCTGAATGCCGCGCTGTGCCTCCGAGACGGAGTCTAACCGCTGCGTGGCCGGGCGATCGCGCCCCGGCAATGGGACAATGCGGGCGACCGCCGCACGCTGCGCAGCGGTCCGACTCACCCGGACGACCGCCTCCGAAGCCTGCCTTCGGACGCGGACGCCTCACCTGTCAAGACTACGGACGCCGGCGGCCGAATGCTCGAAGACTCCGCGATGATCTCGGCGACGGGGCGCGCCCTGGCGACGCTGCTTCGTCCGATCGTCCGTTTCCTGCTGAAGCACTCCATCCCGTACAGCGCCTTCGAGGCCATCGCCAAGCGCGTCTATGCGCAGACGGCCATGGAGGACTTCGCGATGCCGGGCCGCAAGCCCTCCGTTTCGCGCGCGTCGATCCTGTCGGGGCTGACGCGCAAGGAGGTCAACGCGCTGCTCCACGAGCCCTGGGAAGGCATAGCCCCGAGCAGCACGCACTACAACCGCGCGTCCCGCGTCATCTCGGGCTGGATCCGCGATCCCCAGTTCCACGATGCCGACGGCGCGCCGCGGCCGCTGGCCGTGGACGGCCCCGACGGCTTCGACGAGCTCGTGCGCCGGCACAGCGGCGACGTGCCCACGCGCGCCGTCCTCGACGAGCTGACGCGCGTGGGCTCGCTCGCGACGCTGCCCGACGGCCGGCTCGAGCTGCGCCAGCGGGCGTTCGTCCCCAGCGACAGCATGCTGCTCAAGCTGCGCATCATGGGCACCGACGTCAGCGAGCTGATCGAGACCATCCTCCACAACATCGAGCCGGACGCGACCGGTGCGCGCTTCCAGCGCAAGGTCATGCACGTCGGGATCCCGCTCGATGCCTTGCCGGACTTCCGGCAGCTCAGCGCGCAGCGCTCGCAGGCCCTGCTCGAACTGTTCGACGGCTGGCTGGCGGAGCACGACATGGGCGACGTGCCCGAGTCGGCGTGGCCACCGGGCAGCACGGCCAGGGTCAGCGTCGGGATCTACTACCACCAGCAGGTCGCCGGCGACGATCCGCAGCGCTGAGCCGCGGCGTCTGCGCCGTCACTGCGCGCGAGCGGCCATCCACCGGTCGGCCTGCGGCACGCGCAGCTCGCGCACCGTCGCGCGATAGCCGATCAACGCCGCGTTCTTGACGATGCGGCCGCGCGTGGCCGCCGGGACGTGCGCCGCGACGAAGGCGTCCAGCGTCGGCAGCATCGCGCGGTCGGCGCCGGTGTCGAAGAAGCGCGCGGCGATCGAGGCTGCGCCGCCCTCGTCGAACAAGGGTTGGACCTGCGGCCAGTGCGTGGCGATGAAGTCCAGCGTGGCGGCGGGACGGGCCAGCGCGATGCTGCGCAGCAGGTTGCCGGCGATGGTGACGGGCGGCGCGCCGGAGATCGCGAGCGCCAGCGCGCGCCGCGCGAGCGCCGGGTCGCGCACCATCCCCAGCAGCGGATAGAGCTCGGCCTGCTCCTGCGGCGTCGCGGCCTGCGCCATCGCGCGCAGCGTGTCCCAGGTCGCAGCGTCGGCCTGGATCGCCGTCACGTGCAGCACCGCCTCGCGCAGGTCGCCCTCGAGGCTGCCCGGCTCGGCCAGGTAGCGCCGGAAGCGGCGCTGCGCCTCGGCGACGACGGCCGGATCGTCGAAGGTGCCGAGCGCCTCGATCAGGTCGCCGCGCAAGGTGGCGACCTGGCTCGCCTCGCCTGCCGCGGCCTGCCAGCCGACGCGCGCGAGGAACGGGTTCAGCAGCGCACGCGCGAACGCGCGGAAGGCCGGCCGCGACGGCAGCCCGTCGTGCAGGCGGTCGAGGTCGTCGAGCTGGTGGACCAGCACGCCCACGACGAGCGGGTCGGCCCGCGACGGCACCTGGCTCAGCAGCTGCAGCCACGCGCCCATCGGCAATTGGCCGGCGTAGGCCAGCGCCTGCGCGTCGTCCATCAGGCCCAGCTGGTCGCCGACGTCCAGGTCGGCGAAGCGCTGCGTGAGCGTCGCGAGGCCCGCGTCGGCGTAGCGCACGCGCAGGTAGCTGGACTGCCCCGCGTCGATCACCAGCGGCCCGCAGCCCGGCACCGTCACGCGCTGCGGCGTCGGCCCCGTGATGACGGCGCGCGCGCTGCCGCCGCCCAGCACCGCGAGCGCGACCGGCGCGTGCCAGCGCGCGATGCGCGGCGCTCCGACGGTGAACTGATCCTGCGACAGCGTGACCTCGGTGTTGCCCGCGACGCAGCGCGCGTCGTGCTCGACCAGCAGCGGCACGCCGGGCTGCAGCGTGAGGTCGCGCGCGATCGCGCGCACGGGGCGCGCCGCGTGCGCGTCGAGCGACTGCCACAGGTCGTCGGTGACCGTGTTGCCGTAGGCGTGCGCCGCGATGTAGCGCCGCACGCCGTCGCGGAACGCGTCGTCGCCCATATAGGCCTCGAGCGTGCGCACGACCTGCTGCCCCTTCGAATAGGTGATCGTGTCGAACGCGCCCTCGGTCTGCGTGATGTCGTCGATGTGCATGATCACCGGATGCGTGCCGCGCAGCGCGTCGATGTCCATCGCGTGCTGCTTGGACGCGGACTCGCGCGGCCAGCCCTGCCATTCGGGATGCAGCTCCAGCGCGGCCTTGACCTGCATCCACGACGCGAAGCCTTCGTTGAGCCACAGGTCGTCCCACCACGCCATCGTCACGAGGTCGCCGAACCACTGGTGCGCGACCTCGTGCGCGACGGTCTCGAACACGCGGTGCCTGTCCTCCTCGGTGGCCAGCTTCGCGTCGATGAGCAGGTCGTGCTCGAAGTAGAAGATGGCGCCCCAGTTCTCCATCGCGCCGAAGGTGACGCTGCCGCCGGCGCCGGCCACCATGTCCAGCTTGGGCAGCGGGTACGGCGTGCCGAACCAGTCGTTGTAGTACGGCAGGATGCGCGCGGCCGCGTCAAGCGCGTACGCGGCCTGCGCGGTGTCGCCGCGCTTGACGATCACGCCGACGTCCACGCCCGCGACGTCGCGATGCACGCGCTCGAAGTCGCCCAGGCCGAAGAACAGCAGGTAGGTCGACATCCTCGGCGTCGTCGCGAAGCGCACGCGCTTCAGGTCGCCGGGCAGCGGCTCGGTCGACGCGATCGGCATGTTGCCGACGGCCATCAGCCCGGCCGGCACGGTCACCGTCAGGTCGAAGGTGGCGCGACGCGCGGGCTCGTCCCAGCTCGGCACGAAGCGGCGCGCGTCGGAGTCCTCGAACATCGTGAACAACGAGGTCGCCTGGCCCTGCGGCGTCGCGTACTGCAGGCGGAACAGGCCCGAGGCCTGGTCGTTGATCCTGCCGCTGTAGGCGATCTCGAGCGTGTGGCGGCCGGGCGCGATCGCGTGCGCGAACGTGAAGGTGGCGCGCTGGCGATCGGCGTCGAGCGCGATGCGCGGCGCGTCGGCGCCGGCATCGAGGCGCGCGCTCGCGATGGCCAGCTCGGCGCTGTCCAGCACGATGCGGTCGGTGGCGCGCAGCACGCGAACGTCGATCTCGACGCGGCCGTCGAAGGTGGTCTCGGCCGCATGCGGCGTGATGGCGATGCGGTAGGCGTCGGGGACGACGTCGTCGGGCAGGATCATCCGGTTCGCGGCCGCCGCCGACGCGCCGAAGCAGAGCGAGGCGAGGACGCCGAGGACGAGCCGGTGGATTTTCTTGTGCATGGGTTCGGAAACGGAGAGCGCCGCGGCGCATTCTAGGGAACGGGCTACGCACCGCTTGCAAGTGATAAACGATTGGGTTTACCATCAACGCATCCGTTGACTTCCATCCGCCGAGGCTCCCATGCGCAAACCCCCGCCGGCCGGCTGGCCGCAGGCCACGTCCAGCATCTTCTACCGCGACGCCGCCCAGGCGATCGCGTGGCTGTGCGACGCGTTCGGCTTCGAGGTGCGGCTGAAGGTCGAGGGCGAGCCGGGCGAGATCATCTACAGCGAGCTTGTCTACGGCAGCGCCATGATCTCCGTGAGCGCCAGCGCCAAGCCCGGCGAGGCCTTCGAGCCCGGCCGCGGGTTCAAGGCCAAGCATGCGAGTCCGCTGGACGTCGGCGGCCGCGTCACGCAGGCGATCTGCCTGTTCGTCGACGACGCCGACGCGCACTGCGCGCAGGCACGCGCGCACGGCGCGACCATCACGTCCGAGCCGGCCACCAACGACTACGGCGACGACTACTGGAGCGACCGCAGCTACGGCGCCACCGACTGCGAAGGCCACGCGTGGTGGTTCATGCACCGCGTGCGCGACCAGCCCGCGCGGTGACCCGCCGCGCCGCCCCTTCCGCGGTCGACAGCGACGCGCTCGACCGCACGCTGCAGGCGCTGGCCGAGCCCACGCGGCGCGCGGTGGTGGGCCTGCTGCGCGACGGCCCGCGACGCGCCGGCGAGATCGCGGACGCGCTCGCGATGTCGCGCCAGGCGATGAGCCGCCACCTGCGCGTGCTGCGCCAGGCGGGCGTCATCCACGAGGTCGGCCCCGCGAGTCCCGACGACGACGCGCGTGCCCGCACCTACCAGCTGCAGGCCCAGCCGCTGGCCGACCTGCAGTCGTGGCTCACCGACGTGCAGGCGTTCTGGGGCGCGCAGATGCAGGCGTTCCGCAGGCAGGCCGAGCGCGTCGCGCGGCAGCGTGCGGCGAGAGGCCCGCGATGACGGGCGATCGCGTCAGCGCCAGCGTCTTCGTCGACGCGCCGCCCGACATCGCGTTCGAGGTCTTCACCGGGCAGATCGACAGCTGGTGGCGCCACGGCCTGAAGTTCCGCGACGGCGCGCGCGGGCTCAGCGTGCTGCATCTCGAGGCAAAGCTCGGCGGCCGCCTGTTCGAGACGATCGCGACGCCCGGCTCCGACGCGACGCACGTCGTGCAGACCGGCGTCGTCACCGAATGGGATCCGCCGCATGCGCTGCGCATCGAATGGCGCGGCGGCAACTTCGCGCCGCACGAGACGACCACGGTCTCGGTGGACTTCGCGCCGCGCCGCGGCGGCACGCAGGTGACGCTGGTGCACGCCGGCTGGGCCGCGCTGCCGCCCGATCATCCGGTGCGCCACGGCCAGCCGGTGCCGCGCTTCATCGCCAACACGGGCCTGTGGTGGTCGGACCTGCTGACCTCGCTGCGCATGCGCGTCGCCGACGAGCGCGCCGCACCCTGGCTGCGCCTCGCGCGCGCCGAGATCGGCGTGCGCAGCCATCCCGCCGGCAGCAGCAATCCGCGCATCGCCGCGTACCACGCCGGCACCAACATCGCGGGCTACGACGACAAGGCCAACTGGTGCTCGTCGTTCGTGCAATGGGCGCTCGCGGGCGTCGGCATCGCGGGCACCGGCTCCGCGCTGGCGCGCAGCTGGCTCGCGTGGGGCGCGCCGCTGGACGAGCCGCGCGCCGGCTGCATCGCGGTGCTGTGGCGCGAGGATCCGCAAGGCTGGAAGGGCCACGTCGGCTTCTTCCTGCGTTTGGCCGGCGACGACGTCGTGCTGCTCGGCGGCAACCAGCTCGAGGCGGTGCGCGAGCATCGCTATCCGCGCGCGCAGGTGCTGGCGTGGCGCTGGCCGGCGCAGGTCGCCCCCTGACGCGACGAAGGGCGCGGCTCGTGCCGCGCCCCCGTCACCCACCACAAGAAAACGCCGGGTCAGTTCGCGCTGGTCGACGGCTGGCCGGCTTGCAGCGAGCCGTTGGCGCCGACGTTCACGCCGCCCTGGCGCGAGGCCGACCCCTGCAGCGCGCCGGTGCCGGAGACCGCGCGGGTCGAGGTCGCCGCGGAGCCGGTGCCGGCGACGGTGGTCGACGTCGCGTGCGACGGCTTGGTCGTCGTCGCCGGCGCAGCGCTCGTGCCGGCCGGCGCGGCGGCGGTCTTCGTGCTGCTCGTCCTGGGCGCGGTCGAGGTGGACGACGACGGCGTCGTCGCGCCCGGCGCATTGCGCGTCACCGAGCCGGTCGCATTGCCCGTGGCCGACAGCGTGCCTGGCGAGGCGCTCAGCGCGCCGTTGGCGCTGCCGGTGGTCGATCCGGCCGCGCCGCTCAGCGTGCCGGTCGCCGAGCCCTGCACGCCGGCCGCGGTGCTGCCCACCGTCGAGGCCACGCTGCCCGCCGTCGCGCCCACGCCGCCGACCGCGGACTTGCCGTCGGCCACGCCGCTCGCGGCGGTCGCCTTGGTCGCCGCGGCCACGCCCTTGACGTTGGTCGCCGCGTCGCCCGCGGCGGTCCTGGCGCTGCCGATCACGTTGCCGGCGGCGTCCTTGACGGGCGTGAGGTCGGGCGCGGCGACGCTGCCGGTCACGTCGCCCGTGGCGTTGCCGGCGAGATTGCCGACGAGGCCGCCATGGCCGGCGCCGGCGCTGCCGCTACCCGCGCCGCCGAGTCCGCCGCCGAGACCGAGGCCGCCGGCATGCATGCCGCCGCCGCCCAGCAGGCCGCCCGCCTGCGCCGAGGAAGAGATCGCCACGCAGGCGGTCGACAGGGCCATCACCGCGACGGTGTGGAGAAGGGATTGCTTGCGGATCATGGGGTTCACCTTTGTCTGGTTGGCGCACGAACGATTCGCGGCCTGCAAAGGGAGAACGCCGGGCGTGCCGGGTTTCTTCCGGGGCAATCGAAATCAGTTGTAACTAGCGCTCGCGTGCCATGGCCACCGCATCGGGCGGCGTGCGCAGGCTCTCGGCCACGAGTCCGCGGCCGATGCCCTCGCGCGGCGCCTGCGGCAGGTCGCGCGCTCCGGCCGCCAGATGCGCGAGCGCCGCGCGCGCGCCGTCGGGCGAGGCCTGCTGATAGCCGGCCGCGAGCAGGCCCGCGACGAAGGGCGCGGCGAACGAGGTGCCGCGCACCGGCACGAACGCGCGCGTGCCGCTGGCCGCGGCGGCCATGTCGGCGCCCGGCGCGACGAACATCACCTGCGGCCCGCGCGCGCCTTCCGGCAGCAGCCGCAGCTTGCCGTCGACCGCGCCCACGCCCACGACGCCGGGCCACGACGCCGGATACAGCGGCGGCGCGGCCGGGCCGTCGTTGCCGACCGCGGCGACGATCAGCATGCCCCGCGCCACCGCGTGCTCGACCACGCGCTGCAATATCTGGTTGGCCGGGCCGACCAGGCTGATGTTGACGACGGCCACGCGCATGCGCGCCATCCATGCGAGCTCGCGCGCGATCGCTTCCACCGAGCCGCCGGTGGCGGCGTCGCAGTAGGCGTCGCCGGCGTAGAGCGTCGCGCGCGGCAGCGCCGACGCGAAGCGGTCGCCCGCGCCGACCATCAGCGACGCCACCGCCGTGCCGTGCGGCGCCGGATGCGCGCCGTCGGCGCAGCCGTGGCGCAGGATCTCGGCATGGCGCAGGGTCGGGTGCGCGTCGTCGACGCCGCTGTCGATCAGCCCGACCTGCAGCGGGCCGGCCGTGGGCGCGGACGGCGGCGCGGCTTCGGCAACGGACGCCGGCATGCTCGCGGCGCCCGCCGCGCCGACGCTGCCGCTGCCAAGGTAGATGTGGTGGAAGTCGTACGCGCCGGCCGGATCGATCGCCCGCGCGCGCGCGACCGCATCGGCCAGCTCCATGTCCGGCGGCGCCTTCATCACGACGAGCGCTTCGTCGAGCCCGTCCAGCGGCTCCTCGCGCAGCACCTTGAATCCGGCCGCCAGCAGCGCGTCGCGCGCCGCCGGGCCCGACGGCTGCGCCAGCACCTCGGCGCGCACGATCAGCTCGCCCTGGGGATCGCGATCGAGCTCGCGCCGGTGCTCGTGCTGCAGCTGGGTCGCGGCGGTCAGCCGGGCCGTGAGCATGTCGACCGGCGCCAGCACGTTGTCGACCAGCGGATCGACCCGCTGCACGAGCGGCGAGCGCGTGACCGGCGACAGCGCGTTGCCCAGGGACGGCAGCCGCAGCTGGGCGTGGGCAGGCGCGGTCGGCGCCAGCAACGCGACCGCGAACGCAAGGATTCGGCAAGTTCCGGGTTTCATGTAGGAGATAACGTCGCGGGCATGGAAGAAAATCCATCCCCACGACGTTCTCCCATCATGTCATGAGCCTTTCGCCCCTTGCGTTGCGCGCGGAGATCGCGGCCCTGCTGCCGCGGCTGCGCCGTTTCGCCCGCAGCGTCACCCGGCATCGGGAGGACGCGGACGACCTCGTGCAGATCGCGGTCGAGCGTGCGCTGAAGCACCTCGATCACTGGCAGGATGGAACCCGACTGGACAGCTGGCTGTTTCGAATCATGAAGAACGCGTGGATCGACGAGGTGCGTGCGCGCGGCCGCCGCGACGAGGTGCTGGCGCCCGAGGAGGCCGGCGAGCACGTCGGCTTCTCGGAGACCGGCAGCCGCGACATCCGGCTGTCGATCGAGAAGGCGATGGGCCGCCTGCCCGAGGACCAGCGCATGGCCGTGAGCCTGGTGCTGGTCGAGGGCCTGCCCTACAAGGAAGCCGCGGAGGTGCTGGACATCCCCATCGGCACGCTGACCAGCCGCCTCGCGCGCGGCCGCGATGCCTTGCAACTGATGCTGGTCGACGGAGACCTGACGCCATGAGCGACGCACGGCCGCCCGAAGGCGCTCGCGCCGCAGTCCGCAGGACGGAGACTTGACCATGACGACGCTGACTGAAGACGACCGCATCGCCGCGATGGCGTACGTCGACGGCGAACTGCCGCCGGCCGACCACGCCGCGTTCGAGGCCCGGCTCGCGCAGGAGCCCGCGCTGGCGAGCGCGGTCGCGCGAGAACGCACGCTGCGCGCGAGCCTGCAGTCGACCTACGCGCCGGTGCTGGACGAGCCCGTGCCGGCCGGGTTGCTGGATCTGCTGGCGATGCCCGGGTCGGCCGCGGCGCCTGCTGCCGCCAACGACGTCTTGCCGGTCGGCACCAGCGACACCCACCGCGCCACGCTCCCGCACGCCCGCCGCTGGCGCTGGCCCGAATGGGGCGCGATGGCGGCGAGCCTCGTGCTGGGCCTGGTCTTCGGCAGCCGCCTGCTGGCCCCGCACGCGGCGAGCGGCGGCGACGCGCTGGCGCTCAACGTCGCCAACGACGGCTCGATCACGGCGCAAGGCCACCTGCGCGACGCGCTGGAGCAGCGCGTGGCCGGCACCGACCTCGACCCGAACTCCAACGTGGCGGTGGGCCTGACCTTCCGCAACCGCGCGCAGCAGTATTGCCGCACGTTCACGCTGGACAACGCGTCGTCGGGCATCGCGTGCAGGCAGGCCGACGGCTGGGTGGTGGCCGATCTCGAACGCGCGACGAGCGTGCCGGCGAGCGCGGTCGGCGCCTATCGCACCGCGGGCAGCGCGTTCAGCCCGTCGCTGCTGCAGGCCATCGATTCGATGCGCGACGGCGACACGCTGGACGCCGCCGCCGAGACCGCCGCCCGGGCCAGGGGCTGGAAGCCCTGAGAACCTGTGAACGAACCCGCCAGCCCTTCGCCGCGACGCCGGTCAGGCGGTCACTTCATCGCGATCTGCTTGCCGCTCGTGTCCTTGAGCGTGCCCCATTCCTTGCGGATCAGCGTCTTCACCGATTCCGGCAGCACGATGTAGTCGATGTCGCTGGCGGCCTTGTCGCCGTTGGTGTACGACCAGTCGAAGAACTTGATCGCGGCGGTGCCCTGGGCCGGCTTGTCCTGCACGCGCTGCATCAGCACGAAGGTGGCGCCGGTGATCGGCCAGGCGTTCTTGCCCGGCTCGTCGGTCAGCACCTGGTAGAACGACTTCGTCCAGTCGGCGCCGGCCGCCGCGCCCTGGAACGTCGCTTCCACCGGCTCGACGAAGGTGCCGGCCTGGTTCTTCAGCTGCACGTAGGTCATCTTGTTCTGCTTGGCGTAGGCCGACTCGACGTAGCCGATCGAGTTGGGCAGGCGCTGCACGAATTGCGAGACGCCCTCGTTGCCCTTGCCGCCGACGCCGTTGGACGGCCAGTTCGGCGCGGTGCCGAAGCCGACCTTGGCCTTCCACTCGGGGTTCACTTTCGACAGGTAGTTCGTGAAGATGAAGCTGGTGCCCGAGCCGTCGGCGCGGTGCACGGTGGCGATCGTGGCGTCGGGCAGCGCGACGCCCGGGTTCAGGGCGGCGATGGCCTTGTCGTTCCACTTCGTGATCTTGCCGAGGTAGATGGCACCCAGCGTCGGGCCGTCGAGCTTGAGCTGGCCCGGCTTGATGCCCGCGACATTGATCACCGGCACCACGCCGCCGACGACCGTCGGGAACTGGATCAGGCCGGCGGCGTTGAGTTCGTCGTCGGTGAGCGGCATGTCGGACGCGCCGAAGTCCACCGTCTTGTCCTTGATCTGCTTGATGCCCGCGCCGGAGCCCACGGACTGGTAGTTGATCTTGTTGGACGTGGCCTTGTTGTAGGCCTCGGCCCACTTCGAGTAGATGGGCGCCGCGAACGACGAGCCGGCGCCCGTCACTTCATCGGCGAGCGCCAGGGCGGAAGACAGCGCCAGGACGGCGGCGATGGCGAACTTGTGGACGGCAGGACGGTTCATGAAAGGTTCTCTTCAGTTCGGGTAGCGAAGCGGCGAATGTGCAAGCGCCGGATGACGGTCGCGTGACAGCTCGGCATCGCCGCAAGGGCTTAAGGGCCGCCTAAGCGGCCGCGCGCAGATTCACGCGTTTGACTGGCGGACAATCCCGCAATGAGACTGCTGCTCGTCGAAGATGACCACATGATCGGCGAGACCGTCGTGGACGTTCTGCGCGCCGAGAACTTCGCCGTCGACTGGATCAAGGACGGCCTGGCCGCGCAGTCCGTGCTGCGCGCGCAGTCCTACGACCTGGTGCTGCTCGACCTGGCGCTGCCCGGCAAGGACGGCATCGAGGTGCTGCGCTCGCTGCGCGCGGCCAGGCTGCGCATCCCGGTGCTGATCGCGACCGCGCGCGACTCGGTGGAGCAGCGCATCGCCGGACTCGACGCCGGCGCCGACGACTACGTGCTCAAGCCCTACGACCTCGGCGAGCTGCTGGCGCGCGTGCGCGCGCTGCTGCGGCGCGCCGCGGGCCGCGCCGAGCCGGTCTACGAGCACATGGGCGTGACGATCAATCCCGCCACGCGCGAGGCGACGGTCAACGGGCGTCCGGTGCTGCTGTCGTCGCGCGAGTGGGCGGTGCTGGAGCCGCTGATCGCGCGGCCCGGCGCGGTGCTGTCGCGCGCGCAGCTGGAGGAGAAGATCTTCGGCTTCGACGACTCGATCGCGAGCAACGCGGTCGAGGTCTACGTGCACGGCCTGCGCAAGAAGCTGGGCGCCAACCTGATCCAGAACGTGCGCGGGCTGGGCTACCTCGTGCCGCGCGAATGAACGCCGAATCGCCGCACGCGCTGCGCACGCGCCTGCTGGGCTGGCTGCTCGCCGCCATCGTCGCGGCCACGCTGGTGCAGGCCGCGCTGGCCTACATGACGGCGCTGGCGCAGTGCGACGTGATCTTCGATCGCCACATGCAGAAGATGGCGCAGGCGTTGACGTCGGGCACGGCGCTGGCGTCGGCGCCGCCCAACGTCGAGGTGAACTCCGACCGCGCCAACGAGGACTTCGTCGTGCAGATGTGGAACGCCAGGGGCGTGCCGATCTTCCAGTCGGCCGCGCACCAGACGCTGCGCCAGCCGGCGCGCCCCGGCTTCTCGCTGGTGCATGCGCTGGACGCCCGCGAATACCGCGTCTACTCGCTGGCCACGCCGTCGCTGACCGTGCTGGTGGCGCAGGACCTGGCCGCGCGCCGCGACATGGCGCGCACGCTCGCGCTGCGCACCACGCTGCCCACGCTGCCGATGGCGCCGCTGCTGGCAGTGATCGCGTGGTGGGTCGTCAGCCGCTCGCTCGCGCCGGTGGCGCGGCTGCGCGCGCAGATGGCCGCGCGCAAGGCCGACGAACTCGCGCCGCTGAACGACCGCGGGCTGCCCGCGGAGATCAGGCCGCTGATCCAGGAGCTGAACCTGCTCTTCGAGCGCCTGCGCCAGGCCTTCGACGCGCAGAAGGTCTTCGTCGCCGACGCGGCCCACGAGATGCGCTCGCCGCTGGCCGCGCTGAAGATCCAGCTGCAGGGACTGCAGCGCGCGCCCGACGATCCGACGCGCGAGCTGGCCATCCGGCGCCTGGCCGCGGGCATCGACCGCGCGGGCCACCTCGTCGACCAGCTGCTGGTGCTCGCGCGCCAGGAAGCCAGCGTCGCCCAGGGCGTGCAGCTGGCGCCGCTCGATCTCGCGCAGCCCGGATTCCTCGCGATCAGCGACACGCTGGCCAGCGCGCAGGCGCGCCAGATCGACCTCGGCGTGCACCGCGCCGAGAGCGTGACGGTGGCGGGCAACGCCGATTCGCTGCGCATCCTCGTGCGCAACCTGCTGGACAACGGCGTGAAGTACACGCCGGCCGGCGGCACGGTGGACCTCAGCGTGCACGCCACCGCCGACGGCGCGCTGGTGACCGTCGAAGACAGCGGCCCGGGCATCCTCGAAAAGGATCGCTCGCGCGTGCTCGATCGCTTCTATCGCGCGAGCGGCGCCGGTTCGACCGGCAGCGGCCTGGGGCTGGCGATCGTCAAGGCCATCGCGGAGATGCACGGCGCGAGCATCGTCCTGGACGAGTCGCAGCGCCTCGGCGGCCTGCGCGTGCGCGTCGCGTTCAGCAAGCCGTCAGCAACTTAAGGGCCGCCTAAGCCGGCACGCCCAGAATCCTCGAGGCTGCTCGACCGTCGTGCCGGGCACATCGGATTCCAGCGGAATCCCGGCAAACAACGAGGCCTCACGTGCGCATTTCCCCCATCAGCATCTCCCTGACCCTGGCCTTCCTGGCCGCCTGTTCCACCCCGCCGAAGGCGCCGCCGGCCGAGGTCGCCAAGACCACGACGACGACCACCACGACCACGCCGCCGCCCGCGCCGATGTCGATGCCGATGCACACCGACGACGCGCAGGCGCTCGCCGCGAAGCTGCGCCAGCAGGCCGCCGACCTCGACTCGAAGAGCGTGTTCTTCGACTTCGACGCCTTCGTCGTGAAGCCGGCCTACGACGACCTGCTGCATGCGCAGGCCGACTTCCTGAAGGCCAACCCGGGCGCCAGGCTGACCGTCCAGGGCAACACCGACGAACGCGGCGGCTCGGAATACAACCTGGCGCTGGGCCAGAAGCGCGCGGAGGCGGTGCGCAAGTCGCTGACGCTGCTGGGCGTGTCCGGCGACCGCGTCGAGGCCACCAGCTTCGGCAAGGAAAAGCCGCGCGCGACCTGCCACGAGGAATCGTGCTGGTCGCAGAACCGCCGCGACGACTTCGTCCACGCCCTCAAGCCCTGAGCGCGGGCGCACTTCATGCAGGAGGCGTGACCAGCGGCGCCAGCCCATGGCGCTCGCGCGCACGGCGGCACTTCTCGTCGCCGGGCTCGACCTCGCGACAGGCCGGCGGACGCGCCTCGTAGGCCGTGCAGGTCGTCGCCTCGCCGACGTCGCCGCGCAGCGCGACGCAACGCGGCGCCGCGCTGTTGGTGCCGGCCATGCACAGGTGCTGCGCGTCGACGCGCTCGATCATCTTCGCGTCGAGGGCGGGCGGCGCCTCGATCCAGTGGAACGACACGCGGAAGGCGGCGCAGCAGGCGCCGCAGTGCAGGCAGGGGTTGGTCATGGTCGCGAAAGGGGCGCCTCGATCGCGCGGCGCCGGGCCGCCATTTTGAGGCCGAAGGCGTGGAGTACGCCGTTTCGACGACAACTTCGTGACGCCCCCCTATTCGGCATCGCGACAAGGCGCGTACAGCGCACGTTCAACAACGCTCACTAGTGTCGGCAGCAGGCCGGCGCACCTCCGCGGCGGCCAACGCGCGAGCCCGGAGAACGCCATGTCGACACCGCCCCCCCGCCATTCGCCGACGAGCGCCCCGGCCCCGGCCCCGACGCCGGCACCGACCTCCGCCGGCGGCCTGTCGGCCATCGAGCACATCGTCGTGCTGATGCTGGAGAACCGCTCCTTCGACCACATGCTCGGCTTCCTGTATGTGGATCAAGGCAACCTGTCGCCCTCGGGGCAGCCCTTCGAAGGCCTGGGCGGACACGAGACCAATCCCGGCGCGCACGGCGTTGCGGCGCAGGTCTTCGCGATCGACGCGTCGACGCACAACAGCGCCTTCATGCCCGGCGCCGATCCGGGCGAGGGCTTCCAGGCCACGAACCTGCAGCTGTTCGGCACCGGAACGCCGTCCGCGTCGAGCACGCCGTCCAACCAGGGCTTCGTCACCAACTTCGCCTACACGCTCGGGTGGGAATCGAAGAAGGCGGGCTGGGCGCCGCTGCCCGGCACCGTGGCCAACGACATCATGGGCATCTACACGCCGGCCATGCTGCCGGTGCTGTCCGGGCTGGCCCGGGGATTCGCCGTCTGCGACCACTGGTATGCGTCGGCGCCCACCGAGACCCTGCCCAACCGCGCCTTCGCCTGCGCGGCGACCTCGCAGGGGCACATGGACGACACCACGAAGTCGTTCACCTCGCCCAGCATCTTCGGCCTGATGAGCGACCACGGCCTCGGCTGGAAGATCCACGGCTACGACTCGAGCCCGCTGACGCGCCTGAACTTCGCCGACACGACGAACGCCCCCGCCGCCCACTTCGGCCTGTTCGCCGATTTCCAGCAGGACGCGGCCAGCGGCTCCCTCGCAGCCTTCACCTTTCTCGAGCCGAGCTGGAGCGCGACCGGCAACAGCCAGCATCCGAACTACAGCCTGCCGCTCGGCGAGCAGCTGATCAACGACGTCTACCAGGCGCTGCGCGCGGGCCCGGGCTGGAACCGGACGCTGCTGATCATCACCTACGACGAGCACGGCGGCTGCTTCGACCACGTGGCACCGCCGGCGACCGCCACGCCGCCGGACAGCTCGGTCGGCGAATTCGGCTTCGACTTCAAGCGCTTCGGCGTGCGCGTGCCCGCGGTGCTGGTCTCGCCGCTCATCGCGCCCGGCACGGTGTTCCGGGTGCCCGCGGGGACGACGCCACTCGACCACACGGCCATCCTGAAGACCGTCGAGACGCGCTGGGGGTTGCCGCCGCTCACGAAGCGGGATGCCGCGGCGCCGGACCTCGGCGCCGTGCTGACGCTCGCGCAACCGCGCACCGACGATCCGCTCGAAGGCGTGGTGCCGCCGACATCGGCGGCCCAGGATCCGGCCAAGGCGCCGGTCTCGCATCTCGAGCAGGTGCATGCCGAGCTGGTGGCACGATTGCCGGTGCCCGATCGCGCCGGCGGCACCCATCACGTGATGCCGCAGCTGGACACGAGCGCGCAGGCCAAGGCCTACATCGACTCGCGCACGGCGGCCTGGGACCAGGCGCGCCGCGACGCGGGCACGTAGCCGGCCGCCGTGGACCGGCGCCGGCGCCGGCGCCGGCGTCAGCGAAGAGCGGCCCGCGCCGAGGACCTGGCCTGCCCCGCCGCCCACGCCGCGCAGATCCGGTGCAACTGCTCCAACCCGTCGGTCAACGCCGCCGGTCCGGGCTGCAGGATGTCGCAGGACTTGATCTCGTGCAGCTCGCCGCTGGCGACCGCCGGCACCTCGGCCCAGCCCGCGCGCGCGGCCACGTTGGCGCCGCGAAACTTCTTGCCGCACCAGCTGCCGACGATGATGTCGGGCGCGCGGCGCGGCGGCTCGGCGAGGTCGTGAACGATGCGATCCTTGCCGCCGGCTTTCAGCCCGAGCTCGGCGAAGACGTCGACGCCGCCGGCGACGGCGACCAGCTCCGACACCCAGCGGATCGCGCTGATCATCGGGTCGTCCCATTCCTCGAAGTAGACGCGCGGCCGGCGCGGCCACGCGGCCGACGCCGCGGCGATCTCGGCGTGGCGCGCCTGGCAGGCCGCGATCCAGGCCTCAGCGCGCTCGCTCGCCTGCACGAGGCCGGCCACCAGCCGCAGCGTCGCGAAGATCTCGGCGACGCTGCGCTGGTTGGTGATGAACACGTTGAGACCGGCGCGGATCAGCTTGTCGGCGAGCGCGGCCTGCATGTCGGAGAAGCCGATCACGAGGTCGGGCTCGAGGGCCACGATCTTGTCGATCTTGCCGTCCAGGAACGCCGAGACGCGCGGCTTCTCGTCGCGCGCGCGGCGCGGCCGCACCGTGTAGCCGGAGATGCCGACGATGCGCCGTTCCTCGCCGAGCAGGTACAGCCACTCGGTGGTTTCCTCGGTGAGGCAGACGATGCGTTGCGGGCCGGACATCCCGGCATTGTGCATGGCGCCCGCGCGGCGCCGTAACATCCGGGCGTCGCTCGCCGAGGAACCAAACGCATGTACTACGCCGTCGTCGCCACCTTCATGGTAGTGCTGCCGCTGCTGTCGATCTTCATCGAGGCCGGCACGTCGCACGCGGCGCTCGGCGCGCTGCTCGCCTGCAAGTGGTTCGTGTTCTGGGCCATGGGGTGGCGCCTGCTGCTCGCGGGCATCCGGCAGATCGCCCAGCCGGCCTTCACGGCGCGCGAGATCCTGGGCCTGAAGGGCGAGGAGTCGCACCTGCTCGTGCGGGAGCTGGGATTCGCGAACGTCGCCATGGGCCTGCTGGGCGTCGCGAGCCTCGCACAACCCGGCTGGCGCGCGGGCGCCGCGCTGACGGGCGGCGCGTTCTATGCGTTGGCGGGCGCGAACCATGTCCTGCGGGCGCATCGCAACCGCCTCGAGAACGTCGCGATGCTGTCCGACCTGTTCGTGGCCGCGGTGCTTCTCGCCAGCGGCGGCGCGATCCTGATCGCATCCTGAAGGGTCGTGCCGGCGCCATGTTGCTGCAAGGCAAAGCCGTGGGCGCTCGCTAACCCGGAGGAATCGAGCCCAGCCCAGCGCGGACAATCGCGCATCGATCTCCCGGAATTCCCATGGCCCACGCTTCGTCCGCGCCCGCGGACGCGCCTCATCGCGCAACGCATCCGTTCCTGTTCCTGGTGCTGTTCATGCCGTTCGGCGCGGTGCCGGGCTTCCTGACCGTGGCGCTGGCCTACGAGCTGAGCAAGAAGGGCATCAGCACCGGCGACATCGCCATCGTGGTGGGCATCAGCTACCTGTGCCTGATCTTCAAGTGGCTCTGGGCGCCGCTGGTGGACACGCTGTTCACCCGCAAGATCTGGTACGTGGGCTCGACGCTCGTCTGCGGGCTGGGGCTGTGGCTCGCCGGCCGCGCGGCCATGGGCGAGCATCCGTCGCTGGCGCTGATCAGCGTCGCGCTGTCCGTCAGCAACTTCACGTCGACCCTGCTCGCGATGGCGGTCGAGAGCCTGATGGCCGCGACCGTGCCCGACGACAAGCGCGGCAGCGCGGGCGGCTGGTCGCAGGCCGGCAACCTCGGCGGCGCCGGCCTCGGCGGCGGCCTGAGCCTGTGGCTGATCCAGAGCGAAGGCTTCAGCGACGCGGCCTCCGGCGGCGCGCTCGGCCTGATCTGCGCGCTGTGCTGCCTGGCGCTGTTCTGGGTCGACGATTCGCGCCCGCTGCTCAAGGTCGACGGCCACGTCGAGGCCGCCGGGCACCTGGGCGTCATGGACAACCTGCGGGCGATCGGCAGCGACCTGTGGCAACTGATGTGCTCGCGCATCGGCGTGCTGGCGCTGATGATCTGCCTGCTGCCGATCGGCAGCGGCGCGGCGTCGAACCTGTGGTCTCCCATCGCGGACGAGTGGCACGCCTCGGCCAACGTCGTCGCCTTCGTCACCGGCGCGATGAGCGGCATCATCTCCGCGATCGGCTGCCTCGCCGGCGGCTGGCTGTGCGACCGCATGGACCGCAAGACGGCGTACTGCGTCTTCGGCTTCCTGGTCGTGCTGGGCGCCGTCGGCATGGCCTTGTGCCCGCGCACGTCCGACCAGTACGTCTTCTGGACATCCGTCTACGCCTTCGCCGTGGGCCTGTGCTACGCCGCCTACTGCGCGGTGGTGCTGGAGGCCATCGGCGACACGGCCGCCGCCACCAAGTTCAGCTTCCTGTCCGCGGTGTCGAACTTTCCCATCATGCTGATGACCTTCGTCGACGGCGCCGCCAATACCCGATGGGGTACGAGCGGCATGTTGTGGACGGACGCCTGGTGCGGCGTCGCGGGCATCATCGTGTTCGCGGCCGTGGCGGGCGGGACGAGGCGTCGGACCCGGGCGCCAGCGCTCGCCGACGCCTGAGCGGCCTCAATTGAAGCGCGGCACCGCCGCCGAATGCACCGTGCCCGCGGCGAATTCGACGAGACAGGGTCTTTGCCGACCGACCTTCACGACGAGGTCTCCATCGAACTCGGCCACCGTGGCCGAGGTGTTCGCGTAAGCGCGACGCTCAGCCTCATGCTCCGGCATCCCTGGCACGAATTCGGAGCAGAGCGCGAGCACATCCGCGTTGCGCATTTCGAAGGCGCGTTCGTCGCTGTAGACGCCCGCGCCCCACGCGCATCCCAGCGCGGCACAGAGCACCGCGGCGACTCGAAGGATCAAACTTGCGATGCGACGCATTGTCCGATCCTACAAGACACGACGATCGGCCTACGAGCCGCCCCCGGTTTTGCTACCGCTCGATCGCCGGCAACAACGTCCCCGCGCAATCCCCGAACCCGATCCGCCGCGCGCCTTCGGCCTCGCAGAAGCCGCGCAGGATCACGCAGTCGCCGTCCTGCAGGAACGTGCGCGCCTGCCCGTTGCCGAGATCGAACGGCACCTTGCCGCCCTGGCTCAGTTCCAGCAGCGAGCCGCCCTGGCCGGGGGCCGGGCCGCTCTGCGTGCCGCTGCCCATCAGGTCGCCGGGCTGCAGGTTGCAGCCGTTGCTGGCGTGGTGGGCCAGCAGTTGCGCGGGCGTCCAGTAGGCGTCGGCGAACGAGCTGGCGGAGACGCGTACCGCCGACTCGCCGCGCGCCCGCATCTCGGCGGTCTGGATCCACACCTCGAGGCCGATCGCGATCGCGCCGCGTTCGCGGTTCGTCGCGGAGTCGAGATACGGCAGCGGTTGCGGATCCGCCGGATCGCGCGCGAACGGGGCGCGGAACGGGGCGAGCGCCTCCATCGTGACGATCCATGGCGAGATCGTCGTCGCGAAGTTCTTGGCGAGGAACGGCCCCAGCGGCTGGTACTCCCAGGCCTGCACGTCGCGCGCCGACCAGTCGTTGAGCAGCGTGGCGCCGAACAGCGAGGCCTCGGCCTGCGCCATGTCCAGCGGCGTGCCGGGCGCGTTGGGCGGCCCGACGAAGAAGCCCAGCTCGAGCTCGTAGTCGAGGCGGCGCGACGGCGCGAAGACCGGTGCATCGCCCTCGCCCTTGGTCTGGCCCCACGGGCGCGCGAAGCGCTGGCCGCTGACGCCGATCGACGAGCTGCGGCCGTGGTAGCCGATCGGCACCCACTTGTAGTTCGGCAGCAGCGGATTGTCGGGGCGGAACAGCTTGCCGACGGTCGTCGCGTGATGGATGCCCGTGTAGAAGTCGGTGTAGTCGCCGATGCGGCACGGCAGCGCCATCTCGGCCTCGTCCTGCGGCACCAGCAGCGTCGCGGCCTTGGCGTGCCACAGCGCCGCGGTGCCCGACGGCTGCGCCGACAAGCCCGCGAACAGCGCGTGGCGCAGCGCGATGCACGCGGCGCGGCCGTGCGCCATGAAGCCGTTCAGGTCGCCTTGCGCGAGCGGGCCCAGCAGCACCGCGATCTGCGGATCGAGCTGGCCCAGCGCGGCGAGGTCGAGCACCTGGTCGCCGATCGCCACGCCGATGCGCAGCGGTTCGCTGGTGCCGGTCCGGCGGAAGCGGCCGAACGGCAGGTTCTGGATGGGGAAGTCGGTGTCCGCTGCATTGGCAGAAGAGACCCAGCTTTGCGCGTCGGGCGCGTGCGTGAAGTCCAGCATGTCAGACCTTGAAGTTGTCCTGCAGCGGCGCCCAGCAATCGGCGTACGTCTTGTCGAGGTGCCCGCCGTTCAGCGCGAACGCGGTGGGACGCAGGCGCCAGCGGCTCTCGACCATGAAGGCCAGCGTGTTGTCGAGCTTGCGCGGCGCGAGCTCGGCGGCGCTCGCCTTGTCGAACGCGTCGGCGTCGGGACCGTGCGGCACCATGCTGTTGTGCAGCGACAGCCCGCCCGGGCGGAAGCCCTCCTCCTTGGCGTCGTACTGGCCGTGCACCAGGCCCATGCACTCGCTCATCACGTTGCGGTGGTACCAGGGCGGCCGGAAGGTGTCCTCGGCCACCATCCAGCGCGGCGGGAAGATCACGAAGTCGCAGTTGGCCCAGCCGGGCGTGTCGGACGGCGACGTGAGCACCGTGAAGATGGATGGATCGGGATGGTCGAAGCTGACCGTGCCGATCGTGTTGAAGCGGCGCGTGTCGTAGACATACGGGGCGAGGTTGCCGTGCCACGCGACCACGTTGAACGGCGAGGCCTGCGCCGGCGCGCGCCACAGCGCGCCGCCGAACTTGCGCACCAGTTCCCACGACTGCGCGGGGCCGTCGTCGTAGGCCGCGTGCGGGGCGATGAAGTCGCGCGTGTTGGCCAGGCCGTTGGAGCCGATCGGGCCCAGCTCGGGCAGGCGGAACGCGGCGCCGTAGTTCTCGCAGACGTAGCCGCGCACCGATTCGCCGTCGACCGCCGGATCGACCTTGAACAGCATGCCGCGCGGCAGCAGCACGATCTCGCCCGGCGCGGCGTGCAGCACGCCCAGCTCGGTGGTGACGCGCAGCGCGCCCTCCTGCGGGATCAGCAACAGCTCGCCGTCGACGTCGACGAACGCGCGGTTGCCCATGGGCCTGCTCGCCCCGTACAGGTGCACCGCGACGCCCATCTGCGCGTCCGGGTCGCCGTTGACGACCATCGTGCGCAGGCCGTCGATGAAGTCGAGCGGCTCGGCCGCCAGCGGGATCGGGTGCCAGCGCAGCGGATCGGGCGGGATGTCGACGCCGTCGCGCGCACCGGTCCTGAGCAGCGCGTGCGCATGCGGCGCGTACGGGCCGCTGCGCACCGACGGCTGGCGGCGGTAGAGCCAGGTGCGCTGGTTGGCGTGGCGCGGCGCGGTGAACGCGGTGCCCGACAGCAGCTCGGCGTAGAGGCCGAACGGCGCGCGCTGCGGGCTGTTGCGGCCCTGCGGCAGCGCGCCGGGCACGGCCTCGCTGCTGAAGTGGTTGCCGAAGCCGCCGTGCCGGCCGCCACTGGAAGTGCCCGTCATCAATTTCACCTTTGTTGAATCGATTCACCAATGTTGAACCGAGGCGCTATCATAGACAGCTCGCCCCGCCCTGTCCACGCGCCGTCCGCATTTCCCCTCCTCGCCGTGAAACCTGCCGCCAAGCCGTCCGCCGCCCGCGATTCCGACTCGCGCGGCATCCAGAGCATCGAGGTGGGCGGCCGCCTGCTGCTGGCGCTGGCGCACCACGGCCAGCCGCTGGCGCTGAAGGATCTCGCCGCCGCCGCCGACATGAGCGCCGGCAAGGCGCACCCCTACCTGGTGAGCTTCATCAAGCTGGGCCTGGTGGAACGCGAGACCGAGGGCGGACGCTACGGCCTGGGCCCGCTGGCGCTGCAGATGGGCCTGATCGGCCTGCAGCAGTACGACCCGGTGCGGCTGGCCACCGAGCGCATCGACGAGCTGGCGCGCGCCACCGGCCACACGGTGGCCATCGCCGTGTGGGGCCATCGCGGGCCGACGCTGGTGCGCATCGCGGAGGCGCCGTCGCCGGTGCACGTGTCGATGCGCCACGGCACGGTCATGAGCATCCCCGACACGGCCTCGGGCCGGCTGTTCGCCGCGTTCGGGCCGCACGACGCGGTGCAGGAGGCGCTGGACAACGAGGCCCGTCTCGCCGGCGCGGGCACGCCCGCGCGTCCCGCCCGCGCGCGCGGGCGCACGGGCGGCGGCCGCTTCGGTCTCGGCACGGCGTTCGACCGCGAGATCGACAAGGTGCGCGCCGACGGCGTCGCGTGCATCGATGGCGTGGCGCTGCCCGGCATCAGCGCGGTGTCGGCGCCGGTGTTCGACGCGCGCGGCCAGCTGGTGCTGAGCCTGACGGCCATCGGCCCCAGCGCGACGTTCGACTCGGCGGTCGACGGCGCGGTCGCGGCGCGGCTGAAGCCGGCGGCGACGCAGTTGTCCACGCGACTGGGCTGGAAGCCGCCCGCCGGCGCTGCCGACGGGCGTTGACCCGGGCCGGCCGACGCATCCCGCGCCGGGCCGGCCTGCACGCTCAGGCCTTGGCGGCCGTGGCCTGGCTGAGGCGGCGATCCAGCAGGCGGCGCATGTTGTTGAGCGACACCGAGTGCACGTTGAGCAGGCCCAGCATGCCGTTGCGGTACATCTGCGCGATCTGCGCGTCGGGCAGCTTGCTGAGCGCCTCTTCGTCGACCGTCATGAAGCCGTCGACCGACAGCGCCTCGCCGTTGGCCAGCGTGGCGTCGAAGCGCATCGGCTTGAGCAGCTTCATCTCCAGCAGCGCGGCGCAGAACTGGCGGGTGCGCTCGAGGTCGGTCTCGAGTTCCTGCACGAACTTGTGCACGCCGTTGAGCAGCTCGCTGGCCTCGCCCTTCTCGTTGAACAGCGGCACGCCCTCGGTGCGCGACATGCCTTCCCAGGTGTTGTCGAACACCATCGCCCAGCGGTCGGAGCCTTCGATGCGGGCCATCGTGAACGGGTAGGCCCGCAGCATCGCCGGCACGTAGCCGCCGTCCCACTTGCCGTCGATGGCGAACAGGTTCTCGCCCGGCTTCAGGCCGAACACGGCCACCGGCGCGACGGTGTCCTTGCCGAGGGCGTCGGGCGCCGAGCGCACGAACAGGATCGGGAAGCTGAGCGCGGTGTCGCCGAACTCGCTCACCGACACGACGAACGACGTGAACGGGGCCAGGCGCGGGATCGCGTTCAGGTCATTCTTC
>Ga0302314_10004607_pt1 | contig 25287 bp, 8 predicted proteins | sample III_Palsa_N2_3_FD_200533 | JGI IMG/M metagenome (GOLD analysis project Ga0302314, IMG submission 200533) | Peat permafrost microbial communities from Stordalen Mire near Abisko, Sweden - III_Palsa_N2_3 | ecosystem: Environmental > Terrestrial > Soil > Palsa > Peat permafrost | place: Sweden... | reverse complement strand
CTCGCCGCTCCCGGGACCTCCAGCATCATAGCCCCCGACGACGTCGTACGGGGAGCGGAGGAATCCGACGCCGCTTTCGCCAGGCGACGTGACTTGGCAGTAGACCTCTGGTCGATCCCAGATAACGGCTAGGAGACCAATTCGATGGTCCCCGGCGCGTTTGTCCGAGTCTATTTTCCGACGCACGAAAAGCCCCGCAAACCGGGGCTTCTTCATATCGGCTACATTCTTGCAAACTCCCCCCTAGAAGCGATGGTAGCATATACGACATCACAACCCTGGCCGACAGGAACACCACTCTCAGCCGGCGTAAGGTTGTTCACGGCAGAGGAAGCCAAGCGACTGAATCAATCGCGGCCCTTTGTGCTCCGCTTGGATGTGCTGGCGAAACTGCCGATGAACCCGCAGTGGTTTCCAGAGATTGAGAAGGAAGGGGAGGGGGTCATCGCCGTCGTTCCCAGCCGGTTGCAGGAAGAGTTGACCGACCTCGCCACAAACTTGGTACGCCGGCGGCGAGACCTAATCCAAATGCGGGGAATATGACCACTGAATCTCGGTGACATTTCTATCGGTGACTTACACTTGGTGTCGCATAATCTACATTATGCAACAATATCAAGGGAGTAGGGTGAGTTTGCCGGGATTCACAGATCGTGACAATAGCTGTATCTCGGTCCTATGGATCGCCTAGCAAGGAGCCAAGTTGCGCCCCCGATGCCGTCATTGTTCATCTTCCTCGGAGTATTTGGATTTCTGCATTACTTTTTGCACCTCCCCCTGCAGCTTGGGATTATAGCCGCGTTCATCAGCGTGGCCGGCCTTTGGGTTCTTTGGAAGCTCCGCTACATAATTCTCGGAATTGTGGGCTTGGAATTCCTACTTGGTAACGACGAATAGGAACTAGCCAAAGTTATATAAGCAGCGGCGATCTCGTGCGCTTCGGTCTGTTGCCGGGCCTGCGCCACGAAAGCGTCGGCGTCGAACCGCTCATCGAAGACATTGATTTTGGTGCTCTGCTCGCCGACAAAGCATTCGACACAAATTGGCTACGTGCCGAGTTAAACGAACGCGGTAGCATTGCCGTTATCCCACCCAAATCCAACCGTGTCGAAAAGGTCGAAAGGGTCGATTGCGATTTCGAGATGTATCTGTGGTGCCACCTTGTCGAAAACTTTTTCTGCAAACTCAAAGAGTTTCGGCGGATCGCCACCCGCTACGACAAAACCGGCGAGAGTTTCACCTCAATGATCCATCTCGTCAGTTCTCTCATCGCAATCCCTTAAATGTCCACAGACCCCAGCATATAGCTAAATTGACAAAATGTTTTTGCTTCTTTTTTCAAAAAGAAAACCTCACTGATACTTAACTTATTAAGTTATTTATATATATGTTTCAAGCAGTCTCTTGAGGACATCGCGCGCGACTATGTGATGCCCGTTAACGTTGCGGGACAAACGCGTCACCCGATCGGCCGCGCATGCGTCAAACTTTAAAACTCGTAGGCAGCGTAATGCACGCTGCCAATGTCGCCGCTGCCCCACGCCATGCTCAACGGTTGTGCCTTGCCCGCCTGCGCCCCCGATGAACCCCACCAACCATAGGGATAAAACGTGCCCTGGCTGCCAATATCGGCGGTCACGATCGCAACCTGTCCGTACGGGCGCGGCTGCACATATTCACTGCCCTTAAGCCCCGCCAGCACCAGCCAGCCAGCGGTCGCCTTGCTGGCGGCGTCAGCAGCATTATTGAGCGGCACCCACTTGCCGCCCCCGCCGGTGATTTGGGACACGATGTCATCGGCGCTGCCGCTCAGCGCGACCCCCACGCCACCAGCGGCACGCACGGCAAACGCCGCATTATCATACTGGTTTTGATCATAAATCGCGTTGCATACCGCAATTACGCTGCGCGCCTTGGCCGTGGCGGCGCTGTTAACCGTAGAAGGTGAATCCTTGCCCTCGTCGGTTTTACCGCCTTGCCGCGCCGCAGTCTGGCCGCTCATCATCGAGCCAAGATTGGCAAGCCCGCCAGTGGCCATCTCGCTGATCTCGTGGAACACAAAGGCCCCGCCTGCCAGCATGCCGCCCGAAAGGATGATATCGATGCCGTTCCAAAACCAGCCTTGGACGCCGCCCGGCGGCGGCTCGTTGACTTCGAGAAGCACGCTCAAGACCCGCACGCCGCTCAGCGCGAGCAGGATGCCCAGAGTTAGCGCTGCAACCGATGCCGGCCCGTTGGCGGGCGGATTATCGGCATTGACGGTTGGATCGTGGCGGCTGGGTCCGTTCTTGCCGGTGGCACCAAGATACACTTCGACGGCCCGTTCAATCACGATGGTCAACAGCGCCATATTCTCCAGCCGCTGTACCAGCCGGCCGGCCGCGTTAGTGGCAAATTGCAACTCGAACGGCGGCGTCAGAAGATGGAACCCAACTCCCAGCAGCACGACGCTCGCCACCAGCAGAATCACAATCCCCAGGTTCGAGCGGCCGAACCCCATAAATCTATTTCCTACGCCGAACCTGCCAATAGGTGCGAAATTTATCATCGTGGCCCCAACCTCCTTGCTCATCGACGCGTTCATTCGTTTCGCCAAGCGCCGCGTATCAACCAGCCAAAGCGGGGTGAGCGCGGGTCATGATTCTATCCTATTTGCCAGGACCGTAATCGTTGCGCCGCAAAAGTAAATCCATTGCCATATAGCAATTAGCTTGCAGACCACTTTTATTTTGTTTAGGCTACCTCGGTATTGTAGTGGTGTGGCGACTGCGTCCGCGGAGCGTGCGCGCGTCTGGCATTCGGGGGCTCCATGCCTATCACGCTTCAGCTCGTGAGCAACCCGTTCTGCCAAATCGCCGCAATGGCTACGGGTCCAGTCCTGAACGCGGATGGTGTCTCCATCCTCACCCTCACCAGCATTACCGTTACGCTGCCGACGGGCGCGCTTGCCGCGTTCGTGTTGCCGCCTACCTGCACGATGCCCGCTGCCGTGCTGGGGGCATTCTTCGGGGTGCCAAATGCTGGCGTTTATAACCTGAAATCTGCGGCTCAGATTGGCTCAGACGCGCAAGACCTGACTGACGACATTGCCAATGTTGCCAGCGAGGCCCTGAAGCAGGCCGCGCGCAACCAGATGAAGGCATGGGAAGACGCCAAAACCGCTCTGACAGCCGCGCTGGCCAGCAACAATCTGCTAATTTCGGCCGCCGGAGGCGCCAACAGTTTTCTGGGCGCACAGACGCTGGCGGGCGCCGCAATCTCCGCCACCCTGTCCATCGCCATGGAGCAGCTGCTGGATGGCAGCTCGCCCGCCGGCGGTTATCTGCTGCGGGCCGAGGCCAGCGCCAGCGTCAATGCCACCCTGTTTGGTGCGGGTGCAGCGGCGGCGGGCGCCTGCACCGCCAGCATCGCCTTTCTGCTGCGGCGGGGCGGGCTGAACGGCGCGCCGTTCGAAAGTTTCCTGCTGCCCCGCCTGCGCCCGGCGGCCGGCGCGGCTTCGGCCTTCGATCCCGGCTGGTCGGACCCCATTCTTTTCGCCGGACCCCACCTGAACATCGCCCTGCCAGACCCGACCCGCCTGCTCGATTTCGGCGTGCCCGCCCTGCTTGGCGGCGGCACCATGCCGATCACCATCAATTGGACCGTGCCGGTCCCGTCCCTCGGCCTTGCGCTCGCCCTCAACAATGGAGATCTCACCATTCCGCTTCCTCCCGCGGCGGGTGCGGCCGGCGACATCCTGTTTACTCCTGCCGGCGCTGCCGCCAGCACCATAATCGGCCAAATCCAGGGATTCCGCTTTGGCCTCGCTGGCGGCAGCGTGACCCTGACGGGCCAGCTGGTGCTGGGCGCCGCCCAGCCGCTGGTGCCGCCAACCCCGCTCGCCGCACGGAGTTTTGTTAGCCGCAGCCTGCCGATTTTGATTGACATACCCGCGCCCACGCTCAGCATCACCGCGTCCGGCGGCCCCGGCAACCAACTCACCGTGAATCTCGCCAACCCGCTCGCAGGCACGGGGCAATTGGTCACGCTGCTACAATTCCGGAATTTAAAACTCTCGGCCGCTTCGGACCCCACGCTCTTCCTCGCGTTCGATGCCGATGTCACCTTCCGCTGCGATATCTCCACCGGCGCGCTCAGCGCGGGGCTGACGGCGCTCAAGATCACCGCCCCCAACAAGCTCGAACTGATCACCGCCTTGGGCCAAACCGCTTTGCCGGGTGCGCTACGGCTATTATCGCTGATCAGTCCGAACGATCCAGTCAGCGCCGACCCCAATGAGCTGGCGGCCGTGATCAACATTCTCGGCCGCTTTGCCGCGATTATCGCCGCCTCGCTTGCAGATGCTGCCGCCATACTTGGTTCTGCCTTGCTGGATGCCTCTGCCTTTCTGTTGAATGCCGCCGAGACGATGGTGCAGGCGCTGCGCAATGCGATGACCGCGATCGACAGCTACCTGCTGATCGAGCTGCGGCTCGATGCCAGAAGCTGGGCCCTCCAGCAAATCGGCGTAACTCGGGCCGGCACCGCCCCTACCCAGCCAACGCAGTTCAGCACCGCTGCCCTCACCCTCAATCTTCCGGCGGATTGGCAGCCGGGGTTGCTGCTCGATTTCACCGGGCCGCGCCCATTCCTCGGCCTGATGGCCTTTCAGCGCGCGGGCGTGCCCAGCACGTCGCCATTGACCCTGTCCACCGATCTCTGGCTCGGTCACGCCAACGCCCCCAGCGAGCCGGTTCGCGCCATCGACTCCACAAGCGGCGGCGGAACGGACACAGGTAGCGCCCCGTTGCTGCAGGTCACCGCCTCGTTTCAACCAAACATCCAGGCGGTGGCACTGCTGTCTTTTTGCGGCGGCGCCGCCAAATTCTTCCAGGCCGTAGTCGCCGATCAAAGCCTGAGCGAGGTAGTCGCCCTCGCCATCGCCAGCGCCGCCGGCCCGCGACCAATCCCCGGACAGGTCGCCCTGCTTGGCGCATCAAGTGGACTGGTGATCAAACCATTCGGCCCTGGCGATCTCACCTTTGGCGGCCAATTGGCAAAGAATGTCCAAAGCCGCCTGCTGCCCTTCTTGCTGGGACCCGCATCAAATCCCACCGGTCCGGGCGTTACCTCCGTCTGGGGTCAATCGATCGCGATCGGCTCCGGCCTGGGCACCGCCACCTTCGATTCGGCCCGCTTTACCCTGAGCTTCCCGATCCCGATCATCCTGACGCTCGATACGCTCCAGGCTTCCGGCAAAATCACCTTCGTGCTCGATCTCGTCACGTTGAAAGCCAGCCTTTCGGCCAATGCACCGATCGAAATTTGCGGCCCCGCAACCGCAACAACCCAGCAGTTGCTTGGCCTGACAGCGGCCATTTCCGCACAGCCTGCGGGCGGCGCCGTTCCAGCCCCCGATGCGCAGTTCAAGCAATTCACCCTCGATTTTAGCGATGGCGACATCCGCCTCGCGTTCGCTAACGACACCGCCGTCTTGAAGCTCTCCTACCCGCGCATCGCCAGCAGCGGACCCGGCCTTGTCTTCATCGTCGATGATTTCGCCATTGCCAAGAGCGGCATTGATCTCACCGCCCATGCCGACGACACCGCCGCCGTGCCGCTGGCCGGCATCGAGGTGCCGTTTCGCTTCACCGATGGCGGCGTGCAGATCAAATCGAGCAAGCTGCAGAGCTTTCACATCACCGGCAAGGGACAGCTGCCGCCCACCTTGATCGGCGAGGCCAACCTCACCGCCGCGCTCGATTTCGGCCTGAACGAGCAGCAGGCGCTCACCTTCAAATCCGCCAGCGTCACGCTCGACAAGGGCAGCAGCCCGATCCGTTCGGACAGCACCTGCATCTCGCTTTCGCTGCAAAAGGTCGAGCTCACGGCGAAGGATTTCGGCGATGACGGCATTCATTTCTGGTTCATGCTGAGCGGCTCCGGCCGCTTCGCGCCCTCGAACGGCCAATTCGCCGACGGGCTGCTCAAGAACCTCGCCGATCTCGAAATCGAATTCGACAATGCGCCGCTGACTACCAACATCACGGTGCTGAAACGCTATCTGGGCGATTTCCAGATCGCGGTGCGCACCAAAAATAAAATCAATTTCTTCGATCTGTTCAGCTTCGAGCTGCGCAGCTTCGGGCTGCACCCGCAATCGCCGCGGTTCAATAACGACCCGGCGATTGCGATCTCGGGCCAGATGAATTTCGCCGAGACCGGCGATACGGTCAATCCGAGCATCGATTTTCACCAGCTCTGGATCGCGCCACCCGCCAAAGGCCAGTCGCTGCCGCGCATCGCCTTCGATGGGCTCGGCGTCGCCATGACCATCGGCGGCGCGCAGATCACCGCGACGGCGCTCACCGTCGATGGCAGCATGCCCACGCTTGATAACGCCGCCGCACCCAATCCCCACTTCGTCGCGCACGGGTTCCTGGCCGATGGCAGCCTGATCATCGAGGGCTGGGCGCCGATGGCGGCGGCGCTTGGTTTTTTACAAATTTCACCCTCCGGCGGTGGTGATCAGCGACTCTCGTTCTTCGTTTACGGCGAGGCGCGGCAGCTTTCGATCATGATCCCCACCCCGGTCTCCACCCTCTATCTGCGCGAGGTTGGGTTCGGGCTAGGGTATCGCTACACCTTCGCGGGTCTCGCCGCCGCCGATCAGGTGAAAAGCCCCAATGAGCTGGTAACCATACTCGACGAGGTCTCGAAGCGCCAAGGACAATTGAGCAGCTTCGCCGCCTGGGCGCCCGAGCCCGAGGGCAACAACCTCACCCTCGCCATGCGCGCCCTTTTCACGGTCGCCTCGGCGAGCGCCGAAGGGTCCACCGCCGTCACGGAAGCGGAACGTGTGCTGGCCAACCCATTCCTGTTCGACGTCGCCGCAGCGCTCCGCTCCGATCTCACCTTTCTGCTCACCGCGCGGGTCTGGCTCAACACCAATTATTACACCTGGGTCTATGGCGAGCTGGACGACGATACGCCCGGCGCCCCCCCCAAGGTGCGGGCGGCCGATATCCAAACCTCGCCCGCCCTGCGCGGCTACCTCTATCTGTCGGCGCCGCGCAAAACCTTCCTGGGCCGCGTGCTGTCTGATGGCACCGGTTATCTGGGCAATACCCCGCCGCTCAATCCCGACATCGAGAAGGCCATGCGCAACGTCGCCTGGTCGGCGACGATGTTGATCCAGCCGGGGCTGTTCCATTTCGAACTGGGCTGGCCCTACGAGCTGACAATCCATTTCGTCGACAATAGCGATTTCAGCCAGATGAAGGTCGATCTGTTCGGCGGCTTGATCTTCCGCATTGAGGACGGGGCTATGCTGTATGGCATCGCCTTTCGCGGCTCGGGCTTTGCCCAACTCGGCGGCACCGTCGGCAGCGACAGTTTCGGCGCCAGCGCCAAGGCCCAGACCGATTTCCAGATCGATGGCAAATTCATCGCCTACATCGCCGTGGCGGACCCCAGCCGCACCCTGTTTTATGGCGCGTTCAGCTTCTCCTGCACCACCTCGCTTTCGATCAATGTCTGGCTGCGCATCCACACCTTCCTGGGCCACATCAAACTGTCGCTCGGCCTATCGCTCAGCCGCACCATCACCCTCGCGCTCGAAGTGGCGGCGACGCCCGACACGCTGGGCGGCCGCGGCTCGGCCAGCGTTGCCTTCTCCGCCTTTGGCCGCACGGTGCAAATCGGCGCGTCGCTGGCGTTCAACGCCGACAAGGTGGAGCAAGCCCGCCAGCGCGTGCAGCGTTTCATGGCGCTCGGCATAGCTGCCGCCATTCCCGATCCAGCGCAAGGATTACAGCCGCCGCCCACCGCGGTGCCTCCCTCCACCGCCGCGGTCCAGACCGACCGGACTGCGCAGGACCGCCAAGCCCTCACCAATGCGGTGGCGCCTGCTAATCCCCCGCCTGCGCAAGCTGCAGGCACTCAAGCCGCAACGGCGCCGGGCCTCAGCGCGGCCGACGTCAACACCCCCTCCTTCTGGGCGGTGCTGTTTGCCGTTCCGGCCGATCCCGGCAAGTTGCTGATCCTGCTGGTGCCGCGCGATCATACCGAGTTGCCCGGCGTGCCCGGTGCAAATGCGCCGCCACCGCCTGATCCGCAAAACCTGCCCAGTACCTTTCCGCCCAGTACCTTTTATGTGGTGCCGTCCAATAGTTTCATCACCAGCCCCGACCCAAGCGCGCTGACGGATTTCGAGATCACCGCCGATGCTGCCCTGCTGCCGCTATTGATCCCCGCCGATTACGATTACGCTTCGTTCCCTGGCGGTGCGGCGCCGTCGGACGCCACTCACCTCCGGCGCCGGGTGTACCGGTCCAAGACATTGAGCAATGGTCAAGCGCCGGACGGCAGCACCATCAACTTCCAGCTCAACGACCTGCTGTATCATTGCTATCTGCTGCTCGACCAGAACGGCGCGCGCTTGGATGATGGTCATTATCTAAGCCTGCTCAGCGGCAAGCTGCCGGCATTCAATCTGCGCGAACCGCCTTACATCCCGATCGATCCCAGCCCTCAGCGCTTGCCCGCCGATCAGGCCGCCGCAACCGAATCCTTGCGCGCCGCGGGCGAAAAACAATTGCCCATCGCCCCCGCCACCGCCATTTGCGGCATGACCGAGCTGGTCGATTATGCCCGCGAGGTCGAGGAGCGCCGGTCCTCGATCCTGACCGCCATTACCGAAAGCGCCGCCGATTTGGCCAGCGCCGCCAACATGCAGGGCGGGACCCTTGCGTTCCCCGGCTCCACCACCGGCATGATCGACGCGCGCGACTTCGGCCTGCTGTTTCTGGTGGATCGAGATCGGCTGGAGCCTGGTGACGCCGCCACCCAACTGTTTGCCACACCCGCCGCCTCTGACGTGCCGGCGATTTCGCGCTTCACCATCATCGCCCGGACGGACCCCCATACTTCGACCCCGATCAACACCCAGACGCCCCAGCCGGTTTGGCTGCTCAACCCACCGAGCCGGTTCTTCGAACTGCAAAACCCCATGCTCGACGGCGCGCAAGCCCGCCTTACCCGCAACGGCATCGAGCTCGATTGGGATCTGACGCCGCTCTGGGGTGCTGCGGTGGGGCCTTATAACGATCCCGAATTCCAGGTTCGCCACTATCTGATCCGCCGCGACCTGTTGACCGGCGACGGCATCCCCGACCCGCGCTTCCCCTCGCTCGAGATCAATGTCAAAGCCGGCGCGCCGCATCAACGCACGATCGATGCCAATGGCGCGCTGCGCCTCGCCCGCCTGCGCCATAGCGCCCATTTCGTCGACCGGCTCGACGATGTGGCCGCGATCCAGCCGGAGCTCGCCGGTGCGCTGCTGCAGAATGGCGAAGACCCCTGGGCGGCGTGGAACCAGGCGCAGATGGATCACCTTGGCTACAGCCTGCTTTATACCGTGGTGCCGGTGGACCTGGCCGGCACGCGCGGCGCGCCCGCCGTGATCGCCTTCGCACCCCAAAAGCCGCAAGAAAACCCCTGCCCGCTGCGCAAGGTGGAACTCACCTTCCAATACCGGCTCAACGGGCTCGATGACGCGCTGCCCGAACAGGGCGATGCGGCAACGCTGCGCGCGCCGCTCTTGTTTCTGCGCATCGACGATCCCACCCTGCCCGCGGGCGCGACCCCGCCGCAGCCCTATCAGCCGGTGTTGCCGCCCGATGGCACCCAATACCGGTTGCGGTTCCGCCGTGAGATTGCGCAGCCAGGCGGCATTTTCGGCATCGATTCACTCAATCAGGCCGCTGCCCGTCCCACCCCCGCGCAGTTCGGCGCCGAACTGCGCGGGCAGGATTTCGAAATCATCGTGGAGATGACCAACTCCGAGCAGGTGCTGGCCGATGACCCCGATGGCATCAGCCGTCCCTTCACCAACGCGGATCGCTTCCAGCCGCTGCCGATTTACGCCACCATACCGCCCCCAAAAAATCCGTCCCAAAAAAATCCGATCCGCGGCGACGCCTGTTTCCTGGCGAAGCGCATCATCTCCTTCCCCGGAGATGGCGGGGATCCGGTCATCGCCGCACTGTCACAGTCTGATCTCGACGAGCTGCTGCGCCAGCTCGTGCAGAGCTGGCCCGCCGGCAAGCCGCCCCAGCAAGCCGAACTCGTCGCCTATCGCGCGGGGGCGGCAAGGCTATCGGGGCGGCCGCTCACGACCGGCTTCGCGCCAGATCTCACCAACTTTGCCTGGTGTCCGGCCGATCTGTGCCTGCTGGTAAGCCCGGTGACCGGGAGCGGCACGGCCGCCGCTGGCGGACCCGGTCCGCTGATCGAAACCATGGTGGAATTGTTCGAGCATCCGCGCCAGCTCGTCTTCGATGCGCTGCCCTTCGAAGATGTCGATGGCGCGACAGGCCGCCTCGATCTGTATGTGCCCGCCCCGGATAGTACGCTCGAACAATTGGCGAACAAGGATCCGGCCAGCATTCGCAGATGCGTCGATCCCAACCGGCGCACCGCCACCAGGCTGCGCTGGGATGCGGTGCCTTCGGTCCCAGAACTAACACCCCAGGATCTAAGCGTGCTCACGGCCCGGAAAATCGCCGTGCCCGGCCATTATCCGGTCCTAATCGGCGGCTTCGACATTTTCGAAACCGACATGGCGCGGGTGATCACGCCAGCCGATTTCGTTCCCCTCACCCGCCGCATCGGCCGCGTGCAACGCCTGCCCGACGATCAACGCGGGCTGAATCCGGCCGAAATCGCCGATTTTCAGAAAATCGAGGCCTTCTACCCCAGCGCCGTGCTGTGCAGCGGCAACGCTGCGCCCGATGGCGGCGGCCCAACCACGGACGGCCCAGCCAGAGGCGGCAAAGCCGGCTGGTTCTCGACCGCCGAATCCTCGCTGCTGTGGCCCGCGCCAATGCTGCGGCGGTTCCTGGGATTGACCGCGCCGCTCGCCGAGCTGATGCCGCTATTCAATCACGGCCAACCGCTGATGCTGTGCATCAGCGCCACCCTCCCCGCCGCGCCGTCCGACCTGGTCCCAAGCCCGATCCGGCTGGTGCTCGCCAGCTTGCAATCGAGCGGCAGCTCCTGCACCCCACTGACGTCCGACCAAGCAGCGCTCCTGCCCAACCGCGATCTCCTTCGATTCAAATTCACACTTCCGGTGGACGCGAATGGGAATCAGGCGCGCTGGATGCCCTCTCAACTCGCGGGCCTGCTGGCGGGTCTCTATTGGACCGATATCGGGCCGGACGACAAGGCCCTTCAAAACCAGATTCCGATCCACCAGAATCTGGACGCTCGCTACTTCGCCGGCGGCAGCAATCTGACGGCGACCATCACCGTGGAAGCCTGGCTCAACACGCCCGCCAACCCTCGGGCGCTCGCCGACGAGGCGATGTCGTTCACCACCGATCTCGCGCCGCGCCTGCATCCCGTGCTGGCCGATGTGGTGGACCGGCTGCGCTGGTGGTTGCCTGGCGACACGGATAATACCCCCGCCCATCGCCGTTACGAGCCCGTGCTCGACGGCCCGCCGGCCAGCAAGGCCGCCAGCCTCGCCGATTACATGGCCGAATTGCCACCCGCGCGCGATCCCTATGGCTGGGGGCTGTTGCGCAGGCTGGGCCTCGCCACCGGCGTCAAGCTCTATGATCTCGAGCGTTGCGTCTTTCAGCAAGCGGCGCAAACCCTGCCGCAGGTCCAAACCGCCCTGAGCCAGATTCTCGGTGTGTACCTGGGCCAGCTGCCCCCGGCTTCCGCCGATACGCTCGGCCAGCCCTTCGTCGATATCCTGGCCGGCACTGACGGCTTGTTCTCGCTGTCCTCCTTCGATTCCGGCGTTCCGAAGGTGGGCGATGACGATATGAGCAGCTTCGTGAATGACAGCGTCGTCTGCCTGGTGCAGATCGCCTTGCGCCCAGTTCCCGAGGGCTTGGTTTCTCCGAACAGCCCCCCGGTGACCTACGCGCTGGTCGAATACGTCCTGCCTGATCCCCCGGCGCCACTGCCCATCATACCGCACCCGCCGCAGGCCGGCGCGGCGCTGTTCGAATTCATCGATATTTCCGGCGGGCAGAGCGCTGTCCAACGCGTGCCGGCCGGAAGCGATACCGCCTTGTGCAATGGGTTGCCTGCCACCGGCCTGCAGATCAGCGCGGGCTGCCCAAACGGCTTGGGCCTGATCCGCGCCACCCTCACCCAAGACGTGGCAGCAGATTACCTTACCAACCGCGGCTTCAAAGGCGTGCCGGGCATTTCGAATTTCGCCCCGATTCTCAAGCCTCAGATTCTGGGCGGTGCGCCAACGCGATCGAACGGTCAGAAGCTGACCTCCGATCCGTTTGGGCGTTTCGATCCGCTTCTTGGCCAGGCGCTCTACGCGCTGCATGTTCCGCTGCCCGGTGCGGCGCCGGGCGGCGCGGCCCCGCCCAGCGCCTTTTCGGCCCAGAGCTTGAACCGGTTTTTCGCTTATGCAAGCGCCCGCGGCATCGGCGAACCGCCGATCACCCGGTCACTGGCGATCGCTCCGGGGACACCGGAACAGACCGCCTTCCAAAAAGACTGCGCCAGGCTATCGGAAATACACGCGTTCCTCGGCAGGTTCAGCACCTATGGCGCCACCCAGGCGCCCGCCGCGGACGGTCCGGACGGCGTGCCCATACCCTTTGCCCTCGCCTCCCTGGTCAGCCACGATCCCTGGCGCACCACGCCCACCGCCGATGGTGTGATGAGCGCCTTGTTCATCCATGATGATGGCTGGGCGCGGCGGCGGCGCTATGTGGTGCGCCCGTTCGGCCGCTACGAGAATTTGATGAACGGCGCCACCAATGCCAGCCTTCCCGCCACCCAGACGGCGGCTTCGCTGCCCGGCATCGCCGATATCGCGTCGCTGCCCATCGTCAACCCCGATCTCGATTTCGGCGCGCGCAGCATCGATCTGTGCACGCCGCGCACCCAGCCGCTGCTGCCGCCCACCTTCCTCTCGGCACGCCGCCTCGACGCGCAAGAGCCGGTGGATGCCCTCGATCCCAACAACACCGAGATGCGCCGCCTTCCCGGACGCCAGATCGAATTTGTGCTGCAGCGCCACGCCGAGGAGATATTTTCGGAGGCCAATTGGGTGGTCGCCGATGCCTACCAGTTCGAGGGCACCGGCCTGCATTTCTTCCGCGAATATGCCTACCCCAGCTGGGCGCTTGGTTTTGGGCGGCTGCCCGCACCACCCGTCATTGACGGCGTTGCTCAACCTGCCCCCTGGCCGGTGGACCTGGAATTGGCGCCAGCCCTGGCGGCGACCCTGGCCAGCCCCGACCCGCTACCGCTTTCATTCCCGGATGCCAGCTTTAGCGAGATCGCCGACGCCATCAGCGCGAATAACCCTGCATCGGCCGTTTCGCCCTATGATCAATCCCTCACCGCCCGCTTCCCGGATGCCTGGAAGGGCATTGTGGCGTGGCGCACCGCCGACACGCTCTATTTCGATCGCCTGCATGCGGCGGTTCATGCCCGTGCCGGGGTGGTGGTTTCGGATGTCGCCGCCGCCACCGTGCCCGAAGGGCGGGCCGTGCCCCGCCTACCCTGGGCCATTCCCGATTGGGCGGGCGCCAATTTGCGCGCGCAGCAATCCGCCAAGCCCGTCTGGTCCGTGGCCTGGGCAGATTCCGGCGCGCCCCCTCCGGGCGGTAAAATTCTGGTCCTCACCGTCAATTTCACCCTGTTGCGCCACCTCGATGCAGTCACTGCGCCCGATTACGCGACCTGGTTGCAACCCCTGCCTGCATTGCCCGCGGTGCTGCAAATCCCCGACCCCATCGCCTGCTACGCGCTGGCGCTGGAGGCCGGTAGTGCGGCAAGCGGCGCGCGCGAGGTGGCGGCCGAATTGATCCCCTTGCGCCCGTCCGGCGATCCGCCGCGTGCGGCTTATGCGGTCACCTGCGCCGGAACCCGGTTCAAGCTCTACGGCCCGATTGCCGCAGGCCAACTGCCACGCTGCGTGCCGGTCTGGCAAGGCGGCGCCTGGAAGGCTCAGCTCACGCTCTCCCGTGCCGAGGCCGCTGCAGCCCCGGCGGTGACCGAGCCCACTCTGATCATCACCGGCGACGCCGCATGGCGGGTTTTGTGCGGTTTCCTGTTCGACCCCAACGCATTCGCATCCGACGCCATGCGCTCAGCCTGGTTCACCTGGAGCCGGATGATCTCGCTGACGGTCACTTGCGCCTTCGCCCGCGCGGTTAGCAGCAGCGTAGCGGATTGGGGCCACTACCAGCAGATATTGCAGGCTCTGCTCGCCACCTACCAGCGACTGGCCAACGATCCCGCCACCGCTGCGGATTCCGCCTGCGTAAAGCTACTCAAGAAGATGGCGGCGCTCAATTCCGATCAAGCCTGGCGCAATCTGCCGGAACCGACCGGCATTCATCGTGAAGCGGTGGCGGGCTGGACCCCCGGCCTGCCGCAGCAGGCGATTGACAGCGGCACCACTTATTTCACCGTGCAACCGCTCCCCGCGGCGGTAATTCTGCCCTCGCCCGCGGCTCCGCCCATCCAGCCGTGGCAGATCAAAATCACGCGCAATGCCAGCTTTATTCCGTCCCGGCGCGGTCTGGCGCGCATGCTGCTTCACAACAACCTGACCTTGCAGCAAGCGGGCAGCAATCCGGGCGATTGCATCACGCTGATCGGCCGGCTTTGGGGCGCCATGCGTGGCGTGATGCTGCAATCCATGGCCAGCCTCAGCGCCCCAACCCATGGCTACGCGCCGGTCAGCACCAAGATCGATGGCGTGCTGTCGCCGCTGCTGGCGCCGGGCGTGGTTGCGCTGCTGGGTGGCGGAACGATCCCCGCGGTGTTCGAACTGCCGCAGCAGATCTCGATCCCCACGAACCCGCTTGCCGCAGCGGCGCCAGGCCAGCCGCCGCCAGCCAATGCGCTCATCGAGGCCGCCGCCGCGTTGCTCCAGCAGATCGAGACCGCGCCGATCCCTGGCGACGATCAATTGGATCCGCGCGCGGCCATCGCCAGCAGCTACGCCTCGCTCGATGAGGCGGTGCGTTATGCGGACACGCTGCTGGCTGGTCCCCAGCCCGCCGCAGCGCCGCCGGTGATCGTGCTGACCCTGGCCCAAGGCGTGCGCCGCTGGCCCACCTATCAGCAACCCATCGCCGCTTTGATTGCGGCCGCCCCGCAGCAAGCAGGCCAGGCGCCAAGCTTCGCGCTGCCCGCCAGCCTGATCATGCGCCGCCCCCCAACCGACGCCGAGTTCGGGCTGCTGGCGGCCGCACTCGCCCCGGTTCTGACCGCAGACCAAGTCCGCGGCGTTCTGGTGCGGCTGCGCGCGCTCGCCAGCGATCAATTGCTGGGGAGCGGCAGAACGCTCAGCGTGCGCATCACCCGCGGATTTGCCGTACCCGTCTCGGACGTGATTGAAAGGGGCCCGCCATGAGTGACAGCCTCACCGGCCTGCGCCGCGTTATCGTGCAATCGCTGGCCGCGACCGACGCCTCGCCCGCCTCGGGCGCGCCGCCAACCCCGTTCTGGCGCACCACCCTGGTCAGCGGCCTGCTCAACCTCGGTGTGGCCCCCGCGCAAGACGCCTGGTATCGTAACCCTTCCGTCCGCCTTGTCGCCCAGGACCGCACTGCCTCCAACCTCACGGCCAATGCCAACACCAAATTCGCCTCGCAGCATGGCGATTACTTCACCCCGCGCCTGATCGAGGCCGCCCTGCGCCCGGCTACCGCGGGTGACTTCGCTGCCGGCGCCATCCTGTCCCCGCCGCTGAACCAGCTGCTCATCGGCCCTGGCGGTGGCGCGGCGGCCATCGCTTCAGGCGCCATCGCCGCCTTCGATGACCCCCCAAACCCCGAACCTTATTCCGACGTGCTGCTGGCGTTGAACGCGCCGATCACCACAATTCCCGATCAGGAAATCAATCTGCCCGGCACGACGCTGGCCAGTGGCGCCATCACCGTGCGGCTCATCGCCCAAGCCAATGATCCGGCGATCACCCATCCGCGCCTGAATGCGTGGCTTGCGATCGCCAATATCGCACCCGGCGCGGCGCCCGCCCCTGGCACTGCCAAACTCTTCTCGGCGGCGTCGTTCGTGACCGTGGCCACCACCGGCACGGCGGGATTTACCTTCATCAAAGCGGAGCTGGTGCCCAGCGGCATCGAATTCCAGGCCACCATCGCCAACCCCTTCACGCCAGCGCCTGACCCGTTGACATTGCAAATGCGCCTGGAATATGCGGCTGAGCGCGACTGTTTCCTGCTGCGTCCGGTCGACGACGGCACCACGCCGGCTATCACTCTGCGCACGACGTTCAATGCCTGGCTCGCTGGCTTTCAGGCCAACGGCGATTGGCAGCATAATCCTTTGCTGCTCGAGCTCAATCAGCAAGGCTTGCCCTTCGCGTGGGATTTGGGGGGTGGCCTGCGCGGCGCGGCGCCGGGCCGGCCGCTCTGCCTGGATGCCGCCAATCAATTGCTGGTGCTCGATCATGCTCCCACCAGCCTGCGCGCCGCCCTGAACACCAATCCGGCGCCCGGCACCGACATTCCTTCGACCTGCCGCCTCAATGTCACGCAAGCGACGATCACATTCGGCAACCCGCCAGCCAACGCTCCCATTCTGGTGCTAAAATGCTTCCCGCAGCCGCCGTCCGCCCCGGCGGCCGCGCCTGGCTGGACCCCGCCGCAGGAGCAATCGCCGTCGCTCAGCATCGTCTGGCCGCAGGATATGGCGCTGCCCCAGTCGCCTGCGCGCGGCGCATGGCTGGATACCTCCAGCCTGCGCCAGGAGCTGCTCAAGCGTTATCAAGCGGCGGGCTTGCTACCGGCCGAACCGGCTTTGAACCAGGCCCCCCGGCTCGCGGCCTTTCTGCCGCTGGAACGCGGCATTGTGCAACTGCATTTGCCTGAACCGCCGCCACCACCCCCGCCAACTACGCCATCAGCGCCCATAATCGCGGCGCCGCCCCAGGCCTTCACCGGCTTGATCAGCACCCGCCTCAACATCACCGGCAGGGCGCAAGAACTGGCGAACCCATCGCTGCAGATCGGCGGCGCCGAGTGGCTCCGCCTAACGCTCCAAAGCGGGACCGTTGCCGTTCCAGCGCCGACCCTGACGGTGGATTTCTACCGGCAGCGCGGACGTCTGCGCGGCTTGATCTTCGCCGCCGCTGCCACGCCCGGCCGCGATTCGATCCTGCCCCCGCTTGATGGCGGCGCGGTGAGTTGCGAGCCGCTCGACATCCTCTTCAACGACCCCGATCTGGCCGCCGGCGACCCGGAACTCAGCGTCTTGCCCACCGTGGGCTGGAGCATTCAGCCGGCCGGCGCCGTCGCGGGCAGCTCGGCGATGCTCACCCTCACCCTCGCCAATCTGCAACCCAACCCGCCTGCCGGGTCGCAACCCAACGTCAATCGCGGCTATGCGTGGCTGGCGCATGATCGGATGGCGCTCGTGACCACCATGCCGATGACGCGCCTGACCCAAAACGCGGCCAAACCCAGTTCCAGCCGCGATCTGACGCCATTTGCCATCACCGGCGCCACCCCCAACACCACGCCCAGCCTCAAGCTCACCTCCTACATCACGCCAGGCGGGCCGAGCCTGCCCAGCCTTCAGCTCGGCCCCAGCACGGGCCTTGCCGCCTGTTCGAACGCCAACGGCGAGCTTTCCTGGCCCTGGCCGAAAGCCACCGACGACGGCTCCGACCTTAATAGCGACCTCCCGGCCGCCAATGTCACCCTGGCCGCCCTCACCCTGCCCGGCATCGAGTACATCGCCACCGGGATCAACGCCGACTTGGCCGGGAATTGGAGCTTCGCGATCCAAGGCTCGGCGCGCTACGATCTGCCCTTGCTCACCGAACTATTCGCCAGCGCCGCCCCGGCCCCGCCGCAGCCGCCAGCCGATCCGGCAGCGCCGCCGGCCACCGCACTCGATCCTGGCGGGCTGAGCAAGGCCTGGACCCTGATGGCGAATGGCGCCGCCACCACGCGCACCGTGGGTGATCGCATTACCAACTGGCTGGCGCCCGATCAGCCCCAACCCCAACCCCAGATCCTCACTAGCCTGATCGCGCCCTACCAATTCACCACCAGCTTCGCCTTGACCACGGTTCCGGACCATAACCGCCTGCCCTTGGGCGCCTATACGCTCCTCGGCCAGACCCTTGCCGGCACCAGCGCGCTTGGCGGCTTCAGCGGCCAATTGGCCAACCCCGCCGCGGGCCAGAACACCATTCCCGGCGCGCCGGAGCCACCCTCTTTCACCCTAACGGGTTATGCGCTCAGCCCGTTCAAGCAGGGCGGTTATCAGTTCGATCAGACCGGCGCCGGGCTCGGGGTGAAGCCTGAAGCGATTATATCCCCCGCCAACCTCAACAACGCCAATGCCGTCACCATCCGTGCGCTCGCGCAAAAGCAGTTGAGCGGACCTGCAATCAACCTTGCCCCTGCACCGGCGGCGCACCCGCTGCAGGCGGTGCTGGGTTGCAGGCAATTCTTCGCGGTTACGGTTCCCCGCCTCAGCTTTAACTGTGGAGACACCCGGCTCGGCCTGCGCCTGCGCGATCTGCCCGCCTCCCGCGGCAATGCAGCGCCGCTCGCCTACCTATTCGACAGCACCGCGCTGCAAGGAGGCGACCGGATCGTCACCGGCCTGGAAGGACATACCGGCCCAACCGGCGCCAGCATGGCGCGCGATGCGCTACCCGCCTCGCTCTATGAATGGAGCCTGTTCGACCCCACCCTCGACACCCCCTCCTTCGCGATCAATTTCCGCGGCTGGCGCTTGCGGCCGCTGCGCCTGATCCGGCTTGGCCTGACGGTTCCGGCCCTGCAAGTAGATGGGGTCGCCACAGCGGCCCCTGTGATGACCGAATTGGAGCTGATCGCCAATGTCGAGTTCCCCTCTTCCGCCGCCTCGTCCTCCACCGCGATGGATGACGACCAGCCCTACTCCACCGGCAACCCGATCGCGATCGCCTTCAGCTTCGACGCCAATGGCAACGCCACCATCGGCGCCGTCTCCGAAGTGAAGGTAGAGGGCGGATGCATCATGGTGGTGGCGGCTCCAAGCGCGCCAGTGAAATTCCGCCTCAACGCCACGCCGGTCTATGACCAGATTTATGACCGGCAAAATGCACCGGCGCCGGTGCCGCTCGACCTCAGCTTCACCCTGAACCCGCCCACGGCCGGAATGGCTACGAACCAATTCGCGGTTCAGGACGCAACACTCCGCGCCATTCTGTTTGGCACGCAGACCCAGCTCGATCTTACCCTGGCAGGTCCGGGCCTGGTTTTTGCCGCAACGCCGGCCGCAACTAATGATGCCTTTGCCGTCGAAACCTTGCTGCTGGATCTTACGCGCGGCGCCGACCAGGCAATTCTCGGCCTGAAAATCTGGCTGCGCCTGCCCGCGCCGCTCGCCCCCGCGACCGCGCTGCTGGAATTGTCGCCCATTGCGCGCTGCCCCCCCAACCCACCAGATCCCAACCTCGTGCCGATCAATCTCTCGCCGGGCATGCTGCGCTGGTTTGGCGTTTCGCTGGATGCTGGCGCAGTCGCCGCCGCCAAACCCAGCTGCACGATCGATCACCGCCGCGGCAGCATCACCTATCAGATCGAGCTGCAACCCCTGCCCGCAAATGCCCGTTTTCTTGAGGGCTGGACGCTTGAGGGGAATCAGCTGTCGCTGGCGATCGGATTTTCCCTGCCGGTGGCGTCTGGCCTACAAACCGGCTTCGCCACCACGCCGAGCGCCGCCTTCATCGAGGTCTGTTGCACGCCCCCGGACCCACAATCCGGCACTGCGGTCCGCCATCGCGCGGTGATCAGCGCCGGTACGGCGGGACAATGGGATCATCGCATTCTGGTCTCGCGCCTGATCGCCGATGGCTATCAAAGCTCGATCCAATGGCCGGTCGACGGTCTAACACCTCCCGCGCCCCCCAACCCCTGCTTCGCCGCCACATCGACCAATGCGGCCGACTGGTTCGCCGCCATCACCACCGATCTCGCGGGCAGCTATACCCACAAGGTCGATTGCCGCATCGAGGACGCGCCGCTAGACGCCACGCTGCTGGTTCTGGCCGGTAACGGCCCGGCCAAAATGGTCCGCCTGGCCGCGCCCTGGTGCTTTCCTGCGATGAGCCGGCATGAATTCTGGCAGGCCGAAAACAAGCGCTGGGTGTGGAGCAGCATCGACGAGCTTGTGATCGGCCATACGCAGCAATTGGCTGATGAGGCAAATCACGCGGCCGCCATCCCGCCGACGGCGCTGGCCTTCGCGCCGCGTTATCTGGATGATCTGACGCCAAATCTGCGCCAATATGCGCTTTCGGCCGGGATTTTCAGCCGGGCGCTGGCGCGCGCGGGGCTGCCCGCCATCGAAATGGCCGCTGCTTATTTGCGCGCCCAACCTGGGATCGCCGTGCCGCTGCCGGACGGCGCGGTGGCGCCTGCCTTCAACGGGCTGTTTGTCGCCGGCAGCAGCTGCCTTGAGGTCACCTTGCCCGGCCAATCGCGCCAGGGGCACCGCGTGGTCACCCCCTGGCTCGCGCCCTTCGATGCCAATGCCAGCCTTGGCCCCTTCGCCACCATCCCGCAGGCGCCCTTCAATGGCTACGTATCCGGCTACGATCTGGCCCCCATGACGGCGCGCCGCCTGGATGGCCCGGCGGCCGCGCGGCTTGGCCCGCGCGCGGCCAGCGTCATGGCGCTTAAAGCCGCGCGAAGCAATCCAGGCGGCGGTCAAGCACCGTTCGGCGGCGCCGATCCCAGCCTTGCCGCCGCCGCGGGCGCGGCCTGGAGCGTGGCCGATTTCGAGCCGGTGTCGCAGGCGGTGATCGCTGATTTGGTCAGATTTCCGCTGCCGGCCGGGGATTATCGCGAGCCGTTGCAGCGCCCGGTCTGGCTGCGCGCCATCGCCGCCTGGAAGGGCATCTTCGCCGCCTGGCAACCCGTGAACCAGCTCGCACTAACGTCGCTCACCAGCGTCAGCGCTACCCTGGTGCCGCTCCAGGCCAGTGTCGGCGGGCGCAGTTTGGTCGCGCGCCTGGCGCTCACCGGCGATTTTGGGCCGCCACCGGCCAACCCCGCGCCCGCCTCCGATCCGCTGCCATCCACCCAATACGAGATTCTGCTGCTGACCCGCAACCAGGTCCAGGCCATCGCAGTCAACCAGGCTTATGGGGCAAGTCTGGCGGCGGGCGGGAGCGACCGGCCGGCCCAGCTTGCGGTGACCGGGCCCGACGAACCGCTGGCCGCCGCCATCGCCGTCATGAACGACGGCGTGGCAGACAACGCCATTCCACCGGGCGCTTTGGGCCTTGCTGGGCGCACCTACCGCGTGCGCTCGTTCCTCGACCTGCCCGACGATCTTTCCTTGCCCGGCCTCAACCACCCGCTGCGCGATCGCGGGCGCACTCTCTATCCTTCGGCCGCGCTGGGCTGGCCGAAACCGGCCTGGAACATTCCAGGCAACATTCCCTCCCACCCGGCAGCCGAGCCCGGCTGGCCCGACGGGCTGGGGGGCGCCATCGGCTTAACGCTGGGTGACAGCCGCATTCTGCGCGAAGAGCCCACCGCCACCGCAGGCATGGCAGAACGCTGGTCCGGCCCCAGCGTTGCCCCTGCCGCGCGGACCAGCGCGGGCGATCCTGGCGGCAGCTTCCGCTATTCACTCGGGTTCAATGCCTCCGAACGCACCCTCTACCGCCGCCCAACATCTGAAAATCTGACCGCGCCGCCCGATCGCGCGCTGATGGCGCTGCCGCCGCGTATGCGGGTACCGCTGCCCGCCCACCGCGCGGCCGGCATGGCCTCGGCGCGGCTGACCCAGCCTGTGCCGCCGCCCCAGCCTGTGCCGCCGCCCCAGCCTGCCAATCCAGCCGCCCCTGCCTACAACCCGCCAGCGCCGGAAACTGCAATTGCCCCTCTGCTGCCGGCCCATCTCGAACGGGTGGTCACCGGCCAGCGTCCGGGGGTGATGATCCTGTCGCTGCTGGGGCTGAGTTACGCCGATGGGGCGAACGCAGCGTTCGATCCGACGGTCTGGCGCTTTGGCGGCGCGGGTGACATCGGCCCCGCGCTGTTTAAAACCACCCGCGCGCCGCGCTCGGCCGGCCTGCCCAAGATCGCCGATCTGACCCGGCGGCGGCGGAGCTTCATCGGCTCGGACTATCGCGGCAGTGGAGCCGGCGCCAAAGCGGACCCGCTGCTGCCCTTCATCGCCGCACGCGGCGCGATGACGGTGCTGCGCGCCAATTCCCCGCCCGGTGCGCCCGGTCGCGTCGATACGATCCTGCTGCGCCTGCTGGGTGGCGCTGACGGCGCCCTGCGCCCAGACCTTACGCTCGCGGAGGGCTTCGCCTTCGCGCTGCGCGCCACCCTCAGTGCCGCGGACGGCACGGCGGCCATCAACGCCATTCCGCAGATCACGGCGGTGACACTGCAGATCGATCAGGCCCAGTTTGTGCTGACCATCACGCAACCAGATCCCACAAATCCGGCGGCAGTTTCGACCGCTCCACCCCTCGCGGACGGCAGTTTCTGGGATGTGACGATCAGCATTGGCCCGGATATCAATACCCGCGCCTTGATCAACCAGGCGCTCGCCGCCACCACGCCGGACTCCAGCGCCAGCCTGAACATCAAGGTCAACGAGGCCGTGCCGCCCCCGCCCCAACGGCCTGGGCCGCCGCGCCTGCTCAGCATGCCGGTGCCGCTGGCCCCGGCGAGCGGGCCGGCGCCGATCCTTGGCAATGCCACGCTGGCCTTCCGCGATCCCGCCTATGACCGCGAGCTGGCCAGCAAATCGGCCAGCGCCCAGATCAACGACACCCAAAACCGTGACAGCTATCTCCTCGCGCTCGACCGCCGCGAATATGACCTTGCAGGCACGATTTATTTCGCTGCCGGCGCGTTAGAAACCTCGGTGCGGGGCCCGGCGTGGAACGCCAATGGGGAGACCCTCGCCCTCACCATCAAGCTTGCTCGCGCCAGCGATCCTGGCGCCGCCGAGGCCTATCTTTGCCTAGCAAGCAGTAACCGCGCCTATCCGCCGGTCAGCCGAATCCTAATCAGTGGCGACTGCTGTAGTCTCGCGCTCACCGATCTGCTGCTCGCCAAGCCTTCCGCCGCCGGCGCACAAAATCCTTTCACGCCGGGCCCGGCAAATCTCTCGCCCGGTGATCGCATCACCTTTCTGATCGACCGCGCGAGTGGCGAGCCCAAGGGCCCGTTTGCCGCGCCACTTTCGGTGGCGGTGAGCCTGACCGCCACACCGGTGATCTCACCGCCGCCCGCCGCCTATGGGCTCGTCACCAGTGACACACCGGCGAACCTCCCGCCGCGCCTCACGGCCGCCCTGTTCGCCAGCGCCCCCTTGCCGCAATTGATCGAATTCGACGATCTCAGCGGCGATCTGCTGCAGGGGCTGGTGCGGCGCCGCGCCGTGTTTGTCTGGCCGTTCGCGCCGCGCGCGGCACCCGGCTCGCCCCTGATCGCCGCGCTGGTGAAGCTGGACCGCGCCGGCGGCGGCCAAATTCCCGATGGGGATGCGGATTTCCTGCCCTTGCTGCCGTAAGCGCCCGCCACCAGTTTCTTATCCCCAATCGATGGAGCCGATGATGCCCTATATCTCCTTCACCTTCCAAAGCAATCAGGACACCCAGGCCTGGTATTTCAATGATATGCTCAGCACCGCGGCGAACCCCAACGTGCCGGGCGACACCGGCAACCCGCACCCGATCGGCGCGCTGAACAACGGCGATGTGTCCGGCTTGTTGCAATGCTGGGCGGGGCAGGATGGCAGCGGATCCATCACGGTTTACGGCGATCACGCCGCGCAATTAATCTTGGCAATCCTACACGACGGGTATGCCGCGACCTATGGCTAGGCAAAGCGCCGGTCATGATCGCACCCTCGCCCGGCCGAAAAAATGATCAAGCTTCGTGATGCAGGAGACTAATGATTTCCTCGCACAGCGCGATGTTGCTAACCGCCGTAATCATATGACTATCCAAAAGCCTTCTTTGAAACGTAACCAAATAAATTTCGGTGTATTCGGTTCTGAAACCGAATCCGCGCCGGAACGTAAGCCCGGTAAGGACTTCATTGTCGTCGTTCGACCTGACCTGATCTAATGCCCTTTCAAATTCCAACAGCTTATGAAGATGAACCTTTCTTGAGCGTGATAGCTTTAGGTAACATACCCTTCTTCGCCAAAATAGTTGGCGTTCGAGGGGTGTAATGCGTATCCATCCGGCGAGGGCCGCGCACCGACGCGGCCGGATTGACCGGCACCACCTGGCCGATCACCAGCCAATCGAATAGGTGCCGCAACGCCTCCACGCGCTGCTTGACGGTCGGCGCGGAGATCTCCCCGCGTCCACCGTTCAATCCAGGTGGCGATATGGATCGGCTGCACGTCCGTGATTGACAGCACGCCGTGATCCTCGCACCAGGTCAGGAACGCGCTTATCGCCTGCCCATAGGCGCGGCGGGTGTGCGGGTTGCGGATGTTGGCGGTGATGAATTCGAGGAAGCGCCGCGAGGCAGGGGCGCTGATCGGAGCGAGCTGGTTCATGCATTTGCTACGGTAGCCGTGGAGCATGAGGGGATGCCGACAATGCTTGATAAACAAACACCAAACCTATCAGGAACGTGGCGCAATAGATAACTGCCCACAAAGTCCGCAGGCGCACCTTGTGCGTGAAGGGGTATTGGGCTTCATGCTTCTTTCGGCATGTCGAGTTGATCGCGGCAAGCGCGGGAGAGACTCCAGCTTCAAGAGCGGCGCGATAGCCCCTTAATATCCCCTTGTGTAATTCATATCGTTCATAGTGTTTATGGTTAAGCAGGGCACCAAGAAGGCTTACAGCGCACATTAGCCCCCCAGCCATTAGCTGCTTTCCCGGATCAACCGCGAACGCTAGAAGCCCAGCGATCAGCGCCATCATCAATCCTGTCACCGCTGCCCTAAGCACCTCGTGTTGCCTGGCATGCTCTGCATGCTCTTCGTACATCATCCCGAGATACTCGCGGTCTTCCTCAGCGAGCTTTGTAGTCATCGATCCACCCCTTCCAATCCCTATGAGTCGATTCTACCCCTCTTTGAGCATACGGTAAAAGACGCCCGAGACCGCGCAAATCTATGCCACTGAAGCCTCCATTCTCTTTATGTTCGCCCTTAGCGGTGATCCACCGGCTGGTGGAGGCGGGGGCGAAGATCAGGGCGTTCGATCCGGTCGGCATCGAGCAGGCGAGACCGGTGCTGCCAAACGCGGTGACCTATTGCGCCGACGCGCTGGACGCCGCCAC
>Ga0302314_10004605_pt1 | contig 25294 bp, 26 predicted proteins | sample III_Palsa_N2_3_FD_200533 | JGI IMG/M metagenome (GOLD analysis project Ga0302314, IMG submission 200533) | Peat permafrost microbial communities from Stordalen Mire near Abisko, Sweden - III_Palsa_N2_3 | ecosystem: Environmental > Terrestrial > Soil > Palsa > Peat permafrost | place: Sweden... | reverse complement strand
GTTCGACGAGGTCCACCACGAGGCCCTGAAGGCCAACGAGTTCATCGACGGCGCGAAGAAGGCGAAGCGGTGAAGAAGCCGCCGAAGCACCCGCCGGCCCGGATCGACTCCACGGCGGAGCTCAAGTCCTTCCAGCGGGTCATGGCGACCGCCGTCATCCGGCCGCTCGACCGGCAGGGCGACCTCCAGTCGAAGTGGATCGACGGCCGCCCGATGGCGCAGGTGGCGGCCGAGTTCATCAAGCCGAACGACCGGCTGACCGCCTTCGAGCGCCTCCAGCTCTACAACCAGATGTACTGGTACCGCCTCTTCGAGGCGATCCGCGACGACTGCCCCGGCCTCCGGGCGGCGATCGGCGAGCCGGCCTTTGACCGGCTCTCCAAGGCCTACCTGGCCGACTGCCCCTCCCAGTCCTTCACCCTCCGCAACCTGTGCTCGCGGCTCGTCGACTTCATCCGCGCCCATCCCCGGCTGACCGCGCCCCGGACCGCGCTGGCGGCCGAGGTCGCCCAGTTCGAGTGGGCCCAGACCGTGGCCTTTGACGGCGAGGCCCGTCCGGTCCTGGAGGCCGCCGCGCTGGCGGCGACGCCGCCCGACCGCCTCCGGCTGGGGCTGCAGCCCTACGTCACCCTGCTCGAGCTGCGCCATCCGATCGACACCTTCGTGATCTCGGTCAAGCGCCGGGATGCGATGCGCTCGGAGGCGAGCAACGCCCCCGACGCGCAGGTCAGCCGCCGCGCGGTGCGCCGCGTCCGCCGGCCGCGCCTCGCCCGCACCCTGGTCGCCGTCCACCGCCATCACAACCGGCTCTTCTACAAGCGCCTTGAGCCGTCGGCCTTCCGCATCCTGCACGCGCTGGCGGCGGGCCAGCCCCTGGCCCAGGCCATCGCCGCCGGCGGCCCGAAGGTGCAGCCGGAGAAGATCCGGGCCTGGTTCACGTCCTGGATGGCGCTTGGCTGGTTCTGCGCCCCCGGGAATAAACCGCGCCGGCCGGGCTCTTCATAATATCGCCTGGATGCGCGCCTGAACCCACCCTCCGCCATGAGCTTCTTCACCAAGGTCCACCTCCTCCTCGTCAAGCTCGGCGCGCTCCTGCAGACCCCGGTGCTCCTGATCATCCGGGGCTACTGGGGCTGGCAGTTGATCCTTACGGGCCACGGCAAGTGGACGAACCTCGACCGGGTCGCCCACTACTTCGGCACGCTCGGCCTTCCGGCCCCGAAGCTGAGCGCCATGATGGTTGCCTCCACTGAGCTGGTCGGGGGCGCGCTCCTCATCCTCGGCCTCTGCTCGCGCTTCGCCTCCGCGGCGCTGGTCGTGCTCCTCTGCGGCGCCTACTACACGGCCGACAACGAGGCGCTGCACGCGCTCTTCACCAACCCCGACAAGTTCATCGCCGCCGATCCCTTCCTTTTCCTCTACGCGGCCGTGATCGTCTTCTGCTTCGGGCCCGGCTGGCTCGCGCTGGACACCTTCCTCTTCGGGAAGAAGGCCGAGTGACCCGGCGAACGGTCGCTGGCAGGAGCGGGTGGTCGGGGAACCGGCGCAAGCGGCCCGGACTCGGCCACGGTCAGCGGAAGGCGCGGAACCACGCCCGGAGGTCGTCCGCGAGGAGTTCCGGCTCCTCCATCGCGGCAAAGTGGCCGCCGCGGGGCATCTCCGTCCAGCGTTGGACATTGAAAAAGCGCTCGGCCCATTCCCGCGGCGGCCGGCTTAGGTCCGCCGGGAACAGCGCGAAGGCCGCCGGCACCTTGGATGATCCGACCACGTGCTTCACGCCTTCCTTCATCCAGGCCAGCGCGTTGGCGTTGGCATAGTCGAAGTAGGGCAGGAACGACGTCCCGATCGACTGGGTGGACCAGTAGATCATGATCTGGGTGAGGAGCTCGTCCTTGGTGAAGCGGGATTCGATCTGGCCGCCGCAATCGCTCCAGGTCCGGAATTTCTCCACCAGCCACGCCGCCAGCCCGGCGGGCGAATCATTCAGTCCCTGGGCGAGGCTTTGCGGCTTGGTCGATTGGATCTGGGCATAGGCCCCCTCCTTTTGCATCCACTCGTCGGTGTGCTCGAACAGCTTCCGTTCGGCCGCCGACGGATCATCGGGCTTGCGGAGAATATGCCCGAACGGAACATCCGTGAGATGGATCGCGGCCACGACATCGGCGTGGCTGCGGGCGAGCTGCTCCGTGACGGCGCTCCCCCAATCGCCGCCGTGGGCGCCGAATTTCCGGTAGCCGAGCACCTCGGTCATGAGCTGGGCCCAAACGTCGTTGACGAAAAAAACCGTGTCCAGCCCCGGCGGCGGATCGGAGAATCCGTAGCCCGGCAGGTCCGGCACCACCACGTCGAAGGCGTCCTCCGCCTTGCCCCCGTGGGACGCCGGGTCGGTGAGCAGGGGAATGAGCTTGGCGAAGCGGTAGAACGAATCGGGATAGCCGTGGGTGAGCAGCAGGGGGAAGGGATCGGGCCCCTGGCCGCGTTCGTGGACAAAGTGGATGCCGAAGCCGTCCAGGTTGACCTTGAAGTGGGCGAGGCGGTTGAGCTCGGCCTCGCGCTTTCGCCAGTCGAAGGTTTCCCGCCAGTAGGCGACCAGTTCGCGGAGATAGTGGAGGTCGGTGCCGCCATCCCAGTTGGCGCCTTCCGCCTGGTACGACCAGCGCGTGTGCTTCAGCCGTTCCTGCACGTCCCGCAGGACGTCGTCCGGGACCTCAATGCGGAACGGAGTGGCGCTTGCGTGCTTCATGGCAGGGGCCGTCGCCGAAAACACGGACAGCCCGCGGTCCCGCCGGACCTCCCATCAGGCCACGGACCCGAACAAGTCCTCGTAGGCGTAGGTCACCGCGCCCATGATGAACGGAACCGCGACGAGGATCCCGACCCCGAGGCAGGCGGCGCCCAGGATGAGGAAGGGAATGCCCAGCAGCAGGAGGCCGAACACGGACCACCAGTGGCGGGTTACCGTCTTGCGGCTCGCCTCCAGCCCGTCCCAGAAGGCGACCTTCTTGTCGGTGATGAGCAGGTTGGAAAAGGCATAAGCCACCAGCAGGTAGATGCCGGGAAGGATCAGGCAGACGAAGCCGATCATGGTGATCACGAAACCGACCAGGGTGGCCAGCACCACTTGGAGGTAATTGCGGGTGAAGCCCGCAAAAAGGTCGCCGAAGGCGGCCGGTTGGCCCCGGACCTTGAGCAGGATGTAGTAGTAGAACCCGGCGCCGAGCGGCGCACCCACCAGCCAGGAGAGGAGCCCGTGGGTCCGCTGGGCGAAGAACCCGAGCGGGAGGCCGAACACCACCATCACCACCGCCATGCCCACGAACGGCCAGAAGTTTGCCTTGAGGAGCTTCCAGCTGCGCTCGTAGCAGCTCATGACATCGAAGTCGCGCGCGGCCACGGCCGCTCCCGGGACCGCCAGGGCGGCGGGAGGGACCAGCGCATCACCGCTGCCGCCGCCCGAAGCCGGCGGGGACACGATCTCGGGGAAATCCGCGATCGTCTTCCAGTCGAACGAGCCCGCGACCTTGATCTTGGTGTCCAGGTTGGCGCGGCCGCCGGCCATCCAGGATCGCACCTGCTCCGCCGTGACCGGCCCGTATTCGCGCCCGTCGCCCCCGATGATGGTGTACATGGGGCCCAAGGCCAGCAGGACCGGGCCGCGGCGTCAACCGCGGGCCCCCGGAGGGGGGATGTCTCAATTTCAGACTCACGGCCCGCGCTTCTTGCGAGGGGCCCTGGGCTTATTGGACCTTACCATTTTTGTCCTTCCGAGTCCCAAGATCGGCAAGGCGCGATAGGATCCCCCCAAACTTCGCAACAGCGCCAAATCATTGAACCCTAACGTTGGGACGAATGCAGCAGAGCCAAGGGCACGTGAAATCCAGCCGCCGGTCGCCCGGACGCTCCGCGCCTTGGGGTTCTCAGGGCTGGGGCGCCACGCCGGCGGCCCGCGCCACCGCCTGGCGCGCCAGCACGCAGTCGTAGCGGGCCTGCAGGCGGCTCAGCTGGGCGCCGCGGAGCGCGCTCTGCGCGTCCAGGAGCTCGAAGTTCGTGATCACCCCGTTCGTGTAGCGGCTCTGGGCGAGCGCCAGGGCCTCGCCGGCCTGGTCGACCAGGGTGTCGGCGTTGGCCAGCCGGGCCCGGGCGGCGCTGAGGTCCGAGTAGGCGTCCGCCACCTCCATGGCGATCACGGTGTCGAGCTCCTGCTCGCTCGCCTGGGCCGACCGGACCCCGGCCTTGGCCGCGAGCCGGTCGCCGGTCACCCGCTTGCCGGTGAAGATCGGCACCTGCAGGCTCACCCCGGCCATGACGTAGCCCTTGTTGTCGTAGAGCTCCGGCAGCACGCCGTCCTCGAGGCCGCCGGTCACCTGGGCCGCGAGGGTGGGGCGGTTGCCCCGGTCGGCGGCGTCGAGCTGGAGCCGGGCGGTGTGTTCCCGGTCGACCGCCACCTTCATTTCCGGCCGGTTGGCGAGGCCAGCGGCCACCGCCGCCTGCTCGCTGAGCGCCGGGGCGTCGGCGTCAAAGTCCCCCGTGATCTCGAGCGGCGCGGCCATGTCCCGGCCGAGCAGCTGGCGCAGGCCGTTCTCCTGCTTCTGGAGCGCGGCCAGGGTGTCCGTCAGGTGGTTGTGCGAGGTCGCCAGCCGCACCTGGGTCGTCAGGACGTCGAACTTGGTGGCGCTGCCGGCCGTGAACTTGCGCCGGGCGATCCGGAGCGCCTCCTCCAGGGCCGCAATCTCCTCGCGCGCCACGTCCGCGGAACTGCGCAGGAGGAGGACGCCGTAGAACGACTGGATCGTCTGGTAGCCCAGCTGGTGGCGGGTCTCCTCGAGCGCGTCCTGGGCGGCGACCTGGCCGGAGCGCGCCATCGCCACCAGCTTGTCCGTCCGCCCGAAGTCGGTCAGCAGCTGGGTGGCCGTGATCGAGGTCGCATAGGAATTGTTGATGCTCTCGTAGATGGCGCTGTTGATCACGCCGGGGATGTCGATGGCGACGTAGGGCCGGAGCGAGTCGTAGGTGTAGTTGGCGCCGGCGGAGACCTGCGGCAGGCGGCTCGAGTTGGCCTGCATGGTGCGCGCCCGCGAGGCGTCGACGGCGGCCTGGGCGGCGTCGAGCGAAGGGTAGTGGGCGATCACCTCGCCGATCGCCTGCGACAGCGTAAGCGGGGCGGCCGGCGCCGGCTGCGCGGAGGCCGGGACGGCGGCGGCCAGCGCCAGGGCGAGGAGGGCGGGGAGTTTCATGGCAGGGGAGCGGTCAGTGGGACTCGGCGGCCGCGGCCGCCGCCGCCTTGGTGACCTTGGAGCGGCCGGCCAGGAGGATCATCGGCACGCAGATGACGGAGAGGAGGCCGACGAAGCGGAAGGCGTCCAGGTAGCTGAGGAGGCTCGCCTGCCGGTCGATCGTGAACTCGAGCACCCCGAGCGCCCGCTGCGAGGCGTCAAGAAGCGACGCGCCCTTCGCCACCATGGCGCGGGTGATCGCCTGCAGCCGGAAGTCGGTGGCGGGGTCGCCGACCGCCAGCCGCGACACCAGCGTCAGCCGGTGCGCGGCGGAGCGGTGGTCGAGGAAGGTGTTGATGAAGGCGATCCCGAAGGAGCCGCCCATCTGGCGCATCATGTTGTTGAGGGCGACGCCCTGCGGGATCTGCCGCGGGGGCAGCCCGGAGACGGCCAGCTGGGTCAGCGGGATGGTGATGAGGCTGAGGCCCACCGCCCGGAAGATAATCGGCCAGAAGAAATCCCCGGAGCTCGCGTTCAGGTCGAGGAGCGAGAGCTTGAAGGCGAAGAGGGCGACGATCGCGAAGCCGGCGATCACCATGTATTGCGGCGGGACGCCGCGCTCGAGCGCCTTGCCCATGATCGGCAGGAAGAAGAGGGCCACGATCGCGCCGGGCAGGAAGAGCATGCCGGTCTTCATCGCCGGGTAGCCCAGCAGCCGCTGGGTGAAGACCGGCACGATGAAGACGGTGGCGAAGAGCGCGAAGCCGAGGACGAAGGTGAGGCTGGCGGCGATCGCGAGCTTGCGGCTCTTCAGGACCCGCAGATCCACCACCGGGTGCTCGGCCGTCATCTCCCGGACGACGAAGCCCAGCAGGCAGACCACGGCGGTCGCGGTCAGGACCACGATGTACCGCCGGGAAAACCAGTCCTCGGTCTCCCCGCGCTCGAGGACGGTCTGGAGCGAGCCGAGGCCCGCGACGAGGAGCCCAATCCCGAGCCAGTCGATGCTGACCGCCCGGCGCACGTTCTCGGGCTCCTTGACGTACAGCCACGACAGGAGGGCCGCCGCCAGGCCGATCGGCAGGTTGATGTAGAAGATCCACGGCCAGGAGTAGGCGTCGATGATGTAGCCGCCGATGGTCGGCCCCACCGTCGGGCCGACGAAGAGCCCGACGGCGAAGAGCGCCGACGCGAAGCCCCGCTGCGCCACCGTGAAGGTCTCGAACAGGATCGCCTGGGAGGTGGAGAGGAGGGCGCCGCCGCCGATGCCCTGGATGAACCGGAAGGCCACGAGCTCCCAGATGTTGTGGGCGTTGCCGCAGGCGACCGAGGCGGCGGTGAAGAGCAGGATGGAGCCGATGTAGTAGTTGCGCCGCCCGAACCAGGCGGCGAGGAAGCTCGTCATCGGGATGATGATGACGTTGGCGATCGCGTAGGAGGTCACGACCCAGGCGACGTCCTCCAGGGTGGCCCCGAGGTTGCCGCTCATGTCGTTGAGCGCCACGTTCACGATCGACGTGTCGATCAGCTCGATGATCGCCGCGGCGATCACCGTGATGGTGATGATCAGCTTCCGGAAGCCTTGCTCGGCCATGGCGGCCCCCTAGCGGACGCTGACGGTGGCGTCGACGCTCATGCCCGGGCGCAGCGGATGGTCGGCGTCCGGCCCGGCGGTGAGCACGATCTTGACCGGCACCCGCTGGGTGACCTTCACGTAGTTGCCGGTGGAGTTGTCGGGGGGCAGGAGGGCGAAGCGGGCGCCGGTGGCGCCGGAGATGGACTCCACCTTCCCGTGGAAGGCGACGCCCGGGTAGCTGTCGGCCTCGAACTCGACCTCCTGGCCGGCCCTCATGCGGGTCAGCTGGGTCTCCTTGAAGTTGGCGACCACCCACACCTGGGTGTCGGAGGCGATCGAGAGCAGCGTCTGGCCGGCCTGGACGTACTGGCCCGGCTCGACCGTCTTGCGCGAGACGATGCCGGCGATGGGGGCGGGGACGGAGTTGTAGGAGCGCTGCAGCTTGGCGAAGTCCAGGTCCGAGGCCTTTTCGGCCTCCAGGGTCTGGGCCGCCGCGACCCGGGCGGTCGCGACCCCGATCTGGGCGGTGGCCGTCGCGGCCTCGCTCCGGACCGACTGGAGCTGGGCGTCGGCCGTGTCCGCCGCCGCCTTCGTGTCGTTGAATTGGCTCCCGCTGATCGCGCCGGTGTGGGAAAGGTTGGTGTCGCGGGCAAGGTCGTCGGCCGCCTTCTTCTGGCGCACGTCCGCAGTCTCGACGTTGGCGGCCGCCGTGACCGCCATCGCCCGGGCGCTCACCAGGTTGGCCTCGGCCGTCGCCTTCTCCGCCCGGGCGTTCGCCAGCGCCGCCTCGGCGCCGGCCACCCTCAGGTCGAGCTCCCGCGCATCGATCTCAATCAGCGGCTGGCCGGCTTCCACGTGCTGGTTGTCCGCGATCAGGACGTTGGTCACGTACCCCGAGACCCGGGGGAGCACCGGGCTCACGTCGCCCTCGACCTGGGCGTCGTCGGTTTCCTCATGGGCGGAATAGAACGCCCACTTCTTGAAGCCATAGGTGCCCCCGAGGAGGGCCACGATCACCGCGACGGCCCCCACGATCCACTGGCGGGTCGACAGCCCCGGCGATCCCTTCGCGTCCTCCGCCGGGACGTCCCCGGCCTGTGCAGCAGCGGCTTTGTTCATAAGATAGAAAGGTAATTAGGAACCTAATCATCTTTGATTGCAAGCCCCGCCGACGGTTTCTCCTCCATCAAAAATCGCCCAAGCTATTGATCGGAAGCTCCTTCCAAGTTCCACGAGGCATCCCTTGGATTTTCAGCGGCCCAAACGCCACCCGGTCGAGCTCGAGCACCTCGCATCCCTGCGCGGCCAGCATCCGCCGCACCTGGTGGTACCGTCCCTCGACGAGGGTCAGCTCGGCAACCCGGTCGGACACCCGGGTGAGGGTGGCCGGCGCGCAGGGTTCGGCCTCGCCCGGAAGGAGGCACCGCCCCGCCGCAAACACCTCCTCCGTCCCGGGCGGGAGATCGCGCGCCAGCACGGCCCGGTAGACCTTGGGCACCTTGTGCCGGGGCGAGGTCAGCCGGTGCACGAGACCGGTGCGGTCGGTGATGAGGAGGAGGCCGGTCGTCTCCTTGTCGAGGCGCCCCACGCTCGCGAGCGGCGGATGGCGGCGCCGCCAGCGGGCGGGAAGGAGGCCGTAGACGTTCGCTCCCTCCACCGGGTCGTGGGAGCAGACGACCCCGGCCGGCTTGTTGAGCAGCAGCAGCAGTTCTCCGGGGTGGTCCAGGGCCTCGCCGTCGACCCGGACGTCGGCGGCGTCGACCCGGCGGGAGGGGTCCCGGACCGGATCCCCGCCCACCGCCACCCGGCCGGCCCTCACCCAGTCCGAGACCTCCCGCCTCGAGCCATAGCCAAGGCTGGCAAGGAGTTGGTCGAGGCGCGGCATCGCGTCCCAATTGGGGCATTTTCGTCCCCTCGAATCAACCACCGGAACCCGGCCCGGTCCCGAAAGGCCAAGAATAGGCTCGGCAAAGGGGCCCCATTTTGGGATGTCTAACCCTCACGACACATATGGCAGTCTGGGAATACAAGGTCATCTCAAGCGGCAAGGGGGGTTTCGCCACCCCGGCACTCCTTGAATCTTTTCTCAACCAGCTCGGCACGGACGAGTGGGAAATCGTGGAATTTCGCGGGCAGCCGGACAACCCCCTGGCCTTTTCCGGCCTGGCGCGGCGCCCGACCCAGCGCGACTGGACCCTGGGCGACGCCGCCGCGGCCGCCGCCAAGGTCGAGGCCGACAAGCTCCGCGCGGAGTTCGAGGCCAAGTTCAAGAGCGCCAGCGCCACCAGCGTGGCCTCGCCGGCCGATGGCGGCGAGGCGCCGACGAAGGAGGACAGCCGCGAGAACGACGGCCTGCGCCGCCTGCGCGACACGGATCGCGACTCCGATCCCGATGCCCCGGAGGAGGATAAGACCGAGGATGAGTGGGACAAGGTCGGCGCGGAGGACGAGCTTCCGACCTTTTTCGAGGCGATGCGGCCGCACCTGCGCCGCAACCAGCGCGGGCCCGGTTTCTCGGTCGGGGTGGATTACCTGGCCAAGAAGTGGCAGATCTCCGAGGACGAGGTGAAGGGCGCGCTCAAGGAGTGCGGCCTGGACATCCCGGACGACGAGGACGCGAAGGTGACCTACGTCGACTACGACGGCGACCTCTACTGGGTGAACATCAACCGCCGGGGCGAGCTCTGGGTGAACACCAAGGAGAAGACCCGCCCGGTCTTCCGCACGATCGCGGCCCAGCGGATCGAGTCCGAGGAGCCCGAAAAGTCCGAAAAGGGCCCGGAGCCCGAGCCGCGCCACGAGCCGCGGCAGGAGGAGCGCAAGCCCGATGAGCGGCGGCCGCGCCACGAGGCCCAGGCCCCGCGCGACGCGGGCGGCCCGCCGGCGCCCCTGCCCGAGGGGACGGCGCTCCTCGACCGCATCCGCCCCCTGATGCGCAAGAACCGCCGCGAGCCGGGCGGCTCGGGCAGCACGAGCTTCCTCTCCCGGGCCCTCAAGTGCACCGAGGCGACCCTCGTCCAGGGCTTCGAGGCGATGGGCCTGAGCGCCCACGGCGCCGCCGGCGATCCCCCCGTCTTCGTCGAGATCGGCTCCGAGACCTGGTGGCTCAACAAGGACAGCCGCGGCGGCATCTGGATCAACGCGCGCGAGAAGCGCTCCGACCAGGCCCCCGAGTCGGCCCCGGCCGCCCCCGCCGCGGACGGCGCGCTGGCCCCCGCCCCCGGCCACGTGCTGGCGGCCGTCCGACTCCTCCTCAAGGAGACCAAGACGGGAAGCGTGGCCGCCCCGGTCGAGCGCCTGGCCGGCGAGCTCAACAAGCCGGTGGACGAGCTCCTGGGCGCCCTCACCTCCTCGGGCCTGCACGTCCCCGAGAAGGCCCGCGAGAAGCCCGTGTTCGCGGAGCATGCCGGCGAGATCTTCTGGCTGAACCTCAACGCCAAGGGCGAACTCTGGCTGAACGCCAAGGCCTCCAAGTATTCCAGCGACGACGCGGGCGGCCCGAAGGGCCGGCGCCCGAAGGCGAAGAAGAAGCCGGCCGAATCCGGAGAGGCCGCGGAGGCGGAGAACGCCGAAGCGCCCGCCCCGGCGCCGGAGTCCTGAGCCTGGCTTTTGGTCGGCGGCGCGACGGCCGGTCCCTCCTGCTCACGGTTCCGATAGGGTATGGCGATCGGAGCCTATCCAGGACCGCGCTAGGGTCTCCGACACAAACTCATTTGGGCGCTCGCCCTTCGCCATCGCTTTCAGCGCGACCCTTCTTTGAATCTCGGGCGAGCGCCTGACCCCAAACCTCCCGCTCCGGCCACTCCTGCTCGAAGCGCGCTCGTGGTTTCTGCTGCGAATCGTTTTCGGCCTAACGCACCCAGCAGCCGCTTTCATTTTGGACATCCAAAGGGAAGCCTCCAGGGAAAAACCAAGTTGTAAGCCCGGATGTCCCGCCTGGAGCTCCACAATTATAGCTTGACTGTCGTTAGACAGACCGGTCTAGCTACGGGGCGTTACCCATCACCGCTCCTATGACAGCCATTCGATTTCACTCCCACGGCGGACCGGAGATCCATCGCCTCCATGGCAACTCGGTGCCCGTTTCTCAGCCGGGCGGGGCACTGCTCCGGGTCAGAACCGCCGGCGTGAACTATGCCGACATCCACCAGCGCACCGATGTGACCCCACCAACCGTCTAACCCATTATCCACCGGAATCTTCCATGAACAAGACTGCAATTACCTCACCCGAACTTTCGCCGCCGGTCGGCCCGTTTACCCAGGCGATCGAAGTCGGTGGCTTCCTCTACCTCAGCGGCCAGGTCGGCCAGGACCCGGCCACGGGCAAGGTGGTCGAGGGGGGTATTGTGGCCGAGACAGAACGCGTCTTCCGGAATCTCTCGGCGGTCCTCAAGGCGGCCGGCAAGAGTTTCGATGACGTTGCGCGCGCCGGCGTGTATCTCACGAGCATGAGTGACTTCGGCGCGATGAATGGCATCTACGCGAAGCATTTCAGTCAGCCGTTTCCCGCCCGCACGACGATCGCGGTGGCCGCGCTGCCGCTTGGGGCCTGCGTTGAGATCGACCTCGTCGCCAAGGCTTGAGGCGAAGCACGGAGGCGAATCCCATGAAGTACGCATTTCACATCGTCGACGTTTTCAGTTCGACCCCGTTCGGTGGCAATCAACTCGCGGTTCTGCCTGACGCGGCCGGCATTTCGACCGAAGGCATGCAGAAGATTGCCCGCGAATTCAATTTCGGCGAGACGACCTTCGTCCTGCCGAAGAAGGACCCCGCGAGCACGTGTCGGGTGCGCATCTTCACACCTCGGACGGAGCTCGACGTCGCGGGGCATCCCTCGGTCGGCACAGCCTGTGCGCTTGTGATGAAACAGCATGTAGGTCCCGGTGATCCAATCCGGCTCATCCTGGAGGAGAATGTCGGTCCCGTGACGGTCGACGTCGCGCGGCGAAACGGGGGGTTCCACGGCACGTTGACCTTGTCGGAGAAGATCGAGGCCCCGACCGGCGCCCCGGCTCCGGCTGATCTCGCCGCCGTCCTATCCGTCGAGCCCGCCGAGGTGAGCCAGGTCTTTTTCGCGGGCGCCGGGGTTCCATTCTGTTTTGCGCAACTGCGCTCGAACGAGGTCGTCGATCGGGCGACGATCAATCGGGTTGCCTGGGCGGCCACGCTCGCGCGCGCGTGGTCTCCGCACGTCTTCTTCTTCGCGGGAAATCTACGGAATGGCGGCAAGCTCTATGCTCGCATGTGGGCACCCGCGCTGGGCATCGAAGAGGATTCCGCGACGGGCTCCGCTTGTGCCGCCCTTGTCGGGGCAATGGCCTCGAAGCCCGATTTTGACGGGACGGCCTATCGCCTTTCGGTCCAGCAAGGCGTCTCGATGGGGCGCCGAAGCGATATCGAAGCGGAAGCGCGGAAGCGCGGCGGCGTGGTGACCTCTGTCAGCGTAAGCGGCGCAACAACCTACATCGCAAGCGGCGAGATCGAGGTGCCCCCGTTTTCGCTTGAGTCGTAAGGCGCCGAGCACCGAGGAGACCGATCCGTTCCGACAGCCCTTTTTTTCCCAAAGAATTCCAGAAGGGTGCCGGTGAAAAATCCGCCAATACCTAAGCATCGCCGAACAGATTCCTGCCACCTTGCGCCCTCGGCCCGCCGGATCATTGCTTTGCCGGGACGCGGGGCTAAACCAGAATATTCACACTGGGAGAATCGATAGGAAGAAGATGGCTATCTTGATCGCAGTCGTCGCGCTTGTTTCCGGGGCGAGTGCCTTGGACAACGCAAAACAATTCAACCACCGACACCATGAAGGATGAGCGCGCGTATACCGAGGGCCCGGTCACTGATGTGGCCTACATACGAGTCGAGTACGGAAGATTTGAAGAGTACATCGATTGGCTAAATTCGACCTGGAAGCCGACCATGGAAGCCATGAAGAAGGCTGGCCTGATCAGCGATTACGAGATCTTCGCGGCCACTCCAAAATCACCGGATCAGCCCAATATATTTCGCATGGTCACTTATAACGACATGGCGGCCTTAGACAAAGGCATCGAGCGAGAGGCAGTGGCCAAGAAAGTAATCGGCAGGACCGAGGTTCAGAACAAGGCCAGAGTGGCCCGGAATGAATACAGAAAACTTTTGGGCAGTGAATTGATTCGTGAAGTTATTTTGAAATGAAATTGTTGGGCGTGCGCAAAGAGCGCGCGCCAATATTTACGGTGCCGCTTTCACCAGGGCTAGGGCGGCGTTGCGTGCGTGGGCCAACGCCGAGGTGTTCCCGAAGGTGTGCGCGCTCACAATCGCACCGTCGATGAGCAGCGAAATCTGCAGCGCCACCGGCTCCGGTTCGGCGATGTCGAAGCCGGCGAGCAGTTCCTGGAGGGTGGCGATGCCCCGCTGCTTGTGCCGGATTACGGCCTGGTGCACCGGCGAGTGGATCTCCGGATACTCCCCGACGGCGCGGATAAAGGGACAGCCGTTGAATTCTTTGGTCGAAAACCAAGCGTCATAGCGGTCGAAATAGGCGAGCAGTCGCTTCCTCGGCGAAGGTCCGGCCTCTCTCAGGAGCGTCTGCACCTTCTCGTGGACCTGCACCGAGCGCTGCTCGAGCACGGCCACGATGAGCTCCTCCTTTGAGGCGAAGTGGTGGTAGAGCGTCATCTTGGCGAGCTTCGCTTCGGCCAAGATCGTGTCGATGCCGACAGCGTGGTAACCATCCCTATAGAACAGGCGGAAGGCGGTCGCGAGGAGATGCTCGCGCTTGGGGGTGCTGGCGCCGCGTGGCTTGGGCAGGTCAGGCATGCCACCGACGATAGCGAGAGGGTCGGGCCGATTTCAAGACTAGACAGCTCTGTCTAAGATAGCTGGAACCACGTTAGACAGGTCGGTCTATATACGGTGCGCCGCCCATCACCACTCCTATCAAGGCCCTGCGATTTCACTCCCACGGCGGGCCGGAGGGCCTTCGCCTCGATGACATCGCGGTGCCCGTTTCTCAGCCGGGCGAGGCACGGTTCAGCGTCAGAACAGCCAGCGTGAACTATGCCGACATCTACCAGCGCACCGGCGTGACCCCAACCGCTCTGCCCGTTCACAAATGCCTGCCGGAGAGTTGCCCGGACTTGAACCAGGACCAGCGACGGCAAGCCGCGCCGGGGGGACTGGCTAGGAACCCGCCCGGCGGCGCGCCGCGACCGCCGCCGCCCACCGCTCCAGCAGCGGGCGGGTGCGCTCCCAGGGCAGGCAGTCGTCGGTGACGCTCTGCCCGTAGACGAGCGGCTTCGCCCGGTAGTCCTGGGCGCCCCCGACCAGGTTGCTCTCGATCATGACGGCCGCGACCGCGCGCTCGCCGGCCGCGATCCGCGCGGCCAGGTCCGCCGCGACGGCCGTCTGGCGCTCGGACTCCTTGCCGCTGTTGGCGTGGCTGCAGTCGACCATGAGGAAGGGCGGCAGGCGGTTCTTCTCCAGGAGGGCGACCACCCCGGCCACGTCCGCGGCGGAATAGTTGGGTCCCCGCGCGCCGCCGCGCAGCACCAGGTGGGTGTCCTCGTTGCCGGTCGTCTGCATGCAGGCCGGCGCGCCGTCGCGCGCCAGGGACGGGAACCAGTGCGGATGGCGGGCGGACCGGATGGCGTCGACGGCGACCTGGATGTCGCCGTCGGTCCGGTTCTTGAAGCCGACCGGCATCGAGAGGCCGGAGGCCAGCTCGCGGTGCACCTGGCTCTCCACCGTGCGGGCGCCGATCGCCGCCCAGCTCACGAGGTCGGCATAGTACTGGCCGAGCGTGGTGTCCAGGAACTCGGTCGCGATCGGCAGCCCGGCGTCGGTGATGTCCGCCATCAGCTGGCGGGCGAGGCGCAGGCCCTTGCCGATCGCAAACGTCTCATCGAGGTCGGGGTCGTTGATGAGGCCCTTCCAGCCGACGACCGTCCGCGGCTTCTCAAAGTAGACGCGCATCGCGATCAGGAGCTCGCCGGCGTGGGCGGCGACCTCCGCCTGCAGGCGCTCGGCGTACTCGCGGGCGGCGTCCGGGTGGTGGATCGAGCAGGGGCCGGCGACGACCAGGAGGCGGTCGTCCCGGCCGGACATCACCGCCGCGATGTCGCGGCGGGCCCGGGCGACCCGGGCCGCACCGGCGTCGTCGAGCGGGATCTCGGCCTCGAGCGCGGCCGGCACCGGCAGCGGCGTCGTCGCGCGGATGCGCAGGTCGGAAGTGGGCTGATGCATGGCCGGACGGTCCGCCGCGGCCGGCTCAGGCGCCGATCAGCGTGCGGGCCTGGACGACGGCCGGGTGGCGGCTCAGCAGGACCTCGGAGAGCGGGGGCTGGAGCCCGAGCGCCGTGGCCCTGAGCCGGAGCGAGACCCAGGCCAGCGAGGCGGCGGGCGGGCTGAACGCGTGCGGCGCGAAGGCGTCAAAGATTGGCGTGACCGGGGGCAGCAGCTCGCGGGGCAGGAGGTTCTTTTCGACCAGGAAGAGGCTGAGGAGGCCGGCCAGGGCGTCGAGCCAGACGACCGGCGAGTTCGGGGGCGTGTAGGGGATCCCTTGGCCCTCCGGGTAGGGCGCCCATTCCATGAACGTGCGCAGGTACTCCTCGAGCTGCTTCAGCTCCGCGTCGGCGGTGGCCGGGGTCCAGCGCAGCGTGATCTGCTTGCGCTCGCGCATCTTCCGCACCTCCCAGACCCGCAGGTGGAGGAGGTGGCCGGTGCTCTCCCGGTGGAGGGAGCCGGTGAAGATGTAGTCGAGCGGCGCGGGGGCCGTCTGGACCAGCTTGCGCAGGTTCTCCGGGGTCCAGTCGCTGGGGAAGATGGCGGGGTGCTTGGAACCGTTCGGCTCGTGCAGGCAGCCCAGGGCCGCGACCGAGGAGTACAGGGGCGAGAAGTAGAACGACTCCGCGAGCCAGAGCGGGATCGCGCGCGAGAGCCGCACCAGGTCGTCCTCGGGCAGCTTGGATGCCGCCACCGGGTCGGCATAGGCGTCCGGCAGCGACAGCTGGGCGAACGCCACCCTCCGGACCCGGTCCCCCTTGGGCGGGAGGGCCTCGGACACGGACTCGAGGCCGTAGGACCAGATCGGGCGGCTGATCGTGACCAGGGCCACCCCGACCTCCGCCGGCGGCGCGACCGAGTCGGCGCTGAACTCGGCCATGCCCTTGACGACGCCGTTCTGCATCAGCTCGGCGATGGCGTTCGAGAAGCCGTGCAGCCGGTCCTCGAGTTCCGGCCGCTTGAGGGAGAAGAGGATGTCGAGGACGTGCTGCGCCGAATCGGCGTCGCGGACGCCGAGGTAGGCCTGGACCAGGTTGAGGCCCGTGGCCGGGCCGTGGCGGAGCGCGTCGTAGCGGGGCGCCACCAGTTCGATGATCTCGGGGATGTGGCCGGTCGTGCCCAGGTCGCCCGAGACCACGACCAGCACGTCGGCGCGCTCGCCCGCCTCGGCCAGCACCTCGTTGTAGATCAGCATCGCCCCCGCGAGGTCATGGTCCTCGAGCTTCTCCCGGGCCAGGAGGAGGCGGGGGGCCACGCCGCCCTCGGGACCCGGCGGCAGCGCGGGGTCCTTGCCGCCCTCGGTGACGGGAGCGGTACTCTTGCCGGCCAGGCGGTCGAAGAATCCCATGCAGCGAGCAAAACAACCGACGGCCCAGAGGCGAACAGAATTCGGGTCACTACGCGAAGGCCGCAGCCAATTCCTCGTTTGACCCTCGTTTCCCGCCCCGGTTAGCTATTCCCTCCGCCCCATGAACCGGGTGCATATCAAGACCTACGGCTGCCAGATGAACGAGCGCGACAGCGACGCGGTCGCGGCGATGCTGCGCGCCCGCGGGTACCGGATCGTGGCCAGCGAGGAGGAGTGCGACGTGCTGCTGCTGAACACCTGCAGCGTGCGCGACGCCGCCGAGCAGAAGGCGATCGGCAAGGCCGGCTACGCCCTGGCCCGCAAGCGCTCCAACCCCGACTTCGTCCTCGGCATCCTCGGCTGCATGGCGCAGAACCGCGGCGCGGAGCTCCTGGACCGCCTGCCGGACGTGGACCTGATCATCGGCACCCAGAAGTTCCACCGGGTCCCGGACTACCTCGACAACCTCCGGGCCGCCCGGGCGGCCGGGATCCCGGTCGGCTCCGCCGTCGTCGACACCGCGGAGGAGGCGGGCTCCCAGAACACGATCCGCGACCACCTGGAGACGCCGGCGGCCAAGGTCTCGGCCTTCGTCTCCATCCAGCAGGGCTGCAACATGGACTGCGCCTTCTGCATCGTGCCCACCACCCGCGGGGACGAGCGCTCGCGCCCGATGGAGGACATCGTCCGGGAGTGCGAGGAACTGGTCGGGCGGGGCACCCGCGAGATCACCCTCCTGGGCCAGATCGTCACCAGCTACGGCCGCCGGGACTACCCGCACACCGCCGGGGTCACACCCTTCGTCCAGCTGCTCGAGCGGGTGCACGCGCTCCCGGGCCTGCGGCGGATCCGCTTCACCTCTCCCCACCCGCGCGGCTTCCGGGCCGACCTGGCGGAGGCCTACGCCCGGCTGCCGAAGCTGGGCGAGCACGTCCACCTGCCGGTCCAGTCGGGCAGCGACCGGATCCTGAAGGCCATGCGCCGGCCCTACGGGCGCGAACGCTACCTGGAGATCGTGGCGATGCTCCGCGCCGCGCAGCCGGCACTGGCGTTCTCGACCGACATCATCGTCGGCTTTCCCGGCGAGACCGACCAGGACTTCGAGGACACCCGCGCCCTCTGCCGGGAGGTCGACTACGACATGGCCTACATCTTCAAGTACTCGGTGCGGAGCGGGACGCCCGCGGCCGCCATGGCGGACCCGGTGCCGGAGGACGTGCGCGAGGAGCGCAACCGCATCCTCCTCGAGGACCTGCGGGAGGGCTCGCTGCGCCGCAGCCAGGCGCTGGTCGGCACCGTCCAGGAGGTCCTGGTCGAGGGCCCGGACAAGACCGGCCTCCACTACGCGGGCCGGACCCGCGGCAACCGGGCCACGGTCTTCGCGGCGAGTCCCCGCCTGGTCGGCGAACTGGTCCCGGTCGAGATCACCCGCGCCAGCGTAAGCACGCTCTACGGCCACCTGGTCCTCGCCGGAGCCGGACACACCCCGGCGGCGCTCGTGTCGTAGTCCCCTCATGTCGCTCTTCACCTCCTCGCTCGTCCCGGGCCTGCTCCTCCTGCTTTTCGGGCTGCCGCTCGCCCTGGACCTGTCCGGCGCCAAGGCGGCGATCAAGGCCTTTCCCCGCTCCGCCGGCGTCGGCTACGTCGTCTTCTCCGCCGCGGCGCTCTGGTTCCTGTGGGAGATCGCGCACCTCTCGAACGCCGACTTCGGCGAGTACCGGGTGCTGCTCTTCATCGGCTTCGGGCTGGTGGCGGTCCTGGCCTACAAGTGCGTGCCGGACTTCCTCGGCGTCCGCGGCGCCTGCGCCCTGATCCTCATCGGCGCGGCCCCGTTCCTCGACGCAGCTTACATGCAGTACGACCATCCGGCCCGGCTCTTCATGGTCACGGCGGTCTACGTCGCGATCGCGCTCTCCATCTGGGTTGGCGCGCAGCCCTGGCGCCTGCGGGACTTCTTCAACTGGCTCTTCGCCCGGCCGGCGCGCTCCCGCGCGCTCGGCGGCCTCCTCGTGGCCTACGGCCTCCTGCTCTGCGGCGCCGCGTACACGCTGCGATGAAGCCCGAGCCGACGCCGGATGCCGGCGCCCGCCAGCCCGTGCTCCTCGTCCTGGCCGGCCCCGCCGGCTCCGGCAAGAGCACCCTCTGCGACCGCCTGGTCAATTCGGGCCGGGGCTTCACCCGGGTGGTGACCAGCACCACCCGCGCGCCCCGCTCCGGCGAGGTGGACGGCATCCACTACCACTTCTTCGCGCCGGAGGAGTTTGACGCCCGGGTCCGGCGGGGCGAGTTCCTGGAATGGGCCTGGGTGCACGGCCAGCGCCGCTACGGCACCCTGGCGGCGTCCGTGCTCGTCCCGCTGCACCACGGGCGGGACCTCGTGATGAGCGTCGACGTCCAGGGCGTCGACAGCCTGCGGCGGATCGCGGCCCAGGACCCCATCCTCCAGCGGGCGATGACCACCGTCTTCATCGTCGTCGACCACGACCGCCTGCTCTCGCGGATGCGCGAGCGCGGGAAGGACGACGAGGCGGAGATCGCGCGCCGGATGGCGACGGCCGAGGCCGAGCTCAAGGAGGCGCCGAAGTTCGACCACGTGATCCGCAGCGAGACCCGCGACGAGGACTTCGCGGCGCTGCTCGCCATCCTGCAGACGGTGCGGCCCTAGCCGCCGATGAAGCTCATCTCGACCTTCTCGCGGGCGGCGCCCGCGCGCTCCGCGCGCTGGTCGCTGTAGCGGTCGGAGCGCGCCGCCCAGACCCCGGCGACGCGGGCCGCCAGGTCGCCGTCGCCCGCGCCGGCCCGGAGCGCCCCGAGGAGATCCGTCCCGGCCGAGGCGAAGAGGCAGGTGAAGAGCCGGCCGTCCGCCGAGAGGCGGCCCCGGTGGCAGTCGCGGCAGAACGGCTCGGTCACGGAGCTGATGATCCCGATCTCACCGCCGCCATCGGCGTAGCGGTACCGTGCCGCGACCTCGCCGCGGTAGGCGGGCTCCAGGGGTTCGAGCGGCCAGCGCGCCGCGACCCGGGCCACGATCTCCGCCGCCGGCACCACCTGCTCGGGCTGCCAGTGGTTGGTGTTGCCGACGTCCATGAACTCGATGAAGCGCAGGGGATGGCGACGCGCGCGGAAGTAGGCGCAGAGCTCGAGCAGGCCCTCGTCGTTCACGCCCCGCTGCACGACACAGTTGACCTTGAGCGGCAGGCCCGCGGCCGCCGCGGCGTCGAGGCCCGCGAGCACCCGGCCCACGTCGAAGCCGAGGCCGTTCATCCGGGCCGCGACCCCGGGATCGAGCGAATCGACGGAGACGTTCAGGCGGTCCAGCCCGGCCGCCCGCAGGGCGGCAGCCTGGGCGCCGAGGAACCAGCCGTTCGTCGTCAGGGAGACGTCCGGCACGCCGACATCCCGCTTGATCGTCCGGATGATCTCGGGCAAGTCGTTCCGGATCAACGGTTCGCCGCCGGTCAGGCGGACCTTCTGCACGCCGAGGCCCTGGAAGGCCCGGACGATGCGCACGAGCTCGCCGGCGGTCATCAGCCGCGCGTCGTCCAGGAACCGGTGGCCGGGCCCGAACGCCTCCCGCGGCATGCAGTAGGGGCAGCGGAAGTTGCACCGGTCGGTGACGGAGATGCGCAGGTCGCGCAGCGGACGGCCAAGGGTGTCGCGCGGGGCGGCCATGAGGACGGGAAAAAAGCACCAAAACGTTATTTTCGCGAGGCGGCATTTCTCCTAGGCTGGCCGCGTGCTCACCCCCGCCGGCGCCGAGAGGCTCATTTTTGAGGCGATCCCGCTCTTCTACCGGGAGGACTGCGCGATCGGCGAGGCCCACGGCCGGATCCTCCGCGCCGAACTCCGCGCCGACCGCGATCTGCCCCCCTTCGACCGGGTGACGATGGACGGCTACGCCCTGCCCTCGTCCCTGCTGGCGGCGGGCCAGCGGACTTTCCGGGTCTCCGCCGTCCAGGCGGTCGGGATGCGGCCCTTCGCCCTGGCGCCCGGCGTGGCGGAATGCGTCGAGGTGATGACCGGCTGCGTGCTCCCCGAGGGCGCCGACTGCGTGATCCCCTACGAGGAGGCGAGCCGCACGGGCGTCGAGGTCCGGTTCGGCGCCGCGGCCGAGGCCGGCCGCTTCGTGCACCGGCGCGGCTCGGACCACCCCGCCGGGGCCGTGATCGTGCGGCCCGGCGTGCGGCTCTCCGGCCGCGAGATCGCAGTCGCGGCCGCCTGCGGCTATCCGGCGCTCACCGTCACCCACTCGCCCAAGATCGCGGTCGTCGCCACCGGCGACGAGCTGGTGGACGTGGACGGCGCGGTGGCGCCGCACCTCATCCGCCGCAGCAACGACCACGCCCTCCGGGCGGCGCTCATCGGCGCGGGCTACCCGCACGCCGACCGGTTTCACCTGCGCGACGTGCGGCACGAGATCGAGCACATGCTCTGGCACCTGCTGACCGAGTACGACGTCCTGCTGATCACCGGCGGCGTCTCCAAGGGAAAGTTCGACTTCCTGCCCAGCGAGCTCGAGCGGCAGGGAGTGAGGAAGATCTTCCAGGGCGTCGCCCAGCGCCCGGGCAAGCCCTTCTGGTTCGGGCTCAGCGGCCGGCTGACGCCGGTGTTCGCGCTGCCCGGCAACCCGGTGTCCTCCTACACCTGCCTGCACCGCTTCGTGCTGCCGGCGCTGGACCACGCGAGCGGAATGACCCCGCGGCCGCTGCTCCAGGCGGCGCTCGCCGAGCGCGTGGTGTTCACGCCGGACCTCGCCTGCCTGCTGCCGGTCCGGATCTCCAGCGGTCCCCGGGCCGAACTCCTGGCCCATCCCGGACCGGTCAATTCCTCCGGTGATTTCGCGGGCCTCGTCGACTCGGACGGCTTCGTGGAGCTGCCGGCGGACCAGTCGGAGTTCGAGGCGGGCTACGTCGCCCCCTTCCGCCCCTGGACCTAGGGAGGGCCCAGCGCAGGGTTGCCGTCGCCACGGGCGGCGGCCCATTGTGGTCCCCCATGGCCCGCGCCTCCCGACTCTCGCACCTCGACGCCCGCAGCCGTCCCCGGATGGTGGACGTCGGCGGCAAGCGCGTCACCCGCCGGACCGCCCACGCGGCCGCGGTGGTCCACTTCCCGCCGGCGCTCGCCCGGCTGCTCGAGGGCGGCGACGTCGTGACCGCCAAGGGCTCGCTCTTCCAGGTGGCGATCCTGGCGGGCATCATGGGCGCCAAGAAGACTTCCGAGCTGATCCCGCTCTGCCACCCGATCGCGCTCGACGACTGCCAGGTTGAGATCGAGGCCCGCCCCGGCGCGGGCGGCTCGGCCGAGGTCCACGTCCACTGCCGGGCGTCGACCGCGGCCCGCACCGGCGTCGAGATGGAGGCGCTGACCGGGGCCAGCGTGGCGGCGCTCGCCCTCTACGACATGGGCAAGGCGGTGACCCACGGCATCGCGGTCCGCGAGCTCCGGCTGCTGGAGAAGACCGGCGGCAAGCGGGACTACCGTGCGCCAGGATGAAGACGGTCCTGGTGCGGTATTTCGCGGTCCTGCGCGAGCAGCGCGGGCTGGGGGAGGAGCGGGTCGAGACGGCGGCGGCCACCGCCGCCGATCTCTACGCGCAGCTCGCCCGTGCCCACCGCCTGACGGTCCCGGCCGCACGGATGCGCGTCGCGATCAACGACGAGTTCGGCGTGTGGTCGGCCGAGCTGCGGGACGGCGACCAGCTCGCCTTCATCCCCCCGGTGGCCGGAGGATAGGAAATGGACTTCCGTTTCTCCACCGACGTCATCGATCCGGCCGCCCTCGTGCTCGGCCTCGGCGACACCCGCGCCGGCGCCTGCGTCACCTTCGAAGGCCGCGTGCGCGCCACCAACGAGGGGCGCGAGGTCCAGGCCCTGGAGTACGAGGCCTTCGTTGCGCTGGCCGAGAAGGAAGGGGAGCGGATCCTGGGCGAGGCCCGGGAGAAATTCCGGGTACTCGAAGCCCTCTGCATTCACCGAACCGGACGGTTGGCGCTGGGCGACCTGGCGGTCTGGGTCGGGGTCACCGCCGCGCACCGCGGCGCGGCCTTCGAGGCCTGCCGCTACGTGATTGACCAGGTGAAGGAACGGGTGCCGATCTGGAAGAAGGAGCACTATGCCGACGGTGCCACCGAGTGGATCAACGGCGCGGCGCCGCCCCCGGCGGGTGGCCCGAGATAGGGGTAACTACGGCCCTCCCGCCGGGGGGCTTCGGCTCGACAGGACCGGCGCTCCCGGCTATAAAGGCGGCACAAAACATGGGCCTTTACCCGCACCTCCTCCTTGCCGTTACGACCATGGACAAGCTGAAGGCGATCCCCCCGCACTTCTGGATGTGGACCGCCATCGCCGTGGCCGGTGTCATCGCCATCTTCATCATCGTTGAGAAGGTCTTGCATGTGAACAAGTTCCTGCTGAGCGGCATCGTTTTTGTCTCCCTGGGCATGATGTGGTTCAACTGGATCTACCATCGGTCGGAGCCGAAGTTCCTGACCCCGGTCATTGACCGGATTGCGCCGTTCTTCCCGACCGCAGGCGCCTACGACACCAAGCAGGCCGGCACCCCGATCAAGGACGACTCAAAGAAGTAGGGTCGGAATCCGCTGAAACTGCTTGGTTTCGGGCCGGAGGTGTTGGAGATTCAGCCTGTATGGCTAAACCTCTCTCTGACATCGGCCTCGTGGGCCTCGCAGTCATGGGCCAGAACCTGGCCCTCAACATCGCCGATCACGGCTTTCAGATCTCCGTCTACAACCGCACCACCGAGAAGACCGACAAGTTCGTCGCCGACAATCCGAACACGCCCGGCGGCGTGGTGGGCTGCGACACCACCGAGAAGTTCGTGAGCTCGCTCGCGAAGCCGCGGAAGATCGTGATCCTTGTCCAGGCGGGCAAGGGCACCGACGCGGTGATCGACAGCCTCACCCCGCTCCTCGAGAAGGACGACATCGTGATCGACGGCGGTAACTCGCTCTGGACGGACACGATCCGCCGCGAGAAGGCCTACGCCGACAAGGGCCTGCGCTTCATCGGCAGCGGCGTCTCCGGCGGCGAGGAGGGCGCGCGCTTCGGCCCGTCGCTCATGCCGGGCGGCGACTACAAGGCGTGGCTTGAGCTGAAGCCCGTGTGGGAGGCGATCGCGGCCAAGGTGGACGCGAAGACCGGCAAGCCGCTCCTCGGCGGGACGCCGGGGCACCCGGTGCAGGGCGGCGTGCCGTGCACGTCCTACATCGGCGAGAATGGCGCGGGCCACTATGTGAAGATGGTCCACAACGGCATCGAGTACGGCGACATGCAGATGATCTGCGAGGCCTACGCGCTGATGAAGGGCCTCCTCGGGATGAAGCCGGCGGAAATGAGCGCCGTCTTCGCCGAGTGGAACCTGGGCATCCTCGACAGCTACCTGATCGAGATCACGACCGAGGTGCTGAAGCAGAAGGACCCGGTGACGAAGAAGCCCTTCGTCGACGTGGTGCTCGACGTCGCCGGCCAGAAGGGCACGGGCAAGTGGACCTCCACCAACGCCCTCGATATGGGCATCCCCGCCCCGACGATCGCCGAGGCGGTCTTCGCCCGCTGCGTCTCCGCCATCAAGGACGAGCGCGTGGCCGCGGCCAAGATCCTCAAGGGCCCCTCCAAGAAGTACAAGGGCTCGAAGAAGGCGCTGCTCGAGGCCATCCGCGACGCGCTCTACTGCTCCAAGATCTGCAGCTACGCGCAGGGCTTCCAGCTCATGCGCGCGGGCGCCAAGGATTACGGCTGGAAGCTCAACTTCGGGGAGATCGCGCAGATCTGGCGGGGCGGCTGCATCATCCGCGCGGCCTTCCTGCAGAAGATCACCGAGGCGTTCAAGGCCAACCCGAACCTGGCGAACCTGCTCCTCGACCCGTACTTCAACAAGACCTTCAAGAAGGCCCAGGAGAACTGGCGCAAGGTGATCGCCCTGGCCGCCGAATGCGGCGTCCCGGCCCCGACGTTCGCTGCGTCCCTCGCCTACTACGACGGCTACCGCTCGGCGCGGCTCCCGGCCAACCTCCTCCAGGCGCAGCGGGACTTCTTCGGCTCGCACACCTACGAGCGCACCGACCAGCCGCGCGGGAAGTTCTTCCATCTCGACTGGCCCGACCCCAAGCGGCCGCAGGTGGCAGTTTAGGCGGCTTTCGTTTCCGTTTTCCGACCAAACAAAGTGTACGGAACGGCACTGTAAGTCCCGGGCCACTCGGCGTGGGCATGGTGCTCTGGATCGCCTGCAACGACGCCGGCGTGCTGCACGACACGCTCGTCGAGCGGGGCGGCACCATCCTCGCCCCCCTTGCCGATGGCCCCTTCGGTCGCTTCTTCGTCGCGCAGGATGCCGACGGATGCGCGATCACCTTTCATTCGGCGCGGAGCTGAGCGGTTGCTGACCGGGCGGACGTCCGCACCCTGACGGCCTCGACCGATCTTGGTGCGTTACTTGGGGATGTTTCGCATTCAAACGTGGGTTACACCCCATAGCGACGGACCTGGTCACGCCATACCATTACGTCGCGGACCTTGTCCGACGACACTCTTGCCGTCCGCTGTCGGTATCAAACCAGAACCATAAGGATCAAAATATGAATTCCGCCACCGACATGAACGGCGATCATCCTAAGGAAAGTGCCGGGGCAAGAGGCAACGATGTCGTTGTAACCGGAGTATCCACCGGGATTGGTTGGGGCACCGCAAAGGTGCTTCTTTCAAAAGGGTTTCGTGTGTTCGGTTCGGTACGCAAGCAGGCTGACGCCGATCGTTTGAAAAGAGAACTCGGTAATGGCTTCGTGCCTCTCTTGATGGACATCACGGACGCCGACGCTGTTCATCAAGCTGCCTGGAAGGTCGGCTCCCTGATAGGCGACAGGAATCTGGTC
>Ga0302314_10004604_pt1 | contig 25298 bp, 18 predicted proteins | sample III_Palsa_N2_3_FD_200533 | JGI IMG/M metagenome (GOLD analysis project Ga0302314, IMG submission 200533) | Peat permafrost microbial communities from Stordalen Mire near Abisko, Sweden - III_Palsa_N2_3 | ecosystem: Environmental > Terrestrial > Soil > Palsa > Peat permafrost | place: Sweden... | reverse complement strand
CGTCTTGGGCACGTTGTCGCTGTCGCTGGCGACGTTCATGAACGTGCTCGATTCGTCGATCGCCAACGTGTCGCTGCCGTCGATCTCCGGCGACCTGGGCGTCAGCATCTCGCAGGGCACCTGGGTCATCACGAGCTTCGGCGTCGCCAACGCGATCTCGGTGCCGCTCACCGGCTGGCTGACGCAGCGCTTCGGCGCGGTGCGGCTGTTCACGATGAGCGTGATCATGTTCGTGATCGCGTCGATCCTGTGCGGCCTCGCGCCCTCGATCGAGCTGCTGATCGCGTTCCGCGTGCTGCAGGGCTTCGTGGCCGGGCCGATGATCCCGCTGTCGCAGACGCTGCTGCTGTCGACCTATCCACCCGCCAAGGCCGGCACGGCGCTGGCGCTGTGGGGCGTCACGACGCTGGTCGCGCCGGTGGCCGGGCCGCTGCTGGGCGGCTACATCACCGACAACTGGACGTGGCCCTGGATCTTCTACATCAACATCCCGGTGGGCATCTTCGCCGCGGGCGTGACGTGGGCGATCTACAAGAAGCGCGAGACGCCCATCGTCAAGCGTCCCATCGACGGCATCGGCCTGGCCATGCTCGTGCTGTGGGTCGGCTCGCTGCAGATCATGCTGGACAAGGGCAAGGAGCTCGACTGGTTCAACTCGAGCACCATCGTCACGCTGGCCATCATCGTGGTGATCGCCTTCGCGGTGTTCGTCGCGTGGGAGCTCACCGACGCGCACCCGGTGGTCGACATCCGGCTGTTCGCGCGGCGAAACTTCCTGTTCGGGGCCGGGACGCTGGCCATCGCCTACGGCCTGTTCTTCGGCAACGTGGTGCTGCTGCCGCTGTGGCTGCAGCAGTACATGGGCTACACGGCCACGTCGGCCGGCATGGCGCTGGCGCCGGTGGGCGTGCTCGCGATCCTGCTGACGCCCGTCGTCGGCCGCAACGTGGCAAAGTGGGATCCGCGCTGGATGGCCACGGGCGCGTTCATCCTGTTCGCGGTGGTGCTGTGGATGCGCGCGAACTTCACGTCGGAGACGGACTTCCGCACCATCCTGATCCCCACGTTCATCCAGGGCGGCGCGATGGCGTTCTTCTTCATCCCGCTGACGACGCTGACGCTGGCCGGCCTGCCGCCGGAGCGCATCCCCGCCGCCGCCGGCCTGTCGAACTTCGTGCGGATCATGTTCGGCGCGATGGGCACCTCGATCGCGACGACGCTGTGGGACAACCGCGCCACGCTGCACCACGCGCGCCTGGTCGAGCAGATGGGCCTGGACGGCAGCGCGCTCAACAGCGCGACCACCGTGCTGAACCAGGCGGGCATCGGCGGCACGGGCGCCTACGCGAGCATCAACCGGCTGGTCGACGTGCAGGCCTTCACCTGGGCCGCCGACGACATCTTCATCGGCTCGGCCGTGACGTTCCTGTTCCTGATCGTCACGATCTGGTTCACGCGGCGTCCGCCCAAGATCGCCGGTGGCAGCGGCCCGTCCGTGGACGCCGGCGGCGCGCACTGAGCCGCGCCGCAAACGCCCAGGGCCGCATCGCGCGGCCCTTTTTCATGGCGCCCCGCGGCGGCTCAGATCCAGACGTCGTTCTCCGCCCGGCGATCGGACGCCAGCGCGCCGGTGTTGACCACGCCGCGCGGCTCGATCAGCATCATCTGCACCTCGTGCTCGGCGTACGGCTTGTGCTCCACGCCGCGCGGCACGACGAACATCTCGCCGGCGCGCACCGTCACGAAGCCGTCGCGCATGTCGATGCGCAGGACGCCGTCGAGCACGATGAAGGTCTCGTCGGTGTCGGCGTGGTCGTGCCACAGGAAGTCGCCGAGGATCTTGACGATCTTGAACTGGTAGTCGTTCATCTCCGCCATCACGCGCGGCTGCCAGTGATCGTGGATCAGCGCGAGCTTGGCGGCGAAGTTGACGGGTTGGTAGGCGCGTGCGGGCGCGGCGGTGTCGGTGGACATGGCTTCTCGGGCTTTTTCAGGCCGGCGAAACCATCTCCGCCGGGCGATGCACCTCGAGTATCGCGCGTCCGTCCGTCGCCGCCCGCGCCAGCGTGGCCGGCAGCGACGAGGCTTCCAGCGACAGCGCCGGGTCGACGCCGAGGATGCGCGTGGCGCAGTCGCGGCCCTGGTTCTTCGAGTGGTACATCGCGGCGTCGACCAGCGCGAAGGCGGTGTCGAACGTGTGGCCCGGCGTCGCGCCCAGCAGCGGGAACACCGCGAAGCCGATCGACGCGGAGACGGCGATCTCGTGGCCGTCGACCACCACCGGGCTCTCGACGAATGCCTTCATCAGGCGCTGCGCGAGCACGACGGCCTCGCTGGCCGGCATCGCGTCGACCATCACCAGGAACTCCTCGCCGCCCCAGCGCACCACCAGGTCGCGCTCGCGCAGCACGGCCTCGAGGCGGCGCGCGATCGCCACGAGCACGGCGTCGCCGACCGCGTGGCCGTGGCGGTCGTTGATGTCCTTGAAGTGGTCGACGTCGATCAGGAACAGCGCGCCCTCGAACAGCTCGCCGGCCTCGGCGACGCGCGCCTGCAGGTGCGCGCGATTGGCCAGGCCGGTCAGCGGATCGTGTTCGACCTGCAGCAGCAGCGCGTCGTTGCGGCTGGCGAGCTGGCGGTTGCGCTCGGCCTGGCGGCGCGCGATGAACGCGATCGCCACCGCCAGCAGCACGCACACCGCGGCCGCGCCGCCCCATTCGGCCGCGCGGCGCGCCTGCAGGCGGTCGCCCTCGTCCTTGATCAGCTTCTGCACGTCCTGCATGTCGCGGTCGTAGCGCGTGTCGCTCTTGGCCTGCAGCAGCTGCTGCTCGCGCCTGTACAGCTCGAGCGCGCCCGCCCGGTCGCCGGCGCGCGCGAGCGCGGGGCCCAGGTCGCGCAACGCCTCGATGCGGGCGTTCGGGCCGGTCTCGCGGTCGAAGCGCGCCAGCACCTCGCGCAGCTTGACCTTGGCGTCGGCGACGCGGCCCAGCGCCAGCAGCGCGAGGGTCTCGTCCCGGAGCCGCTGGCGGTCGAGGGCCGGTTCGTTGTGCGTGGCGAGGAAGGCCGCGGCGCGGTCGAGCGCGGCCAGCGCGGCGGCGGGGTGCTCCAGGCGCAGCTCGGCGGTGCAGAGCGCCAGCTGGTACTGGGTCTCGCGGCGTTGCAGTCCGGCGGCGTGCGAGATCGCGATCGCCTCGAGCACGGCGGCGCGGCTGGCCTCGTACTGCTCGCGGTCGTCCAGCACGTCGGCCATGAACGACTTCACGTAGGCCTGCAGCGCCGGATCGGACTCCTGCTTGGCCAGCTCCTGTGCATGGGCGATCAGCCGTTCGGCCAGTTCGGCGTCGTTGTCGCCCTGGGCCAGGAACGCGAGGATGGAGGTCGCCTTGATCTCCAGCGTGCGGTTGCCGGCCTGCAGCGCGGCGTCGAGCGCCATGTGCAGGTAGATCGCCGCGGACGCGGAGTTGCGCTCGCCGTGCGCGCCGTAGCCGGCGAACAGCAGCGCGTAGAACCAGTTGAAGCGGTCGCATTGCGCCGCCATGGCCGGATCCTTGGACTCGCAGAAGGGCGAATAGCCGGCGACGGCGGCGCGCGCCTCGACGTTGCCGCTCTCCTCCTGCCGGCCTTCGAACTCGAGGTCGGCGTTGATCAGGTGGGCGTCGGCCTCGGCGATCGGCCCGGCCGTCGCGGCCAGCGCGCGCAGGGCCTGCACGGTCGTGGCCGTTTCCTTGGGCATGTGGTTGTCGGCGGCGACCAGGCCGAAGCCGACCAGCAGGGCGCGCGTGTTGTCGGGCGTGGCCGGCGTGGCGGCCTGCAGCGCCTGCAGGCCGGCGTTGGCGCCTTGCGGATCCTCGAATCCCTGCACGACCAGGCGGTCGACCGCCTGGGCCAGGTCGGAAGCGGGCGCGGCTGTCGCGAGCAGGAGCAGGCCCGCGGCGGCGCAGGCGCGGATGGCCGCGCGCGCCGCGGCGCGGCGGTCGGCGAAGGGCGCGGCGCGGCGCCCGGAGCATTCCCTGGTCATTGGTCTTGTCGTCACGGTTGTCGTCGAACCGAGGCGTGGCGGCCTCGACCCGCTTCCATCGGCTCGCGACGACGCCATTCGAGCGACGCGCCGGTGCTTTCGCACGAACCGCTCTCTTTCCTGCGCGGATACTACCGGTGCATTCGCGCGAATGCACGCACTGCAGGGCAGCAGGAGGTGTCGCGTCCGGGGGGGCGGCGGGTGGGTCAGTCGACCTGCAGGCCCGTCTCGCCGTCGCGCATGTGGCCGATGACGGCGACGTCGTCGAAGCCCCCGGCGCGGAAGCACGCCAGCACCGCGTCCACCGACTCCGGAGCGCAGGCCACGAGCAGGCCGCCGGAGGTCTGCGGGTCGGTGAGCAGGTCGCGCGCGGTCCCCGGCAGCGCCGGGCTCAGCCGCACCTCGGCGCCATACCCGGCCCAGTTGCGGCCCGACGCCCCGGTGACGCAGCCGTCGCGCGCCAGCGCCGCGACGCCCGCGATCAGCGGCACGGCCGACCAGTCGAGCTGCGCGCGCAGCCCGGCGCCGCGCGCCATCTCCAGCGCGTGGCCGGCCAGCCCGAAGCCGGTGACGTCGGTGATCGCGTGCACGCCGTCCAGCTCGGCCAGCCGGCTGCCGGGCTTGTTCAGCCGCGTCGTCGTGGCGATGAGGCGGCCGTAGCCGGCGTCGTCGAGCCGGCCCTTCTTCAGCGCGGCCGACAGCACGCCGACGCCCAGCGGCTTGCCGAGCACGAGCACGTCGCCGGCCCGGGCGTCGGCGTTGCGGCGCACGCGGTCGGGATGCACCAGGCCCATCACGACGAGGCCGTAGATCGGCTCCACGGAGTCGATCGTGTGGCCGCCGGCGATCGGGATGCCGGCGTCGGCGCAGACGGCGTTGCCGCCGGCCAGCACGCGGCCGATGACCTCGACCGGCAACTGCGCGACCGGCATCGCGACGATGGCCAGCGCCATGATCGGCGTGCCACCCATCGCGTAGACGTCGCTGATCGCGTTGGTGGCGGCGATGCGCCCGAAGTCGAACGGATCATCGACGATGGGCATGAAGAAGTCGGTGGTCGCGATCAGCGCCTGCGAGTCGTTCAACTTCCACACGGCGGCGTCGTCGGCCGTCTCGATGCCCACCATCAGCTGCGGCGGCAGGAAGCCGGGCGCGCTGGCCTTGAGGATGTCGGACAGCACCCCCGGCGCGATCTTGCAGCCGCAGCCGCCGCCGTGCGAGAAGCTGGTGAGCCGGAGCGGAGGAGTCAGCGGAGCGTTCATGGGAAAGTGCGTGGGAAAGTGCGTGGGAAAGTGCGTGGGGCAGGGACGTGGGGCAAGTCCGGAGGCGGTGTCAGCGCCGACTGTAGCGACTCCGCGGGCAGAATGGCGTGCCGAACCGGCGGCTAGGGTCGCCGCCCACATCATTCCAGGATCCCATGACCATCTCCCGCCAACGCCGCGCCTTCGTCCAGTCGCTGGCCGCGCTCCCGCTGGGCGCCTCCGCGCTGCTCGGCTGTGCCGCCGCGCACGCGCAGGCCAACGTGCTGCGCGTCTCCGCGATTCCCGACGAGGCGCCTTCCGAGCTGCAGAAGAAGTTCAAGCCGCTGGGCGAGTACCTGAAGGCCAGGACCGGCATGGACGTGGAATTCACGCCGGTGACCGACTACGCCGCCGTCGTCGAGGGCCTGGCCGCCAGGAAGATCGACCTGGCCTGGCTGGGCGGCTTCACGTTCGTGCAGGCCAGGCTGCGCACCGACGGCCAGGTGCTGCCGATCGTGCAGCGCGCCGAGGACGCGAAGTTCACCAGCAAGTTCATCGTGCCGATCGACAGCCCGATCAGGACCGTGGCCGACCTCAAGGGCCACACCTTCGCGTTCGGCGCGCCGTCGTCGACCTCGGGCAGCCTGATGCCGCGCTTCTTCCTGCAGCAGCAGGGCATCGTGCCTGAGCGCGACTTCAAGACGGTCGCGTTCTCCGGCGCGCACGACGCCACCGTCGCCTTCGTCGCCTCCGGACGCGCCGATGCGGGCGCGCTCAATACTTCGGTGCTGGACAAGCTCGTCGAGGAGAAGAACCCGAATGCCGTGAAGGTGCGCGTGCTGGCCACGACGCCGCCGTTCTTCGACTACAACTGGACCGTGCGCCCCGGCCTGGATCCCGCGCTCGTGAAGAAGCTGACCGACGCGTTCCTCGCGCTCGATCCGGCCAGGCCCGCCGACAAGGCGATCCTCGACCTGCAGCGCGCGTCGAGATTCATCCCGACCACGGCGTCGAACTACGCCGGCATCGAGGCCGCCGGCAAGTCGGCCGGGCTGATCAAGTGAGGCCGCGCGGCGCGCGATGAGCCTGCGTCTGGCCAAGGTCGGCGTCGTCCACGCGAACGGGCGCCGCGCGCTCGCGGCGATCGACCTCGTCGTCGCGAAGGGCGAGCGGGTCGCGCTGATCGGCCCGTCGGGCGCCGGCAAGACAACCTTGCTGCGCGTCGCCGCGGCGGCGCTGCGGCCGACCGAGGGGCGCGTCGCGCTGCTCGAGGACGATCCCTGGACGCTCGCGCCGCGCGCGTTGCGGACGCTGCGCGCGCGCATCGGCTTCGTGCACCAGGCGCCGCCGATCCCGCCGCGGCTGCGCGTGGTCACCGCCGTGCTGGCCGGACGGCTCGGCCAGTGGGGCCTGGGCCGTGCGCTGCGCTCGTGGCTGCTGCCCGACGACGCCGCGGGCGCGCGTGGCGCGCTCGCGCGCGTGGGGCTGGCCGAGCGCCTGTTCGAGCGTTGCGACCAGTTGTCGGGCGGCCAGCTGCAACGCGTGGCGGTCGCGCGCACGCTGTATCAGGCGCCCGCGCTGCTGCTCGCCGACGAGCCGGTGTCCGCGCTCGACGCCACCACCGCCGACGCGGTGCTGCGCGAGCTCGTCGACTACAGCCAGGCGGCCGGCGCCACCTTCGTCGCGTCGCTGCATGCCGTCGATCTCGCGCTGCGCTGGTTCCCGCGCCTCGTGGGCGTGCGCGACGGCGCGGTGATGTTCGACCTGCCGCCCGCCGAGGTCACGCCCGAGCGCCTCGCCGCGCTGTACGCGGGCGACCTCGGGCCGGTGAACGAGGCGCCCGTTTCCGGCGCGACGCAGCGGGCGACGCCGCCGCTCGCGTCGGCATGAGCGCCACGCTGTCGCCGCAACTGCGCGACCCGCTGGCGCGGCGGCGCCTGGGCTGGGCGATCACCGCGCTGGTGCTGCTGTGGCCGCTGGGCCGGCTGGCGGAGTTCCATCCGGCCACGCTGCTAGCTCCGGCCAACCTGCACGTGATGGGCGGCTTCGTCGACGGCTTCCTGCCGCCGGCCGTCGAGCCCGACTTCCTGCACGACCTGCTGGCCGCCACGTTGCAGACGCTGGCCATCGCGACCGCCGGCATCGCGCTGGCCTTCGTGATCGCGGCGCCGCTCGCGTTCGTCGCCACGCGCTCGTTGTCGATCGCGGCGATCGGGCCCGCGGACGGCCGCTGGCGCGGGCAGGCCCTGCGCCAGGCGGCGCGAACGCTGATGGTGCTGCTGCGCTCGATCCCGGAGATCGTGTGGGCGCTGCTGTTCGTGCGCGCCTCGGGGCTCGGGCCGGCCGCGGGCGTGCTGGCGCTGGCCGTCACCTACGGCGGCATGCTGGCCAAGGTCTACGCCGAGATCCTCGAGGCCACGGACGCGCGTCCCGCGCGCGCGCTGCTGCAGGCCGGCAGCGGACGCGTCGCCGCGCTGTGCTTCGGCCTGCTGCCGCTGGCGGCCGAGGAGCTGGTGTCGTACACGGTCTATCGCTGGGAGTGCGCGATCCGCGCCGCGGTCGTGATGGGCTTCGTCGGCGCGGGCGGGCTCGGGCAGTTGATGGACCAGGCGCTGAAGGGCTTCGTCCCCAACGAGGTCAGCAGCATCTCGCTGGTGTTCCTGGCCCTGGTGATGCTGGCCGACGCGATCAGCTTCGTGCTGCGCAAGGTGCTGGCATGAGGTCGCGGCGTGCCCAGCGCCTGGCGGGGCTCGCCTGCCTTGTCGTGCTCGCCGCGGGGGTGGTCGCGAGCTTGCGCTATCTCGCGGTGGACTTCGGCGGGCTGTTCGAAGCCGAGTCGCGCCATCGGATGGTCCGCTTCGTCGCCGAGTTCTTTCCGCCGGACGTCTCGCCCGCGTTCCTGCGCCAGGTCGGCCTCGCGTCGCTGCAGACCCTCGCGGTCTCGCTGCTCGGCACCGCGATGGCGGCGGTCGTCGGCGGCCTGCTGGCGCTGCCCGCCGCGGGGCGTGTCGGACTTCCGGCGAAGTGGCTGGCGCGCTCGCTGCTCAACGGCCTGCGCAGCGTGCCCGAGCTCGTGTGGGCGTCGTTGATGGTGCTGGCCGCGGGCCTCGGGCCGTTCGCCGGCACGCTGGCGCTGGCCGTGCACACCACGGGCGTGCTGGGGCGCCTTTTCGCGGAGAGCCTCGAGAACGCGACGCCGGTGCCGGAGGCCGCGCTGCGCGACCTCGGCGCGGGGCCGGTCGCGCGTTTCGTCTACGGCACGCTGCCGCTGGTCGCGCCCCAGTGCCTGGGCTACGTGCTCTATCGCTGGGAGATGAACATCCGCATGGCGACCATCCTCGGCTTCGTCGGCGCCGGCGGGCTGGGGCAGATGCTCTACGTCGAGCTGTCGCTGTTCCAGCAGGCGCAGGCCGCGACCGTGCTGGCCGCGATGACGCTGCTGGTGCTGGCCGACGATGCGCTGAGCGGCTGGGCCCGCCGCGGGCTCAGCGCGCAGCCGCTCTGACGCAACGGACGCACAATCGGTGCCATGAGCCAAGCGCCATCCTCCCCGCCGGGCGACACCTCGTCGCTGGCCCCGCTGCCGTTCGACCGGTACGCGCTGATCATCGACGCGCGTTCGCCGCACGAGTTCGCGGAGGATCACGTGCCCGGCGCGATCAACCTGCCGGTGGTCGACGACGCCGAGTTCGCGGAGGTCGGCATCCAGTACAAGACCGACCCGCACGCCGCCTACCTGATCGGCGCGCAGCACTCGTTCCGCAATCTCGCGAAGCACACGGCCGATCTCATCTCGCGCTACGGGCCGGACGACCGCTTCCTCGTCTACTGCTTCCGCGGCGGCAAGCGCAGCGCGCTGTGGGCCGCCAACCTGCGGCTGATCGGCTTCGCGGTCGACGTGGTGCCCGGCGGCTGGAAGCGCTACCGCAACTGGGTGCGCGAGTCGCTCGCGGCGCTGCCGCAGCGCCTGGACTACCGCGTCGTCTGCGGCCCGACCAACTGCGGCAAGACGCGCCTGCTGCACGAACTGGCGCGCCAGGGCGAGCAGGTGCTCGATCTCGAGGGCCTCGCCGTCCACAAGGGCTCGCTGCTCGGCGACGTGCCCGGCCAGCCGCAGCCCACGCAGAAGACCTTCGACAGCCGCGTGCTCGACGTCCTGCGCCGCCTCGATCCCGCCCGGCCGGTGTGGGTCGAGGCCGAGAGCAGGAAGGTCGGACGGCTGCTGGTGCCCGAGGAGCTCACCGCCGCGATGCGCCGCGCGCCGACGCTGCACCTGAGCGCGCCGATGGCCGAGCGCGTGCGCCTGTGCCGCGAGGACTACGCGCACTTCGCGGCCGATCCGCGCGGCATGGTCGCGAAGCTGCAGTCGCTCAAGCCGCTGGTCGGCGGCGAGGAGCTCGCGCTGTGGCGCAAGCTCGCCGACGAAGGCCGCGTCGACGAACTGTTCGAGCGCCTGATGACGCAGCACTACGACCCGGCCTACCTGCGTTCCACCACGCGCGAGTTCGGGCCGGGCGGCGCCGCCGATCGCCTCGCGCTCGATTCGCTGCGGCACGACGCGCTGGCAGCGACGGCGCGCACAATGATCGTTTCGCGCGACTCGCGCACTCCGCAGGCCTGAACACGATGCTCGCTCTGATGAAACTGGGTTGTCTCGTCCTCTACGCCGCGGCCATCGCAGGATTCGCCGGTTGGTGGCAGGGTGCGGCGGCGAACATCGTCGAATATGTCGCCGTGATCTTCATCGTGATCCACGTGATAGAGCTGCCGATCTTCTTCAAGACGCTGCGCACCTATCGCGGCTCGCTGGCGTCCAGCGTGCTGCAGGCGCTGCTGTTCGGCGTGCTGCACTCGCTGCCGCTCAAGCGGGCGACGGCGCGTACCTGACATGGGCGTGCTGTCGGGCTTGCGCGTCGTCGAGATCGCCGGTCTCGGCCCGGCGCCGTTCTGCGGCATGCTGCTGGCCGACATGGGCGCCGACGTCGTGCTCGTGGAACGCGGCGGCGCCAGGGGCGGCGATCCGTTGTCGCTGGGCCGCAACGCGATCGTCAACCGCGGCAAGCGTTCGGTCGCGCTCGACCTGAAGGATCCGGCCGCGGTCGACGCGGTGCTGCGGCTGGTCGACGGCGCCGACGCGTTGATCGAAGGGATGCGCCCCGGCGTCATGGAACGCCTCGGCCTGGGTCCGGACGCGTGCCTCGCGCGCAACCCGCGGCTCGTGTACGGCCGCATGACCGGCTGGGGCCAGGACGGCCCGCTGGCGCAGGCCGCGGGGCACGACATCAACTACATCGCGCTGTCCGGCGCGCTGTGGTTCTCCGGCGCGCCCGGCGCGCCGCCGATGGCGCCGCCGACGCTGGTGGGCGACCTCGGCGGCGGCGCACTGTATCTTGCGATGGGCGTGCTGGCGGCGTTGCTGTCGGCGCGGCAGACGGGCGTCGGCCAGGTGATCGACGCGGCGATCGTCGACGGCAGCGCCAACCTGATGAACCTGCTGCTGTCGGCGCACGCCGCCGGCCAGCAGCCGTTCGAGCGCGGCCAGGGACTGCTGGACGGCCCGCACTGGTACGGCAGCTACGCCTGCGCCGACGGGCTGTTCGCGAGCGTCGGCGCGCTGGAGCCGCAGTTCAACGCGTTGCTGTTCGCGAAGCTGGGCCTGGCCGACGACCACGACTTCCGCAACGCCTACGACGCCCGCCGCTGGCCGCGCCTGCGCGAGCGCCTGGCCGCGCTGTTCGCGACGCAGCCGCGCGCGCATTGGGTCGCGCTGCTCGAAGGCAGCGACGCCTGCTTCGCGCCGGTGCTCACGCCGGGCGAGGCGATGGCGCATCCGCACCTGGCCGCGCGCGGCGTGTATGCCCAGCGCGACGGCATGCTGCAGGCCGCGCCGGCGCCGCGCTTTTCGGCGACGCCCGCCGCCACGCCGGGGGGCGTGCCGGCGCGCGGCGAGCACGGCGCGGAGATCCTGCGCGAAGCCGGACTCGACCACGCGACCATCGCCCGGCTGGTCGGCGCCTGATCATGGCGGGACTGCTCGGCACCCGGCGCCATGGCCTGCTGCCGGTGGGTGGCCTGGCGCGCCGCCGCCGTCCGCGCGACTGAGACGGCGCTTCGCGCCACGCGTGCCCGCGCGAGTCCGGCGCGCCCGTCAACCGGCATGCCGGCCGCGTCGTTGTCGAAGTGGGACTGCGGCTTGCCGAGCAGGCATCCCGACCGTAGGCACAATGTGACGATGCAACTGGCTTCCCGACTTTCCCGCCGTTTTCCGGCGTCGGCCGCGCGCGCCGCGCTGGCCGTGTTCGCGTGTGTGGTCGCCGGCTCGGCCGCGGCCACCGACGCCGAGGACGAGGCGTTCTACCAGCGCGCCTCCAACTGCGCCGCCGCGATGCAGTTCGACCAGCTGGCGCTCGTCGCGCGTGCGCGCTCCGGCGACACCACCGTGCGCCCCGCGCTGTTCGACCTGACCAAGCTGGGCTTCGCCTACGTCGGCGAGGCCTACCTCAAGGGCCTGCGCGACCCGCGCGGCAGCGACATGCTCAAGGCCGCCACCGCCGCCCAGAAGGACTGGCCCGCCGCCCGCCACGTGGCACTGGTGGCCGAATGCCGCGTCGAGGCGCAGAGGGTCTACGACAACGCCGGCATCTGGAAATGGGCGGTCGACAACAAGGCCAACAAGCGGGTCGACCGCTTCCTGTCGATGCCGCCGCTGCCGGCGGCGTCGGGGGCCAGCGGCGGCAAGTAGGCGCCTCGGGACGGCGGTGCTGGCGTCGAGCCGCCGCATCGGGACAACCCATGCTGTCGCTGCGCTGGATGTCGTCCAGGGCAAGCGTCGACGGATCGCCACGGGCGCAGCCGCGGGCGGGCTCTCCTGCGCGCTCGTGCAGACGCCGGTGCCGGCGATCGCGAAGGAACAGGCGACGAAGCACAGTTTCGCGGGCGTTTCCGAACCTCGGACCAGGCCGCCTACGGCTTCACGAACTTCAACACGAACTCGTCCTTCGGCTGCGGCGGGTTGGGGGTGTTCTGGTCGCGCGGGTCGTTCGGGTTGCGCAGGAAATCGCCTTCGGCCGCCAGCCTGAAGCCGGCGGCCTCGACCTCCGACTTCAGGAACGATTCCTCGATGCGGTGCAGCGTGCCCGACTCGGAGATGCCGGTGCCGGGGCGTCCGGCGTGGTCGGCGATCACGTAGTAGCCACCCGGCTTGAGCGCGTCGAAGATCGCGCGGTTGGTCGACGCGCGGTCGGTGCCCAGCCAGCCGAGGTCGTGGTAGTTGAACATCAGCGTCACCAGATCCAGCTTTCCGATCGCCTCGGGCGGCACCGGGTTGTCGAACGGCAGCGCCACGAAGGCGATGGGCGCGGCGGCGACGCCGGCGGCCTTCATCTCGGCGCCGCGATCGGCCAGCATGTCGGCCGCGCCGCGCGGCGCGGGCGGCGGCGCCGCTGCCGGCGACATCGCGCCGCCCTCGGGCGCGGCCGGCCTGGGCGGCGGGCTGTCGGGATTGCGCGGCCGGCTCTGGCCGTAGACGAGGCCGGTCGGGCCGATCGCGCGCGCCAGCAGCTCGGTCGTGTAGCCGCCGCCGGTGAACACGTCGAGCGCCGTCCAGCCGGGCTTGATGCCGATGAACATCAGCATGTCGACGGGGTGGCGGCGGATGTCGTTGGTGCGGTCGGCGGCGCTGCGGTCGGGGCTGTTGACGATCGCCTCGATCTGCGCCCGCGACAACGTGGCCAGCGGCGGCGTGGTCACGGTCGAGGTGGCGGTCGACGTGCTGGTCGTCGTGACCGGCACCATCACGGGCGGCTTGTCGGCGGCGCAGCCGGCCAGGCCGGCGGCGGCGAGCAGCGCGACCGTGGCGCCGAGGATCAGGGGGGTGTGTCGCATGGCGTGTCTCGTCGTTGTCTTGGGGTGCGGGCGATGTTGCCAGAGCAGGGCGCGTGGCGTGCCCGAGGGAGTCCCCACTGCCGTGTCGAGGTGTCACAGGCTCGCCACCCGAGCCTGGATGGCTTGAGAATGCGGTCTCGGGAACCATCTGTCCTCGTCGCATGCCGCTGCAAGACTTCCACCCCGCCGTCGCGCGCTGGTTCGAGCGCCGATTCGGCGCGCCCACCGCCGCGCAGGTCGCGGCGTGGCCGCACATCCGCGCGGGGCGCGACACGCTGGTGGCCGCGCCCACCGGCTCCGGCAAGACGCTGACGGCCTTCCTGGCCGCGCTGGACGACCTGGTGCGCCGCGGCGTCGCCGGCGAGCTGCCGGACGAGACCGCCGTCGTCTACGTCTCGCCGCTGAAGGCGCTGTCCAACGACATCCGCGCCAACCTCGAGGAGCCGCTGGCCGGCATCCGCGCCGGGCTGATCGAGCGGGGCCTGCCCGACGTCGAGATCCGCACCGCCGTGCGCACCGGCGACACGCCGCAGCGCGAGCGCCAGCAGGCGATGCGCCGGCCGCCGCACATCCTGGTGACGACGCCGGAATCGCTGTACGTGCTGCTGGGCTCGCTGTCGGGCCGGCGCATGCTGTCGACGGTGCGCACGGTGATCGTTGACGAGATCCACGCGCTGGCCGCCAACAAGCGCGGCAGCCATCTCGCGCTGTCGCTGGAGCGGCTGCAATGCGTGGTCGACCAGCCGCCGTGTTCGACAGCGCCCGGCGAGGACGGCGCGCGGCCCGACCCGAAGGCGGTCGAGACGCGCGCCGAGCCGCGGCATGTCACGCGCATCGGTCTGTCGGCGACGCAGAAGCCGGTCGCCGAGGTCGCGCGGTTCCTGGTCGGCGCGGGCGGCGTCGTCGATGGCGTCGCGCAGTGCGAGATCGTCGACATCGGCTACCGGAAGCAGCGCGACCTCGCGCTCGAGGTGCCGCCGACGCCGCTGGCGGCGGTGATGTCCAACGACCAGTGGGAGCAGGTCTACGAGCGCATCGTGCAGCTCGTCGCGGCGCATCGCACCACGCTGGTCTTCGTCAACACGCGCCGCATGGCCGAGCGCGCGGCACGCCATCTCGCCGACCTGCTGGGCAAGGAATTCGTCGCCGCGCACCACGGCAGCCTCGCGCGCGAGCTGCGGCTCGACGCCGAGCAGCGGCTCAAGCGCGGCGAGCTGAAGGTGCTCGTGGCCACGGCGTCGCTGGAGCTGGGGCTGGACATCGGCGACGTCGACCTCGTCTGCCAGCTCGGCTCGCCGAGGTCGATCGCCGCGTTCCTGCAACGCGCCGGCCGCGCCGGCCACGCGGTGGGCGGCACGCCGAAGGCGCGTCTGTTCCCGCAGTCGCGCGACGAGCTGGTGGAATGCGCCGCGCTGCTCGACGCGATCCGGCGCGGCGAGCTCGACACGCTGCACGTGCCGCCCATGCCGCTGGACGTGCTCGCGCAGCAGATCGTCGCCGAGACCGCCTGCCGCGACTGGGACGAGGACGCGCTGTTCGCGTTGATGCGCCGCGCCTGGCCCTACGCCGAGCTGCCGCGCGAGCGCTTCGACGCCGTGCTGCGCATGCTGGTCGACGGCTACACCACGCGCCAGGGCCCGCGCGGTTCGTACATCCACCGCGACGCCGTGCACCGCCAGCTGCGCGAACGCCGCGGGGCGCGCATGACGGCGTTGACGTCGGGCGGCACGATCCCCGAGACGGGCGACTACACCGTGATGCTGGAGCCGCAGTCCGACCGCATCGGCACCGTCAACGAGGACTTCGCGGTCGAGAGCCTGGCGGGCGACATCTTCCAGCTGGGCAATACCAGCTACCGTATCCTGCGCATCGAGCCGGGCCGCGTGCGCGTCGAGGACGCCAAGGGCGTGCCGCCCAACATCCCGTTCTGGCTCGGCGAGGCGCCGGGACGCAGCGACGAGCTGTCGTTCGCGGTGTCGCGGCTGCGCGCGGAGGTCGGCGAGAACGTGAAGCGCGACGGCGTTGCGGCCGCGATCGCGGCGCTGGTCGAACGGACCGCCGACGGCATCGACACCGAGGCCGCGCGCCAGATCGTCGACCATCTCGCCGGCGCGCAGGCCGTGCTCGGCGCGCTGCCGACGCAGACGCGCATCGTGATGGAGCGCTTCTTCGACCAGTCCGGCGGCATGCAGCTGGTGATCCATTGCCCGTTCGGCAGCCGCCTGAATCGCGCCTGGGGACTCGCGCTGCGCAAGCGCTTCTGCCGCCAGTTCAACTTCGAGCTGCAGGCCGCGGCGACCGAGGACGCGATCGTGCTGTCGCTGTCGACCAGCCACAGCTTCCCGCTCGACGAGGTCGCGCGCTACCTGCGCTCGGCCACGGCGATGGACGTGCTGGTCCAGGCCTTGCTCGACGCGCCGCTGTTCGCCGTGCGCTGGCGCTGGAACGCGACGACCGCGCTGGCGTTGCCGCGCTTCGTCGGCGGCCGCAAGGTGGCGCCGCAGCTGCAGCGCATGAAGTCGGAAGACCTGCTGGCGTCGGTGTTCCCCGACCAGCTGGCCTGTGCCGAGAACATCGCCGGCGACCGCGACGTGCCCGACCACCCGCTGGTCGCGCAGACCCTGCACGACTGCCTGCACGAGGCGATGGACTCCGACGGCTGGCTGGCCGTGCTGCGCGGCATCGAATCCGGCGCGATCGAGGTGATCGCGCGCGACCTGCCGGCGCCGTCGCCGCTCGCGGCCGAGGCGCTCAACGCGCGGCCGTACGCGTATCTCGACGATGCGCCGATCGAGGAGCGTCGCACGCAGGCGGTGCAGAACCGCCGCTTCGGCGCCGCCGACAACGTCGACGGGATGGGCGCGCTCGACGCCGACGCGATCGCCGGCGTGCGCGAGGAGGCCTGGCCGCGCGCGCGCAGCGCGGACGAGGTGCACGAGGCCCTGATGACGCTGGGCGCGATCACCGCGGCCGAGGCGCGGGCCGACGCGCACTGGGACGCGGCGCTGGCGACGCTCGCGAAGAGCGGCCGCGCGACGCAGATGGTTTCTGGGGAAACCATCTTGTGGGTCGCGGCGGAGCGGCTGGCGTCGATGCGCCAGCTCTATCCGCAGGCGACGCCGCGGCCGCCGATCGCGTCGCCGCAGGGCTACGAGGCCGGCTTCGAGACGGTCGAGGAAGCGCTGCGCGAGCTGCTGCGGGCGCGTCTCGGCGGACTCGGCCCGGTGACGGTCGACGAGCTCGTCGGCCAGCTCGGCCTGCCGCGCGGCGAGATCGAGTTCGCGCTCGCCGCGCTGCAGACCGAGGGCACCGTGTTCCAGGGCCACGTCACGCCGGGCCTGGCGGCGGTCGAATGGTGCGAGCGGCATCTGCTTGCGCGCATCCACCGCTACACGCTCAAGCGCTTGCGGCGCGAGATCGAGCCCGTCGAGCCGCGCGACTTCGTGCGCTTCCTGTTCGAGTGGCAGCACGTGGCGAGCGCGTCGCGCGTCAGCGGGCCCGAGGCCTTGCCCGCGGTGCTGGCGCAGCTCGAGGGCTTCGAGGCGCCGGCGTCGCTGTGGGAGGCCGAGGTGCTGCCGGCGCGCGTGAAGGACTACGCGTCGTCGTGGCTGGACGACCTGTGCACCTCGGGCCGCACGATGTGGACGCGGCTGCGGCCGCTGGCCAGCGGCGCGCAGGGCGGCGGCCGCTCGTCGCTGCGCACCACGCCCATCCTGCTGCTGCCGCGGCGCGCGGCGCCGACGTGGTCGCGGCTCGCGTCCGCCGCGGCTGACGATGAAGGGCTGGGCGGCCGCGCGCAGCGCGTGTTCGACTTCCTCGAGGCCAGCGGCGCATCCTTCTTCGACGAGATCGCCGACGGCGCGCGCCTGCTGCGCGCCGAGCTGGAGGACGCGCTGGCCGAGCTGGTGGTGCGCGGCCGCGCCAGCTGCGACAGCTACGCGGGCCTGCGCGCGCTGCTGGTGCCCGCGGCCAGGCGGGCGACGGCGGCGTCGCGCTCGCGGCGGCGCGTCGCGTTGTTCGGCATCGAGGACGCCGGACGCTGGAACGTGGTTCGTGCGCAGGCCGCCGACGGCAAGGCCGCCGCCGAGTCCGTCGAGCACGTCGCGCGCACGCTGCTGCGCCGCTACGGCGTCGTGTGCTTCCAGTTGCTCGAACGCGAGGCCGCGTGGCTGCCGCCATGGCGCGAGCTGGTGCGGGTCTATCGGCGGCTCGAGGCGCGCGGCGAGATCCGCGGCGGCCGCTTCATCGCCGGCGTCACGGGCGAGCAGTTCGCGCTGCCCGATGCCATCGCGACGCTGCGCGCGGTGCGCCGCCAGCCGCCGGACGACGCGATGGTGTGCCTGTCGGCGTCCGACCCGGCCAACCTGCTGGGCACCGTGCTCGCCGGCCCCAAGGTGCCGCGCCTTGCCGGCTCGCGCGTGCTCTACCGCGACGGGCTGGCCATCGGCACCAGCATCGGCGGGCAGGTCGAACTGCTCGTGTCGCTGGATCTCGCGCAGACCCGTGCGGCGACGCGCGCGCTGGCGCTGGATCCGCAGGTTCGGTTTCTGGAGATGGCGGCGGCGTTCGGCGACGCGGACCCGCAGTCGCGCTGAGGCGGCGCGGGACCGCCGGGCGGGAAACGGCGTTGGCGGCTGCCGAAGGTGTGCGTTTTTCCGCCTGGCTGCGCACCGGCGATGGCCCCTGCACTTCAGTCACCCGGGAGTTCGGCCGATACGCAAGGAAGGCGTGACCCTTGTCCCGTCGTCTTCATCGACCCATCCACCCCGGGGCAGACATGCTCGAATCTTTCAGTTTCAAGAAGAAGATAGCCACCCTGATCGGCGTATCGCTCGCCGGAATGTGCATCTTCACCGCGATGTCGTTCATCGAACTTCGGGCCAGCATCATCGATGGCCGGACGTCGCAGCTGGTCACGGCGGTCCGATCCGCCAGGAGCATCGCAGCCTCCTACCAGGCGCTTGCCGCGGCGGGCAAGCTGCCGGAGGCCGAGGCCAAGAAGTCGGCGATGGACGCGCTGCGCGGGATTCGGTACGGCGCCACGTCCAAGGACTACGTCTACATCTTCTCGAGCAAGTTCGAAGGCGTGATGCATCCGTTCAGGACCGAGTGGGACGGCAACAATCTGCTGGGCAAGGTCAGGAATTCCCGCGGCGTCGACACCATCGAGGAGCTGATCACCGCGGCCAACACGAGCGCCGACGGCACCGCCTTCGTCGCCGGCGAGTTTCCGCGGCCCGGAACGGAGGTTCCGGTGCCCAAGCTGCAATACGTGACGAGCATCAAGGAGTGGGGCTGGGTGGTGGGCTCGGGCGTCTACATGGACGACGTCGACGCCGCGGTGCGCGCCGCGCTGTTCAAGACGCTGGCCATCGCCAGTGGCATCGTCCTGGTCATCGGCGGCTTCGGCTTTGCGATCGCGCGCAGCGTCCTGCGCCAGATCGGCGGCGACCCGCGCGAGGCCGTCGCCGCGATGAACGAGGTGGCGCGGGGCAATCTCGCCGCCATGGTCAGGGAGCCGCTGCCGGGTAGCCTGCTGGACGCGCTCGCCGCGATGATCGTGTCCCTGCGCAGCACCGTCTCGCAGGTGCGCCACACGACGGAGTCGATCGCCACGGCCTCCGGACAGATCGCCGCGGGCAACCACGACCTGTCCGCGCGCACCGAGCAGACGGCCTCCAACCTTCAGCAGACGGCGGCGTCCATGGAGGAACTCACCGGAACGGTGGCTCAAACCGCCAGCTCGGCCGCGAAGGCCAACGAGCTGGCGTCGTCGGCGTCCACGGCCGCGGCCAAGGGCGGCCAGGTGGTCGATCAGGTCGTTTCGACGATGGCCGACATCAACGTCAGCTCCAAGCGCATCGGCGACATCATCGGCGTCATCGACGGCATCGCGTTCCAGACCAACATCCTCGCCCTGAATGCCGCCGTGGAAGCGGCGCGCGCCGGCGAACAGGGGCGAGGCTTTGCCGTGGTGGCCACCGAAGTGCGCAGCCTGGCCAAGCGCTCGGCCGACGCCGCCAAGGAGATCAAGGCGCTGATCGGCGCCTCGGTCGAACGCGTCGAGTCCGGTTCGGCGCTCGTGACGCAGGCCGGCGCGACCATGAAGGACATCGTCCTGAGCGTCCGCCACGTGTCCGACATCATCGGCGAGATCACGAACGCGGCCAGCGAACAGTCGAGCGGCATCGGCCAGGTGAACGGTGCCGTCGCGCAGCTCGACCAGATGACGCAGCAGAACGCGGCGCTGGTCGAGGAATCCGCCGCCGCCGCCGAAAGCCTGAAGGAGCAGGCGAAGCGGCTGTCCGCGGTCGTCGAGGTGTTCCGGCTGGCCTGACGAGGCGGCGCCGGCGGGGCGGTCAGCCCAGTTGCCGCCCGAAGAACGTGAACGTGCGATCCCAGGCCTGCTGCGCCCACACCGGGTCGTAGTGCGTCTCGGCGATGCGGCCCGGGCCGACCGCCTGTTCGTTGCCGAACCCGTGGTGCGCGAGGTAGTGGTGGAAGTCGAAGCTCACGCCGGCTTCCTTGAGCTTGGCGGCCAGGCCTTCGACCTGCGACGCCGGGAAGAACTCGTCCTGCGTCGCCCAGTGGCCCTGCAGCGGGATCTTGATCTTGCCGGCATCGATGTACTCGAGCGGCGGGCAGCCGTACCAGGTGACGGCGGCGTCGAGCTCGGGCACGTTGGCGGCGGCCAGCAGCGTCAGCGCGCCGCCCATGCAGAAGCCGACGCAGCCGACCTTGGCCGCGCGCGTCTTCAAGTACTGGATCGCGCCGCGCACGTCCTGCGTGGCGGCGTCGCCGAAGTTCAGGCCGGTCATCAGGTGGTGCGCCTCTTCCTTCTCGACCGTGCTCTTGCCGCGGTACAGGTCGGGCACCAGCGCCAGGTAGCCGGCGTGGGCGAGGCGGTCGGCCACGCCGCGGATCTGGTCGTTGAGTCCCCACCATTCCTGGATCACCACCACCGCCGGCGCGCCGTCGGGCTGCGCGGGCTCGGCGAGATAGCCCTTCAATTCCTGGCCGTCGGGGCGCTTGAAGCTGACCATGGTTCCCATCGCGATTCTCCTGAGGTTGTCGTCGGGCTTTGCCGGCCTGGCGCCGGCGAAGCCCGCAGCTTAGTCGCAAGCGATGACGCGCGGGCGACCAGGGGAATGCGCCGCTCGAGCGGGTACGATGCGCGCCCTTGTGGAGGAAACGAGTCGAGTGAAGCGAAGCACGAAGAACAAGAGCCGGCGGGCGGCCCTGGCCGGTGCGTTGACGGCCATCGGCGCCGGAGTCTGGATGGCCACGCGCCACCTGGGCGCACCCGATACGCCGCGGCCGGCCGCGGCGCCGGCACCGCCGTCGCACGACTGGCCCGCGCACGTGCAGCCGCTGGCCGGCGACGGCCGCGTCGGCTGGCGCGACGGCGCCGCCGCGCAGGCCCGGTTCGCCGACCCGTACGGCCTCGCGCTCGACCCGCACGGCACGCTCTACGTGAGCGACGGCGGCGACAGCGACCGCATCCGCGCGCTGCGCCCCGACGGCAGCGTCGCGACGCTGGCCGGCGGCATCGAAGGCTTCCAGGACGGGCAGGGCGCCGCCGCGCGCTTCAATACGCCGTCCGGCCTCGCGCTGGACGCCACCGGCAACGTCTATGTCGCCGACACCGGCAACCACGCGATCCGCAAGGTGACGCCCGATGGCGTCGTGACGACGCTGGCCGGCACCGGCCAGCCCGGCTGGCGCGACGGCCCCGGCGCGCAGGCGCAGTTCGACGGCCCGATGGGCCTCGCGGTCGATGCCGCGGGCCGCGTGATCGTGGCCGACGCCTACAACGACCGCATCCGCGCGATCGCGCCCGACGGCACCGTCGCCACGCTGGCCGGCGGTGCGAATCCGGGCGACGTCGACGGCCCCGCGGCGCTGTCGCGGCTGGACACGCCGTGCGCGGTCGCGGTCGACGCCGGGGGGCGCATCCTCGTCGCCGACACGCGCAACGACGCGCTGCGCGCGATCGACGCCGCGGGCAACGTCACGACGCTGGCGCAGGGGCAGCCGGGCAATCCGTTCGAGAAGGTGCTGCGTCGCGTGGTGTCGCTGGCGCTGAAGAAGGACGGCGCGCTGGTGCTCGGCACGCTGGCCGGCGGCGTGGCGGAGATCGCGCCAGACGGCACGCCGCACGCGCTGTTCGGCATCGCCGAGCACGGCTTCGTGCGGCCCACCGGCATCGCGGCGGGTCCCGGGTCGCGCCTGCTGGTGGCCGATTCGGCGTCGTCGCGCCTGCACCTGCTGACGCCGGCCGGCGACGGCGCCGCGACGCGCGTCGACGGCGCGGTCGGCCCGGCGCCCGACCGCCCGCTGCCGGACGCCGGCGGCCGCTGGCCGCTGCGTCCGCAACTCGCGTGGCACGAGGTCGTCGGCACGATCGGCGAGGACCGCGGCGACGGCAAGGGCGAATCGCGCGACCACTTCCACGACGGCCTCGACGTGCGCGGCGACGTCGGCCAGGAGGTGGTGGCCATCGCCGCGGGCAAGGTCTCGAACCCGCTGAGCACCTACGCGTTCGGCACGATCAACGAGGGCCTGGCAATCGATTCGCTCGCCTACATCCACATGCACGTGGGCCGTGGCGCGCACGCCGCCGTGATCGACGCGGCGCGCTTCGTGCCCGTGCACGACGACGCCGGCAAGCTGGTGCGCATGCGCGTGCGGCGCGGCACGCGCTTCGCGGTCGGCGACGTGCTGGGCACGATCAACCAGATGGCGCACGTGCACCTGTGGATGGGCGTGTCGGGCCACGGCCTGAACCCGCTTCGGCTGGGGCTGCGCGATTTCGTCGACACGGTGGCGCCGTCGATCGGCTCGATCGCGATCCACGACGCCAACGGCGCGCGCCTGGTCAAGCGGGACGCGGGCCGCCTGCTGGTGCCGCGCGGCGACGTCGAGGTCGTCGTCGACGCCTGGGACCAGGTCGACGGCAACCTGTCGCGCCGCCGTCTGGGGCTGTACAGCCTGGGCGTCCAGTGGCTGCACGCGGACGGCGCGCCCGTTCCGGGCTTCGAGCAGGCGCGCACCGCGATCGAGTTCGCGCGCCTGCCGCCCGACGAGTTCGTGAAGGACTACTACGCCGACAAGAGCGGCATCACGGTGCAGGGCAACAGCGAGACGCACTTCGTCTACCGCATCGCCCGCGCGCAGGGCGGCGCGGCGCTGCCGGCCGGCGACTACATCCTGCGCATCGTCGCGAAGGATTTCTCCGGCAACGAAGCGCTGCGCGGGCGCGACGTGGCCGTGCGCATCTTCTAGAGCGTGCGGCCTGCCTGCGCCGCTTCCCTTGCAGAGGAATGGCGCCGGCTGCCAAATTGTTCAGGTTGTCTAGGGGATTGACCGGGCCATGCGGGAAGCACCCGGGCGCTATGATTTCGGGCATTTCCCGCCTGCGGTCTCGTCAGGCGCGGCCTTCCTTCCGAAAGAATCCCCATGTCTTCCCAGCCAGCCCGCCTGGATAACGCGTCCGAGGGCTCGATCGTCCTGTTGTTCGTGCAGATGTTCTCGACGCTGGGCTTCGCGGTCCTGCAGTCCACGCTGGTGCTCTACGCGACCAAGCACCTGCATTTCACCGACGAACTCGCGTTCTCGCTGATGGGCGTGTTCGGCGCCTTCAACTACGGGCTGCACCTGTTCGGCGGCTACCTCGGCGGCCGCTTCCTCAGCAACCGCAACCTGTTCGTCGGCGGCATGGCGCTGCAGGTGATCGGCTGCGCGTGCATCGCCGCCGGCTCCGCGCCGCTGATGTACTGGGGCCTGGCGTTCTTCCTGACCGGCAGCGGCCTGAACGTGACCTGCATCAACATGATGCTGACGCAGCGCTTCACGCCGGAGGATCCGCGCCGCGAGGCGGCTTTCCTGTGGAACTACGCAGGCATGAACGTCGGCTTCTTCATCGGCTTCGTCGTCGCCGGCTACTACCAGGAGACGCAGAGCTACTCCACGTTGTTCACCTTCGCGACGCTGGGCAACGCCGTCGCGATCGCGCTGTGCGCGTACTTCTGGCGCTCGCTGCGCGACCGCAACACGCCGCTGCTCGAGTCGACGCCGCGCGCGTTCCGCCAGCGCTTTGCGATCGGCATCGCGATCCTGGTCCTGCTCGTGCCGGTCGTGTGGCAGCTGCTCCAGATGCCCGACTCGACCGAGATCATCCTGAAGGTCATCGCCGCCATCGTGTTCGCGTTGCTGACGTGGACCACGCTGCGCCATCCGGATCGCCGCGAGCGCCGCAACATGTGGGCGTACCTGGTGCTCGCGCTGGGGTCGCTCGTCTTCTGGTCGCTGTACCAGATGTCGTCGAGCGGCCTGTCGCTGTTCTATGACCGCAACGTCGACCCGGTGCTGTGGCGCGTCACGATCCCGCCGCAGTGGGTGCAGAACATCAATACCTTCGTGATCGCCTTCGGCGGCCCCTCGATGGCGATCCTCTTCGCGCACCTGCGCGACCGCGGCTGGCGCATCGACGTTCCCAAGCAGTTCGCCGCCGCGCTGCTGCTGATGGGCGTGGGCTTCCTCGTGCTGCCGCTGGGCATCGCGCTGGCGGACCCGGCGACCGGCCGCTCCGCGTTCTTCTGGATCTTCCTCAGCTACGTGCTGCAGAGCCTGGGCGAACTGCTGATCTCGCCGGTCGGCTACGCGATGATCGGCAAGCTCGCGCCGCACCGGTACCAGGGCGTGATGATGGGCGCGTGGATGCTCATCACCGGCCTCGCCTCGCTGTTCGCAGGCGACCTCTCCAAGTCGATCCCGACGGCGCAGGACGCCGCGCCGCAGGTGACCAACGCGTTCTACGCGATGCTGTTCGGCCGCCTCGGCTGGGGCACGCTGGCGGTGGGCGTGATCCTTGTGCTGCTGATCCCGTTCCTGCGCAAGCTCATCTCGGACAAGGACACGCCGGAGGTCGACGAGCTCGCCCCGGCGGTCGTGCCGCACTGAGCGCCGAGCGCCCGCGCCGCCTCACCAGGGCGATGCCACCGGCGCGGTCGTGATGACCGGCGCCGGTCCGGGCCTGCCGCTGCCGTCCACGTTCTTGAAACGGAAGCGGTCGAGGTAGGGCGCCGCCGCCGGATCGATGGTCACCGTGATCGTGCCCGCCGTGCCGGGAAATCCGTCCTGGCCACTGCGACCGTCGCTGCCCGGCCTGCCTGGGTTGCCCGTCCCGCTGCCGCCCGAACCACCCGCGCCGCCGGCGCCGCCGCGGCCGCCGCGGCCGCCTTGGCCGCCGTATCCGCCACTCGCGGTGATGGTCAACGAGCCGCCGTCGGGATCGACGATGAAGTCCTGGTCCTTGCCGGACGCGTTCGCGCGCACGTGCAGCAGCTGGCGGGCGCCCGCCACCAGTGCGATCGCCACGTGGACGGCGGGCCCGGAGCCGCCGTTGTCGCCGTCGCCGCCGTTCGTGCCGTTCGTTCCATCGCCGCCGTCGCCGCCGTCGCCGCCGGCGCTCGGGTTGTTGGGATCGAACGAGCCCATGCTGCTCATCGAGCCGGCCATGCCGTCGAAGCCGTCGCTGCCGTTGAACCCGTCGGTGCCCCGGTAGCTTCCCGCGAAGGCGACGTCGTAGCGCACGGGGATGTCGAGATCGGCCACCGGCGTCGCCTGTCCGATCGCGGTGATGCGCACGTGCGGCGTCAGGCTTTCGCTGAGGTGCGGATCCGCGGGCAGCGTGACCACGCCGTCCGCGTTGACCTTCACGACGCGGGCGTCGAAGCGATAGCTGTCCAGCAGCACCTTGCCGTCGCCGGTGCCCACCGTGGCCAGCGTGCGGCCGTCGGGGGTCGTTGCGACGATGGACAGCGTCGCCTTGCCGCCGGGCGCGATCCCGCCATTGCCCGGCATGGAGGCCGCGATGGCCTGCAGCGGGACGCCGTCCAGCCGCATGCGCGCGCCGGTCATCACCATGATGGATTCGCAGCCGCCGAGCGCGAGCGTCGCGAACGCGAGAAGGCAGACGAGCGCGGCGCCTCGACGGCGCGGGACGTGTGGCTGGGCGGGATGGCCTGGCATGCGATGGACTCCGTCGGTTGCGCGCGGATGGTTGGCGTCCGCTCGAATCCAATGTAAGTCGGCCGAACACCGGCGCTTGCAACGTTGCGTCACGTTGCGTCAAGCGTCTGTAAACGCGAGCA
>Ga0302314_10004603_pt1 | contig 25301 bp, 21 predicted proteins | sample III_Palsa_N2_3_FD_200533 | JGI IMG/M metagenome (GOLD analysis project Ga0302314, IMG submission 200533) | Peat permafrost microbial communities from Stordalen Mire near Abisko, Sweden - III_Palsa_N2_3 | ecosystem: Environmental > Terrestrial > Soil > Palsa > Peat permafrost | place: Sweden... | reverse complement strand
GGATCAGCAAAGCTGGCAGCGCTTGATGCAAAACGCCATGGCGCAGGATTTCTCGTGGGGCCGGCAGATCTTGCTGTACCAGGCATTGTATCGCGACGTGTCGAAGCGCGAGTGAGCCGGCGCGCGCGCCGGTCTCACGGCTTCAGTTCGAGCAAAGCGTATCGCCGCCCGTTCGGCAGCCCATAGCGATTCAATATCCTCAAGCCCGACTCGGGCAGCCAAGGCAGTTCCACCGGGTTCTTCTTGTTCTGCGAGATCGACAGCCAGGCGGACGCTGGGTTGCGCCCCAGCAGCTGGGTCAGCACCAAACTTTGCGGCGCCCGACTCACGCTTGTTTTCAATGTCTCGATTGCTGCGCCGTCGACCGGTCCCTGCACCACGATGACCGAGCTGCGAGCGTACATATCTATCATGGCGCGTGTGGTTTCATCGGGCGCAAAAAGAATCAACGGCCGCCCGCCCGAATCTTGCTCCACCGCATGGCCGACGGCCGCGAGATTCTGCCACCTGTCCACTTGCCGGTACGCCTGCGAGGCGGGACCCACCAACAATGCGCAATAGGCGAGCAGCAATGCCGCAAGGCCGGGGAGAATCTGAGCGTTCCGGGCCGCCACATCCGCGCGCCTGGCGAGCACTGCGGCGCCCACGAGTCCGAGCGCCGACACCACTATGAACGCGGTGGGCGCGCTCAGCGTCGGCCAGCTGTCCACGGCCAGACTGATGAGCGCGGCTGCTCCGAAACAGGATGCGAGCAGCAGCAATCCGGCGCTGGCGCGCAGCGCCCGCAAGTCCCACAGATCGTGACCCTTGGACGCTTGTTGCGCCCACCAACCGAGCAGCAGCGCGGCACCCGGCAGCGCGGGGGCCAGGTAGATATTGCGCGCGGTGGCGGCAAGCGACAGCACGGCGAGCGGCGGCAGGGTGGCGGCGAGCGCAAAGCGAACCGGCCGGCTCTCATCCAGGGACTCGCTGCGCCGCTGCCAGGCGCGGCGCGCGGCGGCAATGACCAGCAAGGTCCACGGCCAGAGATACAGAGGCAGCTCGAATAAGTACTTGCCGGGTGTATTGCGATGCGCCGTGGCATATTGCAGTTCGGGTGGAGCGTCGACGCGGGTAAAGCGGCCGACCAGGTTGTTCCAGAAGAACACCTTCAAATGCGCGAGGCCGTCGGGGCCCACGTACACGAACCAAACCCAGGTCAGAATCACCGCCGCCTGCAGCAGCAGCCCGATGTACAGCTCCCAGCGCATCAATTCGCGCCAGCGCTTCTCCCAGATCGCCAACGTCAGCAGGGCAAGGGCTGGCACCATCCAGGCCGCCGCGCTCTTGCACAGAAATCCCACCGCCAGCGCTGCATGCATCAGCAGGTAGCCGCGCAGACGCTCGCGGCTGGAGCCGGCATAGAATCCGATGTAGGTGCCGAGCAAGGCGACGCAAACGGCGGCCAGCAGCGGGGCGTCGGTGGCCAGCCATATCAACACCTGGTACGACAGCAGAAAGGTGCCGACTGCGGCCGCGGCCACGACCGCCGCCAATGGCCCCGCGCTGCGCCGTGCGAGGCAAGCCACGGCCAGCGCGCTAATGATGGCGTACAACAGATTCGGCAATCGGGCCGCCCATGGCTGATTGCCGAACACGGCTATCGAGCCGGCAGCGATCCAATATGCCAGGGGCGGCTTTTCGCAGATCGCCTCGCCGGCGAGTTGCGGTACGGCCTTGCCTGTTTGCCAGCTCATGCGCCACGAGATATCCGCCTCGCGCGGCTCATCCGGAGTCCAATAGCCGCGCCCAAAGATGCCGACGCACCAGGCAAGGCAGACGGCCGCGGCCGCCAATCCGAGCGGCGTCCGCAGCCGGGCCAGCAGGCCGGCTTGCACGGAGTTCCACGGGGCGATACTGCGCATTTGCGGACTATACTATCTGCGCACCGTCATCCGCGCGCTGGAGATCCAATGTGATTCTGTACGGCTATTCCCTGAGTTCAGCCTCATATCGGGTGCGCATAGCACTGGCGCTCAAAGGCTTGCAGGCGATCGACCAGCCGAAGCAATTGCGCGACGGCGAGCAGCGACGAGAGGACTATTTGCAGATCAATCCGCAAGGTCTCGTGCCCGCGCTTGCCCTGGACGACGGGCAGGTGCTGACTCAATCGATGGCGATCATCGAATTCCTCGACGAAATGTACCCGCAACCTTCGCTATTGCCGGCGCAGCCGCTTGCGCGCGCGCGGGTGCGCGCGCTCACCCAGGCCATCGCCTGCGACGTGCATCCGCTGAATAATTTGCGCGTGCTGCAGTACCTAGACAACGTCCTTGGGCTGGACAAGGCCGCGCGCGATTCCTGGTATCGGCACTGGATCCAGGTCGGATTCGATGCATTGGAGCGCGCCTTGAACCGCGATTCGGCCACGGGCCGCTTCTGTCACGGCGATGCTCCCAGCATGGCGGATGTTTTTCTGGTGCCGCAGGTTCTAAACGCGCGGCGCCTTGCGGTCGGCCTGGAAAAGTATCCGCGCATAGTTGCGATCGATGCGCTGTGCAGGGAGCTGCCGGCCTTCTCGTCGACAGCGCCGCAGCGACCGCCTCAGTAGCCGGCGTAGTACAGAGCCGCGACCGCGGCTGCGGCAATCAGGCAATAAATCCCAAATAGATACCAGCGGCCGCTCTCGAGCCAGCGGCTCAGCCATCTCAGTGCCACGAGTCCTGCCAGGAATGCGACCACGGCGCCGAGCACGGTCGATCCTGCGATCGAGACCAGATCCGCGCTGCCTCCTGCGCGGCTCTCGTGCACCAGGCGCATTACCTCGCGCGCCACGACCGCAGGAGTCAACACGACGGCCAGAGCGAAGCTGAATGCCTCGACGCGCGCCTTCGCCATGCCGAGCAGCATGCCGGTCGAAATGGTTGCTCCGGAGCGCGAGAGTCCGCGGAATGGCAAGCATAGTCCCTGCACGGCCCCGATCAGCCCGGCGCGCTTCAGATTCAGGTCATCCGCATTCGGGCCGGCCGGTGCGGGCTTGCGCTTCTCGAGAATGCCGGCCACCAAAATGAGAATTCCGGCGGCCGCCAAGGCCGGCGCCATGAATTCAAGATGGCCGAACAGATCCTCGATTTGCGCGTGCGGCAAGCCGCGAAAAACGCTGCTTTCGATGATCTTGACGATGATTCCCCCGACCACGGCTGTGAATACGGTCGCGACGATCACGCGCAGCGCGATGGCCTTGAAGGCGGCCGCGCTTTGAAAATAGCTGCGCCTCCACTGAGGCCAGAAGTACACGATGACCGCGAACATGGTGCCGGTATGCAGCATGACCAGCAGCAGCGTCATGGCCGGCGCGGATGGATCCAGGCCCAGCAGTTTTTCCGTCACCACCACGTGCGCCGAGCTCGACACCGGCAGCAGCTCGGCGAGCCCCTGGACCACGCCTAGGATGATGATTTTCAGCAGCGACATGGCTTGCCTAGCGGCCGCTCGCGGATGCGGGCGGCTGCCGCAGGATCCATCCATTGCCGTCCGGATCGTTGAAGGTCGCGAAGCGTCCCCACGGCTGCTGTTGGATTTCGGATAGCTTGAGCCCGCGCTGGGTCAGTGCAGCATGCTCCTGGTCGATGTTGGTGACGTTGAGCATGACTCCCTGCAATCCGCCCGGGCGCATGGAATCGAACCAGGTCACCAGCGCGATAGTGGTGGAACAGCCGTGCGGAGCGAGTTGGATCCACTTCTGAGCCGGACCCATGGGCTCCTCGCGCAGCAGCTCGAGTCCCAAGACATCGCGGTAAAAAAGCTTCGCCCGCTGCTGATCCGACACGGGCACCGAAACGATTTCGAAGGACTGGATGGCCATATGCTCCTCGGAAGCTGTCGATTACATACAGAAGAGTCTAGCAGGCTCCAATGTGGCTCACGGGTCAGCGCCGCTCGGCGGGTGGGTACGGCCTGCCGTCCTTGTGGGCGAAGCCGTCATGGCCCTTCGGCGACATCAAGTCGACATCCGGATACGCGACTTCGTCCTCTTCCGGCCGGCGCGTGCCGACTTCGAGATACAGCACATCCCGGCCCGAGCGGTTCTGCAGGTGATGCCCATCCGGACTCCCTGCTTTGAAGCCCGCACAGTCCCCTGCGCGCAACGTCTCCTCGCCTGAGTCGGTCACCAACACGACTTCGCCCTCGATCACATAGATGAATTCATCCTCGGCGCTGTGCCAGTGGCGCTGGCTCGACCAGCCGTCCGGCGCAAGGCGGGTGAGGTTCACGCCAAAACTCGTCAGCCCCGCTGCATCGCCGAGAATGCGTCGCGTGCGCTTCGAGCAGGGCTCATGGAAAGGCGACGGATAGCGCGAACCCGTGAGCGCCTTGACTGCGAGCAAGTCGATTCTGTTTCCCATCTTAAGCACTCTCCCGACGCACCGGCCTTCGATTCTATCCAGCGTCGACGCTCGGCGGGAGGCTTTGGTATGCTCTGCGCAATGAAAAATCCATACAGTCTTCGATGCATCGCGGCGTGTGCGTACAGTGCCGCGCTGCTTGCGGCAGCGGCGTTACCGGCCGCGGCTCAGGCCGCATCCGGCGGCGACTACTTGATCGTCGTTTCGAACGAGCGTTCCGGCGATCTGACCTTGATCAACGGCAGCGACTTCAGCGTCGCCGCAACCATCCCGGTGGGCAAGCGGCCGCGCGGCGTGCATGCCAGCCCCGACGGCAAGACGGTGTTCGTCGCCTTGAGCGGCACGCCGATTCAAGCGCCGCCGCCGCTGGATGCGAACGGCAACCCGATCCTGCGCAAGGTCGGGGACGATGATGACGACGCTGCCGCCAAGTCGGACAAGGCGGCCGACGGCATTGGCTATGTAGACGTCGCGCAACGCAAGCTGCTGCGCAAGATCTCAGCGGGCTCCGATCCGGAGGAATTCGCCCTGAGCACGGACGGCAAGCAGCTGTATGTATCCAACGAGGACGTCGGAACGGCAAGCGTCTTCAATGTCGGCAGCGGCAAGGTGGAGCACATCATCAAGGTCGGACGCGAGCCGGAGGGAGCCGCCACGTCGCCCGATGGCAAGACTTTCTACATCACCTGCGAAGCGGGCGGCGAAGTGTTCGCCATCGATGCCCGCAGCTACAAGGTGGCCGGGCAATTTACCGTCAATCCGCGGCCGCGCAGCCTGGATTTTCTTCCCGACGGGTCACGCGCATTCGTTGCCTCGGAATCTTCGGGGGAACTGAACGTGGTCGACACATCCGCGTACAAAGTGGTCAAGGTCATCAAGCTTCCCGAGCGCACGCGCCCCATGGAGGTCAGGATGGCACCCGATGGCAAGACCCTGTATGTGAGCGGCGGCCGCTCAGGAACCGTGATCGCGCTCGATCCCGTGACGTATGAGGTCGCCAACACCATCAAAGTGGGTACCCGGCCTTGGGGGCTGACGATATCGCCGGACGGAAAATACCTGTTCACGGCGAACGGGCCGTCCAACGACGTGTCGGTGGTGGATCTCGCTGCGGCCAAGGAGGTCGCCCGGGTCAAGGCGGGCGACAGTCCATGGGGCGTCGCCATCGTGCCAAAGGCGAAGTAGATCAGCCCGCGGGTACGAATACCTGCTGCGCAGTAATGCTGCGGGTAAATCCCGCCTTGTAGGCGCGCGCCCTTACCACCTGAGCCTCAGTGACCTGCAGCGGCGCCGAATAGACAGGATCGGTGCTGGTTGGTTCGCTGCCGTCAGTCGTGTAATGGATCACCGCCCCCGGCTCCGCTTCCTGCAGCGTCACCAGCACCGATCGCTCGAATTGGCCGCCGGCAGGTGAAATGATGGGCGGTGGCAGTACCGCAGGCCCCGGCATGCTGTCGATCCACTGGCGAAGCAGGTCCACGCCCGCCGTGTCGATGGTCAGGCGCGCCAAGGGCGGCATTCGGATGGAGTCGTTGGTATCGGCGCGCATATAGAGTATCGAGCGCCAGATATCCTTGGGCGCGATCACCCTCGATCTGTCGATGTTCTCGTCGATCACCACCGGCCCTTCGATTAATCCCTGTTTGGCCAGAGGCGTGGTGTAGCGCGCGTCGAAATTCGCGACCGTGCCGCCGGGGCGATGGCACTGGGAGCAATTCGCGTCGAGATAGGAGCGGGCGCGATCCTCGAGAGAACGACTCGTGTCGGTCCGCGCCGCGAGCGTAGGCAGCGCAGCTAGGTCGGTTGTCGACAGCGCGGCATCGAACAGCCCAAGGTGGTTCCAGGCGCGCAGTTGATTGTCGCTGACGCCGCCCGGATAGGTGATGTCGCGGTTCATTTGCCGCGTCTTCAGCCCAAGCACGCCGCCGGCGTTGGCCGTGTGGCAGGTGAGGCAGTCCTTGCGGCTCGGGTAGTACCAGGTTTGCTCGCGCGTGCCGGTCGCGGTCTTGATGCGGATGCTTTCCGTGACGGCGTCGGTCAACAGCTCCGCGTCGCTGTTGTCCGCGCGCCATTTATAGGTGGCGCCGTACACGCCGCCGTTTTGGTCGCGCACCAGCAGACGCGTTTCGAGCCGGCGCCGGATGCGCGGATCGGTGTCGTCAACCGGCAGGTCGAAATGCTTTACAAAGACGCTGCCGGCCGGAAATTTCCACTCGCCATCGGGCGAGAAGCCGATCTTTCCCGGCGGCAGCGACACCCAGCGCGACTTGGCCGCGCCATCCGACCAAAAGGCCAGAATGAGGTCATAGGGAATCAAGGCCTTGCCGGGCGACAGGGTCCGCACATCGGCGAATGCCCCGGTCTGCGACAGCAGCGCGGGAAATTTTCCGCTCGCCTGTTTCGGCATGGACAGATAAGGAATGGCTTGCGGCCTGGCGTTCAGGCCGTAGGGCGGATCGGCAAGCGCCGGCGCCGCCAGCAGCAGCGCCGCCGCGACTAGACTGATCCGCGCATGGGGCATGTTCATCTGACCGTAGAATAAGAGGTTTGGTTTCAAGGGCCAACATGCGGGGCGCTATTGCAAGTGCCGATCGTACCAATCGAGCATGCGCCGCAGGATGTCGATCTGGTGCTTCTCTTGATGCGGCAGATGCCCTTCGCCCGGGTAGATGATCAACTGGCTTTCGACGCCGTAGTGCTTCAGGGCTCGATACAGCGCCATGGACTGGCCCACCGGATTGGTACGGTCATCCTCGCCATGCACGATTAGCGTGGAGGTCCTGGCGAAGCGAATGGAACTGGCGGGCGAGTTGCGCGCAAACACCTCGGGATGCTCCCACGGTAGGCCGAAAGCCCATTCATCGTCGGCGGGGCCATTCTCCGTGCCGAATTCGGCGGCTTGGTCGAACACCCCTTGGCCGCTGACGGCGGCACGGAAGCGCTGGCTATGCCCGATGGCCCATTGCGTCATTTCCGCGCCATAGGACCAGCCGCCGATCCCCAAACGCCCGGGGTCGGTTTCGCCGCGCGCAATCACGCTGTCCAGCGCGGCCATCAGGTCCTTGAAATCCCCGCCGCCCAGATCGCCGCGGTTGGCCTTCTCGAAGTTCTCGCCGTAGCCGATCGAGCCGCGCGGGTTGACCATGAGCACTTCGTAACCGGCGGCCGCCAGCAGTTGCGGCCAGGCGTTGAACCAGAAGTAGTCGGCGGAGAAATTGCTGGCCGGGCCGCCGTGCACCAGCAACACCAGAGGCAGCTTGCGGGTGGGCGCGGCAGCCGGCGGCTTCATCAGCGCGGCCTCGATCTGGGTTCCATCGAAACTCTTGAAGCGGAAGATTTCAGCATCGGCGAGCCGAACTGCGTCCCAGCCCTGCTGCAGCCGGCCGAGTTGCGCGACGCTGCCGTCGAGACGCCTGACGTAAAGCTCCGGCAGATGGTTGAAGCCGACTCCGGCGAACACCAGCGTGCCGTCGCCTGCCACATCGAAGGCACGTGCGGAGTAGGGCAGATCGATCGGCGCTGTGCTGCCGTTCAATTGGATGCGATAGATCCGGTTGCGGAAGCCGTCCGCGACGCGCGCGAAAATAGTGTCCTGGTCTTGCCATCTGGCCTCGAGCACGGCGCGGTCGATGGCAGCGCTGGCATCACGGGCCGCGCCGCCGCTTAAATCCTGCACGAACAGGTCGTGGGCCGTGGGCCCGTGGTCGCGCGTGCCCGCATAGGCAAAACGCGTGCCGGCCGGGGAGACCAGCAGTCCGTGAAAAGGTTGGTTGGGCTCGGCCACACGGGTTGCCGTCCCGTCGAGCGAGACACTGTACAGCGCGTCGTTCCATTCCTCGTTCCTCGGCTGATTGCTGGCCACGACCAGAAATTGGCCGGAATTCACCCAGTCGAATTCGTCGATACGCCAGGCAGCGTGCGTCACCTGGCGTTGCTGCCCAGATGCCAGATCGATCACCCATAGACGCTCGAGATCCTGCTCGCGGTCGGCGATCTTCGGATCATCATCGCGCTTCGCCGGATCGGATTCGCGCGCCAGATAGGCGATCTGCTTGCCGTCCGGCGACCAGCGGAAGTCGCTGATGTCCGTGGCACTCGTGGTGATCGCACGAGGCTCAGCGCCGTCCAAGGGCAAAAGGTACACCTGCGTCGTCCCGGCCCGGTTGGAGAGAAAGGCCAGACCGCCGCCGGGCCGCCAATGCGGTGCGCGCTCCGACTTCTGGGAAAAGGTGATCTGACGCAGGCTGCCCGGGCCGATCTCCATCAGCCACAGGTGGGAATCAGTCGTCGGGCCGTTGACTTCCGACACGACGCACACCACGCGGCTGCCGTCGGCGGAGAAGTGCAGATCGGAGGGTCGCCGATATTTGACCGCGCGTTCGGGCGTCAGCGGCAGCGCCGCGGTGCCGGGGGCTGCCGGCGCTTGCGTCAAGGCCGCGGCGGGTAGGACGGCGAGCAGGGCGCAGCCGAATAAGCGCAGGAGGGTTTGCATCCCCGGACGCTAAGCTGCTTGTGCCGGCCGGTCTTTCACGATCGAAACTCCGTGTCTGGGATTAGCTTGGCCTCGAAGCGGCGCGATATCGTGCCGGCGTCAAGCCGGTAACCAACCTGAAAATCCTGCTCAGGTGCGCCTGGCTTGCGAATCCGGTCTCCAGGGCGATCAGCGCGAGCGGGCAGTCCGACTCGACCAGCATGGCGCATGCAGCCTCGACCCGCAGTCTTCTCACATACTGGCCCAGGCTGCAGCCGTGATGTTTCCGGAACTCGCGGGCAAGCTGAACGGGGTGAATTCCGACCCGGCCCGCGACTTCGCCCAGGCGTACGGATTCATGATAATGAGCGTGCAGCATTTCCTGCGCGCGATGCAGCCAAGCAGGTCCGGGCCTGCGCCGCTCGGGCCGTTGCCGTTGGATCAGGGCCGAGGCAAGTTCCAGCATCAGCCCCTCGAGCGCCAGGGCACTGGCAAATCCTGCGAGCGCATGTTCCCGCTGCAACCGCAGCGCGAGCCAGCTGATCTCCGCGGTCTGCATGCACATGGGTTCCCGCGGTAGGGCGCCGAAGCTGCGCACGTGCTGCAGCCAGTCATCCGAGACCTCGGCTATCAGGCAGTGCAGTCCATTTCGTCCGGAGCGATTGGAGTGGATTGCGCCGGCCGGCCGATAGAACAATGTATGCCGGCTGAGATCCAGGCTGCCGTTGCTGAGCCGCTCTTCGCAATGTCCCGCGAGCACAAAGCCAATGCAGGCTCGATCGTGGGCATGATCGGGAACGATGAGCCCGGGGCGATGGCGGCTGGCGAAGATGCGCGCATTCGCGAGCTGCTGGACATCCAGAATCTCGCCGTGGTGAGCTGCGGCGGGCGAAGCGCTGCTCATCGCGAGCCCTGCGCGGCGACCATCGAGCTGAGCTTGGCCTCCATGTCTTTGCCGAAATAGGCCTGCGGATTCGACGGGGTGACGTGCTCCCGGCGTTCGCGCGCGGCAATGGCCGCCTTGGCGGTTTCGAAGGCTGCGCGCAACGAGCCGGCAACCGGCAGCGCATCGCGGTAAAACGCCTCGCCAAAGTAGGTCAGATCGCGGTCATTCGAGCAGCCGAAGGAGGTGCGATCGGCCGCCGCCGCCGTGATGACGATGGTTTGCGGATCGCTCAACGGCTGCAGGAAGCCGCCCGCGTAGCATGCGGAGATGATGATCACGCGCCACCTGATGCCGGACTCGTCCAAGGCCGAGGCGAGATCCTCGTCGGTGAGCATGTCCTTGAGCGGCAGCTGCGAATTGGAGACGGCGATGGCGGGATCATCCGACCCATGCGAGGAAATCGACAGGAACAGCACGTCGCGGTCCAGGTGCATGCGCGCGGCGAGGCCCCGCAGCGCATAGTTGAGTCCGGATACCGTCGCGAGCGGCAGTTCTTGCAAATCGCGCTGATCATTGACCAGCGCAAGACCCCGGCCGTCGATCCGATACTTCTCACCGAGCACTTTGGATGCCAGCTCGATTTCCTCGGCGAACACCTTTTCCTCGCCGACGCCGGCAAAGCCGAGGAAGAAGGCCCGCGGCTTCGGCGAGGGGTCTGCGGCGATGCCGGCCAGCGCGCGATCGATCCGGGCCGCCTGATCGAACAGAATCGCTTCGCCTTGGGCGCTGGCATCGACCGCCGCGGCAGCCTCCGGGTCGCGGGGATTCCAAACATCGGGAATCACATTCAGGGCGTCGGTGAGCCAGAGAAATCCGAGCAGGAAGGCGGCGCCGATCAAGGCCGCCGTGCGCTGCCGCTCCCCGGTGAGGGCGTGCAGCCCGCGGGCCGAATACAAAAAGGCGTAGGCACCGATGGCGAGGCTGGCGCCGGTGAACCAGGTCGGCCCCAGATACACAGCCACGGCGGTCAACAGCAGCAGCGGGACGGGCACCAAGCCTGCGGCCAGCGCCAGCACGCCGCCGAAACCGGGGGTCGGAGACGCGCGCCAGCGCAGCACGGCTGCGAAGCCCAGCAGCGCGAGCACATACCAGGCAAGCAGCGGAACGCCGCCGATCGCGAATTGCGGATCCGGCTGGCTCTGCCACCAGTCGAGCGCGACCCAGGCGATGAGCCATGCCGCGCACAGGCCCAGTATCGCGAGGATGGGGTTGCCGGGCGGCGCCGCGCTGACCGGGCGCAATATCCACAGGCGCAGAAAGGCGGCAAACCAGCTGCGCGGCGGCTGGCCGGCGTAATCGGCCGTGTCATCTCTCATAGATGCCGCGCATCATAACAGTCCGATCTTGCCGCGCGGCGCAGCGCACCCGATGATTGCGCCACAGCATCAATCCTTTCGCAGTCGAGGTACCAATGCCCGTGTACACAATAGCGGATCTATCCCCGGCGATCGCCGCGAGCTGCTACATAGCGCCGAACGCCAGCGTCATCGGCAATGTTGCGCTGGCGGAAAATGTCAGTGTTTGGTTCGGCGCGATTCTGCGCGCGGACAACGACAGCGTGAGCATCGGCGCCAACAGCAATGTGCAGGATGCGGCGGTGATGCATACCGATCCGGGATTTCCGCTGCGGGTGGGCGCCAACGTGTCCATCGGCCACCAGGCGATGCTGCACGGCTGCTCGGTCGGCGACGGCACGCTGATCGGCATCCAGGCGGTGGTGATGAATGGCGCGGTGATCGGCAGGAGCTGCCTGGTCGGCGCCGGCGCGCTGATCACCGAGCGGAAAAAGTTCGCCGACGGCACCCTGATCCTCGGCAGGCCCGCCGAAGTGGTGCGCGAGCTCACCGCGGAGGAGCGCGCCAAGCTGCTGGAGGTGGCAGCGCGCTATGTTGCGCGCGGCGCCCATTACCGCAGCCATCTGCGCGCGATGAATAATTAATTTGCGGCGGTGCGCCTCATGAACGGCGCAATCCCGACTGCTCCACTGTCACGGTCATGGCACAGTTGCCATTGCGCTGCGGAAAGACATCTGGGACGCCGATTGTAAATGGCTGATTTAAAACCATTTCTAGTCAAGGCAGTATTTATTCCGGAGGACGCGCAGATGGCATAGCCATTGCTATTCAATGAACGCGGTCCAAGCCAGTGGTGCATTTCGCTGACTATTTTGCGCGTTGGGATCAGACTAGTGCCGGTGGGTTTGCGACCAAAGAAATATAAGCACAGGTACGCATTGAGTAAGGAGGGAGGTTTGCAAGTGAATCACTATCGATGGTCACCCTTTTCGCACCGCACCCAGCAGGGCTGTGTGCAGAGACCCCAAGCAGGAGGAGAATTGTGATGAAATGGCTCACAGCAAAACGACAGGTCAAACTCTACTACGCCGCGGCAGCGGTCGTAGTGACCTGCGGTGCGGCAATGGCCGCATCGGATACCGAGCAATTCCAACGTTTCCAGGATCCCAATCAGTGGGGCGCTCCGGCGGGCGATCTGAATCAGAACCGCTATAGCGCATTGAAGGAAATCAACACGTCGAACGTCAAGGGCCTGCAGATGATTTGGGCCCAGTCGAGCGGCACCTTAAGAGGCCATGAAGGACAGCCACTGGTCATCGAGAATGTCAACGGCAAGCCGATGATGTTCATCGAGAGCGGCTGGCCGAACATCATCCAAGCGCTCGATCTGAGTGATCCGGACCATCCGGTGCAGGTGTGGAATTACACCAAGACCAGCGGCCGCGATGAATCGGCGGTTCCCCGTGCCTGTTGCGATACCGTAAATCGCGGCATGTCCTACGCGGACGGCAAACTGGTGTTCGGCACCCTGGACGGCTACGTCATCGCTCTCGATGCCGCAACCGGCAAGGAAGATTGGGTGGTCAAGCACGCCTACCCGGACCACGGCGAAACCATCACCCCGGCACCGATCATCGCCAACGACAAGGTGATCATCGGCTTCGGCGGCGACGAGTTTGCGGCGCGCGGCCGTGTCGCGGCCTACGCTCTCGCCGACGGCAAGAAGGTGTGGGAGTTCCACTCCACCGGCAGCGACAAGGATGTGGGCCTGACGGCCAACAGCAACAAGGCGCATCCGGAGTACGGCACCGCCGGCAAGGATCTGGGCATCTCGACTTATCCCGGCGATGAATGGAAGCGCGGCGGCGGCGCGGCATGGGGCTGGTATGCCTATGATCCGAAGCTGCACCTGGTGTACTACGGCACCGGCAACCCCGGTCTGTGGTCACCGCAGTTCCGTTGCGCCGAACCGCTGACTCAGGCGAATTGCAACAGCGGCAAGTTCGACAACAAGTGGTCGTTGAGCATCTTCGCCCGCAACGTCGATACCGGCGAGGTCGCATGGGTCTACCAGATGACGCCGTTCGACCAGTGGGACTATGACGGCATCAACGAGGTGGTTCTGGTCGACCTCAATGTCGACGGCAAGATGCACCCGAGTCTGGTGCACTTCGACCGCAACGGCTTCGCCTATGTGCTCGACCGTACTGACGGCACGCTGTTGCGCGCCAACAAGTACGTGACCGTGAACTGGGCGGAAAAGGTCGACATGAAGACCGGCCGGCCGGTGAAGGTGCCGGAGCATTCGCCGCTCAAGGTCGGTGACAACACGCAGGCCTGCCCGTCCGCGATGGGTGGCAAGGACCAGCAGCCGGTGGCGGTGGACCCGAACGATGCGGCGAATTTCTATGTGCCGACCAACAACTGGTGCATGGAACTCGAGCCGCAAGCGCGTTCGCACACCACGCAGGGAACGGTCTACGTGTTCGCCAACGTGTACATGTATCCGGAAAAGCCCGGAGTGACCGGTCGGTTCAAGAAGTTCAACGTCGTGACCGGCAAGACCGAGTGGGATATTCCCGATCCGTACCCGAACTGGGGCGGTGCGCTGGTGACCGGCGGCGGCCTGGCGTTCTACGGCAGCTTGGGCGGAGACTTCCGCGCTGTTGACCGTGCCACGGGCAAGGTGTTGTGGTCGCGCAAGCTCGGCTCAGGGATCATCGGCAACCCGATCACGTATTCCGTGAAGGGCAAGCAGTATGTGTCCATCTGGTCGGGTATCGGCGGCTGGATCGGCCTGCCGGTGACGGCGGGTCTCGATCTGAACGATAAGTTCGGCGCGATCGGCGCGACGGCGATGACCAAGGCTGCGGGCCTGAATCACGTCCCGCAGGGCGGCACGCTGTACACGTTCCGATTGGGCGAATAACAGGCCTTTGATGTGATGAGATATCCCGGTGCCGCGAGGCACCGGGATTTTTTTTGCGCTAGACTTGGAGACACGGCACGCTGCCTGTGAAACCTTCCGCGGCGGCGCCGGTCCAGATTGATTAAGGAGATTGGCTATGAACCACATGCCCGTCAGGATTTGGCGAGCGGCGCTCATCGCCGGCTTAGCCCTCGCAAGCGCTAGCGCGCTCGGCGCGAACTTAAGATCGCTGACCGTGTGCGCGGATCCGGGCAACATGCCCTTGTCCAACCAGAGAGGCGAGGGCTTTGAGAACAAGATCGCGGAGGTGATCGGCAAGGAGCTGGGCACCGGCGTGCAATATTACTGGCGGCCGTCGATCGAACGCGGGCTCATGCGCACCACGCTGAGCGAGGGCAACTGCGATCTGTGGATGGACATGGCCTCGGACACCGAAGGCGCCGTAATGCTCGCCCCGCTGTACCGCTCGACCTTCGTGTTGGCATACCGCAACGACAAGGGCATCAAGATCAAGAACCTGGACGATCCGGCGCTCAAGAAACTGCGCATCGGCGTCTATCAAATATCGGCGATTCGCGAGGCGTTGGCCGATCACGGCGTGTCCGCCAACATGGTCATTCAATACCTGAGCCACAATGCCGATATCGTGGAAAACAACCAGCCGTCGTACCAGGTGCAGCAGGTCATCGACGGCACGCTCGACATAGCCGCGGCGTGGGGGCCGATGGCGGGCTACTACCAGAGCATGTTGCATGCGCCATTGGTCATCCAGCCGGTCAATTTGATGGAAGACAAAGTACCGATGGAATTCGACATGGCGCTCGCCGTACCCAGGGGCCGGCCGGACATCAAGGCGGGCGTTGAAAAGGCTCTTGCGGCGCGCAAGAGCGAAATACAGCAGATCCTGGCCGATTACGGCGTGCCGTTGGTGGCATGCGAGGAGTGCCTGATTTCGGGGAACCTTGCCTCGCATGGGCCGTATGCGGAAGTCAAACCGGATTTGCAGATGGCCGCCGCGGAGGATGCGAAGACGCGCGCCGCGCGCATGGCGGACCTCAAGAAATGGCTGGCGCACGGCGCCAACCCCGACGCGGAATTGCACAACGCAGTCACCGCCAACGACCTCGACCGGGTGCGCTATCTGCTGGCTCACGGAGCGAAAGTCGATTCGCCGGACGGTGAAGGCAACTCCTCGCTGATCAATGCGGTGCGATTCGGTTTCTCCGGGGTGGCAGGCTACTTAGCCGAGCACAAGGCGGACGCCAACTTCGCCGATCGCAGTGGCTGGACCCCGCTGATGTTCGCCGCCTGGGACGATGACCCGGCGCTGGTGAAAGTGCTGCTGGCGCATGGGGCGAAGATGACCGCCACGGAAAGCGCGGGCATGACGCCGCTGGGGATTGCAGCGCAGAACGGCAAGATCAAGGCGACGGCGGCGCTGCTGGAGGCGGGCGCGGACGTGAATGCGCCGGTTGCGCAGGGTGGCTACTCCCCGTTGATGCTCGCCACGATTTCCGGCTCGCCCGAGCTCGCGAAGCTGTTGATCGCGCACGGCGCGAACGTCAATGCCGCGAATCCGGGCGGCGTCACCGCCCTGATGATCGCCGCCGCGAATGATCGGGCGAACGTGGCCGAAGTGCTGTTGAGTTCCGGCGCGGACGTGGATGCGCGCAGCGAGGACGGCCGCACGGCGCTCGGCATCGCGCAGTCGGCGAACAGCAATGTGAACCTGATCAAGCTGCTGGAGGACGCCGCGCACCGCGGCACCAAGCCGAGCTGAGACGGGCGTGATTCGCAGCAGTACAACCAGTAGCGGAAAAAGGAGATTCGAAGTGTTTAGACGAGAGTTAGCCGTCAGCGTCGTCGCGTCGATCGCAGTATTAGCGTTGCTAGGGATCTTCGGCACGGCTTGGGCGGCCGATCCCGCGCCGGTCGACTACACCAAGATCACGCCGGTCGACTTGGTGAAAAACACTCCGAAGGGAAAATTGGTCAACCCGTACAAGGACACCCAGAACGACATCACCGACCAAGGCGGCAAGCTGTTTCTGAGCTATTCCTGCAGCGGCTGCCACGGCGGCGGCGGCGGCGGCGGCATGTGCCCAGCGATCACCAACGACATCTGGGTGTACGGCGGCGATGACGATACGCTGTTCCGGCTGGTGACCCTGGGCAGCGATGAATTGCAGAAACAGGGTTACACCCGCATCGGCCGCGAAAATGTGGTGGGTCCGATGCCGCCATTCGGCACCATCATCAAGAATGCCGACGATCTGTGGAAGATGTTCGCCTTTCTGCGCTCCAAGTACAGCGGCGATCCCGCCTATAAGTTCGGAGCGCCGAAGCCGCCGCCGGAGCCCGCAAGCTAGCGCGTTCGGCGCCCCAGGCGCCCTCTAAGCGTTGTTTTATAAAGACAACGACCTAAATGCTGCGGTGCGTATTGCGCGATCCGCTCAAATGGACCACGCTTTGCAGGGGATAGGCAGAGTCGCGCGCAACCGGCCAGCGTCGGTTATGTGCAACTCGAGGGCTTGCCGGCTTGACGGCCGATACGGGGGATTATGTCTAACGAAAGTCTCGCGACCAGTCACGCGGCGCGAATCCTTAGCGTCGTGCAGAGCGGATTTCATCCGGCGGGCATAGAGCCACACGTCACGCGATCCTGGCAGCGCTGTGTGCGGGAGTACGGCATCGTACCCCAGGCACCGCGGCAGATTGCCGTGCTGAATCCGCTGACCCTCAAGGAACAACAGCAGCGCATGGGCGAACTGTTGCCGGTGGCGCGCGCCGAGATGGAAAGCCTGTACGAGCAGATTGCCGGATCGGGCTTCGCGGTCATCTTGTCCGATACCCAGGGTGCGGTGCTCAGCACGATCACCGATCCGTCGCTGCAGCGTGAATTCCGCCAAGCCGGCCTGTCGCTCGGCGCATTGTGGGACGAGCGGCACGAGGGCACCAACGGCATCGGCACCTGCCTCATCGAGGGCGGCCCCGTCACGGTGCATCGCGAGGAACATTTTCGCGGCTATAACCTGTCCCTGTCGTGTTCCGCGGCGCCCATTCTCGACCCGCACGGCGTGGTCATGGGAGCGCTCGATGCGTCGACAGTCAAGTCGAGCGACAGCCGGCTGATCCAACGCCACACGATGGCTCTGGTCAACATGTCGGCGAACCTGATCGCGCGCTGGAATTTCCTGCACGAGTATGAGCAATCCTGGATCCTGCGCTTTCACAGCCGGCCCGAATTCGTCGGGCTGCTGCACGAGGCGCTGGTCGCCGTCGACGGTTCCGGCCACATCCTTGCGGTCAACGAGAGCGCGCTGCTGCAGCTGGGCTGCTCGAGCCGCAAGATGTTGATCGGCCAATCGATCGAGAGGTTTTTCCAATTTGACTTCGGCACGCTCGACCAGCGTTCCAAATTCGATCCGAGCACCATATGGCCGGTGCGCGACCTGGCCCACGGCCGGCGCTTCTTCGCGGTGGTGCGGGCGCCGCTGCGCAGCAACGCCCGCGCCTTGGAACTGGCGTCCTCCGATCTGCCGCGCGACAAGAGCGAAGCGGCGCCGCGCGAACGCGGCCAGCAGCATGTGGTGGAAGATGCGCAGATGCGCAAGAACCTGGCCGCCGGGCGCCAGCTATTCGCGAAGCAGGTGCCGATCCTGCTGCAAGGCGCGACCGGGACCGGCAAGGAGGCCTTCGCGAAGGCCCTGCATCGCGGCGGACTGTGGTCCGACAAGGCCTTCGTCACCGTCAATTGCGCGGCCATCCCCGAGAGCCTGATCGAGAGTGAATTGTTCGGCTATACGCGCGGCGCATTCACCGGCGCGGTCAAGGAAGGGCGCATCGGCAAGATACTTCAATCCAACGCCGGCACGCTGTTCCTCGACGAAATCGGCGACATGCCGTTGATGCTGCAGACCCGCCTGTTGCGGGTCATCGAGGAGCGCGAGGTGGTGCCCCTGGGCAGCGATCAGCCGATTCCGGTCAATCTGCATGTGGTCAGCGCCACGCACCGCGACATCCGCCAGATGATTCAAAACGGCGAGTTTCGCGAGGATCTTTACTACCGCTTGAACGGCATCACCTTGCATCTGCCGCTGCTGCGGGATCGGGGCGACAAGGCCGAAATGATCCGCACCCTGCTGCAGGAGGAGAACTCCGGCCAGGACCCGATCGAGATCGCCGACGATGCGTTCCGCAAGCTGTTGGACTATTCCTGGCCCGGGAATATCCGCCAGTTGCGCAACGCCTTGCGCACGGCATCCGCGCTGTGCCGCGATGGCATCATTCGCTGCTCGAACCTGCCCCAGGAAATTCTCGATACCGACGGCCGTGCAATGCCGCCGCCGGGCGCGGGCACCGCGGTCAGCGCGCCGGCCAGCGGTTCGTCGGATTCAGCTGCGGCGACGGCGAGCCTGCCGTCGGCCGCGTTGCGCGAGGCGGAGTGCGCGGCGCTGTTGCGCGAACTCGAGCGAATGCGCTGGAACATCAGCCGCACCGCGCGGGCGCTCGGGATCAGCCGCAATACGCTGTATCGCAAGATCCACAAGCATCGGATCGTTCTGGAACACTAGCGGTTCGAGAACCAAGCAAGCGCCCGACCAAAGGTCCCCGCGGGCGGGGACCTTTAATCGGGCAATACCCTCAGGCCTTGAGCGCCCCGGATAGTTTCGCGGCGTGCGTGGCCAATGCGTCCATCAGCGGCGGGTTCAAGCAATCGTACGGCTCCAGGCCAAGCTGCTTCAGGCGGCTGCGAACAGCGCCCATGTTCGCCGGATCGTGGCCCGCCTCGATGATCGAGGAGACGAATGCCGCGAACCCAGGAGGCGCCCAGCCGGACTCGCTGGACAGTTCCGTGTGGATGAAATCCAGCCCGTGAAAGGCGTGCTTGGTGTTTTCGATGCGGCCGAACATGTGAGTGCCGCACACCTTGCATGCATGGCGATGAATGGCGGCGTTGGTATCGACCACATGCAGCTTGTCGCCGTTCTGGGTCACCGAGACCTTGTCGCGCGGCACGACGCCGATTACCGAAAATGTCACGCCCTTCGGCCTCCAGCACTTGGTGCAGCCACAGGCGTGGTTGTGCAGAACTTGCGACTTCACCGACACTTTGACCGGCTTGTCCGTGCACTTGCACGACAAGGTTCCGCCCGCAAAGTCCTTCGACCCTTGCTTGAGACCGTTGTCGACCGACGGATGAATTGAAACTGTCATGATATTCCCTCTCGATAGTTTTCTAACAGCCACTCGCGTGGCTTCTGTAGACGATCAATCGTTGCGATTTACGCCCCCCAACACGCCAAATCAGTACTTGATCACCGAGCGGATGGTCTTGCCCTCGTGCATCAAATCAAAGGCCTCGTTGATCTGCTCCAACGGCAGCACCTTGCTGATCATTTCGTCGATCTTGATTTCCCCGCCCATGTAGCGATCCACGAAGCCCGGCAATTGCGAACGCCCCTTGACGCCGCCGAAGGCGGATCCGCGCCAGACGCGGCCCGTGACCAATTGGAACGGCCGCGTGGATATTTCCTGGCCGGCGCCGGCGACGCCGATGATGATGGATTCGCCCCAGCCCTTGTGGCAGCACTCCAGCGCCGAACGCATCACGTGGACATTGCCGATGCATTCGAACGAATAGTCGACGCCGCCGTTGGTCAGATCGACGATCACTTGCTGGATCGGCTTGTCGTAGTCCTTCGGATTGAGGTAATCCGTGGCGCCGAGCGCCTTGGCCATGGTCCACTTGCTCGGGTTCAAATCCACCGCGACGATGCGCGAGGCCTTCGCCATCACCGCGCCCTGCACCACCGACAATCCGATCCCGCCAAGCCCGAACACCGCAACCGTCGCGCCCGGCTGCACCTTGGCAGTATTCAGCACCGCTCCGATGCCGGTGGTGATGCCGCAGCCGAGCAGGCATACCTTGTCGAGCGGCGCTTTGTGATTGATCTTGGCAACCGAAATCTCCGGCAATACGGTGTGCTGGGAGAAGGTGCTGGTGCCCATGTAGTGCAGCACCGGCTTGCCCTTGAACGAGAAGCGCGAGGTTCCGTCCGGCATCACTCCCTTGCCCTGAGTCACGCGGATTTTCTGGCAGAGGTTGGTCTTACCGGAGGTGCAGTATTCGCACTCGCCGCACTCAGGCGTATACAGGGGAATCACGTGATCGCCGGGCTTGACGCTTTTCACGCCGGCGCCGACTTCCTCGACGACGCCGCCGCCCTCGTGGCCGAGGATGACCGGAAACAGTCCTTCCGGGTCCGCGCCCGACAAAGTGAATGCATCGGTATGACAAACGCCGGTGGCGACGATGCGCACCAGCACCTCTCCGGCCTTCGGTCCGGCCAGGTCGACCTCCTCGATGCTCAGCGGTTTACCCGCCTCCCAGGCAACAGCGGCTCGTGTCTTCATTGAATCTCAGCTCCTCATGCAAGGTCGGCAAGACGCAGAGCGACAAGCAGCTTGCGTGCCAGTCGGCACAAACCGTCCAAAATGCCGTCCGATCAACTACTTGCGCTCCAAAATGGGCTACGCGCGCGGGCGCGCAGCACACGGTGTTTCTGATCCGCTACAGTTTGTGCTACAGATCTGTAGCAGAGTAGGCGGGGTGCATTACGCATGCAGCGCTGCTGCATGGTGCCGCAGATGGTCGGCCATGAACGTGCTGATGAAGTAATAGCTGTGGTCGTAGCCCGGCTGTAGGCGCAGATTGAGCGCTTGCCCGGACGCGCGGCAGGCAGCTTCGAACAGCTGAGGCCGCAGCTGCTCGGCCAGGAATTTATCGGCCTCGCCCTGATCGATGAGGATGGTGCCTGGAAATTTCCGGCGCTTCACCAGCGAGGTTGCGTCATAGTCTTCCCAGGCCGCGCGGTTCTCGCCCAGGTAGCGCGGCAATGCTTTGAGTCCCCAGGGCACCTGCGACGGCGCCACGATCGGCGCGAATGCCGATACCGATCGATAGCGATCGGCGTTTTTCAGCGCGATCGTCAGCGCGCCGTGGCCGCCCATCGAATGACCGAAGATGCTCTGCCGGGTGGTGTCGACCGGGAACTGCTCCGCGACGAGCGCCGGCAACTCCCGGGAAATATAGGTGTACATGTTGAAAAAGCCCGACCACGGCGCCTGCGTGGCATCCAGGTAGAAGCCCGCCGCAGTGCCGAATTCCCAGTCGGCCGCCTCGTCGGGAATCCCGGTGTTGCGCGGGCTGGTGTCGGGCGCCACCAGTATCAATCCAAGTTCCGCCGCCAGGCGCTGCGCGCCGGCCTTGATCATGAAAGTTTCCTCGGTACAGGTGAGTCCAGCCAGGAAATACAGCACGGGGACCTTGCCATTGCGCGCCTGCGGCGGACGGTACACCGAGAAGCGCATTGGGCCGGCGCAGGCGCTCGAGGCGTGGCGATAAAACCCCTGAATGCCGCCGAAACTCAAGGTCTCGGAAATGGTTTCGATGGCTGTCATGGGCACGGCTCCAATTCAGGTGAAAGAAGGTGGGGGACTTTATCCGCCCCATCATTGTAGCCATTGATTTCGCGCTGCGGATCAACGAAGAAGCCCTGTATCTGATTCAACACAGAGTGCGACAAATCTGATTCTGAGGCGTGACAGTGGGCTGCTGTTGGCCGCATGGCGGAGACTGCTTGTTTGTTTCCACGCAACACAATGGGCGGCGAACGGCATAAGAGAGCAATCCTCTACTGCAAATCGCGGGAGCGGCAGCGGTTTGTAGCCTGGCGGCGCTTGGTTGCGCTTTTGGTACGCCTCTTGCAGTAACCCGCTGAGGCTACTGGTCGCCCCGCGGCGCCCGGCGAGCACGCGGCGTCCGATGAGGGGCGCTGTTGCGACGGTCAACGTCATACAAAGAATCTCGAAGCACCAGAGGGGGTTTTTCATGAAAACGAGTACCAAGCTTGCGGCAGCGGTAAGTGCCGCGATATGGCTGGTTCCGATGACCAGGGCGGTCGCCGGAATCGACGTCGCCGCCGGCGATTGGAAAATAGATTTTTCCGGCAATGTTAATGCGTTTTATGTGGACAGCCAGTGCGACGACGGGCTCAACACCGCCGTCACAGGTGGCCTGGCTTGCACCAACGGTCCCAATAACGTCGATCACTCGACTGCAATTCGCAACGGCCTGCTGCCGGCGGCGCTGGTGTTCAGCGCCACCACTCGGCAAGACGACTTCGACATCGACGTGACCATCGGATTTTATCCCGGCATCAACAGCGATCTGGGAGGCGGCTCCGTCAACGGCAGCGGTAATCCGTCGGCCCTGCAGTCGCCCGGCATCGATGCGCGCCAAATCTATTTTACCTTCGGCGACGCGAGCTGGGGTACGGTGAAAATGGGACGCGACATCGGCCTGTTCGGTAAGGATGCGATCCTCGACGACATGACCTTGCTGGGCATGGGCACGGCGTTGGGCAACCCGGCACCGAGCAACACCAGCTTGGGCCGTATCGGCCTCGGCTACATTTACACCGACTGGGAACCGCAAATCACCTACACCACGCCGACGCTGTTCGGATTCAGCGGGTCGGTCGGCATTTTCCAGCCGCTCGATGCGGCGGGGTACACGGCGCACGACGCTCCTCAAGTACAAGCGGGGATTTCATACGCATGGGGAGATCCGAAGGCCGAGAATGCACTGACCGGCAAGGTCTGGTTCGATGCGGTTAGCCAGGAATTGAAGGCCTCCGCCTCGGATATCGCCGGCAATGCACCTGGAGCTGCGACCAGTTTCACCGGCAGCGGCGCCGATGCCGGCGTCAAGGTGGACATCGTCGGCCTCGAGGCCGTGGTGTACGGCTACTACGGAAAAGGCATCGGAACCACCGGCTTGTACATCTTGCCGACTTCCGCGAGCGGCGAGAAGCGCCCTTCCGAGGGTGGCTACGTACAGACGACCTATAAGTTCGGCAAGCTGAAGCTCGGCCTGAGCTACGGCATATCTGAACTCAAGCAGGCCGCGGATGAAGAAGGGCTGCCACCCACCAACCTGCTCAAGCGCAATAGCTCCGCGGTGGCTGGAGCCTATTACAGCCTAACCAAGAGCGTGACGCTGGTGGGCGAATTCATCGACACCAAGTCGCAGGCCTGGGATGCCAACTCGGCGACGGAAAAGGACTTCGCGCTGGGCGGCATACTGTTCTTCTGATCGTAGGACCGGCGGCGCAGCGTATGCGCCGCCGGCTCCTCAATTCTGCCGGGCGTTCAGTTTCTGCCAGCCCTGGCGCGCGCGTGCGATGTTGAATTTCGGCCGATCGAGAAAGTACTCCAACGAAGTGCCGCTCGAGAAGCAGTAGCGCTTGCCTTCGTCCGGGTCGATCCAATTCAGGGAACAATCGGCCTTGATCCTGGCTCCTGCGGCGACGCCAAGCGGATCGTTGCCGTCAAATTCCCCTTGCATCGGTTTTGCCGGCACCACGGCCTTCCAGATTCCGCTGCCTGCGGTGGGCAGCGGCGTGGCGACTTGGGCAGTCGCGAAGTTCGCTGCCAACGCCAGTATCGCGGCAGCCACGCGAAGCATCGAAGCATGAGGCGCAAAGCCATCGATCATGGCCGCATTGTAGTTTGACCTGACCGCGGCGGCGAGTATGATTTCGCGAGCATTTCCCGATGTCCTCGGGATTCAATCCTCAATAATGTAATAAATGCGGTATCGCGAGTGAGCATGGTTGCCGTTCTAGGGCTAAGGTGGCAACGCAGCGCTCGCGCCGCAGCCTGCTGCGTCCTGCTGGGCTGCTGGGTTTGCGCCTTCGCCGATAATGATGACGATGCGGATGCAACGCCGCCCGCCGCGGCCCCCGCCCTCAACGCGCAGCAGCAGAACGCCGGCGGCATCGTGGTCGCTCATCCGCAGAAGCTGCAGGCGCCGCAACACCTGGACGCGCTCGGCTTGGTGCTGGATCCGGTAGTGCTGATTACCGACGCCGGTGCGATGACGGCCGCCGCCGCCGCGGAACAAGCCGCTGCCGCGGAGCTGGCTCGATTGCACGGCCTGTATGCTGGCGGCGGCGCCTCGCTCAAGACGCTGGAGGCGGCGCAGGCCGAACAGGCGAAGGCGCAGGCGGAATCGGAGTCCGCCACCCTGCGCTATGGGCTGCATTGGGGGCCGCTTGCGGCGCTGCCTGAGGCCGAACGCCGGCAGCTGCTCGAAGCTGCGATGAGCGGCCATGCCTTGTTGGTGCGCGCCGATGTGCCGGGCCGGCACGTCCTCGGCACGCTGCCGCTTGGCGCGTTATTGAGCGTCGATGGGATCGAGGTGCCCGGACGCGTGCTCGGAGCGTTGCGCCAATCGAGCGAAGTCCAGAGCGCTGCTCTGCTGATCTTGGTGCGCAATGCGCCTGCCGGCTTTGGACCGGGCGCCCGCGTTCCCATCACACTGTCGGCGGCGCCGCGCGTAGGTTCGTTGCTGCCGCACGGCGCGGTCTTCTATGACGAGAACGGCGCCTTTGTCTACAAGCGAGTGACTGCGCAAACGGGCGAGCGCAAGACACGCTATGTGCCGGTGAAGGTCACGCTGCTGCTGGCCTATGGCGACGGATGGCTGGTCGGCGGCGTCGACAATGATGATGACATCGTCGTGCAAGGGGCCGGGACCCTATGGTCGCTGCAGGGCTTGGGCGGCCTCGCAGTCGACGATGACCAGGGCTGAAGAATGCTCGACGCCATCGTTCGCGCCTCGCTGGGCAGCCCGCGGATCATCACGGCGCTGGCCTGCCTGATCGGGGTGCTCGGCGCGGCCGCGCTGGTCGATGCGCGCTTCGATGTGTTTCCGGACTTCGCTCCGCCGCACGTGCTGCTGCAAACCGAAGCGCCCGGATTGGATGCGATGCAGGTCGAAGCGCTGGTGACGCGCCCCTTGGAAGGGCTGCTGGCCGGCACCGAGAATGTCAAGACGGTGCGTTCGGCGTCGAGCCAGGGCCTGTCGGCGATCCAGGTGGTGTTCGACCGGGGCGGCGATCCTTACCGCCAGCGACAAGTGGTGACTGAGCGTCTGGCCGAGTTCGCCGGCCTGCTTCCGGAGGGTGTCGGCGCGCCGCTGCTGTCGCCCTTGAGTTCCTCGATGGAATACCTGGTGCATTTTGGCTACACCAGCGACAAATTATCGCCGCTGGAGCTGCGTGATCTGGTGCAGTGGACGGTCAAGCCGCAGATCCTCGGGGTTCCGGGCGTCGCGCAGGCGCAGATCTTCGGCGGCGAAGTGCGCGAGCGGCAGATCGAGGTTGATCCGGTGAAATTGGCGGCGGCCAATTTGAGCATCGATGAT
>Ga0302314_10004602_pt1 | contig 25303 bp, 21 predicted proteins | sample III_Palsa_N2_3_FD_200533 | JGI IMG/M metagenome (GOLD analysis project Ga0302314, IMG submission 200533) | Peat permafrost microbial communities from Stordalen Mire near Abisko, Sweden - III_Palsa_N2_3 | ecosystem: Environmental > Terrestrial > Soil > Palsa > Peat permafrost | place: Sweden... | reverse complement strand
CTACGGGCTCGGCGTCCGGCACCTGAACGCCACCGGGCGCGGTGACCTGATCATTCATGTCACGGTCGAGACGCCGATGCGGCTCGACGCCGAGCAGGAAAAGCTGCTGCGCGACTTGGCGAAGCTACGGGGCGAAGAGCAGCCGCCGGGAAAGTTTCAGCCGGGTCAACAAGGTTTTTTCTCACGGCTCCGCGACGCTTTTAATGGGCGGCAATAAAGATTGGTTCACTGGGGCGCCCCGCTTCTCCTCGCCGGTTGTGGGAGCCCCTCGCGCCCGGGGATCCCTTCTGGGGCTCACGCCGACGTGGTGGGGGCGTTCTGTCACCAGCTCAGGTGTCTGTTACCAGCGGGGTGTGCGGGATAGCAGGATTGCCGCCGCTGTCGCGCCTGCTGTGGAGGTGCGCAGGACCGTGGGGCCTAGGCGGGCCTCCGTCGCGCCGGCGTCGCGGAGGGCGGTGCGCTCGGCGGGGCTGATTCCTCCCTCGGGGCCGACGATGAGGATGATGTCGTCAGCTTCGGCGAAAGATAGCTCGTGTAGTTTGACTGGCGCGTCTGCTTCGAGGACGATCGCGCACGCGGACGCGGATATCTGCTTCGCGAGGGTGGCCGTGGTGGCTGGTTCCGTGACTTCAGGTAGCCAGGCGCGGCGGGACTGTTTCGCGGCCTCACGGGCGGTGGATCGCCACTTGGCGAGGGCGCGCGCGCCGCGATCACCCTGCCAGCGGGTAATGGAACGGTCGGCGGACCATGGGATCACGGTGTCGACACCGATCTCGGTCATCAGCTCGACCGCGAGTTCGCCCCGGTCGCCCTTGGGCAGCGCCTGCGCGACGACCAGCCGTGGCCGCGGGGGAGGGACCGAGCGCACGGCTCGGACCTCGAGCACGACGGAATCCCTGCCGACGGAGCCGACCACGCATTCGGCGAGGGTCCCCGCGCCGTCGCTTACATCCGCCCGCTCGCCGGTCCGCAGCCGTCGCACGGTCGCCGCGTGGTGTCCTTCCGGGCCGGACAGCGTGATGACCGGCTGGGCCAGGTCGCCCGGCGCCACCAGGAATACCGGCGGCCCCGCCACCGGCATGAGCGATTCCATGTTGGTCAGGTTAGCGGTCGGCCCGCGTGATCGCCGCGGCTACGATACGGGCGCGGTGGGTGTCGCGGCGCCTGTCGGATCGGTGCCGTCACCAGACGTGGAGTCGGTCGGTGTCGGCGCGCCGGAGGGCGAGTCCGTCGGCGAGGCCGTCGCGGACGGAGATGCCGATGACGTCGGCGATGGCGACACGGACGGGGAGGAAGACGGCGTGGCCGATGACGTCGGCGACGCACCGCTCGTCGATGGAGTCGGAGACGCCGCGGGGGAGCCGCTCGACGCCGTCGGGCTTGGCGTGTCGGTGGAGGTCGACGCGGTGCAGGTCGGCGTCGGCGAATAGTACGGCAAGGCCGTTGGGATCGTGCTCGGCACCACGGAAACCGCTGCCGGCGAGGTACTCGAGGCGTCCGCGGCCGACGCGGTCGGCGGCGCGTTGGTCAGTTCCGCCGTCATCGTCGCGCATCCCGCGGGGGAGGCGCCGGTCGGCGTCGGTGAGCCGCTCGTCATGGCCGTGCCGCCGTGCCCCGGGCTTGTGGCACCGCCCGATGCGCTGCCCACCGGCGATGAGCCGTTCCCTGTCCCCGCCGGCGTGCCGTTGCCATCGGTCCCAGCGCCACCGTACTGCCCGCCGCCGCTCAGCACGGTAGTGCCCGCCTGCATAATCGCCTGGCGGAAGGGCTGCACGCCAAGCGAGATGCTGGCGATGACGGCGATCCCGGCGAGCACGGCCACCGGCCGAAGCCAGCCGGCGCCGGCCGGTGGGATAACGCGAGCGGTTCGGTTCGTGGCCGACTGGCTCGATGACTGTGGCAGCCGCAGCAGCCGCGGCCATGAGAGGGTGGCGGGCCAAGCCAGCGAGTCCGCCCAGTGGCCGCGCCATGTCCAGTGGCCGAGCCACGTCCAGTTACGCGCCCGCTCGTAGGCGCCGGCGGCGACGCTGAGCAGCCATGGCCGTGGCGGTCGCGTGCCGATTTTGGCACGGATCCGTTCAAGTCCCTCGGTGCCGGGCTCAACCTGGTTGAGCGCTGCGGCAAGTGCCTGCCGCAGCGCCTTCTCCAGGTCGTCCTCGGGTGCCGTCATGCTGGTCACCAGCCTGCCAGCGATGTCATGACGTCTCCTGCTGTGTCAGGACCGTCTTGAGTGTCGCCATCGCGCGGGCCGTGTGGCTCTTCACGGCCCCCTTGCTGATGCCCATTGCCTTGGCGATGTCAGCCTCGGAGAAGTCCGCGTAGTAGCGGAGCGCGATGGCCTCTCGCTGCCGCTCGGGCAGCGAACGCAGCGCCGCGGCGACAGCCGAGCGCTCAAGGAGCGCGAGCGCGCCCTGCTCGGCGCTCGGCTCGTCAGGTGCGGGCTTGGGCGCGTGCATGTCAACGACCTTGCGGTGCCTAAGCACCGACCTCGACTTGTTGACGACCGTCTGCCGCAGGTACTGCAGCGCCTTGTCCTTGTCATTGAGTCGTCGCCATGCCACGTGCATCGCTTCGAAGGCGTCCTGCACCACTTCCTCGGCCGTCTGCACGTCGTGGAGGAGCAGCACGGCGAGCCGCACGAACTGGTTGTAGTGGACGTGGTAGATCTCGGTGACGGCATCGGCGGCATCCCACACGGCGGTTGCCCGCCGTGTCGGCGCGTTGAACGCCTCGCCGACCAGCGCCTCCGGGGCGATCGCCTCGGAGGCAAACGCGACCTCGGACAGCAGCGCGCTGGCCTCCAGTGTTTCCGTCACGTCCGTAGGACGCGTGGCCACGTCGGGAGGTTCACAGTCAACTCCCAGGTTTCTGACTTCGTTATCACCGCCGTCGGCGATTTCGTTGTCAAAGTCCTCGTCGTCGGCCGTCTCTAGGCCGTCGTTAGGTACCTCGGCATCGAGGACGTCCGAGCCGACGAGGTCGGCCAAGCCGTCCAGGTCAGCCGCCTCGCTGAGGTCCGCCGCGTCCAGATCCGCCGCGTCCAGATCCGCCACGTCCAGATCCGCCGCGTCCACGTCGGCCGGGCCGTCGAGGTCGGCCGAGCCGTCCAGATCGTCCACGTCGACCGCCACCAGAACAGGCACGTCGGCTGAATCGGACGGCGTATCGGGCGCGCGCCCGGTGCCGGCCGTCCCGTCGGCGACGGCGTCGCCTGCCGAATCGTCGCTTGGCGCACCAATGACGTCGACCTTCGTCGTTCCGATAACGGGATCGGTCGCGGCTTCGTTTCGGCCAGGCAGGCCGTCCAGTGATTCACGGTCATCGACCGTAGTCGAATCGTCGCTAATTGTGTCCGAAGATTGGCTGTCGATGCTATCGACGACGGTGTTCACTGGCTCACCGCCCACGCCCATACCGCTTCTGCCCTGTTGTGTGCAACGTATTGGCACGTTGCACAACTATTTTGTACTGCCCAACCCACATTCGGTAACTCCACCCCAGAAACCGCCGGAGGATTGCGGAAAGACAAGAATAACCGCCATGACCGAGTCTGGGCACCATTTATCCGGATCAGTTCCGCTGACCAGGCGTCGAGCGCTGGCTACCGATGAGTAATAAGTTGCGCCAGGATGAATTTCTGATTGCGAAAAGCTGGGGCACCGCCCCGGGCGCGGTCCTGCGGATGTGATGTCGGGCACCGGCCGCCGCGGCCGGGCCACTATGATCGTGCTGTGCCAGAATGCTTGTTCTGCGGGATCGCTGCCGGACAGATCCCTGCCACGATCGTGCTGGACGGGAAGCGGATCGTAGCCTTCCGCGACATCAACCCGCAGGCGCCGACCCATGTCCTTGTGGTCCCAAGGGATCACCTCCCCAACGTGGCGGCCATGGTCGGTACGGGCGACGGACTGCTTGACGAGCTCATCACAGCGGCACGCGACGTCGCCGTCTCCGAAGGCATCGCTGCCAGCGGATACCGGATCGTCTTCAACACGGGCAGCGATGGCGGGCAGACCGTCGGGCACGTGCACGCGCATGTGCTTGGTGGACGCCCGCTGACCTGGCCACCCGGCTGACGAAAGCAGTGAATTGACAGACACGAGCAGCGATTTGCCAGGTTCCCAGATCCGTATCGTCATCCCGGATGGCCACTCGATGGTCGGTTTGCTCGGGACCAGGGACGAGCTGCTGCATGTGATCGAGCGGGAATTCTCCGCGGACATCCATGTCCGTGGCAACGAGATCACCGTGTCGGGACCGCCGCGGGAGACCGAACTCATCGGCAGGCTCTTCAGCGAGCTGCTCGAACTCCAGCGCAGGGGCGCCGAGCTGTCACCGGACGCGATCGAGCGGACGGTGGGCATGCTCCGCGGCGACGGTGCCGGCGGCGAGCCTGGCCTGCGCCCGGCCGAGGTGCTGACCCAGGGCATCCTTTCCGCCCGCGGCCGGACGATCCGTCCAAAGACGCTGAATCAGAAGCACTACGCCGACGCGATCGACAAGCACACGATCGTGTTCGCGATCGGCCCGGCAGGCACCGGCAAGACGTACCTGGCCATGGCCAAGGCGGTAAAGGCGCTCCAGGCCAAGGAGGTCAACCGGATCATCCTGACCCGCCCCGCCGTGGAGGCGGGGGAGCGGCTCGGCTTTCTGCCCGGCACGCTCTACGAGAAGATCGATCCTTACCTGCGCCCGCTCTACGACGCGCTGCACGACATGGTTGACCCCGACTCGATTCCCAAGCTCACGGCCGCGGGCACGATCGAAATAGCCCCGCTCGCGTACATGCGAGGCAGGAGCCTCAATGACTCGTTCATCATCTTGGACGAGGCGCAGAACACCACCCGCGAGCAGATGAAGATGTTCCTCACCCGCCTGGGGTTCGGGTCGAAGATCGTGGTCACCGGTGACGTCACCCAGGTTGACCTGCCGGACGGCCAGGTGAGCGGCCTGCGGGTGGTGCAGGACATACTCGATGGCGTCCCAGACATCCACTTCGCCAGGCTGACAAGCCAGGACGTGGTGCGGCACAAGCTGGTCGGGAAGATCGTCGACGCCTACGAGCGTTACGACGCCATAACCCAGGAGCGGAGAATACGAGGGTGAGCGTCGACATCAACAACGAGTCGGGGGTGGTGGTCGACACCAGCGCACTGCGCGAGCTCGCGCAGTACGTGATCGACTCGATGGAGACCCACCCGCTTGCCGACCTGTCCATGCTGCTCGTCGACGAGGCGCACATGGCCAACTTGCACGAGAAGTGGATGGAGGAGCCGGGCCCGACTGACGTCCTGTCGTTCCCGATGGACGAGCTGCGACCGCACTCGATGGCCGGACCGAACAGGGCCCGTGGCCGGGACGGCGATGATCTTGAGCCGGTCCTCCTCGGCGACGTGGTCATCTGCCCGCAGGTCGCGGCCGCCCAGGCGAAGCAGGCCGGGCACTCCACCCAGGCCGAGCTTGAGCTGCTCGCGGTGCATGGGGTCCTGCACCTGCTCGGCTATGACCACGCGGACCCGGAAGAAGAAGCCGAGATGTTCGGTCTCCAGAACGACCTGCTGCGCGACTGGCGTGACGAGTCAGCAGAAAACAGTGCCGCAGAAAACAGTGCCGCAGAAAACAGTGCCGCAGAGAACAAGGCGCCAGGCGACCAGTCGGTCACCGGGGAAGGACGGGTAGGACCTGCCTTATGTCACCGTCTGGGTGGCTGCTGGTCGCCGCGATCGCGTTGATCTGCGCGGCGGGCTGCTGCGCGGCCGCGCAGACGGCCTTGGCACGGACCGACGGCGACGGGCTTGACCAGTACGGCAGCCTGCTGACGCTGATCCGGGTGTGCGCGGAGGCGTCGGCCGCGGTCTTGGTGACGCTGGCGTTCGCACACTGGCTCGGTGGCGGCTGGCAGTTGTTCCTGCCCTCGGCGGGGCTGCTGATCCTCGCCAGGTACGTGCTGATCGGGGTGGGTCCGCGCGCGATGGGCAGGCAGCGCGCCGAACGGGTGGCGGCGACCGCGAGAAGGCTGCTGCGACCGCTGCATAGGGCGCTCGGCCCGCTGGCGAACCTGCTCGACACCGTAACCGGCGCGTTTCCGTTCGGAAGTCACGGCGCTGACCCCGAGCTCAACGGCCGGCCTGGCGTTCATGACCTGGTCGATTACATCGAGTCTCAGGACGAGATCGAGCCGGGAGAGCGGGAGATGGTCCGCTCGGTCTTCGAACTTGGCGACACGATCGTCCGCGAGGTCATGGTGCCGCGCACCGACATGGTGTTCATCGAGCGGGACCAGACCCTGGACAAGGCGCTGTCGCTCGCGCTGCGCAGCGGCTTCTCCCGCATCCCGGTGGTGGGTGAATCCACCGACGACGTGGTCGGCATCGCCTATCTCAAGGACATCGTGGCGTGGGATCACGAGCACCCGGGCATGGGCGAGGCCGAGCGCGTCGAGAAGGTCATGCGCCCTGCCACCTACGTCCCCGAGTCCAAGCCGGTCAATGAGCTGCTCAGGCAGATGCAGGTGCAGCGGATCCACGTGGCGGTCGTCATCGACGAGTACGGCGGCACGGCTGGCCTCGTGACGATCGAGGACATCCTCGAGGAGATCGTCGGGGAGATCGCCGACGAGTACGACGACGAGCTCGCCCCGGTCGAATGGCTGGCCCCCGACATCGCGCGGGTAACGGCCAGGCTGCCGGTCACTGAGCTCGAAGAGCTCTTCGGCGTCACGGTGGACGCCGAGGATGTGGAGACCGTCGGCGGCCTGCTCGCGCACCTGCTCGGCCGCGTCCCCATCGCCGGCTCGCAGGCGTCGGTCGCCGGCCTGCAGCTGACCGCGGAGAACCTGGCCGGCCGCCGCAACAAGCTTGGCACGGTCTTGATCGAGCGGGTCCCGCCGCGCGCCCAGGAAAAAGACTAAAAATCAGGTCATACCGAACGGACCCGTAACTCCGCCCGCCCCCGCCATGACCCTCAAGGGGTGCACCACGCAGCGGCTTACTACACTGCTGCGAGTGAGCGATGCGGCAGCCGGTGGCGGACTCGACCCCGAGGATCAGAAGATCATCACGCTTGCCCGGTCGACCCGGGCACGGGTGGCGGCGTCGGAGGGGGCGGCCGTCCGCGACGAGACGGGCAGGACCTACACGGCCGCGGCGGTGGCACTGCCGTCGCTGCGATTGTCCGCGCTCCGGCTGGCGGTAGCGATGGCCGTCTCCAGCGGCGCGGAGCGACTCGAGGCCGCCGCCCTGGTGAGCGACTCCGAGCCGGACCCGGGTGACCTGGCCGCGGTGCGCGATCTTGGCCCGGACGCTCCCGTCTTCCACGCCGCCTCCGACGGCACCCTCCGCGCGACCCTCGTACCCTAACCTTCTACCGCCCCCGCCCCCCACCCCCCTAGCCCCGAGGCAGGCGGACCGGGCGGTCGGGCATTTCGCCGCGCAGCAGCCTGCGCATCAGGTCGGCGAGCGCGATCGGTGACGGGAAGATCTCATCTGTCGTCGACCGAAGCTCGTCAACCGTCCACCACCGGTGCCCGGTGATGAACGAGAGCTCGTAGTCCTCCTGCCCGTCGATCACGATCTCCGGATGAGGGACCCGCAGGAAGAAGAACGTGTGGGCACCGAAATAAAGCCGCCCGTCGTACCCGATAAAGCGACTCGCCGAGGTCGCCACCACCGGACCGAGCTCCGCCTCCGTGCAGGCGAACCCGGTCTCCTCCGCGAGCTCACGAACCGCCGCTTCTGTCACCGTCTCGCCGCGCTGTACCCCGCCGCCAGGCGTGAACCACCAACGCTTCCCGTCATCGTCAACGGAGCCGAAAAGCAGCACGCGCTCGTCAGGATCGACGGTGAGCAACCGCGCCGTCGGCCGCCAGATCGGTGTCATTTATCTCCCGGGGGGACAGCCTTCCCGCATGGGGGGCTCCCGCCCCCCATGCCCCCTGGCCCCCGTACCCCCCGGGGCGCGCCCGATGGCAAAAAACGCCATCGTATCGGGCGCGCGGTCATCTCCTGGGGTGACTCCCGTACCCCCCGGGGCATGTCCGATGGAAAGGCGAGGATATCGGCAGTCGTCTCCCGGGGGAGCGACCCCCCGTACCCCCCGGGGCATGTCCGATGGAAAGGCGAGGATATCGGACATGCTTGCCCCGTCCGTTGCCCGGTCCGTGAATAGTTGTGGTCGTGATGCACGACAATCAAAGGATGAACCAGCCGCGAGTGACCGAGAAGCGCCAGTGACCGAGAAGAAGGCACGGCGCGCCACGGTGCAGCGTGCCCCTGGCGGTGCCGCGCCGGCCGGGTCGGCCGCGCACCCGTTCCTTTCCGGCTTCGCATGCCTGGTCGGCCGTCCGAACGTAGGCAAGTCCACCCTCACGAACGCCCTCGTCGGCACCAAGGTGGCGATCACGAGCGACCGCCCGCAGACCACCCGCCGGGTGATTCGCGGCATCGTGCACCGGCCGGACGCCCAGCTGGTCATCCTGGACACGCCCGGCCTGCACCGGCCGCGGACGTTGCTCGGCGAGCGGCTCGACAGCCTGGTCCGTTCCACGCTCACCGAGGTGGACGTGGTCGGGTTCTGCGTCCCCGCCCCCGACCTGGTAGGCCCGGGTGACAAGTACCTGGCTCGCGAGCTGGCCGGCCTCAAGTCCACCCCGGTCGTCGCGATCGTCACCAAGACCGACCAGTCCTCGCAGGCACGGGTCGCGGAGCAGCTTCTCGCGGTCAGCGAGCTCGGCGACTGGGCGGACGTGGTGCCGGTCTCCGCCGTGGCGCGATTCCAGCTCGACGAGCTGGCGGATGTCCTGGTCAGCCACCTGCCGGAAGGACCGCCGCTCTACCCGGACGGCGAGCTGACCGACGAGCCCGAGCACGTCATGGTCGCCGAGCTGATCCGCGAGGCCGCGCTCGAAGGGGTCCGCGACGAGCTGCCGCACTCGATCGCCGTGGTCGTCGAGGAGATGGGCCGGCGGGAAGGTCAGCCGGACCTGATCGACGTGTACGCCGAGGTCTACGTGGAGCGGCAGAGCCAGAAGGCGATCGTCATCGGCGCACAGGGCGCCCGCCTCAAGGACGTCGGTACCAGGGCACGCCAGCAGATCGAGGCGCTGCTCGGCTCAAGGATCTACCTGGACCTGCACGTGCGGATCGCCAAGGACTGGCAGCGCAACCCCAAGTACCTGCGCCGCCTCGGCTTCTACGATTGAGGTAGGAGCTTGGCGACCGGTATCTCGTAGAACATCCAGCCGGGCTCGACCACCTCGTAGCCGAGTTGCTCGTTGACCGCGATCATGTGGTCGTTGGCGGCGGCGTTCCCGGTTTCGATCCGCTCAAGCTGCGGCTCTTCCTGGGCGAGGAGCTCGAGCATCGCGGTCTTGACCAGCAGCCCAAGCCGGTGCCCGCGATGCTCCCTGGTCACGGCCGTGAGCGACTGGAAACCCCATTCCGGCGCCTCGGGATCGACGTTCACTCCGGAGAAGGCGGTCATCTCGCCGGTCGCGTCGTGGATCGCGGCGACACCATAGCTGCGCATGAACCCGGCTCGCACGGCCGTGCCGACGCGCTCGCGGAGCCGCGCGGCGTCCCAGACCCCCGGCTCGACGCCGTCGGCGTGCGGCGCGTCCTCGAAGGCGTTGTTCACCTTTGCCAGCGGGCCGAGGTACTCCTCAGGGATGTCGCCCGTCCAGTTCACCAGCGAGTACCCGGCCGCCGTCCGGGCGGCCGCCTCCCGCAGCGACGCGATGGTCCCCGCCGGGATCTTGGCCAGGTACTGTACGCGCCTGACCTCATCGATCCCGAGCGTCGCGCCCACCGCCACGGCGAAGGCCTGCCCGGCCGAGCCGGCGACCGTCGCGCTGCTCAGGATCTCCCGCCCGTTCGCCGCGGCCCGCGCCGCCTCGTGGCGCAGCAGCTCGCCGCCGATACCGCGCCGCCGCACCGCCGGGTGCACCACGGGACCGGCGAAGGCCCTGGTGAGATTCTCCAGGTCAGGCAGGTGAATCCGGTAGAACCCCGCGACTCCGAGCTCGGCGTCGTGGGCGACCCAGGTCTCGCCAGGTGTCTTCTCCCACCCTTCGCGCAGGTACAGGCCGAACGCCCCCGCGTTCATCGGCGGCTCGAACGGCTCGTCGACCGCGTTCGCCGCACGGTGCACCTCATAACAGGCCAGCGCGGTTGTCTCGTCATCGGGATCCCACCGTTCGATGCGCATGCCCCAAGCCAAACACGTCAACTCGCGCTACGCCAACGATTTTCGCCCCGTCCCGCGAAACCCCGTCCCGCGAAACCCCGCTCAACTGGGGTCGGGTCCCCCCCGCCCCACACTTACTGGGGTCGCGCGCCACAACCCCAACCGCCTGCCCGCCCGATATACCCGACATATGCGGATTTCTTCCGATGATCGAAATGGCGCTGTAAGCTGGGCGGCTGGGCTACCTCGCACCGAAGGGACGGACATGCTCATTCTCTGGGGCCTGCGCGTCATCTACCGGACGCTAGGGCAGGGCGTGTTCTTCTGCCGGCTGTGCGGCGGCGACCGAGAGTACCGACGCCGCTCCGGCCGCCGGTACGTCACGGTGTTCTTCATTCCGCTTATACCGCTGGCCAGGACCGGTGTGCACGTACAGTGCCTGACCTGCAAGACCAGGTACGTCACCGAGGTGCTGCGGCTGCCGACCACGGCCGCGATGCAGCTCGCTCTCGCCGCGGGGACGCGGGCCCTCGTCGTCGCCATGCTCCGGGCCGGTGATCCGGCCAGTCCGCAGGCCCGCCGCCGCGCGATCGAGGCAGTGACGAGCGCGGGGGAGCCCGGCTACGACGACGGCGCGCTCGACGCCGGTCTCGCGGAGCCCGCCGACGCAGCACGACCCAAGATCGCCGCGCTCGGCGATCAGCTGCAGGCGCAGGCGCGCGAGTGGTACCTGGCGGAGGCCGTGCGGATCGGCATGGCAGACGGCCCGCTGACCAGTGCTGAGCGTGCCGCCGCCGGTCAGCTCGCGGCCGTCCTCGGCATGAGCAAGGCCCAGGCGATCGGCGTGATCATGCTAACCGAGCAAGGCGCCGGCCAGAACTAGCCAGCCGCCACCGCGCCGGCCGCGCGTTTGGGGAAGCCACGCGCGTCCGCGACGGGGAGTTCATAGAACTGCACCTGCGGATCGAGGAGCTCATAGCCGAGCGCCTCGTTGATGGTGATCATGTACCGGTTGACGGCGGCGTTCCCCGTCACGATGCGCGCCAAGGTCGGCTCTGCCGTCGCGAGCCAGTCAAGCATCGCGGTCTTGACCAGCATGCCGAGCCGGTGCCCCCGGTGCGGGCGGGCCACCGCCGTGATTTGCTGGTATCCCCATTCCGGATTCTCCTGGTCGATTTCGACCTCGGTGACCGCCGCCATCTCCCCCGTCGCGACCTCAAGCGCCGCGAGCGTGTAAAAGTGCCTGCCCCGCAGCACCCGGGAATCGTCGATCCGCTCGCGGACTCGCTGGATGTCCCAGACCAGCGGCTCCTCGCCGGGATCGCGCGGCGCGTCGTTCATCGCTTCCTGCATCGCGGCGTACCCGGCCACGTATTCGTCGGGGGTGCGGCCGACCCAGGACACCAGCGAGTACCCGGCCGCCGCCCGCGCGGCCTCGGCCGCAAGCGCGGCGACGTGGCCCGGCGGGATCTTGCCGAGGACGAGTACCCGACGAGCGTCAAGCAGACCGGGTACGGACCCGGCCCGCGCGGCGAACGCCTCACCGGCCGAGCCCTGGTGGACCCAGTGGCTCAGGACCAATCGCTCGTGCGCCGCCGCCCGTTCGGCCGCGTGCCGCAGCAGTTCGCCGCCGATACCGCGCCGTCGGCTGGTCGGATGGACAAAGAGGTGCAGCGAGGCCCGATCGAGGTTCTCCGGGGCAGGCAGCTCGAGGTAGAACCACCCAAGGATGTCGTCTCCGGTCTCATCGGGGACGTACCACGCCTCGATGGGATCGTGGGGATGCTCAAGCCGTGCCCGCAGGGTGCGCGCCGAGTCAGGCGGCCCGAATGGGTCTTCGGCCGCGAGGGCCGCCCGCACGACCTCATGGCACGCCTGGGTCGCCGCCCGGTCAGAAACGTCCAGCCGTTCGATGCGCATGCCACTTAGCCAATCGCACGGTGCCCACGCGGCGCCAGTCATTTTCCCGGCCGCGGAGCGCCGCGCCACGGGCCACCGGCGGCGTCGGCAAGTCACGTGCGGGGGGCGCGCAGCCACGCGTCCGTTCGGGCTGATATGCTCTTGAATTGTTATGTCGTTCGAGCTGCTCCTCCTTAGCGGCCGCGGCGGGGGCCTGTAAGAGGCTGGCTCCCTCGTCGCGGGTTGCAAGCATGTCCGCTGGCCGCCTTCAGGACAAGACCGCGAGACGCAAGGAAGCAGCAACGATGCAGCAGAACCCTTCATACGGCTCCGTAGCGCCCGTCCACCAGCAGCCGAGCGGCATGCCGTGCCACAGGTACGCGCCGTTCAAACCGGTGGACCTGCCGGACCGCACCTGGCCGACGAAGTCGATCACCAAGGCACCGCGGTGGCTCTCCACCGACCTGCGCGACGGCAACCAGGCGCTGATCGACCCGATGTCGCCGACCCGCAAGCGGGCCATGTTCGACCTGCTCGTCTCCATGGGCTACAAGGAGATCGAGGTCGGCTTCCCGAGCGCGAGCCAGACCGACTTCGACTTCGTGCGCGAGCTGATCGAGGCCGACAAGATCCCGGCCGACGTGCGGATCTCCGTGCTGACCCAGGCACGCGAGGACCTGATCGAGCGCACCGTCCAGTCCCTGGAAGGCGCGCAGCGGGCGACGGTGCACCTGTACAACGCGACCGCACCGGTGTTCCGCAAGGTGGTGTTCCGCATCGGCCGCGAGGAGTGCAAGTCGCTCGCCGTCGAGGGCACCCGCAATGTCATGAAATATGCGGAAAAGATTCTCGGGGACGCCACCGACTTCGGCTACGAATACTCGCCCGAGATCTTCATGGACACCGAGCTTGACTTCGCCCTGGAGACCTGCGAGGCGGTCATGGACGTCTGGCAGCCGGCCCCCGGCCGCGAGATCATCCTCAACCTGCCCTGCACCGTTGAGCGGTCCACGCCGAACGTGTACGCCGACCAGATCGAGTGGATGAGCCGCCACCTGTCAAGGCGCGAGAGCGTCTGCGTCTCGGTGCACACGCACAACGACCGCGGCACCGCCGTCGCCGACGCCGAGCTGGCCGTGCTGGCCGGCGCGGACCGCATCGAGGGCTGCCTGTTCGGCAACGGCGAGCGGACCGGCAATGTCTGCCTGGTGACGCTGGGCCTGAACCTGTTCAGCCAGGGCATCGACCCGATGATCAATTTCTCCAACATCGACGAGATCCGCCGCACCGCCGAGTACGTGAACCAGCTGCCCGTGCACCCCCGCCACCCGTACGCGGGCGAGCTCGTCTACACCGCGTTCTCCGGTTCCCACCAGGACGCGATCAAGAAGGGCTTCGAGGCGCTCGAAGCGGAGGCCACCGCGGCGGGCGTGGAGTTCGCCGATTACCCGTGGAACGTGCCGTATCTGGCGATTGACCCGCACGACGTCGGCCGCTCCTACGAGGCCGTCATCCGGGTCAACTCGCAGTCGGGCAAGGGCGGCGTGGCCTACGTGATGAAGACGGGCCACTCGCTCGATCTGCCGCGCCGCCTGCAGATCGAGTTCTCCAAGACCATCCAGGTGCGCACCGACGAAGAGGGCGGCGAGGTCAGTCCGGCGCAGATCTGGGAGACCTTCAACGCCGAGTACCTAGCGGTCGGCCAGGTGGCGCTGCTCGACCACCAGTCCTCGACCGTCGTCGATGGTAAGCACAAGCTCGCGGCCGCGATCTCCATCGACGGCGCGACGCAGGAGGTCGAGGGGATGGGCAACGGCCCGATCTCCGCGTTCTGCGCCGCGCTCGCCTCGGTCGGCATCGACGCCCGCGTCCTGGACTACGCCGAGCACGCCCTCACCGAGGGCACCGACGCCCAGGCCGCCGCCTACGTCGAGGTGGCGACCGAGGGCAAGGTTTTCTGGGGCGTCGGCATCGACACCAACACGGCGACGGCCTCGATGCGCGCGATCCTCTCCGCGATCAACCGCTCCCGCCGCTAGAAGCGGCAAAGTCACAGGCAGGATCATCCCGAACGGTCCCGTGGCTCCGCCGCCACCCGAAACATGGCTCTGGCAGCGGTGCAACGCAAATTTCCGGAATGTCGGGTGCACAAACCGCACCCGACATTCCGGAAATTTCACCATTTCAACCGCTGGCTGCCAGGGCACACCGTCGCCCCGTCGCCTGATTTATCCAGATAAACGCACCAAGATCGAACTAGTGCTGAAGTTTTGACCGGCTATCACCGGCCAGATCTTCAGCACTATCGATTTCCCGGCGATACGAGGTCCTTTGCGGCCACCGGTACGCCGGCGTGTCGGCGTAAGGGACAATGGAGACGTGCAGGGGTACCGGGATGACGGGGTCGTGCTTCGGACCCATAAGCTGGGCGAGGCGGACCGCATCATTACCCTGCTCACCAGGCAGAACGGCCGGGTGCGCGCGGTCGCCAAGGGGGTGCGCCGCACCAAGTCACGGTTTGGCGCGCGCCTTGAGCCATTCACGCACGTCGACGTGCTCGTCCATGCCGGCCGGTCGCTCGACACGATCACGCAGGCCGAGGTCATCAGGGCCTACGGCGCGCGGCTCGCCGCCGACTACCCCAGATACACCGCGGGCACCGCGATGCTCGAGACCGCCGAGCGGTTCACCCCGGTGGAGAAGGAACCAGCGATCCGCCAGTTCCTGCTGCTCGTCGGCGGCCTCCGCGCACTCGGCGAGGCGACGGAACCCGACGAACCAGGCGAACCCGACGAACTCATCGAGCCCGACGAACTCGATGAAGACGGTGCGCCCGCCGCGGGCACACCGCAGCTCAGGGAGCCTCGCCTGGTTCTCGATGCGTACCTGCTCCGCTCGCTCTCCCTCGAGGGCTACACGCCCGCCCTGCGGGAGTGCGCGCGGTGCGGTTCCGCCGACTCGCCCCTGGTCGCGTTCGCGGTCGCCGCTGGCGGCATGGTGTGCGTTAACTGCCGGCAAGCGGGGGCCGCGTCGCCGGCACCGCAGACCGTCGAGCTGATGCTCGCGCTGCTGCGCGGCGACTGGGACGCCGCGACCGCGAGCGAGCGCAGGCACCGGGTAGAGTGCAGTGGCCTGGTGGCCGCTTACCTGCAGTGGCACCTAGAGCACTCGATCCGGTCGCTGCGACATGTGGAGCGTGCTTGAGCAAGTCACCCAGGGAACTCCGCCCGGTGCAGCCGCCTTTCCCGCACCCGAGCGGTGTCCGCCCGCCGAAGCTTCCCTCCGAGCTTGTGCCACGCCACGTCGCGATCGTGATGGATGGCGACGGCCGGTGGGCCAAGCAGCGCGGACTGCCCCGCACCGAGGGCCACAAGATGGGCGAGGCAGCGCTGCTCGACGTGCTCGCCGGCGCCATCGAGATCGGCGTTGAGTACGTCTCCGCGTACGCGTTCTCCACCGAGAACTGGCGCCGTCACCCGGACGAGGTCCGGTTCCTCATGGGGTTCAACAAGGACGTGATTCACCGCCGCCGCGAGGAGCTCGCCGCGATGGGCGTGCGCATCAGGTGGGCCGGCCGCCGGCCGCGGCTGTGGCGCAGCGTCATCAGGGAACTTGAGGACGCCGAGCAGCTCAGCGTCGAGAACACGGTCCTCACCCTGCAGTTCTGCTGCAATTACGGCGGCCGGGCGGAAATCGCCGACGCCGCCGCCGCGATTGCCCGCGACGTGGTCGCGGGGAAGGTTCGCCCGGACAAGATCGACGAACAGCTATTCGCCCAATATCTCGACGAGCCGGATATTCCGGAAGTTGACCTGTGGGTGCGTTCGTCGGGGGAGCAGCGCCTCTCGAACTTCCTAATCTGGCAGTCGGCTTATGCGGAGCTTGTGTTCCTCGACACACTCTGGCCCGATTTCGACCGTAGGCATTTCTGGCATGCCTGCGAGATTTACGCCGCCAGGGACCGCAGGTTCGGCGGCGCGATACCAAACTCTGTGACCAGCAACGTAAGCAGTGAGTAACCGGACGCATACCGGGGAATGATCCACCCCGGGATGTGCTGGGATAGTCAGCTAATCCAGGCTGATATGGTAACCAGCCCCCTATAAAGCGCAGCGCTGCGAAAAACAGAATAAGACGACGCTACGCGAAACACGGGGGTGTAGATGCGTCGCGAGATCGTTGCTGTAGTCGTGAGCGGGCTGGTGCTCGGGGGAGTCACGGCCATACCGGCCGTCGCTGCCGTACGTGGTGCCGACAAGGCAGTCGGCTCCATCAAGGCACAGCCAGCCGCACACGTCAAGGCAAAGCTAGTTAACGCATGGACAGCCAAGGTACCGACCAGCGAGGAGAAAAAGACCACCGCACTGAAGACGGTAATCTACCACGGGTATGAGTTCCGGGTCCCGGCAAGCTGGCCGGTTTACCGGCTTGACGAGCATCCAACGTCTTGCCTCCGCTACGACATCAACGCCGTTTACCTGGGGACGCCCGGCGCCAACATGCACTGCCCGGCCACCGTCATCGGCCGCACCCAGACGATAACCGTCATTCCTGGCGTCATCGTCGCGGCCGGCTCCGGGGCCGAGATCACCTACCTGCGGGACCAGCCCGACGGCGTGGGCGGCACCCGGGTGGGCTCCCTGGCGGCGGTGCACTCCACGATCATCCAGAACGCGAGCCAGCATGAGCTGCGCGTCGCGATCGGCGCCGCCCTTCTTGGCGTCACCGTTCTCGGGACCTACGGGGCAGAACCCGCGGTCACCGAGCAGGTGCTCCACACGCTGCGATCCGCGCCAAAGGGAGCGGCGGATACCGCACAGTCCGGTTCGTCGTCCGCCCTGTCGGGCGCATCGGCGTCGGTCGTCACGCAGGGTGCCGCGACCGGGTCGCCGACCGGGTCGCCGGCCGGGTCGCCGACCGGGTCGCCGGCCGGGTCGCCGGCCGAGGTCTCGGCCGGGTCGCCGGCCGAGGCTTCGGCGGCTTCGCGGCCAAGCTCCACGTCCTGGCCCGGCCTGCACGACTGGCCGAGGCAGATCATTGGGCAGCCGACGCCATTCCGCGCGGTGAACGGCTTCGACACCTGCAACGCCCCGTCGCTCGACGCGATGCGCGCGTGGCGCCGCGATTACGCCGTGGCCGGCGTCTACATCGGCGGGGTGAACGTGGGTTGCTACTACGGCAACCTGTCGGCCTCCTGGCTGCGGTCTACCAGGGGCATGGGCTGGGGTGTGCTGCCGATCTACGTCGGGGACCAGGCACCCTGCACGACGGTGCAGTCGCCCATCACCACCATCAACCCGAGCCGGGCGGCGGCGGAGGGCACCGCGGCCGGATGGGACGCGGTCGGCGACGCCAGGATGTTCGGCATTGGCACCGGATCGCCGATCTTCTACGACATGGAGTCCTACAACACGACCTATGACTCGGACTGCAAGGCCGCGGTACTGACGTTCCTCGGCGCCTGGGACCGCGCGGTATCAGCGGCCGGCTACCAGACGGGGGTGTACTCGAGCCGGGACTCTGGCATCGAGGATCTTCAGACGGCGACCCTCGCGAAGACGCCGGGGTTCACCGCGCCAGAAGGGATCTGGGACGCGCACTGGGACGGCATCCGTTCGCTGGGCGACGGCCTCACGGCGTGGCCGCTCGCGGACCGCATCAAGCAGTACGCGGGGAACATCAACCAGACCATCGGCGGGTACCAGCTGCAAATCGATCGAGATCTGGTCGGCGGCCCGATAGCGCAGTGACCGCGCGGTTCGCGCGAGCCGGGCTAAACCGGTTCGCGCGAACGGTCGCGTGCTCATAAGCTCATGTGACATGGCCCTACGCAGCGACCGCCTGGACGCCGTTGTCAACCTCAGCAAGCGACGTGGATTCGTCTACCCGTCGAGCGACATCTACGGTGGTCTGCGAGCGGCGTGGGATTACGGCCCCCTCGGCGTGGAGCTGAAGAACAACGTCAAGCGCCAGTGGTGGCGGTACATGGTGCAGGAGCGTGACGATATCGTCGGGCTCGACTCCTCGGTGATCCTCGCCCCCGAGGTGTGGGAGGCCAGCGGCCACGTTGCCACGTTTACCGACCCGCTTACCGAGTGCCAGTCCTGCCACAAGCGGTTCCGTGCCGACCACCTCATCGAGGCCTACGAGCACAGGCACGGTCATGTTCCGCCCGGCGGCCTCGACGATATCGCCTGCCCGAACTGCGGAAACAAGGGCACGTTCACCGAGCCGAAGAACTTCAACGGCATGCTCCGCACCCACCTCGGCCCGGTCGAGGATGAGTCGGGACTCGCCTACCTGCGGCCGGAGACGGCGCAGGGCATCTTCGTCAACTACAAGAACGTGCTCACCACCTCGCGGCGGAAGGTGCCGTTCGGCATCGGCCAGGTCGGCAAGTCATTCCGCAACGAGATCACGCCGGGGAACTTCATCTTCCGCACCCGCGAGTTCGAGCAGATGGAGATGGAGTTCTTCGTCAAGCCGGGCACCGACGAGGAGTGGCACAAGTACTGGATCGACAACCGCCTCGCCTGGTGGACCGGCCTTGGCGTGCGGGCGGAGAACCTCCGCCTGTTCGAGCACCCCAAGGAGAAGCTGAGCCACTACGCGAAGCGAACCGTCGACATCGAGTACCGTTTCGACTTCGTCGGCTCGGAGTGGGGCGAGCTCGAGGGCATCGCCAACAGGACCGACTTCGACCTGACCACCCACCAGGAGCATTCCGGCCAGGACCTCACCTACCTGGAGCAGGAGTCGGGCGAGCGGTACATCCCCTACGTCATCGAGCCCGCGGCGGGCGCGGACCGCGGCGCGCTGGTCTTCCTGCTCGACGCCTTCTCCGAGGACGAGGCGCCGGACGCCAAGGGCAGGCTTGAGAAGCGCACGGTGCTCCGCCTCGACCCGCGCCTGGCCCCGATCAAGGTCGCGGTGCTGCCGCTGTCCCGCAACAGCGACCTGTCGCCGAAGGCCAGGGACATCGCCGCCATGCTCCGCAAGCGCTGGAACACCGACTTCGACGACGCCCAGGCGATCGGCCGCCGCTACCGCCGCCAGGACGAGATCGGCACGCCGTTCTGCGTGACGGTCGACTTCGACACCATCGAAGACCAGGCCGTCACCGTGCGGGACCGCGACACGATGACCCAGGAGCGAATCGGCATCGACGCCCTCCCCGGCTATCTCGCCGACCGCCTCCCGCTCTGGTAACCCGGCAGCCAAAGGCAGGATTATCCCGAACGGTCCCGTGCTTCGAACCTCGGGTTCTGAGCTAAGCCGTTCCGGCATCAGAAACGCTCGAGCCGCGTATGACGAGGTCGCATGCGTGCCGCCTGACGCCTCCGTGAGGCGGCGCGCCATCGATGATCGTGAAGAGTTCCCTGGCTGCCGCGGCGCCGAGGGCCTCGAGGTTCATGTCCACCGTGGTCAGCTGTGGCTCGGTCTCCAGGGCGAAGACGGGCCAGTTGTCGTAACCCGTGACGGCGATGTCGTCGGGTACCCGCCGGCCAAGCTCGTCCAGGGCGACAAGGACGCCGGAGGCGATCTGGTCGGAACCGCACAGCACGGCATCGATGTCCGGGCACCGCTCAAGCAGGGCGGTCGCCGCGGTGCGGGCCCAGCGCTGTGACCACGTGCCGTAGACCACGGGCGCGGCAAGCCGCTGCCGGTGGCCGCGCAGCCGGGACGAGAGGCCGGCGACGCGGTGCGCGACGGCCGTGGTCCGGCGCGGACCGGTGAGGTGGGCGATGCGGCGGCGGCCGGTGGCGACGAGGTGGTCCACCACGAGGCCTATCCCGGTCCTGTCATCGGGCATGTGCACGACGTCGCTCTCATCGTCGGTCTCGCCGTACACGTAGACGACGGGGACGTCCACGTGCCGGGTGACGGAGGCGGTGACCGTGTTGTTGTCACCAACGATGAGGATGCCGTCCACCTTGCGTGCCGTCAGCATCCGCGCGAGTTCCAGGCTGCGTGCCTGGTCGCCCCGGGCGTCGCAGGTGATCATGGACAGGTCGATCTCGCCGAGTGCGGCCTCCGCGCCGAGCATGACGGGCACGCCGAAGCGATGGGACATGCTGTCGGCGATGATGAATCCGACAGTGCTTGTCCGCCCGGTGGTCAGGCCCCGCGCGATCGGGCTCGGCGTGAACGAGAGTTCGGCGGCGGCGGCCATGACACGGGCCCGGGTCGCGTCGGACACCCGGTTCTTGCCGTTGATCGACTTCGAGGCGGTCGTCAGCGAGACGCCGGCCCGCTCGGCCACTTCAAGGAGGGTGGCCGGGCGTCTTTTTGTCACCTCGTGAGTGTCTCATGGCCTGCCAGCGTCGCGGCAGGTGACGTTGGCGATCCCCGGGCGTGAGGCTGACCTGCGGCGATCCGAGTACAGCGGCGGACCCTTAGGTAACGATTGCGTAATGCGACGAACCAGGGGGTTGACGTGGCTTCTGGTCGGGTTCATTCTCGGCTTACCAAATGAGGAAGCGCTTCCCCACCCGGCTCCGGCAAGCTGGGGAAGCGCTTCCCCACCAAGTGGGAAGTCTGAGTAAGGAGCGGCGATGAAGCCTCTTCGCGTTGTCGGAACAGTTGTCGGAACAGTGGCTGCCACGGCCTTGGCCGTCGCCTGCATCCTGGTGCCCGCGGCGGCGCCCGCCGCCGCCGCGGGCGACACGCTTATGGTCAATGTCGGGACGGTGCTTCGCCCGGTGACCCACGTCGCCGCCGGCGGCCTCTACGCCCTCGCGAGCGCCACCGTTCCCACCGCCGCGGAACTTCCGCCGCTGCACCTGAACCAGCTCGTACAGCCCGCACCGGGCGTACAGCAGCTCGGCAACGGCGCGACGGTCCCCACCGGGGACGCGCTCAAGGTGGCACCGCTCGCGATCGGTGCCGGGGCGCAGGAATACGTGCGGATGCCGGACATCTACCCGAACTTCCCGTACAAGTGGGTCAGCTGGAGCGACTGGCTGTCCAAGGTGGACACCATGGTCCAGGCGCGTCTCGCCGCCACCACGACGACCAACATCGACGGCTGGGAACTGTGGAACGAGCCCGACTGGACCTGGGACACCGCCGCCGCGGGCTCCTTTGACGCCGGATGGGTCAGGACCTTCCAGGCGGTGCGGGCCCTTGACTCGGTGACCCCCATCGTCGGCCCGAGCATCTCCGTCTACAACCACGCCTGGATGGCGAACTGGCTGGCCTACGCCAAGGCCAACAACGCGCTGCCCAACGTGATCACCTGGCACCAGCTGACGACCGGCTCGTACGCAAGCGTCGCCGCGGACGTCGCCGACTTCACGGCCCTTGAGGCCTCGCTCGGGATATCCCCCATCCCCATCTCGATCGACGAGTACGCCTCGACAAGCGAGGTCGACGTCCCGAGCGCCGCCCTGCATTACATCGCCGCGTTCGAGCGGAGCGGCATTCTCAACGCGTCACGCGCGTACTGGTACGAGTCGGGCACGGTTAACGGCCTGCTGTACAACAACCTGCCGACCGGCACGTACTGGCTGTACAAGTGGTACGGCGACATGGCGGGGAACATGGTCACCGTGACCCCGGCGGGCAGCCAGGACGGGATCGCGTCCTACGACTCCACACGCAAGATCGTGAACGTGGTGTTCGGCGGTGACAGCGGGAACAACAGCGTTCTGGTCAACGGCCTGACGCCGCTCGGGTCGAGCGTGAAGGTGGTGCTTTCCTACACGCCAGATTCCGGCCGCCTTGCTAACGTCAGCGCCCCGACCACGGTCTCGACGACGACCTACACGGTTTCGAACGGAACCGTGACGATCCCTATCACCAGCCAGAACTCGAGCGGCGCCTACCAGCTCCTGATCACTCCGGCGGCGGGGCCGACCACGAGCTACCAGCAGACGTACGAGGCCGAGAACGCGACCATCGTCAACGCGAATATCGAGGCGTCCCCGGCGGCGTCCAACGGCTACTACGTGGGCAACATCAACGGCAGCGGCGACGAGCGGAGCGATAGCTTTGTCGACTTCCTGGTGGATGTCCCGACGGCGGGCACCTACACCCTGGCGGTCCGCTATGCCAACGGCGGCACGGCCACCTCGACCCAGGGCCTTGCCTACGACAGCGGCGGCTGGTCCACGGTCACCTACCCGCCCACCGGCAGCTGGACAACGTTCGCCACGACGACCGCGGGCACGCTGACCCTCAAAGCGGGCAGCAACGTCATCCGGCTGGCCAAGGGCTCACCGTACTTCGCGGGCGGCACCGGCTACGCGGAGCTTGACTCCATCACCGTGACCCCGAGCTGAGCATCGGGTCCATTAAGAGCACGGGCGGCCCGGACCCCGGGTGCGGGCCGCCCGCGACTGTCATCTGCCTTGTCATCATTGGGAGTCGGTACACCTATGTCGAACCTGGACCACGCGACGGCGTTTCGAGCGTCGGTGGAGCCAACGCCCCGGGCGGCCGTGACGCACCGGCCGCTGACGGGGCCGGGCGTCCTGCTCACCGGCGGATTGCTGGCGCAGTGGCAAGCCCGCAGCCGCGACGCGAGCCTGCCACTGGCGCTGCGGCAGCTGAAGGCGATGGGCAACGTGGATAACCTGCGGCTCGCGATCGCCGGGGCAGGCGGGGAATACCGCGGTCCCGAGTTCATGGACTCGGACCTCTACAAGACGCTGGAAGCCATCGGCTGGGAAAAGACCCCAACCGGCGATGGCGGCATCAAGGAATTCTGCGACGAGGTTATCTCGCTGCTTGAGAAGGCCCAGCTGTCCGACGGCTACCTGAATTCCTACGTGCAGGTGACGGGGGAGCGGCGCTATTCCAAGCTGGCTTTCAGCCACGAACTTTACTGTGCCGGCCATCTCATCCAGGCGGGGATCGCGCACGCGCGGGGGACGGGGTCCACCCGGCTGCTCCAGATAGCCACGCGGTTCGCCGATCACCTGGTCGACGTGTTCGCGGGCAAGCGGGCGGGGCTCGACGGTCACCCCCTCATCGAGACCGCCCTCGTCGAGCTGTACCGCGAGACGGGCGACGAGCAGTACCTCCGCCTGGCCAGTCAGTTCGTGGAACAGCGCGGCCACGGGCTGGCAGGCGACTCAGGTTTCGGTTCCCGCTATCTGCAGGACCACCTGCCGGTCAGGCAGCTGACCAGCGTGGCGGGCCATGCCGTGCGGGCCCTCTACCTGGAGGCCGGCATCGTCGACGTCGCGGTCGAGACCGGCGACGCGGAACTCCTCGCCTCGTCCATCGCGCGCTGGGATGACTTGGTCGAGACCAAGACCTCCGTCACCGGCGGCAACGGGTCACGGCACTTCGGCGAGGCGTTCGGTGATGGCTATGAGCTGCCGCCCGACCGCGCCTACAACGAGACGTGCGCGGCGATAGCGAGCTTTCAGTGGTCCTGGCGGCTGCTGCTCGCGACCGGTGAAGGCAAGTACGCCGACCTCATGGAGCGGGTGCTCTACAACGGCTTCGCGGGCGCCGTCTCGGCCGACGGCCTCAGGTTCTTCTACGTCAACCCGTTGCAGCGCCGGCCTGACCACTTCGAGTGCGACGACCCGGGCCGCCGCCGCGAGTGGTTCAGCTGTGCCTGCTGCCCGCCCAATATCATGCGCCTGGCGGCGTCGCTCGAGCAGTACATCGCCACGACCGTCGGCGAGGTACTGCACGTGCATCAGTTCACCGGGGCGCGCATCGATGCCGACCTGTCCGTGGGCCGGTTCGGCGTGGACATGACGACGGAGTACCCGTGGCGTGGCGAGGTTGAGCTCCGGGTCAGGCAGGCGCCCGCCGCCCGCTGCGGGCTCGCGATACGGATACCCGGCTGGAGCAACGGGGCTTGGGTCACGGTCAACGGCCAGCCGGCCGGGACGGCGCCCGATGCCAGCGGCTACCTCACGGTGTCGCGGCGCTGGCGGCCGGGCGACGTCCTGACCGTCGCCATGGACGTCGCGCCGCGGCTGACCTTCCCCGACCCGCGGATCGACGCGCTTCGCGGCACGGCCGCCATCGAGCGTGGCCCGCTCGTCTACTGCTTTGAGCAGGTGGATCAGCCGACGGGCGTGCACGTCGATGACCTGGCCCTCGATGTGAGCGGACAGGCCAGGCTGGCCGGCCCGAGCGGCGCGGCGCTCGCCGAGCGGATCGGGCCCCTCCCCGGGATTGGCCATACGCCCGGCATCGACCACACGGTCGTGGTGGAGGCGGCCGCCGTGCACCTGTCGCGGCCGCCGGCCGGCCTGCCCTATACCACCCGGCCAGCCGGCCCACCGGAGGCCGAGGGCGAGCGCGTGCGGGCCCGCGCCATCCCCTATTTCCAGTGGGACAACCGCGACGGCCGGGCCATGCGCGTCTGGATGCCCCTGCATACGGCTGGAAGTAACCAGATCACTCTCGCGCCATTCCAGATTTAAAAATCCAAGAGAGGCCAAAATAATGAAATCCAGATCAAGAACCATGCGCCGCGCGGGCGCGATCGCCACCATGAGCGTCGCGGCGATCGCCGTCGCCGGCGGCCTTGCCGCCTGCTCGTCTGGCAGCACCGCGAACGTTGGCGGCACCAATAGCCCCGCGGCCGGCGCCAGCGCAGGCGGCACCTACACTGTCTGGGACCCGTACCCGCAGTACGACAACGGCTCGGCCTGGGCCAAGCTGCTCGACACGTGCGGCGCGAGCGCCGGGGTGACGATCGCCCGCACCGCCTCCGACACGACCGCGCTGACAAGCAAGGTGCTGCTCGCCGCGCAGCAGGGCAATCCGCCTGACGTGCTGATCGTGGACAACCCCGTGGTGTCGACGCTCGCCCAGGCGGGCGTGCTCGCCACGACGGCCCAGACGAAGATCAGCACCGCCGCGATCCAGCCCAACCTGCTCGCCGCCGGAGAGCTCGGCGGCAATACGTACGGCATACCGATCGGCGCGAACACCCTGGCCCTGTACTACAACAAGAACATCGTCAGCAAAGACGGCATTAACGTCGATTCGATCAAGAGCTGGGCATCACTGACCGCCGCCCTGGCCAAGGCCAAGGCCAAGGGGGACAAGGGCATCACGTTCTCCGCGATCGGTACCGAGGAGGGCAGCTTCCAGTTCCTGCCCTGGTTCTGGGGTGCCGGTGCGCAGCTGACCACGCTCGACTCGCCGCAGGCGGTGGCGGCGCTGACGCTGTGGACGGACTGGCTGAAGGACGGGTACGCACCGAACTCGGTCATCAACGACACGCAGACCACGAGCTGGCAGG
>Ga0302314_10004601_pt1 | contig 25307 bp, 19 predicted proteins | sample III_Palsa_N2_3_FD_200533 | JGI IMG/M metagenome (GOLD analysis project Ga0302314, IMG submission 200533) | Peat permafrost microbial communities from Stordalen Mire near Abisko, Sweden - III_Palsa_N2_3 | ecosystem: Environmental > Terrestrial > Soil > Palsa > Peat permafrost | place: Sweden... | reverse complement strand
AGCTCGCTGATCGCCCTCAGCACCCGCTCGCGGGTCTCGGGACGGGGGTTGTCCCGGCCGTTGAGAACCCGTGAGACGGACGCGATGGAGACACCGGCACGGCGGGCGACATCGTAGATCGTCGGCGGCGCACCGTTGGCGGCTCGTGCATCCATGGGGGGACCTCTCAAGGTCGGGGTTCTTCGTGGTCCGGTTTTCCGTAAGCGCTTACTGCGCGCTGTCTGCGATGAAGGTAGGTCCGTGCCGTACGTCCCGCAAGAGTGAATGTCGGGCCCGTTACGGTGATGTGACTTTTCGTCGATGGGAGCGGAGGAAAGTCGGGTTTTATGTTCGAGAAGTGAACACTCAAGTGCTCGGCGGATCTCTGACGCGGGCTGCTGCCGTGGTCCTTCGACTTCTCATAGTCACAGGTGGATGCCCATTCAAGGGAATATCAGCCCATGTGTCGGCGCAGCCCTCCCTGTTCATTGCTCGAACGCTTGGGTTTCCCGTGATTACCGGTACAGGTCCGCTGCCTACTGCGGCGGGGTTGCTTGGAAGGGCGCGCGGGTCGGTTGCGGACGCGCTGCTGATGCGTCTGGAAGCGCTTACTGTGGCAGCGCTGTCAGTGCCCGCGCGGCAGTCCCCGGTGCTTGTACGAGGCGATCCCGGTGAGCAGCAGACCGACCAGGATCGGGGCCAGCGCGGAGCTGTGGTCCTCCGCCTCGTCGGCGTGCACGGTCGCGGCCGGGGCCTCGCGCGCCGGGGCGCTCGGCCCGGGCGTCCGCGCCCTCGTGGCCGATGCGGCCAGCGCCGCCGGAGGCTGGACGGCGCACCACAGCGACAGTGCCAGGGACAGCAGCAGCGAGGCGAGGACGACGGCTCGCCGCAACCGCGACGGTGCCGTGGGAGCGTGGCGCATGGCGTCGGAACTCTCTCGGAATGGACGCCGTGCCCCGCTGTCGGCGTTCTCACCCGTACAACGATCCGCGTCGCGCCCCCGTAACGGGAGCGCGACGCGGATCAGCCGCTCAGTTGTAGCTCGGCCGCGGCTCAGCGGCGCATCGGCCGCGGTCCGGCCGCGGCCTTTCGACCGGGCCCGCTCAGACGCTGCTCACGCCGCCGCGGCGGATCGCCTCCGCGTACCAGTGGGCGCTCGACTTGGGGATGCGCCGCTGGGTCGCGTAGTCCACGTAGACCGCGCCGAAGCGCTTCCCGTAGCCGTACGCCCACTCGAAGTTGTCCATCAGCGACCACAGGAAGTACCCGCGCACGTCCACCCCGTCCGCGATGACGGCGTGGACCGCGGCGAGGTGGGACCGCAGATAGGCGATCCGCTCCGGGTCGCGCACCTCTCCCTCGGGGTTGACGTAGTCGTCGAAGGCCGCGCCGTTCTCGGTCACCAGCAGCGGCAGCGCGGGGTGCTCCCGGTGGATCCGGGTCAGCAGGTCGTACAGCCCGGAGGGATCGATGCTCCACCTCATCGCGGTCTGCTCGCCGGGCGGCAGGTGGAATATCACGTCCTCGGAGCCGGGCCAGGGCGAGTGCGCGCTGTTGCCGTGGCCGTCGTCCCTGGTCGCCGCACCGGCTCCGGCGCCCACGCCGTCGGTGCCCAGCCGGGAGGAGACCAGGGTGGGCGTGTAGTAGTTGACGCCGAGCAGGTCGATTGGCGCGGAGATCGCCGCCAGGTCCCCCGGCTGCACCAGCTCGTCCCAGTTCAGCAGGTGCGCGGTGTCGGCGAGCAGGTCCTCCGGGTAGGCGCCGCTCAGGATCGGGCCGGTGAAGACCCGGTTGCCGACGGCGTCGATGCGCCGGGCCGCCTCGGCGTCGGCCAGGCTCGCGCTGAGCGGCCGGACCTCGTGCAGGTTCAGCGTGATGGACACCTCGGCGGCGGCCGGAAGCCCCGACCGCAGGGCCGCGACCGCCCGCCCGTGGCCGAGGTTGAGGTGGTGCGCGGCGCGCAGCGAGGAGGCGGGCTCGGTACGCCCGGGGGCGTGCACGCCGGAGCCGTAGCCGAGGAAGGCCGAGCACCAGGGCTCGTTGAGGGTGGTCCACAGCCCGACCCGGTCGCCCAGGGCGTCCGCGAGCAGGGCCGCGTAGTCGCCAAAGCGCTCGGCGGTGTCCCGCACCGGCCAGCCGCCGGCGTCCTCCAGCTCCTGCGGCAGGTCCCAGTGGTACAGCGTGGCGACCGGGGTGATGCCGGCCTCCAGCAGGCCGTCCACCAGGGCGCGGTAGAAGTCCAGGCCGCGCTCCACCGCCGGTCCGCGCCCGGTGGGCTGGACCCGGGACCAGGACACCGAGAACCGGTACGCCTGCAGGCCCAGGGAGGACATCAGCGCGATGTCGTCGCGGTACCGGTGGTAGTGGTCGGCCGCGGTGTCGCCGGTGTCGCCGTTGCGGACCCGGCCGGGCGTGTGGCTGTAGGTGTCCCAGATGGAGGGGGTCCGGCCGCCCTCGGCGGCGGCGCCCTCGATCTGGTACGCGGCGGTGGCCGCGCCCCAGAGGAAGCCGCTGGGGAAGCGCAGCAGACCCTCGGTCGCGGTCTGTTCGGCGGGGATGCCGCTGGGTGCGGTCCGGGCGCCCCGGGGGATGCGGGGAGTCTCGGCGGGTGCGGTGGCGGAATGGACTGCGGTCATCTGGGAGCGCTCCCATGTATCTGTGGTCGCGGAGCGGCGGCTGCGGCTGGCGCGGTCGTCGGCGGTGGAGGGCGGAGTGGAAGCGTCGAGGGAGTGTCCCGCATGAATGGGAGCGCTCCCACCGCCCGTCGAAATCGTCGCCCGAACCAGACCCACTGTCAAGCAATACGGCTCGGCCGCCCGCCGCCACCCGACTGTCTCCCCCTGGCCGCCCCGGTCGCCGCCTGGATCGTTGCCGCGTACGAGCCGCCTGGATCATTGCCTCACGAAGACGGGAGCGCTCCCGTGGCCAGTGGTCTAAGGTGCCACTCGAACGAGAAGGAGGTGCGCGATGAGTCATGACGCCGAGCGGTCGCCGGAGCGGCGCCCCACCCGTCCCACTCTCGAAGCCGTCGCCCAGCGCGCCGGTGTCGGCCGGGGCACGGTGTCCCGGGTGGTGAACGGCGCCCCCGGGGTCAGCGAGCAGGCCAAGGCCGTGGTCGAGCAGGCCATCGCCGAGCTGGGCTATGTCCCCAACCGCGCCGCCCGCACCCTGGTCACCAGCCGTACCGACGCGATCGCGCTGGTCATCCCGGAGACCGAGAGCCGGCTGGCATCGGAGCCCTTCTTCGCGCAGATCATCCGGGGCGTCGCCAGCGAGCTCTCCGAGACCGACATGCAGCTGCTGCTGATACTGGTGCGGACCGACCAGGAGCGCGCCCGGCTGGCCACCTACCTCAGCGGCCACCGCGTCGACGGCGTGCTGATGGTCTCCGTGCGCACCGACGACCCAGTGCTCGACCTGCTGGAGCGGATCGGCGTCCCGGCCGTGCTGGGCGGCCGCCGGTCCCCGCTGGAACCGCTCAGCTATGTCGACTGCGACAACCGCGGCGGGGCCCAGAGCGCGGTGCGTCACCTGGCGCTGCGCGGCTGCACCAGGATCGCCACCATCACCGGTCCGCTCGGCATGGAGGCCGGTCGCAGCCGACTCCAGGGCTACCACCAGGCGCTGGACGAGGTCGGGCTGCCCTTCAGCGAGGAGTTGGTGGTCAACGGGGACTTCACCGAGGAGGCCGGGCACCGCGCGATGACCGACCTGCTCCGGCAGCGGCCCGACCTGGACGGGGTGTTCGCCGCCTCGGACCTGACCGCGGTGGGCGCGCTGCGGGCGCTGCGGGAGGCCGGGCGCAGCGTGCCGGACGATGTCGCGGTGGTCGGCTTCGACGACTCCTCGGTCGCCAAGCACACCGATCCGCCGCTGACCACCGTCCGGCAGCCCACCGAGGAGATGGGGCGGACGATGGCCCGGCTGCTGCTGGAGGAGATCGCCGCGCCGAGCCGGACGCACCACCGGGTCGAGCTGGCGACCGAGCTGGTGCAGCGCGCCTCGGCCTGACCAGGCTCCGGGGCCTGACCTGGTTCCGGGGCCTGACCTGGTTCCGGGGGTGGCTTGTCAGTGGCGTGTGGGAGCGTGATCGGGTGAGCACCCAGAACCCCGAAACCGATGCCGATGCCTTCGCCCTGCTGTCCGAGCGGCGGGACCACACCGGCGTGGACTTCTCCGGACTCGACCTGCGCCGGGCCCTGTCCCGTCCCGGCTCCCCGCAGAGCTTCCACGACTGCTCCTTCGACGGCGCCGACCTGCGCAGGGCCCAGCTGGCGGAGGCCGCCTTCGTGGAGTGCCGACTGGACCGCGCCGATCTCGGCGGTGCGATGCTGGAGCAGGCCCGGATAGAGCGCGGCAGCGCGGCCTTCCTCAAGGCCGGACGGGCTGACCTGACCGACGCCCTGTTCAAGGGCGTGGACCTGGCCAACTCGCAGTGGGGCTCGGCGCTGCTGGCCGGTACCCACTTCGAGGAGTGCCGGCTGGTGGGGGCGCGGCTCTCCGGTGTGCGCGGGCTCGGGCTCACCTTCGCGCGCTGCCATCTCGGCCTGGCCGATGTCGCCGGCCTCGACTTCCGCGGGCAGACGCTGGACGGGCTGAACTTCGCCGAGGCCGACCTCACCGGCTGCGACTTCCGCGACACCGTCCTCGACGGCTGCCGACTCGCCGGAGCCGAGCTGCGCTCGGCCCGCTTCGCCGGGGCTGATCTGCGCGGCGCGGACCTCGGCGAGCCTGCGGTCGACGACCTGCCGGTGCTGCGCGGCGCGGTGGTGTCCGAGCGGCAGGCCGCCGCGCTGCTCGCGGTCTTCGGCATCCAGGTGATCCCGGTGCTGCCCGGCTGATCACCGAGGGCGGAGGCCCCGCGTAACTGTTCCGGTCGCCCTGCCCGCCGAGTAGCGTGGAAGCCGACCGCTTCCGTCAATCGCGCGTACCAATGAGTCGCCAATTGAGTCGCCAATGAGTCGGGGTGCTGGACATGCTCGTGGTCGATGTAATTCTGGGGGTGCTGGGGGCGGGCGCACTGTGGGTTGCCACCGGCGTACGGGTCGTGCAGCAGTTCGAGCGTGGGGTGGTCTTCCGCTTCGGACGGGTGCACAAGTCGATCCGGCAGCCCGGGCTGACTCTGCTGATCCCGATCGCGGACCGGCTGCGCAAGGTCAATGTGCAGATCATCACCATGCCGGTGCCTGCCCAGGAGGGCATCACCCGGGACAACGTGACGGTCCGGGTGGACGCGGTGGTGTACTTCCGGGTGCACGACCCGGTGCTCGCCTCGGTCAATGTGCAGAACTACACCTTCGCGATGTCCCAGGTCGCGCAGACCTCGCTGCGGTCCATCATCGGCAAGAGCGAGCTGGACGACCTGCTCACCAACCGCGAGCCGCTGAACCAGGGCCTGGAGCTGATGCTGGAGAGCCCGTCCACCGGCTGGGGCATCCTGATCGACAGGGTGGAGATCAAGGATGTGGCGCTGCCGGAGTCGATGAAGCGGTCGATGTCGCGGCAGGCGGAGGCGGAACGTGAGCGCCGGGCCCGGATCATCACCGCGGACGGCGAGTTCCAGGCGTCGCAGAAGCTGTCCGAGGCCGCCATGATCATGAGCGAGACCCCGGCCGCGCTCCAGCTGCGTCTGCTGCAGACCGTGGTGGAGGTGGCCGCCGAGAAGAACTCGACGCTGGTCCTGCCGTTCCCGGTCGAGCTGCTGCGCTTCCTCGACGGGGCGACCCCGGAGAAGTCCAAGTCCCCGACCTCGGTGCCCCGCAGGCCGATGCCGGAGCCGGTCTCGCTGGACGAGGCGCTGGCGGCGCTGCCCGACATCGCCCCCGTGCCCGCCCCGACCGAACTCCCCGAGGCCGACGACGTTCCGCAGTTGAAGGGCCTGGAGGGGCTGGAGAGCTTGGACGGGCTGGAGAGCTTGGAGGGTCTACCGGAACCGGACGAGCCCAAGAAGGCGGACGGCTGACCCGGGCCGGTCCTGCCGACGCTGACCCGGGCCGGTCCTGCCGACCAAGGCCGGTCCTGCCGATCCGGGCTGGTCTTTCCGCGCGGCCTTCACAACGCCCGGGCCGGGCAAGGCGGATGACAACCGGACGGGCTGCCGCAGGCGCCCCGGACGATGCGGCCGCACAACGAACTGGGCCCTGACCTTGTGCAAGGTCAGGGCCCAGATTCGATGGGGTGAGTGACGGGGCTCGAACCCGCGACACCTGGGATCACAACCCAGTGCTCTGCCAGCTGAGCTACACCCACCATCTGTCCGCGCTCTGTCGCGCTGACGGGGATAACTCTACAGGATGCCGACCAGTGCTCACGACCGCCTTTTTCCGACCGGCGGCCGTGTCGCTGCCCCGCGTAGCGGCAGGTCAGACGGGTGGCAGCTGGTAGCGTGCGGCGATGGCGCGGGCGGTGTCGGTGTCCGGGCCGGGTGCCGGCACGAACACCGCCTCACGGTAGAAGGCCAGTTCCGCGATGCTCTCCCGGATGTCCGCCAGCGCCCGGTGGTTGCCCTGCTTCTTCGGGCTGTTGTAGTAGGCGCGCGGGTACCAGCGCCGGGCCAGCTCCTTGATCGAGGAGACGTCGACAATCCGGTAGTGCAGGTGCGCGTCCAGAGCCGGCATGTCCCGGGCCAGGAAGCCCCGGTCGGTGCCGACCGAGTTGCCGCACAGGGGAGCCTTGCCGGCCTCCGGGCAGTGCTCCCGGATGTAGGCGAGCACCTGGGCCTCGGCCTCGGCCAGGGTGACCCCCTGCTCCAGCTCGGTCAGCAGCCCGGAGGAGGTGTGCATCTGCCGCACCACCTCGGGCATGGTCTCCAGGGACGCGGCCGGAGGCCGCACCACGACGTCCACGCCCTCGCCGAGGATGTTCAGCTCGGAGTCGGTGACCAGGGCCGCGACCTCCACCAGCGCGTCCCGCTCCAGGTCGAGCCCTGTCATCTCGCAGTCGATCCAGACCATGCGATCGTTCACGCGCTTCACCGTCCTGAGTGGATGTCTGCCGGTACGTGACCGTACCCGGACCGGACGGCAGTGTGGCGACCGACCAGTCCCGCATAGTCGATCATCTGCCGTCCGGCGCGCAAGTCAAGCCGGACCGGGCCTGGCCGCGCTGCCAGCCCGGGCCGGGCCGTAAGCCCGGGCCCGGCCCGCTCGGGTCTCAGTCCCGGGCACCCCGCTGGAACACCACCGCGGCGCCGTCCGGATGAGCCCGGGCCGTACCCGAACCGCCGGAGGGATCCGGGAACGCGCGTTCGCTCCGTACGTCCGCCGCCGCCGTGTGGTCGGCTACCCCCGGATCGCCGGGAGCGGGATGACCACTCCGGCGTACCCGGATGTTCGGCCGGGGCGCGCGCGGCGACTCGGTCCCGCCCTGCGGCGGCACGGCCGTCCCCGGATAGCCCTGCGCCGGATACCCCTGCGAGGGGATGCCGACGGCGGCCGGGGCCGGGAGCGTTCCCACCGTGGTCCCGACCGGGGTGACCGGCAGCGCCTCCGAGGAGGTGCTGCCGGACTGCCGCGAGCGGAAGGACGTCCGGTAGACGGCGGGCGAGACCCCGAGCTGCCGCCGGAAGTGGCCGCGCAGGGCCACCGGGGACCGGAAGCCGCACCTGCGGGCCACCTCGTCCACGGAGACGTCCGTGCTCTCCAGCAGCCGCTGTGCCTGTAGCACCCGTTGCGAGATCAGCCACTGGAGCGGGGCACTGCCGGTGAGCGAGCGGAAGCGCCGGTCGAAGGTCCGACGGCTCATGTAGGCGCGGGCGGCCAGGGTCTCCACGTCGAACTGCTTGGAGAGGTTGTCCAGCGCCCAGGTCACGACCTCCGCCAGGGGGTCGTTGCCGATTTCTTCAGGTAAAGACCTGTCGATGTACTGGGCCTGGCCTCCGGTACGGCGGGCCGGTACGACCAGTCGCCTGGCCAGGGCCGCCGCCGCCTCGGCGCCGTGGTCGGTGCGCACCACATGCAGGCACAGGTCGATCCCGGCAGCGGTCCCGGCGCTGGTCAGCACGTCGCCGTCATCGATGAACAGCTCGCGCGGGTCCACCTGGACCTGCGGGTAGCGCTTGGCGAGCGTCGGCGCGTACATCCAGTGGGTGGTGGCCGCGCGCCCGTCCAGCAGTCCGGCGGCGGCGAGCACGAACGCGCCCGTGCACAGCCCGATGATCCGCGCGCCCTCCCGGTGGGCCTTGCGCAGCGCCTCCACGGCTTCTGGAGGCGGGAGTTGGGCGGCCGAGCGCCAGGCGGGGACGACCACGGTGCCGGCCCGGCCGAGCGACTCAAGGCCGTAGGGAGCGGTCATGGTCAGCCCGCCGGTGGTGGCGAGCGGCCCCTCCTCGCCCGCGCAGACCAGCAGCCGGTACCGGGGGACGCCGGCGTCCTGCCGGTCGACGCCGAAGACGGACAGCGGGATGGAGCTCTCGAAGATCGGTGCGCCGCTGAACAGGAGCACGGCGACGACCTCGGCGCGGCGTCGGCCGGAGAGCTTCCGGGGCGCGGCGCCCAGTGCGGGCGAGTCGTCGAGCGGAGTGGATGGGGCGGTACCGCCACGTTCACCGGGGCCGGGCGTGGCAACCGTTCCATGTCGGCCGTGCGGGGACATCGCGCCGTCCGTCGTTGCGGCGCTCCTGCTCACCCTGCTCAAGGCGCTCCGGCCCCCCTCGGTCGTGTGTGCCGCTGACGCGGGGGTGCGGACGGTCGGGGTCCCGGGTGGTCCTCCGGGACTGCCGAGCGCGTGGCCCACGTCTGTGACGTCATGGTTGTACTGCCCTGTGCTGCACTGTGCGGCCCCCGCCCTTGCCAAGATCGAATCTACTGCGTTCGGGGATGCTGGTGCGACAAGTTCACCATCTAACGCTATGTCGACAAGGCAATTTGGCGTGAAGCATTCGATCACCGAGGGTCGCACCCGAGGCGCTGTCGGGGAAGGGGGCGTGCCGGGCACTGGCCAGTTGTCGCAGGGCCTCTTGGCTGGTTCCGAAGAACACCCTGGTCAGTGCCTGTGTCTTGAAGCGAGCTTCGTTCAATGGCGTTGGCGGTCCTCGAAGTTGACCGAAAAGCGGCGTTCAGAAGTATTGGGGGCGTACGGGGGGCGCGCGAGGGGCGTGAGGTTGGAAGCCGTTCGGCCTAGTTAGGGGACATCGGCGGAGTCGAGTATCAGCCGGACCGCTTCCGGCAGGGAACGGGCCGTCAGTGTTGGCGCATAGACGGTTTCGGGCCAGGGGCGACCGTGGTCGAGCCAGACGCTGCGCAGCCCGGCGGCACGCGCCCCGGCGATGTCGGCCGGCGCGTGGTCGCCCACCATCCAGGTGTTGGCGGCCCAGGCGGAGGCCCAGACGGAGGCGGAGGCGTCGGCCAGACCGCAGCGTCGGGCGGCGATCCGGAAGATGCGCGGATCCGGCTTGGCGTAGCCGACCTCCTCCGAGACGACCCAGCCGTCGACCAGTTCGGCCAGCCCGGTCCGCTCGATCTTCGCCAACTGGTGGTCGGTGGTGCCGTTGGTGACGATGCCCAGCGTCCACCCGGCTCCCCGGGCCGTACGTAGCGCCTCCTGGTGCGCCGCCGGGCAGTCGATCAGACGGATCAGGGTCTCTCGGTACTCCTTGAGCAGGACCTCGGAGTCCTCGGTGAGGCCATAGCGTTCCAGGGCGGCGTGCACCAGGGTGGTCCGGTCGGTGTGACCCCCGCAGTCGAGGGTGGTCAGCCAGTCGAGTTCGGTCGGCGGCAGCGAGCGCTGCTGGAGGAACTCAACGGCCCAGCCGCGGAAGCCGAGATTCCGGTCGATCAGGGTGTTGTCGAGATCGAGCAGCATGAGAGGCGACATGAGGCGCATCGTTGCAGGCGATTGGCATATGCACGAGGCATAGTGTCAAAGCTGACCGAAAGGTGCGCTCGCTCGTCGGCCTTCCGCGCGCCGCACAGCGCCGCCCCACAGCGCCGCCCCACAGCGCCGCCTGGCCGGGGTGCGGGGCCCGGAGTGCGGGCCGGAGAGCGGGCGGGGTGCGGGGGTCGGGGTGTCCGGCCCCGCCCGAGCCCGCTGAGAGGGGGCTGGGAGCGGCCTGGTGGGGCTGCTCTCCGGCGTCCTCGGGATGTGCACGACAGGGCTGCGGGCCCCGTTGCGCATGGGCGTTCGCTACGGCATGCTCCATGCACGCCTAGCGCGCCCCCGGCGTACGCGGCTGCCATTCGTGGTAACCGTGTCCTCCTAGCGCTCTGCGTCTGGGCGAGAACAGATTGTCGCCGTACCCTGGAGGGAAGAGGTCGCGCAAGCCATCACTCGGCCCGTTTCGCACCTGGAACGGAGCGTCGTGCTGGTGCCCCTGGTTCACCAGACCCGGGCCGTGACCACGCAGAATTTGTCCGCATCCCACCTCGCCGAAACTCTCACGACCATGGCCGGTTACGAGCTTCCTGAGCCCAGCGAAGGCAGATCCGCGGCTCGCCCCACGGAGCAGCCGAAGCCGCGTCCGCCCAAACCCCGATCGAAGCTGTGGAGACCACAGCTCGGTTCGCAGCCCAGCCGCGACGGGGACGTACCACCGAAGTCCCCGTACCCGCCCGAGCCCCCGACGGGAACCCCTCCTTCCATGGCTGGTTTTGAAGTGCAGTCGCAGGGCGTCCGCTCCTGCGACCCGGCATTCCTGCACGGTGTCGTCGTCGGATTCGACGGGTCGGTCTCCAGCGAGCGAGCGCTGGCGTACGCCGTGGGCATGGCCCGTCGTTCCCATGCCGGACTGGTGATCGTGCATGTGGCCAACCGGCTCCCGGCCACGGTCTGGGCCGGATGCGAGCCCCCGGTCTTCGTGGACGTGCCGGACCATCGCACCGAGGTGCTGGGGCTGGAGCTGGCGTGCTCCGAGTACCTGTGCGACGTCCCCTGGGTGCTGGTGGAGCGCGGCGGCGACATCTGTCACGAGTTGGAGGAGGTGGCCCGCGAGTACGCGGCCGACGCGATCGTCGTCGGCGGTACCCACGGGCTCCTCGGTCGGCTCTTCGGGTCGGTGGCCGGGGGGTGGGCGCGGCGCGCCACCCGCCCGGTCGTGGTGATCCCTTGAGTGGTTCCCGGCGTGGGAGCGGCCGGAGGTTCAGCCGGTGGGCAGGCCCAGTTCGCGGGCGATGAGCATCCGCTGGACCTCCGAGGTCCCCTCGCCGATCTCCAGGATCTTGCTGTCCCGCCAGAAGCGGGCGACCGGGTACTCGTTCATGAACCCGTAGCCGCCGTGGATCTGGGTCGCTTCGCGGGCGTTGGTCACGGCCGCTTCGGAGGAGTGGAGCTTGGCAATGGCCGCCTCCTTCTTGAACCGCTCTCCCGACAGCAGCCGGGAGGCGGCGTGGTACCAGGCCAACCGGGAGGTGTGCGCGCGCATCTCCATGTCGGCGATCTTGAACTGGATGGACTGGTTGGCACCGATCGGCCTGCCGAAGGCCCGCCGCTGCTCGGCGTAGCTCAACGACTCGTCCACGCACCCCTGGGCCAGGCCGGTGGCCAGGGCTGCGATGGCGATACGGCCCTCATCGAGAATCCGCAGGAACTGGGCGTAACCACGGCCTGCCTCGCCGAGGAGGTTGGCAGCCGGGACGCGGCAGTCGACGAAGGAGAGCTCTCGGGTGTCCGAGGCGTTCCAGCCGACTTTGGAGTACTTCTTCGAGGCCGAGAACCCTGGGGTCCCGGTGGGCACGATGATGGTGGAAATCGAGCGGGTAGGCGAGCTCTGTTCCGCTTCTTCCCCCGAAAGAGTGAGTGCGGCCACGGTCACCAGTCCGGTGATCTCGGTACCGGCGTTGGTGATGAAGCACTTGGACCCGTTGATCACCCACTCGTCCGTCTCGGCGTCGAAACGGGCCGTGGTGCGGGTCGCCCCGGCGTCGGAGCCGCCCTCGGGCTCGGTCAGGCCGAACGCCCCGAGCAGCTCCCCGGAGCACAGCCGCGGCAACCAGGTGCGCTTCTGCTCCTCCGTGCCGTACCGGTGGATCGGCATGGCCCCGAGCGACACCGCCGCCTCCAGGGTGATCGCCACCGAGGAGTCCACCCGGGCCAGTTCCTCCAGCACCAGGCACAGGGCCAGGTAGTCGCCGCCCATACCGCCGTACTCCTCGGGGAACGGCAGGCCGAACAGCCCCATCCGCCCCATCTCGCTGATGATCTCGTACGGGAACTCGTCGTGCTCGTAGTACTCGCCGATCTTGGGTGCGACGACGTCATGGGCGAACTCGGCGACGGTGCGCCGCAGTTCCTCGTACTCGGAGTCGAGGCGGTGGTCGAGCATGGTGATCTCCTGAGGGTGGGGAGGCGGCGCTCGCGGTGGGTTGCCACGGTTCGCTGCGGCGCTGTGCGCCTACTGCGGTACGTCGCCGCCGGTGAGGGCGCGCACGGCGCGGGAGGGGCTGGGGCGGCCCAGCCGGTCGGCCAGCCAGCGGCTGGTGGCGGCCAGGGCGGGCAGGTCCACGCCGGTCTCGATGCCCAGGCCGTGCAGCATCCAGACCAGGTCCTCGGTGGCCAGGTTGCCGGTGGCGCTCTTCGCGTAGGGGCAGCCGCCCAGGCCGCCGGCCGAGGAGTCGACCGTGCTCACCCCGCACCGCAGCGCGGTGAGGGTGTTGGCGAGCGCCTGCCCGTAGGTGTCGTGGAAGTGGACGGCCAGCCGGTCGGGGCCGACGCCGCGCCCGGAGAAGGCCTCGATCAGCTCGGCGACCTGGCCCGGGGTGCCAGTGCCGATGGTGTCACCGAGGCTCAGCTCGTCGCAGCCCAGCTCAAGCAGTCGGCAACCGACCTCGACCACCTGGGACGCCGGGACCGGCCCCTCCCAGGGGTCGCCGAAGCACATCGACAGGTAGCCCCGGACCCGGACTCCGGCCGCCCGCGCCCGGTGCACCACCGGGGTGAACATCTCCAGCGAGGCCTCCATGCCCCGGCCGAGGTTCCGCTCGGCGAAGCTCTCGGTGGCGCTGGCGAACACCGCGATGTCCTGGGCCCGGTAGGCGAGGGCCCGGTCCAGGCCTCGCTCATTGGGCACCAGAACCGGCAGCCGCAGCTCGGGATACTCCTGCGTCAGCCCGCTGACCAGTGGAAACAGCTGCTCGGCGTCGGCGAGTTGGGGGACCCACTTCGGGTGGACGAAGCTGGTGGCCTCGATCGTCCGCAGCCCGGCGGCGGCCAACCGGTTGATGAACTCGGCCTTCACCTCGACCGGTACCGAGGCCTGCTCGTTCTGCAGGCCGTCGCGCGCGCCGACCTCGTGGATTCGCACAGCGGACGGCAGGCCGTCCAGCCGGACGCGTGCGGGCAGTCCGAGTTCCAGAACGGTGGGTTCGGCGCTGGACATCAGCCGACCTCCCCGTTCGGGACGGCGCTCGGGATGCTGGTCGGGACGGCGGTGCCGTCGGAGACGGCCGCGGCTTCCGGCGCGACCACGGCGAGCAGCTCGTCCATGGCGACCGTGCCGCCGGGGGCTACGCGCAGCTGCTCGACGGTGCCGTCGTGCGGCGCGGTGATCACATGCTCCATCTTCATCGCCTCCAGGATCAGTAGCGGCTGGCCCTTGGTCACCCGGTCGCCCACGGCCGCCTTGACGACGGTGACGGTGCCCGGCATCGGCGCGGTCAGCCCCGCGCCCCGGGCCCCGGCCGGGCCGCGGGCCAGGTCGTCCAGCGGGTCGTACGGTTGGACCGCCCAGCTGTCGCCGTTCCGTCCGATCCACCGCACGGCGCTGCCGGTGGTGTCACCCAGGGCGGGGCCGTTCGCGGCGGCGTTGTCGGTGGTGTGCGTGAAGGTGATGCTGAGGCCGTCGAGGCTGAGGCTGATCCGGTGCGGGTAAGCCGTTACCCGGACGTCGAAGGGTTCGCCCGCGCCGAGTCGGACCTCGAACCGGCGGCTGTCTCCGCCGGGGCCGTTACCACTGGCCTGGCCTGCGGTGGAGTGGCTGTTGCCGGAGATGTCAGTGGTGTCGAGTACGGTCCGTGGTGTGGCTGGACGGACCCTGGCCTCGATCGGTTCGCCGCCGGGGAGGCGCAGCCGGTGGAGCGTCCAGGCGGGGTCGCCCCCGGTGCGCCAGCCTGACGGTAGGGAGAAGGGATCGGTCCATCCGTCGGCGGCGGGGACCGGCCAGAGATCGAGCTGCCGGGCCAGGGCGGCAGCGGTGAACACCAGGTCCAGGCGCGGGCTCTGCTCGGACGCGGTGCTGTCGGGGTCGGCGGCGGCGCCGTTGCGGGTGGGGTTGTCCGTGGGGTCGGCTACGGTCAGTTCCAGGTTGCGCTCGACCAGGCCGGTGTCGAGACGGCCCGCGACCACGTCCGGGTGGGCGAGCAGTCGGCGCAGGTAGCCGGCGTTGGTGGTGACCCCGAGCGAGCAGGTCTCGGCGAGGGCGGCGCGCAGCCTCCGCAGAGCCGTCGCCCGGTCGGGGCCGTAGGCGATGACCTTGGCCAGCATGGGGTCGTAGCTGCTGCCGACGGTGACGCCGGGAGCGAGTCCGGAGTCGACCCGGACCCCCTCCCCGGTGGGCTCCTCCAGCAGCAGCACCCGACCGCCGGTCGGCAGGAACCCGCGTCCTGGGTCCTCGGCGCAGATCCGGGCCTCGACGGCATGGCCGGTGCTGCCGACGTCCTGCTGCCCGAAGCCCAGGGGCTCGCCTGCGGCGATGCGCAGCTGCTGCTCCACGAGGTCGAGGTGGACCCCGTGGACGGTGGCGGTCAGTTCGGTGACCGGGTGTTCCACCTGGAGTCGGGTGTTCATCTCCATGAAGAAGTACGAGGAGGGATCGTCACCGGGGACAATGAATTCGACGGTGCCTGCGCCCGCGTAGCCGCAGGACTCCGCCGCCCTCACCGCCGCTTGTCCCATGGCGGCTCGGGTCTGCGGGGTGAGCAGGGGAGAGGGCGCCTCCTCGATGAGCTTCTGGTGCCGCCGTTGCAGGCTGCACTCGCGCTCGCCGAGGTGGACCACGCCGCCGTGGGTGTCGGCCAGCAGTTGGATCTCGATGTGTCGCGGCCGGTCGACCCATCGTTCCAGCAGCAGCGTGTCGTCACCGAAGGACGATCGGGCCTCGCGGCGGGCGGCGGCGATCTCGTCGCGGAGCAGGGCCTGGTCGCGCACCAGCCGCATGCCCTTGCCGCCGCCCCCGGCGGACGGCTTGAGCAGCACCGGCAGGCCGATGTCCGCTGCCGCGGCGAGCAGTTGCTCGTCGGTCAGGGCGTCGCCCTCGCTGCCGGGGACGACCGGTACCCCGGCGGCTCGGACGGCCGCCTTGGCGTGGATCTTGTCACCCATGAGTTCGATGCTGGAGGGAGGTGGACCGATGAAGACCAGCCCCGCGTCGGCGCAGGCGCGGGCGAAGGCGGCGTTCTCGGCCAGGAAGCCGTAGCCCGGGTGCACCGCCTGGGCCCCGCTCCTGGCGGCGGCCTCCAGGATGCGCTCGATGTGGAGGTAGCTCTCGGCGGCGGATTCGCCGTCGGCCGGGCCGAGCAGCACCGCTGTGTCGGCGGCCCGCGCGTGCGGGGCGTCGGCGTCCGCGCCGCTGTGCACGGCGACCGAGCGCACGCCCAGCCGTCGCAGGGTGCGCGTCACGCGGACCGCGATCTCGCCGCGGTTGGCGACCAGGACGCTGTCGAACATGGGGGTGAGCCTCCGTCACATTCGGAAGACGCCGTACGGGCGCGGGTCGGGGAGAGGGGCGTTGGCGCAGGCACTGAGGGCCAGGCCGAGCACGGTTCGGGTGTCGGCGGGGTCGATCACTCCGTCGTCCCAGAGCCGGGCGGTGGCGTAGTACGCGTTGCCCTGCTGTTCGTACTGCTCACGCACGGGACGGCGGAACTCCTCCTCGTCCTCGGCCGACCAGGGCTCGCCGCGCTGGTCGTACTGGTCGCGGCGGACCGTGGCCAGTACCGAGGCGGCCTGCTCGCCGCCCATCACCGAGATCTTGGCTCCCGGCCACATCCACAGGAAGCGGGGTGAGTAGGCCCGTCCGCACATCGAGTAGTTGCCGGCGCCGTAGGAGCCGCCGATGACCACCGTCAGCTTGGGCACCCGGGTCCCGGCGACGGCGGTGACCATCTTGGCCCCGTGCTTGGCGATGCCCCCGGCTTCGTACTGGCGGCCGACCATGAATCCGGAGATGTTCTGCAGGAACAGCAGCGGGATGCCGCGTTGGTCGCAGAGTTCGATGAAGTGCGCGCCTTTGAGCGCGGACTCGGCGAAGAGGATGCCGTTGTTGGCGACGATGCCGACCGGGTGGCCGTGGACCCGGGCGAAGCCGGTGACCAGGGTGGGCCCGTACTCGGCCTTGAACTCGGAGAAGCGGCTGCCGTCGGTGATCCGCGCGATCACCTCGCGCACGTCGTACGGGGTGCGCGGGTCGGCCGGGACCGCGCCGTAGAGGGTGTCCGGGTCGACGGCCGGGGGCTCGGCCGGCTGTACCGGCCAGGGGCGGTGGGTGCGCGGGCCGAGCCCGGCGACGATGGTGCGCAGGATCGCCAGCGCGTGCGCGTCGTTCTCGGCGAGGTGGTCGGTCACGCCCGAGGTCCGCGAGTGCAGTTCGCCGCCGCCCAGCTCCTCCGCGGTGACCACCTCGCCGGTGGCGGCCTTCACCAGCGGCGGTCCGCCGAGGAAGATCGTCCCCTGGTTGCGGACGATCACCGCCTGGTCGCTCATGGCCGGGACGTACGCGCCGCCCGCGGTGCAGGAGCCGAGGACGGCGGCCAGCTGCGGAATGCCCGCGGCCGACAGTCGGGCCTGGTTGAAGAAGATCCGGCCGAAGTGGTCCCGGTCCGGGAAGACCTCGTCCTGCATGGGCAGGAAGGCGCCGCCGGAGTCCACCAGGTAGAGGCAGGGGAGGCGGTTCTCCTGGGCGATCTCCTGCGCCCGGAGGTGCTTCTTCACGGTCATTGGGTAGTAGGTGCCGCCCTTGACCGTGGCGTCGTTGGCGACCACCACCACCTCGCGCCCGGCCACCCGGCCCACCCCGGTGATCAGCCCGGCGGCCGGGGCGTCGCCGCCGTACAGCCCGTCCGCCGCCAGGGGCGAGAGCTCCAGGAACGGTGAACCGGGGTCGAGCAGCGCGTCCACGCGTTCGCGTGGCAGCAGTTTGCCGCGCGCGGTGTGCCGCTGCCGGGCCCGGGCCCCGCCGCCCTGCGCCGCGGTCTCCAGCTTGGTCCGCAGCTCCGCGACCAGGGCCCGTTGGGCGGCGTCATTGCTGCGGAAGGCGTCGGAACCGCGGTCCACGGCTGTGTCCAGCCGGGGTGCGGAGGTCTGAGCGAGCAACATGGCCGTGCGCTCCTTCGTGAGCCCGCTGGTCGTCCGGGGACGTTAATCATCGTTAACTTGCTCGCAGGTTAACGCTTGATAACGCCGATGTCTAGGATGGGGGGATGCCGAGCCAGCCGAGTCCCGTCGAGAGCCCCCGCCGCGCGCAGATCCGCCGCGAGGCCGCCCGGCTGTTCGCGGCCAGGGGCTTCCTCGGCGTCGGGGTGGACGAGATCGGCAAGGCCGTGGGCATCTCCGGGCCCGGTCTCTACCGGCATTTCTCCGGTAAGGACGCCATGCTCGCGGACCTGCTCATCGGTATCAGCCAGCGGCTGTTGACCGAGGGCCGTCGGCGGGTCGAGGCTGCCGCCGACGCGTCGGCGGCGCTGGACGCGCTACTGGACGGCCATATTGACTTCGCCCTGGACGAGAGCGCGCTGATCACCCTGCACGACCGGGAGCTGCTGCATCTGCCCGAGGCCGAGCGGCACCAGGTCCGCAGCCTCCAGCGGCAGTACGTCGAGCTGTGGGTGGCCGTCGCCGGTGAGGCGTTCCCCGGCCTCGGCGAGGACGCCCGCGCCAGCGTCCACGCGGTCTTCGGCCTGCTCAACTCCACCCCGCACAGCGCGGGCGGCGGCAGCGGCACCAGCGGCAGTGGCAGCAGTGGCAGCGCTAGCGGTGGCAGTGGCGGCGGTGGTCAGGACGATCGGGCCATGGCCGTGCTGCTGCACCGGCTGGCCCTCGGCGCGCTGGCCGCCGCGGCCGAACGGCCCGGCCCGCGGGGTTAGGGCCGCCCCCCATGTGTCGGTCGGTCTCAGGCGGACCGGAGGTCCTCCTCCAGGTTCTCCTGGAGCGCGTCGTCGTACGCCTCGCGGGCCTGGTTGACCTCGCTCATGTGCACCGACGCCCAGGCCGAGATGACGTCCACGACCGGCAGCAGGCTGTGTCCGAGCTCGGTCAGCTCGTAGTCCACCCGGATCGGTACCGACGGGGTGATCCGCCGGGACACCAGCCCGTCCCGCTCCATGCTCCGCAGCGTCTGGGTGAGCATCTTCTGGCTCACCCCGGGTACCCGGCGCAGCAGGTCGCTGTAGCGCTGCTCCTCGTCGGACAGGGCCCGCAGCAGTAGGCAGGTCCAGCGGTCGCCGATCCGGTCGAGCAACTGCCGGCCCGGGCAGTCGGCCAGCCACTTCTCGAACGCGAACCTAGCCTGCTCGCGGCGCTCCAAAGCCGTGCGCGTGACCATGCGTGCCCTCCCCGGTGCGGTACGCACTTCGAAGTGCGTCCTTACGGACCAACGGTAGCTCTCGCGAGGATCGACTCAGCAGGGCATCGGAGACTCCGGCCCGACGACAACGGGAGCAGCAGGCCATGTCGAACCTTCAGCACATAGTGACCAGGCGTCAAAATGCCTCACTGGAGGGCGGGTCGGCCGATGGCGGGACGCTCCGCCCTGGTGACCGGGATCGCCCGGTGGCTCCGCCCGGTCTGCGACGGCCGGGGGAGCGGCAGTTGGACTCCCGGCGGGTGCGGCAGGGCGGAGCGGGCGGGCGGAGCAGCCGGAGCGGACTTCAACTGCTGGCGCTCGCAGCCGGGTTCGTGATGGCAGCGGTCGATGCCACGGTGGTGAACGTCGCCGGGCGGACCCTTCAGCAGCGCCTCGGCCTAGGACTGTCCCAGCTGACCTGGGTGGTGGACGGCTACACCCTCTCCTTCGCGGCGCTGCTGCTGCTGGCCGGATCGCTGGCCGACCGCTTCGGCGCCAAACTGCTCTACCTGGCCGGGATGGCGGTGTTCGTGCTGGCCTCGCTGGGCTGCGCGCTGGCGCCCGGAGGCACGCTGCTGGTGGTCGCGCGGCTGGTGCAGGGCGCCGGGGCGGCGCTGTTCATGCCCAGCTCGCTGACCCTGTTCACGGTGGCCTTCCCCGACCCGGCCCGCCGGGCGCGGATGGTCGCGCTCTGGTCCGCGATCGTCTCCGGCTCGATGGCCTTCGGCCCGGTGATCGGCGGACTGCTGGTGCACAGCTTCGGCTGGCGCAGCATCTTCCTGGTCAACCTGCCGGTCGGCGTGCTCGGGCTGCTGCTCGCGGCACGCGTGGTACCCGGCCTGCCCGGGCGTCCGGCCCGCTTCGCCTGGACCGGGCACGCGTTGGGCCTGGGGATGCTCGGCCTGCTGTGCTTCACGCTGATCGAGGGCTCGGTACTGGGGTGGGTCTCGCTGCCGATCCTCGGCTCGACCGCCGGGACGCTGGGGCTGGCCGCGCTGTTCGTGCGGAACCTGCGGACGTCGGCTCGGCCGGTGCTGCCGGTCTCGCTGTTCGCGAGCAGCCGGTTCTCGGCGGCCAACGCGGTCGGCTTCCTGGTCAACGCTGGTGTGTACGGGGAGCTTTACCTGCTGGGCCTGTTCCTGCAGTCGGCGCGCGGTGACAGTCCGCTGCTGGCCGGGGCGGAGATGCTGCCGGTGACCGGGGTGTTCGTGCTCGGCAACCTGCTCTTCGCCCGGCTGACCGGCCGCTTCGGGGTGTACCGCCCGCTGCTGGCCGGGCTGTTGCTGGCGGCGGTGGCCCTGCTGAGCCTGACCACGGTGTCCGCCGCGATGCCGTACCCGGTGATGGCAGGGCTGCTGGTGGTCGGCAACCTCGGTGTTGGAGTGGCGGTTCCGGCGATGGTGGCCGCGTTGGTGGACGCGGCGGGGGTCGAGCACGCCAACGCCGGGGCGGCGACGATGAACGCCAACCGGCAGGTCGGCACGCTGGTGGGGGTGGCGCTGACCGGGATCGTACTGGCGGCGACCGGCGGCCACTGGTACTCGGCGGCGGCGATCGACTTCGGCCTCTCCGGCCTCGGCTGCCTGGCGGCGGCCCTGCTGGCCTGGCGGTTCCTACGCGGCTCGGCGCGCGGCTGACCGCCCGGCCCGTGGCTGACCGCCCGTCCTGCGTCCGGCCGGCCGGGCGGCTCGGAGGCGCTCGGTACGGGGTCCTACGTCCGAGGTAGGGCCCGGTTCGGGCGCGCGCCCGGTGCGGACGGGAACAGGAGGGGCCAGCATGGACGCTGAGAGTGCTGGACAGGATGCAGCAGGACCGACGACCGGGAGGACGAGACCATGGCAACCGAGGATCTGGCAGCAGACGCTCCGGCACCAAGCGCTCTGGCACAGCTGATAGCGGAGTCGCACGGCGGCGCCCTGGTGGCGCTCAAGCGGGACGGACGTCCGCAGCTCTCCAATGTCAGCCACACCTTCGATCCGGCCACGAACCTGCTGCGGATCTCCACCACCGCCGACCGGGCCAAGGTGGCCAACCTCCGCCGTGATCCCCGGGCCAGCTACTACGTCACCACTGCCGACCAGTGGTCCTATGCCGTGGCCGAGGGCACGGTGGAGTTGACCCCGGTGGCCGCCGAGCCGGACGACGCGGTGGTGGAGGAGCTGATCGAGGTCTACCGGCGGGTCCTGGGCGAGCACCCCGACTGGGACGAGTACCGGGCCGCGATGGTCGCCGACCGCCGACTGGTCATCCGGTTGAACGTGGAGCGGATCTACGGCCAAGCCCGCTGAGCGAACCCGGCGGGCCCAGCCCGCAGAAGCTCTGTAGACGCCCGAGTACCGAGACAGTTAGCATGGCTAATTATGTTCCTGGCTCACCGGTCTCATGGGGACCACAACGCTGACGCCGCGCCCGCCGCCGTACCCGGGTGGTTGCGGCGGCTCAGCTCCTACTGCTGGCGCTACCGCCGCAACGTCCTGCTCTCGATCGGCGCCTCGCTGGCCGGTATGGCCGTCACCGCGCTGGTCCCGCTGATCCCTCGGATCATCATCGACGACGTGATCGTCTCCCACACCAGGCACCTCACCCCCTGGGCGGTGCTGCTGGTGGTGGCGGCCGCGGCGGTGTTCGTGGCGACCATGGTCCGCCGGTACTGGGGCGGCAAGCTCGCCCTGGACGTCCAGCACGACCTGCGGCAGGAGCTGTTCGACTCGATCAGCCGACTGGACGGCGCGCGGCAGGACGCCCTGGACACCGGGCAGGTGGTCGGCCGGGCCACCTCCGACCTGCAGATGATCCAGGGACTGCTGGGGATGCTGCCGATGATGATCGGCAACTTCCTGCTGTTCATCCTCTCCATCGTGGTGATGTTCTTCCTCTCCCCGCTGCTCACCCTGATCGCCGTGGCCATGGCCCCGGCGCTGTGGTGGTTCGCCTCGCTGAGCCGCAAGCGGCTGTTCCCGGCGACCTGGGCCGCCCAGCAGGAGGCCGGGGCCGTGGCCGGGGTGGTCGACGGGGCCGTCTCCGGCGTCCGCGTGGTCAAGGGCTTCGGCCAGGAGGAGCAGGAGCTGGACCGGCTGGAGCGCACCAGCCGCCGACTGTTCGCCAAGCGGCTGCGCGGAGTCCGGCTCAGCGCCCGCTACGGACCCGCGATGCAGGCGATCCCCTCGCTCGGGCAGGTCGCGGTGCTCGCGCTCGGTGGCTACCTGGCCGTCCGCGGCGAGGTCACCCTAGGCACCTTCGTCGCCTTCTCCACCTACGTCGCCCAGATGACCGCGCCGGTACGCACGCTGACCATGCTGATGACCGTCGGCCAGCAGGTCCGGGCCAGCGTGGAGCGGGTGTTCCAGCTGATCGACGAGCGTCCGCTGGTCACCGAGCGCCCGGACGCGACCGAGCTCGACGCGGGTGAGATTGAACTGTCGGACGGGGTGCCCGCGCTGGCCTTCGACGCCGTCGACTTCGCCTACTCCGACACCTCCGAGCCGGTCGTCCGACAGTTCAGCCTGGAGCTGGCCCACGGGGAGACCGTGGCCCTGGTCGGGGCGTCCGGATCGGGCAAGTCGACCGTGGGCATGCTGGTCCCGCGCTTCTACGACGCCACCTCCGGGACCGTCCGGGTGCACGGCCACGACGTTCGCGACCTGACGCTGCGCTCGCTGCGCAGCGCCATCGGCATCGTCCCGGAGGACAGCTTCCTGTTCTCCGAGTCGGTCCGTGCCAACATCAGCTACGGCCGCCCGGACGCTCCGCCGGCCGAGGTCGAGGCCGCCGCCCGGGCCGCCCAGGCGGACGGCTTCATCCGCGAGCTGCCGGACGGCTACGACACCGTCGTCGGCGAGCAGGGGCTGACCCTCTCGGGAGGGCAGCGCCAGCGGGTCGCCCTGGCCCGCGCCATCCTGACCGACCCGCGGATCCTGCTGCTGGACGACGCCACCTCGGCCGTGGACGCCCGGGTCGAGGCGGAGATCCACGAGGCGCTGCGCACCGTCATGCAGGGCCGGACCACCCTGCTCATCGCCCACCGCCGGTCCACTCTGCTGCTGGCCGACCGGATCGCCGTACTGGACCACGGACAGCTGGTGGACAGCGGCACGCATGAGGAGCTGGAGGCCCGCTGCCCGCTCTACCGCTCGCTGCTGACCGACCCGGACGCCCTCGCCGGGGACGTCCGCACGGCCGACCCGGTGGCACGGCTGCTCGCCGACACGGCCGCGGGCAGCACGTCGGCCGCGACCACGCGGGGGATCACCCCCGAGCTGTGGGACCGTGAGCGCTTCCCCGACCGGAGCGACGACGATCTCACCGGTGCCCCGTCCGCGGGCGGAGCGCCGGTCGGCGCGAACATCGGCATGCGCGGGGGCGGTCGGGGCGGTGGCGGACGCGGCGGCGGTGGCGGCGGTCGTGGTGGCGGCGGTGGCGTGATGAGCGCCATGGGCTCGATGCCGGCCACCCCCGACCTGCTGGCCAAGGTCGCGGCGCTGCCCCCGGCCGACGGCACGCCGGACATTGACCTGGCCGAGGCCCGGCGTCCGGACCCGCAGTTCAACCTGCGTCGCATGCTCGCCCCCTTTCGGATACCCCTGGGCATAGACCTGGCACTGCTCACCGCTGACGCCCTCGCCTCGCTGGCCCTGCCGATCCTGATCCGGCACGGCATCGACGACGGCGTGACCAAGAAGGCCAGTGCGGCGATCGTGGCCGCCTCGGTGATCGCGCTGCTCATCGTGCTCGGCGACTGGGTGGTCGAATGGGCCGAGACCCAGATCAGCGGACGGACCGGCGAGCGGGTGCTCTACTCGCTGCGGGTCAAGATCTTCGCTCACCTCCAGCGACTGGGCCTGGACTACTACGAGCGTGAGCTCGGCGGCCGGATCATGACCCGGATGACCACCGACGTCGACGCGCTCAGCTCCTTCCTGCAGACCGGCGTGGTCACCGCCGTGGTCAGCCTGCTGACGTTCTTCGGCATCTTCGTGGTGCTGCTGGTGCTGGACGTGCAACTGGCGCTGTGGGTCTTCGCGGTCCTGCCGGTGGTGATCGTCGCCACCCTGGTTTTCCGGAAGAAGTCCTCCGTCAGCTACACGCTCGCCCGCGAGAAGGTCAGCACGGTCAACGCCGACCTGCAGGAGAACGTCGCCGGGATGCGGATCGTGCAGGCGTTCCTGCGCGAGGACCGCAACCGCAGCCGTTTCTCGGCGCTCAGCAGCGACTACCGCCGCACCCGGATCAGGGCGCAGCTCTACATCTCGCTGTACTTCCCCTTCGTCCAGTTCCTGTCCAGCGTCGCCGCCGCGCTGGTGCTCATCGTCGGCGCGCACCGGGTCACCGCGGGCACACTGACCGCGGGCGCGCTGGTCGCCTACCTCCTCTACATCGACCTGTTCTTCTCACCGGTGCAGCAGCTCTCGCAGGTGTTCGACGGCTACCAGCAGGCGGTGGTCGGCCTCAGCCGAATCCGCGACCTGCTGCGTACCCCGACCTCCACCCCGCAGGCAGCCGAACCGAGGCCGGTCGGTCGGCTGCGCGGGGACATCGTCTTCGACGACGTGCACTTCTCCTACAACGCGTCGGCCGCGGCCAAGGCCACCGCCGCCATCCTGGCGGGAAGTACGGCGACCGGGAGCACCGCGACCCGGAGCGCTGCCACTGACCGCACCGTATCGGGCAGCACTGACAAAGCCGGCAGTGACCAAGCCGGCACTGACAAAGCCGGCACTGACAAGCGGAGCAGCGGCAAGCCGCGCAAGCCCGAGGTGATCACCGGCATCAACCTGCGCATCCCGGCCGGGCAGACCGTGGCCCTGGTCGGCGAGACCGGCGCCGGCAAGTCCACCCTGGTGAAGCTGCTGGCCCGGTTCTACGACGTCACCGGCGGCGCGGTGCTGGTCGACGGCATGGACCTGCGCGAGCTGGACCTGGCCGAATACCGGCACCGCCTGGGCGTGGTGCCGCAGGAGGCATACCTCTTCACCGGCACGGTCCGGGACGCCATCGCCTACGGTCGCGAGGACGCCTCCGACGCCGAGGTCGAGGCCGCGGCCCGGGCGGTGGGCGCGCACGACATGGTCGCCGGGCTGGTCGGCGGCTACCTGCACCAGGTCAGTGAGCGCGGCCGGAACCTGTCGGCCGGTCAGCGGCAGCTGATCGCGCTGGCCCGGGCGGAGCTGGTGGACCCGGACATCCTGCTGCTGGACGAGGCCACCGCAGCGCTGGACCTGGCCACCGAGGCGGCCGTCAACCGTGCCGCCGAACGCCTGGCCCAGCGCGAGGGCACCCGGCGGACCACGGTGGTGATCGCCCACCGGCTCACCACGGCGGCCCGCGCCGACCGGGTGGTAGTGCTGGACCACGGCCGCATCGTCGAGGACGGCCCGCACGCCGACCTGCTGGAGGCGGACGGACCCTACGCCCGGCTGTGGCGGGCCTTCGCGGGCGAGGAGGAGTCAGCCGCAGCGCACTGAACGCGGTCGCGCGGTCGCGTTCGCAGCGGTCGCAGCGGTCGCGTTCGCAGCGGTGGCAGTCACAGTGGTCGCGGTCACAACAGCGGTTCGCCGTCGCCGTCCGGGAGTTGCAGGACCTCCTGGCGGCGGCGGGCGGGCCGCTGCGGCGTTTTCGTACTGCCCAGGGGCGGTGCCGAGCGCGGCGGGACGACCTTCTCCTGGGCGTCGGTGCGGGCAGTCACCGCCCGCCACCACAGCTCGAACGGGACCCCGTCGGTCTCCCGCTCCACCGCCGCCCGTGCCTCGGCGGCCCAGTGCACCCGCTGCACCCGCCACTGCGCCCGCAGTCCGAGCAGGGCCCGGTCCAGGTCCATGGCGGTCAGCTGCCGCTCCGAGCAGAC
>Ga0302314_10004600_pt1 | contig 25312 bp, 19 predicted proteins | sample III_Palsa_N2_3_FD_200533 | JGI IMG/M metagenome (GOLD analysis project Ga0302314, IMG submission 200533) | Peat permafrost microbial communities from Stordalen Mire near Abisko, Sweden - III_Palsa_N2_3 | ecosystem: Environmental > Terrestrial > Soil > Palsa > Peat permafrost | place: Sweden... | reverse complement strand
TCGCCACCGGAAGGCTGCGCGGACTCTCCGCCCTACAGGCCATACGCAACATCGTCTGCACGACCGCGGCTACAATCCCCGCCTGACGGGGTGAGCAGTTACGATTTTTGCATGCAAAAAGGTCAACTCAGTGGCCAGCATTATCTTTATCGATTTCCTCCGATATCCCGCCAGCGCAAGCTCATCGCGCAAATCAATCAAATCTTTAACCTGCTCGTCTCTGGCGGCGATCGGCGCTGCCGCGAATATAAACATTATATCTGAAGGTCGATCATTCTTACTACATGACTTTAGTTCACAAGCGATAAAATCAGTACTATAATAAGCAGAAACACAGGTAAAATCTTTCGACCACCTAATGCTTTCTCTCAGCTTCGCCAGAGAAGTTTTAACCGTTGTCGGTGAAAATCTCCGAGTCGATTTATTCATATATATTTGTCGAGACATGCGCTTCCTTTATTATGCGCCAAGCGCCCTGCATCGTACAAACGTCATCCACTACTTCTCACCTTACCTCGCCGCCGCCTTACCAGGCAACGCGAACGCCATGATCGCATCACCCTGCCGCTCCTCCGTGATCTTGGCCGATCCACCGGCGGCGATCACCGCGTACTGGCGGCCGCCGGCCTCGTAGGTCATCGGTGTCGCGTGGGCGCTGGCGGGCAGGTCGGTGGACCACAGGAGGCGGCCGGTGTCGGTGTCGAAGGCGCGGAAGCGGCGGTCGATGGTTCCGCCGATGAAGGTGAGGCCGCCGGCGGTGGTGATCGCGCCGCCGAGGCTTAAGGAACCCAGGTCTTCGTGGTCGAGCGCCGGGCTGAGTTCGGCCATGGTTCCCAGCGGCCGACGCCAGCGGATCGCGCCTTTGTTCAGATCCACGGCCATGAGCTCGCCCCATGGGGGCCGATTGCACGGGACGCCGGAGGGGCCGAACAGCGGTGTGCGGGACATGCCGTACGGCGCGCCCGCCTGGCGCGCTACCTCCAGCCGCCCGCCCTTCGCGCCTTCGGTGGCGATCTCCGCCTGGGTCAACAAGCGGACGAAGACCGGGAGGTTGTTGGTGTTGACCAGCAGCAGGCCCCGCTGGGGATCGAAGCTGAATCCGCTCCAGTTGGGACCGCCGTAGTTGCCCGGGGCCGCGACGACCCCTTTCAGTGAGGGGGGCGAGAAGAGCGTATGACCGCTGGCCCCGGCGATCTTCGCGCGGCAGGCGTCGCGGTCGGCGGGCGTGGGGCCGAACGCCTCTTCCGGGGCCAGCGACTGCGGGGCCAGGGCGGGCAGGCCGACGGAGAACGGCTGGGTCGGCGCGGCCTGCTCTCCGGGAACATCGCTGGCCGGAACGGGACGCTCCTCGACCGGAAACACTGGGCGCCCGGTGTCGCGGTCGAGCACATAGAAGAGGCCGGTCTTGTTGCCGGCGACGACCACCGGCACGCGCCGTCCGTCGTGCGAGATCTCCGCCAAAAGCGGCGTGGAGGCGGTGTCGTAGTCCCAAAGATCGTGGTGGACGAGTTGGAAGCCCCAGACGAGGCGGCCAGTGCGGCTGTCCAGCGCCACCACCGAATCGGCCCATTTGTCGTCACCAGGGCGGAGGCCGCCGTAGTAGTCGGGACTGGCGCTGCCGGTGGGTACGAAGACCAGATGACGCGCGGGGTCGACGGTCATTACCGACCAGGCGTTGGCGGCGCCGCTCTTCGGATCCGGGGCAGGCAGGAGCGGCTGCCAGCTCCAGCGCAGCGCGCCGGTGCGGGCGTCGAAGCCGCGCACCACGCCGCCGGGCGTCACCGCCCGGGTGTTGTCGTCGATGGCGGAGCCAACCACCACCACGCCATCGATCACCGCAGGCGGCGAGGTCATGTGATAGGGGCCGGGCCGATAATCGGAGACGTCGCGCAGGCTGACTTCGCCGTTCTTTCCGAATTCAGCACAGAGCTGACCACTGGCCGCGTCCAGCGCCTCCAGACGGGCGTCCAATGTCGCTTCGAACAAGCGAAGCTCACAGGCGGCATGCCCCTGTTGACCAGGCCGTCGCCGTACCAGCTGCGCCGATCGATCTTGGGGTCGAACGCCCAGAGTTGACGGCCCGAGACAGGGTCGAGCGCGATGACGCGATTGAAGGGCGTGGTGAGGTAGAGCCGCCCGTCGATGAACAGGGGCGTGGTCTCCAGGCCGCTGCGGGGTCCGTCGCTCCCGTCGACCATGTCTCCCATATGGAAGGTCCAGGCGAGTTTCAGGCTGGCGACGTTGGTCTGATTCACTTGGCGAAGCGGCGAGAAACGCTGGCCGCCGGCGTCATGGCCGTAGAAGCCCCACTCCTCCGCGGGCGCCTTGTCCGCCGCGCGAACCATCGGCGCGGCGATGATGACGGCCAATGCGCACAATCCGCCGAGCCTCCGCGCGACATTGCCGCGGGGGCCGTTTTTCGCCAATAGGGTTCGCACGTCACACCTCCACGAGATCGGCTTCTCCGCCCGAGGAAACCATGGACCACGCTGGCGCCGGCGATCCAGAATCAAGGGCCGAGCGGCTTGCGCCGCGGTACGACTGGCGCCGCGTGGGGACGAACGGCCCCACCCGAGGGACGAGCGGCCTCGCCCCGAGCGCCTTCGTTCGCGCCTATGGAACCATCGCCGTTTTTCTGCTGCTGATCGACATCGTCAACGTGCTCTCGTCGCTCTACGACGCCGCGCGCGTGGGCCGCCAAATTTCGGTCTGGACCCCGGTCACGGCAGAGTTCACGAGCTGGGCCGGCCATCTGGCAGCTTGCGGATTGATCTATCTGGCGATCCGGGAGGCCCCGCCGGGGCGAGCGCCCTGGACGCGCATCGTCATGATCCACGCGCCGGCCAGCGTGTTGTTTTCAGGCGCCCATATCGCGGTGATGATGAGCCTGCGCGCGCTCATCCACCTCGCGCAGGGCGTCGCCTATCGGCCGTCGATACCCGGCGATCTGATCTACGAGTATCGGAAGGACGTCATCGCCTACATCGTTTTCGCGGGCATATTCTGGCTTGTCTGCCGACGTGACGCTCCGGCGGATCGCCAGCCCGCGCGGAGTGAACCGCTGCCGGCCTATCGAGAGTCCGCTCCTCTGGAGACGGCGTCGACATTCGATATCGTCGACGGCGCGAGGAGGCTTCGGACACCCGTCCGGGAAACCCTCGCCGTGCGTGCTTCGGGCAATTACGTGACGTTCCTACTGGAGGACGGTCGCCAGCCATTGATGCGCATTGCGCTGGGAGAAGTGCAGCAGAGGCTCGAAACCTTCGGCTTCCTACGGACGCATCGCTCCTGGCTGGTCAATCCCCGCCAGATGCGAAGCCTCCAGGCCGCAGGGTCAGGGGACTATCGCGTGGAGCTCGCCGGCGGCGCCGAGGCTCCCCTGTCGCGCCGCTTTCCCGAGGCGCTTGGACGGTTGCGCAACGCAGGGTCACCCACGGTAACGTAGGCACGATATCTGGCGTGGGATGATCTGATCATGAAGTTTGGCGTCTTCTACGAAATCCAGCTGCCGACGCCCTGGGCGCCCGGCGATCACGCAAGGATGTTCCGGGAGACCCTTGATCACGTGGTGCTCGCCGATCGTCTCGGCTTCGATCACATGTGGGCGGTCGAGCATCATTTTCTCGAAGACCATGCGCTGTCGTCGGCTCCGGAATCGTGGCTGCCGGCGGCCGCCGCGCTCACGTCGAACATTCGCATAGGACATGGCATCGCCTGCCTGCCGCCGGGCTTTTCCCATCCGGCTCGTGTCGCCGAACGGATTTCCACCCTGGACCTGGTCTCCGGTGGCAGAGTCGAGTTCGGCACCGGCGAATCGGCGTCACGCATGGAACTCGAGGCCTTCGGGGTCGATCCGACTACCAAGCGGGCGGCGTATCTCGAAGCGCTTGAGCAGATCTGCAACATGATGGCGATGACGCCCTACCCAGGCTTCCAGGGAGAGTTCTTCAGCATGCCGTGCCGGAACGTCCTGCCCAAGCCGCAGCAGACGCCTCACCCGCCGCTGTGGGTCGCCGGCAAGCCGGACGTCGCGGGGCGCCACGGCATGGGGTGCTTAGGCTTCAACGTTCTAAGCGGCCCGATGGCGAAGGCCGCCGTCGACCTCTACTATTCGACCCTCGCCGAAACCTGCATACCGATCGGGCACGCGATCAATCCCAACATCGCGGTGCTGGCCAATTGCTACGTCCATCCCGACGCCAGGATAGCCCGCGAGCGCGGAGAACACCTGAAGTTCTTCGGCTACTCGATCGGCAAATACTACCTCGAGGGCAAGGTTCGACCCGGCCGCGGCGACGGCTGGGGAGAGTTCATGGCGATCAAGGACAGCTTTCCTCATCTGGGAAGCGACAACCCCACCTCGGCGATCGGCACGCCCGACGAGGTGCGCGGTCATTTGCGACAGCTGCAGGCCGCCGGCGTCGACCAGGTCATGCTCATGCACCAGGGGGGCCGGATGCCTCACGAATGGAACTGCGAGTCGCTGGCGCTGTTCGCCAAGGAGATCATGCCGGAGTTCCGGGATGGCGAGGACGTCCGCCAGGCGCGCAAGATGGAGCGGCTGGAGCCGGCCATCGAGGCGGCGATGAAACGCAAGGTCTGGATGAAGGATCTGGGCGACGCGGTTCCGGTGGTCGAACCCTATGGCAGCGCGAGTTTCATCCCCAAACCGGGCGACCATGTGGGGGTCTCGGATGCGACGAGGGGGGCGCTCGGCATAGTCGGGCCGTGAGAGGGTGACCGGGGACCTGGCCAAAAATGTGGCGGCTCTCGCTACACGAACGCAGCCGCTTTGTCGCCAACCTTGGCGCGCCGCCAAAGGCCCAGAGCACCGGTCAGACCCACCAGCGCCGCCGCGGAAAGCCACAGAGCCGGCGCCGCCTTGTCTCCGGTCCGGTGGATCAGCCAGGTGCTGACCAGGGGGGTGAAGCCGCCGAACACCGCCGTGGCCAGGCTGTAGGCCAGCGAGAAACCGGAGGTACGCACCGCCTTCGGCATGACCTCGGTCAAGAAGACGACCATGGCGCCGTTGTAGGCGGCGTAGGCCGCTGAGAGCCACAACTCGACGGTCAGCAATCGCTCGAAACTCGGCCCCAAGACCAGCCAGCGCAGAGCGGGATAGCTGGTCGTCAGCACGACCGCCGCCGCTCCGACAAGGAGCGGGATGCGGCCGATGCGATCGGAAGCGGCTCCAGCGAGTGGCAGCAGGACGAGATTGGACGCGCCCACACAGAGCGTAATGATGAAGGCGCTGGTCAGGGAGAGATGCAGCACGCCGGCCCCATAGGTCGGAGTGTAGGCGGTGATCATGTAGAAGGCGACGGTGGTCAGGGTCGCCATCATCGCCCCCAGGCCGACGACGACGCCATTGCGCCCCAGCGAGCTGAGAATCTCACCCACGCTCGGCCGCTCGGTCCGCGCCAGGAATTCAGGCGTCTCCTGGAGCCTGCGCCGGATCAGGAACAGGAACGGGATCAAGGCGCAGCCGATGATGAACGGGATGCGCCAGCCCCAGGCGGCCATATCCGCCTTGCTCAGGGAGGCGCTGGCGATCAGGCCGATCGCCGCGGCGAACACCACGGCGACCTGCTGGCTCGCCGACTGCCAACTGACGACGAAGCCGCGGTTGGACGGCCCCGCGATCTCGGCCAGGTAGACCGACACTCCGCCCAGCTCGACCCCGGCCGACAGACCCTGGACGAGGCGGCCGGCCAGGACCAGCAACGGCGCTGCCAGGCCCACGCGGGCGTAGGCGGGCGTGGTCGCTATGGTCAATGTCCCCACCGCCATCAGGCCCAGCGTGAGCAGCAGGCCGTTGCGCCGGCCGAACCGATCGATCACCGCACCCAGGACGATCGCGCCGATCGGTCGCATCAGGAAGCCGGCGCCGAATGCGCCGAACGCCGCCATGGTCGAGGCATAGGTATCGACGCTGGGGAAATAGGCCCTGGCGATGGCCCCGGCGTAGTAGCCGTAGACCATGAAGTCATACATCTCCAGGAAGTTACCCCCGGAGACGATGAAGACCGTTCTGAACGTCGAGAGGCGGGACTTCGCGCTCATGACGCAGGCGGGTCTAATCTTCGAAACCCACGAAAACCACCGCCTCCTCGACGGACTTTCGGCGCGAGACGACGGCGTTGGCCGGGAAGCTGTCGTCGGGAAAGCCCATGGCGACGCAGATCATGATCACCTGATCGTCCGGAATGCTGGCGTGCTCGCGCACGACGGGAGACTGCATGATGCCCTGGCTGTTGATCACGCAGCCCAGTCCCCGCGACCAGGCGGCGTTGACCAGCGCGTTGACGACGGCCCCGCAGTCGAACGGACCGATGTCGCCGCCGTGGATCGAGCGGTCATAGGTGATGACGACAGAGAGCGGCGCGTCGAACTGGCGAAAGCCTCGCAGCACCCAGTCCAGGCGCGCGTCCTTGTCGTGCCGCTCGATGCCCATCACCGAGAAGAGCTGCTTGGCGATCTCGATCTGCCGCTCCCGGTGCGGGCCGACATACTCGCCATGGCTGCGCGATTCACGCGAGGCCGGCACGCCGGCCAGATTGCGTTCGGTATTGCCGGCGCGGATGCGGTCGAGCGGCCCGCCGGCGACGACGTAGAAATTCCAGGGTTGCGTGTTCAGCGACGACGGCGCGCGCATCGCCATCTCGATCACCTCGCGGACCAGGGCCTTGGGGACTGGATCGGGCTTGTAGCCGCGGATGCTGCGCCGTCCCATGACGACCTCGTCGAACGGTGGGGCCGACCCGGCGGATTGTTTCATCGACGATACCGCTCACTTCCTCGGATGAATTGTCCGCATGTTCATGCGTCATCCGGACCCCCGTGGTAAAGCGTGCCCAGGCGGAAGCGGATCGGCGCCGGAGCGGAAGCGAGCGGATGGGACTGGATATCTCCATGGCCACGGGCCGGCTGGACGACGCCGAGGCGATCGAGCGGTTCCTGGCGGCGATGCCGGGCGCAGGGAGCCTGCGCGCGCGTCTCCTCCCCGGCCGACGGGAATGGCTCGAACAGTACGACGCCCCGACCTCGACCGCCCGTTACCTGGTCTCCGACGGGGTCGGCTTCACCTGCTACGTCGTCGCCGGCGTCGCTCTCGAAGACGCGCGCCGGATCGCGGTGCGGACCCGTGACTTGAAGGACTGGTCCACGCAAGGCTTCCACAGGGCGGTGGAACAGGCTCTGGGCGTCCCAATCATTCCGACACAGCGGGCCTGACCGAGTGGATTACTCCGCGGCGCCGGTCGAGATCACCACCGTCCGGATGGCGGCGGCCTTCGCGCCACGCATCCGCAGCAGAACGGCCAGGATCACGCAGGCGGCCAGGCTGATCGCCGCGTCGGCGACGTAGCTGCCCGCCAGGCGCCCGAACGCGTAGGCGTGACCGTCGATGAACTGCATGTAGGTGAGCGGGACACCGGCGGCGGCGCTCAGCAAGCCGAACTGCGTCGCCGCCAGCGGATTGTGCTCCCCGTTCGATCGCAGGACGATGATGGCGATCGCCGAATAGGACGCCGCCCAGAACGCGTTCTGGCCGCTGATGGCGATGGCGTAGGCGGCGGGTATTCGCGGAAGAAAGACCAGCGACAGCGAGAACGCCGCTCCGACGACGCCCACCATCACGTACAGCCGCTCGACCGGCATACGGCGGGCGAGCGGTGGTATCACCAGGCTGCCGATGATCCCGGCCACGGCCACTCCCAGGCCGCCGACCGCCCCGACGAACGCCTCCGACGCCCCGAAATCCCGGCCCAGCCCGGTGAGGGTGTTGGTGAGCGCGAAGCTGGCGGCCGGCATGATCAGAAAGAACAGCAGCCACCTCACCGAAGCCCGGCCGAACAGCGCCACGACGTCACGGGCGAACCTGATGAAGCTTTCGTGCGCCAGCCTGAAATCCGCCGGGGTGGCCGGGATCATCAGGCAGAGCGGCACGGGAACGAGAAACAGCAGGCTGACGACCGCCGGGCCGACGACCGGCGGCAGATGGCGGATCGCCAGAATCGCAGTGGCGGCGCCAACGCCGACCCCCACCAGATTGCCCACGGTCAGCCATGCGCCCAGGCGCCCCTTCTCGTCCTCGCTCGCCAGCTCTGAAAACCATCCGCCGAGCGCGGCGTTGTTGAGGTTGAAGGCCCAACCCAGGCACAGAAGCAGCGCCGCCAGGGCGGGCAGGTTGCCGGTGCAAGACAGCGTCGCGAAGCACAGCAGCCCCGACAGCAACGCCAGGGCGATGGCATAGGCGCGTCTCGTAAATCGCCAGTCGAGGATCGGAGCGAACAGGAAACAGGTGAAGATCGAGACAAGCATGATCGAGGTGACGTTGGCGATGTCGGCCTCGGAAACTCCGCGCGCGGAGAGGAGCTGAGGCGTCGTCGTCAGGGCGACCGCGGCCCCGATGCCGGACGGGAGATTGCAAAAGCCCATCAGCCAGATCGGCGGCCCCGATCGCATCGCGGGTCCAGTCTGCTTCATCGCACCTAGCGTAGGGTCATCGGCGCGGATTGCCAGAGACCTCGTCGTGGAGACGCGCTAGCCTGCCCATTCGACCGCAATCACGCGAGGATCGCTCATGACCGACACGCCAGACCCCGCCCTCCACCTGGCGCCAGGCCGATTCGTCGACTCAGGCGCGCCATCGATCCGCGCTTATGCGGACGAGCGGGCGGGCGAGGGAGACGATATCGAGCGGGCCCGCCGCCTCTACTACGCGGTGCGCGACGATCTTCGATATGATCCGTACAATGTCGTCTATACGCCGGACGCCTTCACGGCGAGCGGCACACTGGCGAGCGGGCGCGGGTTCTGCGTCACCAAGGCGGCGGTGCTGGCGGCGGCGGCGCGGGCGGCCGGAATTCCGGCGCGGCTCGGCTATGCGGATGTCCGCAACCATCTCGCCACCCCTCGGCTGATCGAGCAGATGGGCACGGACCTGTTCATCTTTCACGGCTACACCGATCTCTGGCTCGACGGCCGATGGGTCACGGCGACGCCGGCGTTCAACCTCGAGCTTTGCACCAAGTTCGGCGTACTGCCGCTGGAATTCGACGGCCGGGAGGACTCCGTCTTCCATCCGTTCGACGCCAAGGGACAGCGCCACATGGAATATGTCCGCGACCGTGGAACCTATGCCGATGTTCCGTTCGACGAGATCATGGTGGAGTTTCGGACGCTCTATCCGGGGTTCGGTATCGACGGAGGGGCCGAGGGAGGCGATTTCGCCGCGGAGGCAGAGGCGGCGCAAGGGGTGGAGGCGCCGGGGCATCCAATCTGTGTGTCCGTGTGACAGACGGCGCAGCGCCCCCTATGCGGATGTCATGACCACCTTCCCGATCGCCGATATTCGCGCCCGGTTTCCGGCTCTTTCCACCGGAGAAGCGTTCCTGGACAATCCCGCCGGGACGCAGGTTCCCCAATCCGTGATCGACGCCGTAGCCGCCGCCATGGCGGGGGCCGCGAGCAATCTTGGTGGGAAGTTTCGCGCCTCCAAGGTCGGTGGGGTGATTTACGACGCCGCCCATGACGCGATGGCCGATCTGCTGGGCGCGGCGCACGGCGGCGAGATCGTGCTGGGCCAATCAACGACCATGCTGACTTTCCACATCGCCCGCGCGATCGGTTGCGACTGGCGAGCCGGCGACGAGATTGTCGTCACCAGGATGGACCATGAGGGCAATGTCGCGCCCTGGTTGCGTCAAGCACAGGACAAAGGCGTCACGCGGTGCGCTGGCTGACGTTCAATCGCGACAGCTGGCGGATCGAGCCGGACGACCTGCGCGCCCTGGTGAACGAACGTACGCGGCTTGTGGCCCTGACCTATGCGAGCAATCTGACCGGATCGATCAATCCGATCGCCGAACTGACCGCCATCGCCAAGGCGGCGGGCGCACTGGTCTACGTCGACGCCGTGCAGTTCGCGCCCCACGGCAAGGTCGAAGTCGCGGCGCTCGGCTGCGATTTCTTGGCCTGTTCGGCCTACAAGTTCTTTGGGCCTCACCTGGGCGTTCTGTGGGGCAGCGAGAGCCTGCTGGCGGAGCTCGATGGCTATCGAGTGCGGTGCGCGCCGGCCGACACCTCGGGGCGGCACGAACTCGGTACTTCGCAGACCGAACTGTTCGCGGGACTTGCGGCGAGCGCCGACTACATGGCGTGGCTGGGCGAGCGGACCGGCGTCTCGGGCGACCGCCGGGCGAGGATCACGGCGGCCTATGCCGCGGCGAGCGCTTACGAGATGCCGCTGGCGCAACGGATGATCGATGAGCTGCGCACGATCCCCGGCGTCGAGATTTATGGGATCACCAATCCGAACCGGATGTCCGAGCGCGTGCCGACGGTGTCGATCGGACATGCTGGACATCGCAACAGCGACCTCGCCCAGGCCCTGGCCGATCGCAGGATCAACGTCTGGTCCGGGCACAACTACGCGCTCGGACTGGTCGAACAGCTTGGGATCGACCGCGACGAAGGCGTGCTTCGCATCGGATTAGCGCACTATAATACGGCTGAAGAGGTCGATTGGGTCGTAGGGGCCCTGAGAACCCTGTTGGGATAGAGGAACGCCATGATCAAGCTGGTCTACGTCATCAGCCGCCGCGCCGACCTGTCGGCCGAGGCGTTTCACGACTATTGGCTCACCCGCCATGGACCGCTGGTGGCCGCACAGGCGGAGGCGCTGCGGCTCAGGAAATATGTGCAGAGCCATCTGATCGACCATCCTTCCAACGAGGGCTTGCGCGCGGTGCGCGGCATGCTCGGGCCGGTCGACGGGATCACCGAGGTCTGGTGGGATTCGGTGGAAGACCTGGACGCCGCCTATGCGACGCCGGAGGGCGCGGCCTCGGGCGGGATCCTGGCCGAAGACGAGGAGAAGTTCATTGATTTCGCCAACTCGCAGGTGTTCCTCACCGAGGAGCACCCGATCTTCGATCACACGCAAGGTAGGGGACCGGGGCCGGAAGCGGTCAAGGTCACCTATCTGCTCGCCAAGCGGCACGACCTGACCCAGGCGGAGTGCCACACCACCTGGCTCAATGATCATGGACCGCTGGTGGCGAGCTTCGCTCAGATCCTCAACATGGCGAAGTATGTGCAGAGCCACACGATCGAGCCGGAGACCAACGCGCGGTTTCAGGCCGGCAAGGGATACATGCCGCCCCTGGACGGCATCACCGAAGTCTGGATCCCCTCTCTGCAGACTCTCGAGCAGGGCGGTGCGCTACAGGCCGAGCGCGACGCCTCCATGGCGCTAGTGGTCGACGAACACCGCTTTGTCGAGATGGGCGAGTCACGCTGCTTCCTGACCCGTGAGCATCTGATCTTCGACCACATGCGGTAGGGCGATCCTTGGGCTCTCGCCTGGAGAATTGAAAACCAGCACACTTGACTTTTTTCTAGTGTGAGGTCTCGATCCGTTCCGCAGGAGGAAACAGCCATGGCCTATGATCTGGCGCGCGCGCCCGCGCAGGTGGCGCGGACCAAGACCTATCAGGACTATCTGGACGAGGATCGCGGACGCGTGCCCGACCACTTCCGGCTCCAGGGCGACGACGACGACGGCGCCGATCCGCCGCCGGTCGAACACTACGTCTCGCGCGCGTTCTACGAGCGCGAGCGGGCGATGTGGGACAAGACCTGGCAGATGGCCTGCCGCGAGGAGCACATTCCCGACGTCGGCGACTACCATGTCTATGAAATCGCCAGGCGATCCTATCTGGTCGTGCGCACGGCGCCGGACCTAATCAAGGCTTATCCGAACGCCTGCCTGCATCGCGGCCGCAAACTGCGCGAGGTATCCGGTCATGCTCAGGCGTTCCGGTGCCCGTTCCATGGGTTCACCTGGAATCTCGGCGGCGACCTGGCGCACACACCGTGCCAGTGGGACTTTCCCGATCTGACCAAGGGGTCGCTCGACCTGCCGGAGGTTCAGGTGGGAACCTGGGCCGGCTGGGTGTTCATCAATCCCGACGCCAAGGCCATGCCGCTGGAGGCCTGGCTCGATCCGGTCAAGGATCAGTTCGCGCCATACCTGTGGGAGCAGGGCTGGCTGGGCAGCCACGTAGGCAAGGTGCTGCGCGGCAATTGGAAGCTGGTGCAGGAAGCCTTCATGGAGTCTTTCCACGCCCTGGACACCCATCCACAGATCATGAGCTACATCGACGACGCCGGCTGCCAGTATGACGCCTGGGCCGACAAGCCGCATGTGAATCGGATGATGGTGCCCTTCTTCGCGCCCAGTCCCTATGTCGCCGAACAGGTCAGCGAACAGCAGATCTACGACGACTTCCGCGGCGGCGCCCGTCGCGGTAGATCGGAGGCCGACGACGATGGACGTCTCTCCGCCGGCCAGACCGCGCGCCAGAAGGCGGCCGATGAGAGCCGGGCCACGGCGCAGGCCGCCACCGGCGTCGACCTTTCCACGGTGTCGGACGCCGAGCTGATCGACGGCTGGTACTACAACGTCTTCCCTAACTTGATGCACTGGGGCGGCTACGGCCCGAACATGTGGTACCGGTTCCGGCCTTGGAAAGACAGCCACGAGATGACCCTGATGGAGGTCGGCTTTGTCATGCGCCACCCGGCGGGCGGGCCAAAGCCGCCGCCGTCCGAGATGATCATGCTCGACGTCGATACGCCCTGGGCCAGCGTCGAGGCGCTGGGCGAGCTGGGTGGCGTTCTCGACCAGGACACCACCAACATGGCCGCGGTGCAGGAGGGGTTGCAGGCGACGTTCGCGCCGACCCTCACCCTGTCCCGCTACCAGGAAGGGCGCCTGCGGCAATTCCATCGCACGCTACGCGGCTATGTAGCGCCCCCCGCCTCTTAGAGGGGCGCCGCGACGTTCGCGGTCGAATCAGGCCGGCGAGCGACGGACTGCGCATCCGAATGCGTTCAATCGCTTTGACGACCTGGACGTTCGGTCGTCGCACCTGATGACGCACCGGAGGATGATTTACATGAAGCGCTTCAACCCCGCCCGCCTCGGCATCGTGGCCGCTCTCGCCTGCGCCGGCGCCTGGACCAGCGGCGCCCTGGCTCAGGAACAGCCAGCGGCGCCGGCCGCCGCGGCGCACGGTCAACACGATCCGATGGCCTGGCGCCAGCATATGGAAGAAAAGCGGGCGGCTCGCCTGAAAGCCCTGCACGACGCGCTCAACATTCGACCGAACCAGGAGATGGCGTTCTCCGCCTATGCCGCGGCGATGACGCCTCCGCCTGGGGCCGACGGTCATCACCATATGCACAATGGATCCGCCACCGCGCAAAGCCTGACGACACCCCAGCGACTTGATCAGATGGCGCAACGGATCGACGAGCGGACGGCGCACATGAAGGAAGATTTCCAACGCCGCGCCGCAGCGACCAAGGCCCTCTACGCCGCGCTCAATCCTGATCAACAGCACACGATGGACGCCCTGCACGGCCTAATGGGACATGACGGCGGACGAAAGGGCGGTCACGACGACCATGGCGGCTGGGGCGCGGCTCGCGGCTGAGCCGCGCCTTGCCAAGCCCCACCGCTTACCCGTTGAGAGCGAAGCGTCAGGCCTCCGCCTTCGCCACGAAGCCATCCCACGTCGCCATGTACCGCAGGAAGCGCGCGCCCAGCCCTTGGGCGGCGAGGTAGTCGGCCGTGACCGGCAGCGGCGCCGGCTCGAAGTCGCGGTCGGCCAGGGCGCGCATGGCGAAATCATGGTGAAGGATGGCGGCGCGGCCGATCAGCACGAAGTCGGCTCCGGCCTCCAACAGTTCGGTGGCGACACGGGGGGTCATGATCTTGCCGGCGACGCCGAGGCGGACATCGCCGCGCGGCAGCTCGGTGAACCAGGACGCCAGGGAGCGGCCGTGGAACGCCTCCTCGACGGGCTCCTTGCGAGCGTCCCACAACGACATGTCCAGGTAGTCGATCTTCCCCTGGCGCATGACCTCGATGGCGAGCTCGCGCATTTCGGCGATGCGCAGGCCATAGCGTTCGGGCGAGAGGCGCAGGCCGAGCTGGAAATCGGGACGGCAGACGGCCCGGACGCCGTCGATGATCTCGAAGACGATCCGGGCGCGGTTTTCCAGCGACCCGCCATAGCGATCGTCGCGGCGGTTCTCGGTGGTCGACAGGAACTGGGTGAGGATATAGCCATGCGCGCCGTGCAGTTCGACGCCGTCGAACCCCGCCTTCTGGGCTCGGGTCGCTCCCGCCACGAAGTCTTCGACCAACTGCTCGACCTCGCCTATCGAAAGGCCGCGCGCACCGCTCTCGGGATCGTCGGAAGGTCCGACGGCCTGGGGCACGCAGTTCCTCGGACAACGATAGCCGCCGTGATGCAGTTGCAGCACGGCCGGCTTGCCCCGCGCCTTCACCTCGGACGCGAGGCGGGTGTAGCCCTCGATGTGGTCATCGGAGAAGATGCCGAACTGACCCTTGCCGACTTTGCCGTTGGCCTGGACATAACAGGCCGACGTCATGATCAGACCGAAGCCGCCGCGTGCACGCATGCCCAGCCAGCGCAGTTCGTCGTCGGTCACCCGCCCGTCGATGGTGGCCTGATCGCTGGTCATCGGGGCCAGCATCAGGCGGTTGAGCATGGCTGGACCGCGCTGGAACGAGAGCGGCTGTGAGAGTTCGGCTGCGGTCAGGGTCGTGCCTCCTGCTGATGGCGCACGCGCGCCCGCGATATTGCCGTGGCGACATAACAGCACGCCGTCGCCGTGCGAAAACCAGTGCTTTCCGATGACAGCGTGAGGCGGCGGAGTCGATGAGGATCAGCGCCTTGGGCGTCACATGCCTGGCCCTGTCGGCCGCCGCGCTCGGCGCTCCGGCGTGGGCGCAGTCGACGGCCGCCGACAAGGCCGCGCAGGCCGCCGATCAGCAGGACGAAGCCGACGCGACGACCGTATCGGGGGTAACCGTCACGGCGCACAGGGCCTACGCCCAGCAGTACGGGGCGGTGGTCGGAGACATCGAGCCGGAGCTGCAGCTCAACCCGACCGACATCCAGTCCTATGGCGTCAGCACGGTGACCGAGTTGCTCAACGAGCTGGCGCCGCAGACACGCAGCGATCGCGGACGCGGCGGCGAGACGCCGGTGGTGTTGCTCAACGGCCGGCGGATCTCCAGCCTGAACGAGGTCTACAACATCCCCACCGAAGCGATCCTGCGCATCGACATCCTGCCCGAGGAGGTCTCGCTGAAATATGGGTACACCGCCGATCAGCGGGTGGTGAACATCGTGTTGAGACGCTGGTTCCACGCCACCACCGCCGAGTTACAGGGCGGTGGGCCGACGGAGGGCGGCGAGGCGACCGGCCAGGCGGAGCTCGACCTGCTGCACATCCGCCGCGACGACCGGCTCAATCTCGACCTCAAATATCAGGGCGCCTCGGGCATCACCGACGCCAACCGGGGCATCGTGGAGCCTACTTCCCCGACCGGCGCGCCACAACCCGCCAACCTCGCCGACGCCCGCAGCCTGGTTCCGGCGACCCAGTCCCTGACCGCCAACGCGGTGGTCGCCCATCCGATGGGGGGCGGCGTCAACGCGACGTTCAACGCCACACTGGGCGCGACAAGCAGCGACGCCATGCAAGGTCTGGCGCCCGATGGCCAGGTTCTGCACCAGTACGCCAACGGCTGGACGGGCCACCTCGGCACGACGTTCAACAAGGACGTGCACGACTGGCGCCTGTCGCTGACCGGCGCCTACGACCACGCCGACACTCAGACCGACACCGATCTGCCCGGCGCGCCACAGGCCTCGGCGCGCTCGATCTCCGACGCCGCGAACATCCAGATCCTGGCCAACGGGCCGCTGTTCAAACTGCCGGGAGGCGCTTTCTACGTGAGCGCCAAGGCCGGCGACACCCAGAGCTGGCTGGGCTCGACCTCGTCGCGGCCCGGCGCCGCCGAGGCGGTGTCCCTCAACCGCAACGATGGAAACGCGCAGCTCAACCTGGACCTGCCGCTGACCAGCCGGCGCAAGAACTTCCTGCCGTTCCTCGGCGAACTTTCCCTGAACGCCAACGCGGCGATCGACCAGCTTTCGGACTTCGGCACGCTCAAGGCGTTCGGCTATGGGCTCAACTGGACGCCGATCACCGGCGTCAACCTGATCGTCTCGCACACCAACGACCAGGCGGCGCCGACCATCCAGCAACTCGGCAATCCGATCCTGGACACGCCGGGCGTGCGGGTGTTCGACTATGTCACCGGCCAGACGGTGGACGTCACCCAGGTCACCGGCGGCAATAGGGCGCTGATCCACGACAACCGCAACGTCACCAAGATCGGGCTAACGCTGACGCCGATAGCCAGCCAGAACCTGACGGTGACGGTCAACTACATCAAGAGCGATATCGACAACCCGATCGAGACGTTTCCGGTCGCCAGCGCCGCGATCCAGATGGCCTTTCCCGACCGGTTCGAACGCGACGAGGACGGCGACCTCGTCCTGGAGGACGTCCGGCCGGTCAACTTCGCCACGGCGGACCGCAGCGAGATACGCTGGGGGATCAACTACAGCCATCGAATCGGCAAGCCACCGCCACCGCGTCCGAACTGGCGAAACATGCTGGGGCCGGACGGCAAGCCGCTCTTCCGGCGCCCCCCCGGCGTCCAGGGCGGCGGACCGCCGGGGGCCCCGGGGGCGGACGGCGGCCCGCCGGCGGGGAGCCCCGGCGGCGATCAGGGCGGGCCTCCGGGAGGCGGTTCGGACCGGAGCGGCTTTCCGTCGACGGGCGGCGGAGGCGGAGGTCCCGGCGGCGACGGATTCGGCGGAGGCGGTGGCTTTGGTGGCGGCGGATTCGGCGGCGGACGCGGCGGCGGGGGACGAGGGGGCGGCCACTTCGGCGGCGGGGGTGGTCCCCCGGTCGGCGGGCAGGTGCAGTTCGCGATCTATCACACCATCTATCTGACCGACCAAATGCTCGTCCGCCCGGGCGGTCCGACGCTGAACCTGCTGGGCGGCGCGCCCGCGACGGCAACCGGCGGCCAATATCGCAACGAGATCGAGGCCCAGCTCGGCGTCACCGAAGCCGGATTCGGCGCCCGCCTCAGCGCCGACTGGAGACAGGGCACCTTCGAGGCGGCCGTGCCCGGATCACCGACCGGGAGCCTGTACTTCTCGGACGTCACCGCGCTCAATCTTCGTTTCTTCGACAATCTCGGCCGGCAGCGGGCGGTGGTGAAGCGCTTTCCGTGGCTGCGCGGCGCGCGCGTCACCCTCAACATCACCAATTTGCTCGATGACCGGATCAGCGTACGCGACGCCGCGGGCGCGACGCCGCTCAGCTATCAGCCCGGCTATCTCGACCCCACCGGCCGCACGATCAGCCTGAGCCTGCGCAAGCTGTTCTATTGAGCCGGCCCCACCTCGGAAATAGAGGGTTTTCCTCGCCGCCGGATCGTGCGTGAAATGCGCCAGATCGAGGAAACGCCATGAACCCGTACGATGCCAGACCCTGGCTGAAGCTCTATGCGCGCAACATCGCGCCCGACCTCGCCGTCGACTATCCCGATACCCTGGCGATGTTCCGAGCCGCGATGGCGCGAGCGGCGGACGCGCCGGCGATCCACTATTTCGACGCGACGCTGAGCTACCGGGAGGTGGACGCGCGATCCGACGCCCTGGCCGTGGCCCTGGTCAGGCGCGGCGTGCAGGCCGGCGACCGGGTTGCCCTCTACCTGCAGAACACCCCCTATTTCGTGATCGGCATGCTCGGCGCCTGGAAGGCGGGCGCGATCGCGGTGCCGGTCAACCCGATGAACCGGGAGCGCGAATTGGGTCTATTGCTGGGGGACTCCCGGCCGAGCGCCCTGATCTGTCACGACACCCTGCACCGTGACGTCGTCTCTCGACTGTCGCCGGAAGCCGCCGCGGCCCTGCCGGCGACGATCTTCACGACCTCGCCGCTCGATCTCCAGGCGCGCGACGACGCGCGCCTGTTCGCCGGCATGAGCCGCGTCGCCGTTGAAGGCGCGGAGGACCTCGGCGCCGCGATCGCGCGACATCTGGGCGAGACGCCGCCCGCGCACGCGCCGGCGCCCGGCGACATCGCCTTCCTGGTCTACACCTCCGGCACGACCGGCCTGCCGAAGGGCGCGATGAACAGCCATGCCAACGTCGTCTACAACGCTCAGGTCTACCGCGACTGGATCGGACTGGAGGACGGTGTCGGCGTGCTGGGCGTCGCGCCGCTGTTCCACATCACCGGCCTCGTCGGTCATCTGCTGGCGGCCATGATCACCGCCAGCGCGGTGACCCTCGCCTACCGCTTCGACGCCGGCGTGATGCTGGAGGCGGCGGCCGAGCGGCGGCCCGGCTTCACCGTCGCGGCGATCACCGCCCTGATGGCGATGATGAACCATCCCGAGGCGACCGAGGCGCAGCTCTCGGCTCTGACCAGGATCTATTCGGGCGGCGCGCCGATCCCGCCGGCGGTGGTCGAGGCGTTCGCGGCGAAATTCGGCCACTATGTGCACAACATCTATGGCCTGACCGAGACCTCCTCGCCGACCCACGCGACGCCGCTGGGCGTGGCCGCGCCGGTCGACCCGGCCTCGGGCGCGCTGTCGGTGGGCGTGCCGGTTCCGGGCGCGCGGGTGTGGATCGCCGACGACGACGGCACGCCGGCGCCCATCGGCGAGGCGGGCGAGATCGTCAGCTCCGGACCGATGGTGGCGGCCGGCTATTGGAACAAGCCGGCCGAGACGGCGCAGGCCATGCGCCCGGACGGCTTCCGAACCGGCGACGTGGCGTTCATGGACGCCGACGGCTGGTTCTATCTGATCGACCGCAAGAAGGACATGATCAACGCCGCCGGCTACAAGGTCTGGCCGCGCGAAGTGGAGGACGTCCTCTACACCCATCCCGCCGTACGCGAGGCGGCCGTGGTCGGAGTCCCCGATGAGTACCGAGGCGAGACGGTGAAGGCAGTGGTCAGCCTCAAGGCCGGCGCCGCGGTCACTCCTGAGGAACTGATCGAGCACTGCCGCGCGCGCATGGCGGCGTACAAGTACCCGCGCCGACTGGAGATCATCGACGAATTGCCCAAGACGGTGACAGGAAAGATACTGCGGAGGGAACTCAGAGGGTGAAGTAGAAATCCTTCTCCCCTCGCGGGAGAAGGTGGCCGAAGGCCGGATGAGGGGGCACCCCGGTCCATCCGCGCCCTATCGGAACGCAACGACTCCGTCCCCAAGACCCCTCATCCGTCTGCTTAGCAGACACCTTCTCCCGCAAGGGGGAGAAGGGATTCGCCCTACACCTTCGCGTGCAGCCTGACCGGCAGCTTTGTGTACCCGAGGATGAAGTTGCTGAGGTTGCGCTCCGGTTCGCCGACGACCTCGATGCGGTCGAAGCGTTTGAGGATCTCTTCCCAGAGCACGCGCAGCTGAAGCTCGGCGGCGCGGTTGCCCATGCAGCGGTGGATGCCAAAGCCGAAGGCGACGTGGTGGCGCGCGCGTGGGCGGTCGATGATGAAGCGGTCGGCGTCGGGGATGACCTCTTCGTCGCGATTGCCCGAACAGTACCACATGACCACCCGCTCGCCCTTCCTGATCGCCTTGCCGCCGATTTCGGTGTCCTGCAGCGCGGTGCGGCGCATGTGGGCGACCGGCGACTGGAATCGGACCATCTCGGAGGGCAAGTTGGTGACGAGAGCAGGGTTTGCTTTCAGTTTTGCCATTTCCTCCGGGAACTGATGCATGAACAGCACCCCGCCGGTCATCGAGTTGCGGGTGGTGTCGTTGCCGCCGACCACCAGCAGCAGGATGTTGCCGAGGAACTCCATCGGATTGTCGATCATGTCGCGGGTATCGGTGTTGTGCGCCAGCAGCGACAGGAAATCGAACTTCGGCGGCGCGGCGGCCCGCTCCTTCCACAAGCGGCTGAAATAGGCATGGCACTCCATCAGGATGCCGCGCCGCTCCTCCTCGTTCATCGTAGTGTTGCCGGCCGTCTCGTTGGCCGTGGTCATGTCCGACCAGAACGGCAGCAGGCGCCGATCCTCCCACGGGAAGTCGAACAGGGTCGCCAGGAATTGCGTGGTCAGCTCGATGGAGACGCGGTCGACCCAGTCGAAGGTCTCGTCGAGAGGCAGCGAGTCCAGCACCTCACCGGTGCGCCGGCGCATCAGTTCCTCGAGGTCCGCGAGCCGGGCCGGCGCCACCGCCGGGGTCACCGACTTGCGCTGGACATCGTGCACCGGCGGGTCGCTGGCGATGAAATTCAAGATCGCGAAGTCTTCCGGCTGGTCGCCGACGACGATGTCACGATCGGAAGAGAAGACGCCGTGGTTGCTGTCCACCGCGACGATGTCGTTGAACCTGGTCACCGACCAGTAGGGCCCGGTCGGGCCGGTGGGCGACCAATGCACCGGATCCTCATGGCGAAGGCGCTTGAGATAGTCGTGCAGCACGCCGCTCTGCCAAAGCTCGCCGGCGCTGACGTCCAGCGTGTCGAGCGGCAGGGACCAGGGATCGGGGATGGCTTGGGCTTGCGGAACACCGACGTGGGCGGTCATGGCGAATCTCCCGAGAGACGGTCCGATGTTCACTCGGGCCTTGCCGCCACCATGCCGCCGGACCCCGCGGGAGGCAATCCCCTCGAGATCTGCCCACCGGGGTCAAGACGGAGCCAACGGTGATATCTATGGCGCTCGGGCGGCGAAGCCGGCAAGATCGGCGACGGCCGGCCTGGGAGTTCCTCAGCCATGGATGTCAGAGCGCCGCCTCGAGCGACCTTTGAGTTCGGACCCTACCGCCTGGACGCGGCGCGCGGCGTTCTGACCCGGCGGGGCGAGCCGATCGCCCTGACGCCCCGCGTGCTGGAAACCCTGCTCTATCTTGTCGAAAACCCGGGCCGGGTGGTGACCAAGGACGAAATGCTGCACGCGCTCTGGCCCGGCCGCATCGCCGATGAAACCAATCTGAGCCAAGCGATCTTCACACTGCGAAAGGCGCTGGCCGACGGAGCCGGGGGCGATCGGCTGATCGTCACCGCCCCTGGACGCGGCTATCGTTTCACCCCCGAGGTCAGGGTCGAGGCGGCCATCCCCGCCCCGCCCCGGCGCATCGAGCCTCCGCCAGCCCCGACGCGACGACAGCGCGGACCATGGGTCGCGGTCGTGCTGTGCGCGGCGGCGCTGCTGGGAGCGGCGGCGATCGGCGCCTGGATTGTGCATGAAAGGGCGTCGCGCCTGCCGGCGGATAAGACCGGAGTCATTCTGGCTGATTTCCAGAACTTCACCGGCGAGGCGGTCTTCGGCCATGTGCTCGGCAAGGCGCTGGAGGTCGATCTGGCGCAGTCGCCCTTCCTGCGAGTGACGCCGCAAAGCCAGATCCGCGCCACACTGGAGTTGATGGCGCTGCGCGGGGACGCCCCCCTGAGCGACGCCCTGGCGCGCGACGTCTGCGTGCGCGACAACGGCGGGGCGGTCATCGCCGGCGCCATCGCCGCCTTGGGGACGCACTATCTGCTCACGGTAACCGCCAGCGATTGCGTGACCGGGCGCATTCTGGACGAAGAAAAAGAACAGGCCGACAGCAAGGAGGGGATAGCCCCGGCCCTGGACCGCCTCGCAAGCCGGACACGCCAGAAACTGGGAGAATCGCAGGCCTCGATCGCCCGGTTCGGCGTTCCGCTGCTGCCCGAACGGACAGGCTCGTTCGAGGCCCTGAGGTCCTATTCCGACGGTGTCTGGCTGGCCGACCATGGCCAGAGCGCCGACGCCGTTCCCCTGTTTCGCCACGCCATCGCACTCGACGCCAATTTTGCGGCCGCCTACGAATCCCTGGCCGTCGCGCTGGTCAATGCGCGTCAGTACGAGGCGGCGGCGCAGGCCGCGACCAAGGCGTACGAGCTCAGGGACTATGTGTCCGAGCGGCGAAAGCTGCTGATCGTCGATATCTATACCCATGATGTCAGCAAGGATCTCGACGCAGAGTTGGACAATCTGCGTCTTTGGACCCGGCTCTATCCGTCCGACCCCTCGCCGTGGACCAGTCTCGCCAACCTCGAGAGTTTCATCGGCCGGCACCAGGCGGCCGTCGAGGCGGCCAAGCGGGCGCTGCCGTTGCGTGGCGACGTGGAGTCCAGCTACGCGATCCTGATACGGGCCGATATGCGCGCCGGCCTTTTCGATGAGGCCCAGGCCGTCGGCGATCGCGCGATCGCCAAGGGTCTGGCGGGCCAGAACACGCACAACCTGCTGATGACCCTCGCCTATGCGCGCCACGACATGGCCGGCGTGCAAAAACAACTCGATTGGGCCAGGGGCCGGTCCGCGGAGCCCATGATGTTGTTCTGGGCGGCCAAGATCGCCCTTGCCGAGGGACGTCTGAGACAGGCGACCGCACTCAGCGACCGGGCGGTCGATCTGGGCCGGTCCCAGGCGCTCACCTACCAGGATCAGGCCGCGCAGGCGCTGACCCTGGCCGAGTTCGGCCTGAAGGATCTGGCATCGGCGCTTCTGGGCGAGGCTTCGCCGGACGCCGATCTGGAGGACTATCTGCACGCGACCGCGGCGATCGGCGACGCCGGACGCGCCGAGGCGGAACTGACCCGAGACCTCGCAAAACGGCCATCCGACACCCTTTTGCATCGCGTCTACGCGCCCTTGACCCGCGCCGCCTTGCTGCTGCGGCGAGGCGAGGCGGCGGAAGCGGCGCGCGCTCTGACGCCGGCGTCGGCCTATGAGCTTCGTGATTTCGACGTACCTTACGAGAGAGGCAAGGCCCTGCTCGCCGCCAATGATCCCGCCGGCGCCGCAGCGGCGTTCAGGCTGATCCTGGCCAACCCCGGCCTAGGTCCAGACGCCGAATACCCCCTCGCGCATCTGGGCGTGGCGCGGGCGCTGCTGCGGCAGGGCGATCCGAACGGTAGTCGGCTGGAATATGAGGCCTTTCTCGGCGCCTGGTCGGGCGCCGACCCGGATCTGCCGGTCCTGCGGGAGGCGAAGGCGGAGTATGCGGCGCTGAGGGCGAACGTCCAGTCTCCAGCCCCAACACGCGGATGATCTTCTAAATCACCACGATAGCGGACGTCTCCGCCGCCCTCGTGACGATCTTCAAAACTATTCAGAAAATTTTTTGGCGATTTTCAAGAGTTCCGCCCCGGGGGCGATCGACATGGCGCGATGGAGTTCGGCCCGGGTCGGGCCGGCCGCGGCTATGAAAGGATCGGGCGATGCAACTCATCGTGAACGGGAAAAACGGGACCGACGGCGCGAACGGGAGCTCGCCCGGCGCATCCGGCGGTTCGGGCACGGCCGGCGCGTCGGCGAGCGCCAAGATCAGGAAGTCGCTCGACCTCAGTAACTCGGCCGAGGCGGTCGGAGGTTCAGGGGGCGGGGGCGGAACCGGCGCCGCCGCGAACTTTGTGGACGGGCACTATACCGGACCTGGCGGGAATGGCGGAAACGGCGGCGCCGGCGGAGCCGCCGTCGCCATCGCCGACACCACGACGCCGTCGGCCAGCTCGGAAACAGACGCTTTCGCCAATGCCTATGGCGGGGCCGGCGGAGGCCCGGGATCGGGCGGCCTCGGCGCACCCGATGGCGTGGGAGGCGTCGGGGCGTCGGGCGGCAGGGCTACGGCCACGGCTTTCGACGACAATCAGGATGGCGCCGCCGGCGCATTCGCCGTCGCCGTGGGTGGAAGTGCGGGAAACGGAGATGACGGAATAGCCGGCGCCGGCGCCGGCGCCAGTGCGACCGCCCAGGCTGAGAGCGATACGGCCAGCAGCGTCCGGGTTTCGGCCAGCGCGACGGGCGGCGACGGCGGATCAGCCTTCGCGTCGGATGTCATTCCCGGCAGCGGTGGAAAGGGAGCGTCGGTCGACCTCGACAACGCGGTGAGCGGCCGGACCAACGGCGGGTCCCTCAGCCTGACCCAGAGCGCCGCGGGCGGCAGCGGCGGGTCGGGCCAGGGCGGAACGGCTGGGGTAGGCGGTAACGCGGTTTCGACCCTGACCTTCGACGACACCAAGAACGTCACCCAGAGCGCGACAGTGCTGGCCGATCTCTCGGCGCACGGCGGCGACGGCGGCGCGGGTTTCGGCAACGGCACGAAGGGCGCGGTCGGCGGAAAGGCGAGCGCCGGCGCGACGATCACCGGGGCCGACAACGAGGGCGCGCTCATCAGCGCGACCGGCGGCATCGGCGGGGCCACCTTCGGCGGCGTGGCGGCGGCGGGAGGGGCCGCGACCGTCACGCTCGCCGTGCAGGGCGCCAGCCTCGGTTACGACCGGGCCTTCGCCTACGGCGGATCGGGCGGCGGAGTGTCGAACGGCCACAGCGGTGGCGGCGGCGCAGGCGCCATGGCCACGAGCACGGTCGCCTCGTCCTATACATCGAGTACGGTCGCCGAGGCGGCCGCCAGCGCAATCGGCGGAGGTGGAGGCAACGCCTACGGGGCCGGTTTCATCGGCGGGGCAGGCGCCACGGCCAGTGCGCATGCGTCGCTGACGACGACGGCGGCCGGGTCCGAAGGTGTCACGGCCACGCAGACCGGCGGCTCCGGCGGCTCCGGCGAGGACGACGCGAATGGCGGCGCTGGTGCATCGAGCGTCCTGACCAACGGCGTCACCGGCGCGACCAACGGAGGCACGCTCTCTCTCACCCAGAGCGCCACGGGCGGCGCCGGTGGCTCAGTCGCCTTGACCGCGACTTCGGCGGTCGCCGGCGCGGCCGGCACGGCGCGCTCGACGCTATCCTTCGACGACACGAAGAGCGTCACCCAAAGCGCCCTCGTCGATGCGACCGGTGTCGCCCTCGGCGGCGCCGGCGGGGGAGTGTTCCAGGCCGTCGGCGTCGCGACCGCCGGTGGAAAGGCGGCCTCGACCGTCACGGTCGTGGGCGCCGCCGAGGTGGTCGGCGATGCGGCCGCCTCTGGAGGCGGCGGCGGCGGATCGAACGGCGGCGCGGGAGCGGCCGGCGGCGCCGCGAGTGCGGCCGACACGGCGACCGGCGACAGCACTACGACCGCGGCGGCGACGGCCCAAGGTGGCGCGGGGGGCTATTCCACCAGTGGCGGGAACGGCGGCGTGGGCGGGGCGGCGACGGCCACGGCGACATCGACCGGGAGCGACACCCAAGGCAATCTCGGTCACGCGACCGTAGCCACGGCCGTGGGCGGCATCGGCGGGAGTGCGTCAGGGGCCGGCTTCACGGGTGGCGCGGGGGGCGGGGCTTCGGCCGCCGCCTCGGCGATCGCCGCGCCGACGTCAGCGAATACCGGCGGAACACAGATACAAGCCGTGCAGACCGGAGGTTCAGGCGGGGCCGGCGCCAACGGCGCCGATGGTGGGGCCGG
>Ga0302314_10004599_pt1 | contig 25315 bp, 29 predicted proteins | sample III_Palsa_N2_3_FD_200533 | JGI IMG/M metagenome (GOLD analysis project Ga0302314, IMG submission 200533) | Peat permafrost microbial communities from Stordalen Mire near Abisko, Sweden - III_Palsa_N2_3 | ecosystem: Environmental > Terrestrial > Soil > Palsa > Peat permafrost | place: Sweden... | reverse complement strand
CGTGGTGACCTTGCAACTGCTCGCATATCACACGGCTTGTGCGAGGGGCACGGACGTGGATAAGCCGCGGAATCTGGCGAAGAGTGTGACGGTGGAGTGAAGGTTCTTCCTAACAAATTCCTTTTGTCGACAGTTAATTAGGTCTGATATGAAATAAATATGCCTGATATGAGCATGATTAAGTCTGATATGAAAGCCGCCTCAGTGGCTTATTTCGACCTGCTTAGGAGCCCCCCCCCCCCCCTCGCAATTCACAGTTGATTTGGCGCACGTGGCGGCACGCGGCGGCATGGTCGATGCAGGATAAGGTGGCGCTGCTGCGGCGCACTCACTAGCCTGGACTTCAGATATCGTTTGTGGCCTACCAGGAAGGCGTTGCACCGAACCTGCTGTTCCAACGGCGCAGCCTCGAGCCCAGGCCGCACCGGTGGCGGCGTTACCCGGCGAGAGCGTGGTTCCAGCTAGCGGACTGGTACTGCATGGGCGGCGATCGGCGAGCTCCGATGCATTCTCGGCAAGAAGGCCGCGCGAGACGCTCGGCTTCCACACCCCGCTGAGATGTCCACGAATGTGCTGCGTTGACCGGTTGAAAGCGCCGCCAATGGAAGTCTTGGATATGCAAATGCCGAGATCCACAAGATTTCTGAGCCATCAAACACTTGGCAAACGCACCCCTCCCAGGCGGACACGCCCTGAATCAGGGCATGTTTAGATTGCGCGAGTTGCTCCTCTACGCTGGCACGGATCGCTCTCCGATTTCGGATTGTGCGGCGCAACGATCTGCACCAGCACGGCACAAGGCAAAATCTTCTCCATGTGCGCCAGAGACTCGCGCTTGCGTGTCTTCTTGGTCGATAAGTTGAGGCCAACGCTGATCGGCCGCACTGCCTCGCCTTTTCGCCACTCATCGGATTTCAGGCAACGAGGTCCGCCCTGGTTTAGGCAGACCTTCCCTTGCTCTGCTATGACCACAACTGCAGACGGTAGCGGCCAGTCAAGATGTCTTGCCACATGCGGAAGTGCGGATCCATCTGAGAAAGACGATGAGAAAGCCCAAACTGCGCAGTCGCACTTGCGCGTTTCCACCCACTTAACGATCTCCCATTACCAAGTTCGCCCAGAACATTATTGAAGATTATAATCTGCACCTTGATAGACTCATTGGCTGGCGCGATGGCCAAGAAGCCGAAAAAGGTGAACTTTGACTTCCCGACTTTGCGGGTTAGCGTCATGGTGAAGTCGCCCATGCTGAAGTCCATCTACATCCAGCCGAACCAAGTCTTGCTCTCGATGCTGCGCAGCTATCGTGAGCGTTGCCGCATCCCCCAACATGAACTTGCCCGGCGCCTAGGCAAGGAGCAGTCGGCTGTGTCGAAGATCGAACGAGGGGAGCGTCGGCTCGACATCATCGAACTCAAAGCATGGCTCGATGCGTTGGACATGGATTTTCTAGTCTTTGTCCAAGAGCTCAACCAGAAGCTGGCCGCTCTTCCCTCGATCGATCCTCGGCTCGCAAATGGCCGACGTCAATCCACTCGGCGGCGCCGAGAAGATGCATGACGGGCGAATCGCGACGCTCTGACCAAGTAATCTCGTAGATTATAATCCGTAGCTAATAAACCACAAATGCGGGACGCTTGGGCTCGATGCCCACCCACTCCCGAAAGCCCGGTCGTCCGCCGGGTACCAATACGTTTGATCAAAGTTCAGCGACTGCATTCGGTTCCGTCATATCTCGCGAGAGAACAGCGATAGGTGTATCGCAAGAGGCGCTCGCTGGCATGGCCGGGATGGACCGTACTGGGTTGTCCAAGATTGAACGCGGACGGGTTCAACCGTCGCTCCAGGCGATCCTCAGGCTCGCGAACGCGCTTGGACATGAGCCTTCCACTCTGATCGACATGACGGTTGGTGAACTGCAACGCGCCGCCATCTAGTGCGGCTTGGCGTAGCGTGCAAAGCACGCTCTTGCGTCGATCGACTTCGTCGGTCAAATGTTTCTTTTGACTGGGAACCAGAAAGTCCAAATGCGACTTCGAACTTGATGCGAGTCCAGTGCTGATGCATTCAACGCTTTGACATTCCGAGGCTCGGCCAAACAATAGCCCATCGATACGCGCAGTGCGTTTTTCCGCGCGGTGAGGAGATGGTCGAGTGTTTGTGTCGTTCCCAAAATACGAGTTCACGGTACCCATCAATCTGGGTCTGCCAGGAGCCAAGCATTGGCGCGCGCTGGGCCTGTCCGTCGGCGCCGCTTGGTTTGCCCTTACTGTCCGGTCTCGCAGTGGAGATCGGTTACAGAGCACAACACTGTTTGCTTGGGACTCGGATGTCGTAGATGCACTGGCGAACACTGAGTTCGAAGTGGAATCTCTGCTCATGATGTTTCCCGCCATTGAGGGCTCAAAGCCAGGCTTCACAAGTGTCTCGGTCAAGGAGGTTTGGGAGGGCATTTGCGATGACGCTCCTGACGAGCGTCGTGTCCTCTTCCTCGATAGCCGTGGTGAGCAGCGTTCTGGGATGTTCCTCGAGCCAGACGACAAGGCAATTCGCACGGATTTGCTTGTCCGCATCGGAGACTGATATGCCGCCGAAGTTCCCTGGGTGAGAAGTCGTGACCCTCAGACCCGAAGAGATCAATCGCCTTCCGTCAGGCGCGGTCGATGGATGCGGCTGGCACCTGCGATTCAAGGGTGTGTACGGAGGAGGCATCTACGGCTCGGTCATCACCGATCAGCGAGGCCATGGACTCTATCTGCTGGGAGACAGCGACTACCCGGGTGTCCCTGGCTACGAGCAGCGGATGACCTGCCTTATCCATCCCGACGATTTTCAAGTCAATCCTAGTGCTGAGCCTCTCTATGCGCGAGAGACCATCACGTCCGCGCTGGTCGCGCTGGGTTGGGGGCCACGCGTCGGCGATCTGAGTAAACCTTGGAGGTGCGATGTCTGAGGAAGAGATCGATCCTGGTCTAGCGCGGCTAGTCACTGCGCATCCGCAGATATTTCGAGGGACGCCACCCGCCATCTTTAGCTATTTGATGCCGGGCTGGTATGACATCGTCGACAAGCTCTGCTCCGATATCGAGGCTGTCCTCGGCCCAGAGAATCTGAAGCGGTTCCAGTGTCTTCAGATCAAAGAGAAGTTCGGCACGCTTCGCTTCTACTGGCGCTACAAGGCAGCGGGTCGTCCCCGCGTGGACGCTATGTCTGCCGATCGATTTATGTCTTTCGAGGCCCCGCCGAACAAGACAGCCAAGTTGGGGCAAACGCTGCAATTGCTGGTCGAGGCTGCCTGCGACGCCAGCGAAACCGTCTGCGAGACCTGCGGGCAACCCGGCAAGCTTCTCTGCACGAACAGTTTGTTGATGACGCGTTGCCAGGCGCACGCTGAAGTGCACGTTGACTGACCCTGTGGCTCGAGTGCGGCGGCCCGATGGCCAAGCTGGGATCTCGATGATTCCGCAAGTTCGCACGGTAGCGAATTCGCGGAATCGCCGAGCATTGCGCTGGCTCAGCCTTCGCCTGGCGCGCTGGTGTGACTGCGATCAGACGTTATTTCGCAGTACTGGCACTGCGATCGTCCTCATGGTATTCGGACTCGGCAGGAGGCGTTAGCGGTTTCGGGTACAGGCTTTCAGCGGGTGCTGCGCCGCACGCAGCGCGTATTCGTCTGTCGCGCACTGGTGAGATGGAAAGCCCGCTGTCGGTTGTTGCATTGGATGCGTGAGGTGACGCAATGATGAAGTGCCTTCTTCGAGAGCGGCGTCTGGGCATTGAGCGGCTATCGCCTCTGCGGCCGGGGTTCTGGTCAGAACGCGACGCGAACGCCGGAGCTGTCCTTGTCTGGATCGCGCGGGCTACCGTTGCGCGCAGGACGCCTACCGCGAGCGAAGCATGAAATTCCTCGTCTTCAGCGACCTGCACCTCGAGTTCGGATCGTTCGAGCCGCCCTCGAATATCGAGTTCGACGCGGTCATCCTGGCCGGTGACGTCCTGCCTGGCGACGAGGCACCGCGCTGGGCCGCACGTGACGCAGTGTTCGGATCGGAGAAGCCGGTCATCTTCGTACCGGGAAAGTACGAGTACTACGGTGGACAGATGCAAAGCGTCAACTCTCGGCTGCAGGCTGGATCTGCTGCGGCCCCCAACGTGCACGTGCTCGCTCCTGGTGAGCTCCATCTGGACGGCGGCCGTGTGAGGGTGCTCGGATGCACCTTGTGGACTGACTACCAAGCGCCCGTCAGAAGATTTGGCAGCGCGCTCGCCTCTGCCTCTCTCGCCATGGAGGCCGCGCGGGCGCGGTTGAATGACCATCGTGCGATCGGGATCATCAGGTCGGGCGACATCGTAAAGCGTCTGTCTCCCGAAGATGCGCTCGACCTGCATATGTGCGAGCGGCATTGGCTGTTGTCCAAACTGGGTGAGCCGTTCCAGGGCAAGACGATCGTGGTCACGCACCACGCCCCCAGCAGCGGCTCCATCGCCAACAAGTTTGCTGCTGACTTGCTGACCCCCGCGTTCGTGAGCAATCTGCCCGAAGAGTTCTTCGAGGTTCCAGTGCTCTGGGTTCATGGGCACACCCACACGAGCTTTGACTATCGGCGAGGCAAGACAAGAGTGGTGTGCAACCCGCGGGGCTATCGGTTCCCCGACGGGAGCCTCGAGAACTTGGAATTCGATCCCAACCTCATCGTGGAGGTCTGACATGCCCCAAAGTTCGCGTATGAAATCTGTTTACTTGGACGTGAGAACTCGCATGTCGCTTCCGCGCCGGAACCGACCCGACTTCAAGCAGCAGTTCGAGCGTGACTTTGCTCTCATTCACCATCCGGTTTGGAGCGCGAAGTCCGACCTCCTCATTGGCGACCTTCCTCGGCAGGAAGGCTTCGAGCGATTTGGGATTGCCCTGCGCTCCTACCGGACAGAACTGGTGAAGAGCGCGCTGAGTCGTTGCCGCTTGTCGGCAATGCAGGTGACGCATCTGAGATGGGCGCTACGCGCTGCACTTACACCCGCCCACCAGGAGACAATGTGTCTGACGTTGATTTGATCGTTCCCGATGACTTTCCGGCGGCCACGCCCGCGCCATTCGCCTTGGGAGGCGTTCAACTCAAGATGAGCCTGACTCGGGGCACCGATGACAGGCTCTATGCAATGGGGACTGATCCGGAGCGCCGATTGCAGCGTTACCGCGAATGCCTGGAGGAGGTTGAGTGGGCGGTAGCACTGCTTCGGGGCAAGCTGCTGAAGCCGAAGTACCAGGCGCTGGACCGAGGCGTCATCTTGAAGAGTCTGGGCGTGAGCTTGGTGCGAGAAAGGGGCCTGTCTGGGAACGAAGCAACGTGGGTTCTTCAGAAGATCTCGCCGCGACTTGAATGGCCACGATAGCCTGGTCATTCAGGTCAAACTAGCAATCAGCTGGCAACCTCTGGACTGGATCACGCCGACGTGACCGCGAGCCTGACGCACTCACCCATAGAGACCAGCTGCCAGCTCCCGAAACTCGTTGTGCGTCCTCTCAGCGGAGGCACGCCAACGCAGTTCGGTGACCAGACCCGTGACGACACTTAACATCACCAACTGATTTTTGCACATCGCCGACTGATGTAATTCGGCCGGCCACTATTCAAGGACGCGAAGTCGCCTATACGATCGATCCAGGTTTCGACTAGCCAGGCGAGGCTTCCGGATCGTGGAAGGCTTTCGCTAGCGTTGCGGCACGGCGCGATTGGTCGCTATGCAGGTACCCTGAGGTCGTCGAGACTGAAGCGTGGCGAAGGTTGTCGCGCACCGTCGTCAGTGACGCACCGAGTTCAAGTGCATGGGTGGCGTGCGTATGCCGCATCCAGTGTGTGGTCGCAGACCGCAATTTCAGGCCCAGTGCTGGGTTTCCACTCCCAAGCACTTCTGCCGCAGTCTCGAAGAAACGCTTGAGCACCGACAACAGCCGAGTCCTACTGATTCCCGCCGATCCGTCATCAGAGATACTTGCCACGATCGGACTCGCGGGAGCCCAAAGGTTTGGAGACGTAGGTTCCCCACGTCGAATCAGGTAATTGTCTAGCGCTTTCCGGACAAGTGGTGGCAGCGAAACCTTTGCTTTCTTTGCGCCTTTTCCCACAACGCTGATCCAGCCATCGTTCAATTCGTCGATCGAGATGTCACCTAGCGTTGCATCGCACAGTTCGAAGGGTCTCAACCCGGTTCCTCTTCCGAAGTCGAGCACGAACCGAAGACGGTGAGCAGCGTCTTTCGACCAACCGTACGACCATTCCAAACCGTCCGCCACGACTCGAACGAGGCGCCACTCAGCTTGTGTGAACCACTTGCCCGATTCCGCCGGCGGCAGGGCGGTGCCACCGCGCACCTTTAGCCCCGCAAACGGGTTGGCAACCACGTAGTGCTGTTCTACAAGCCATCGAAACAGTGCTCCCAGTACAGACACTGCGTACTTCACGGACGTTGCTGCGAGCGGCCCCACGAACGGACGCCACTCAGAGGAGGTGCGGGGCCGCGCTGGGCCGACCCACCGCCCTTTTGGCAAGGGGTTTCGCAGAAATGCCCGGTATGCCGTCGCGTCCTCGGCGGTGAGCGACGAGAGGGCCTTGCCGCGCTGAACCACCGCCCAGAGGATGAGCCGTTCCGCCTCCTTCCTATATGCGCGCTGAGTCGACACCGCTTCATGCCGTTCGATCCAGGCTTGCACAGCCTCGTAGTCATCGCGAGCTGAAAGCACACACGTGGACAGCGGTGCACGGAAACGCCCGTGCGTCCCATTGAGCTCCTCAGGGACAACGATGGTCTCCCACGGCGCAATCTGACTCACCTGCTCCGCAGTCACGAGCGCGCGAGCTCGTTCAGTCAGATCGGGATGTTCGCTAAAGAATGCTTCGACGCGCCTCGCGCTCGCTTGACCCAGCCCTGGGATCTTGGCCCACCACCGACGTCGCCGAGGTACCCGCAATGTCAGCGCCGCCAGCGTCTTGATACCCGCCGCATGGAGCGCGGTTACCGTGCGGGGCGCGAACCACTCTTCAACTGCATCGCCGATCATCGGCTGCTTCGGCACGGCAGACCGCAACTCCTCGATCGCTGACGAGACCCGACTGGCGCGGCGCGTGCCGGGCCGGGTGCGCGCCGCGTTCAGAACTTCGAGCAGGTCGTCTCGTCCAGCCAGACGGGCGGTACGTTGAAGGGTGCGACGGGTGCGGCCGATCACGGCGCGTGCCGACCTGCCGTCGCCCAACAGATGAGGCGCGTATCGCGCCACAGCGGCGCGCGTGTCCAATCCTTCTGCCACCGCGCGAAACGCCGCAAGCTCGCTGGCTTCGGGGAAGCCCAGCGTAGTCTGAGGTTCCAGAGCGTGGACGTCAGCATGGTTGGCCATGGAATCAGTCTATGCCGATAAGCCGTGTTATGGAAACGCCGGCATCTTCTGTTCAGCTATCAGAGAGCTTGGCGATTATCTAGTTTCAACTCCGTTGAACCAAGGCAGAATGAATTGCAACCTCTTTAGCCACTCGTTGGTCGAAAAGCTGCACTTGGTACTTTCTGTATGCACTGTGGAAGATGATTCGACTCGGTGTGTGAAGTCATGAGAGCCAACACTCCATTGGAAGGGTTCAATGCCATCGATTGGCTCTTAGCGCGTGTCAGGCAGTTCGATAACAGACCTCAAGCGTTACGACGCACACGGCATACGAACTGTCCAAGACGCTTGGACAGATAAAGTCTTTCATACCCTCTTCCGCGATATCTTTTCTGCTGATAGGCTCTTGCCATGGAGCGACCGGTCACCATCTTTTGACAGCCGGACTGCTCATATTCCTAACAGACGTTAGAGCCATCTACGATGCCCAATTCAGCTTGTCCGGTGCCAGAACGAAACTGGCCAGCCTTCTATGACGGCCTATGCGAAATTGCGCCGCTTCATCTTCATCCTCGCGATGATCTGGCTCCGGCCTTCGACGCGGAGATGCAATGTCCAACAGAGGCGTTCTACTCTGACGATCTTCTATCAATTGTCGACGAACCAAGTAGCGACGTCGAAGAAGATGTTCGCTTTGTGCTGACATTGTGGCTCGAGAACGTACGCCGCTATTTTGAGGAATTTCCTTACTGCTTCGATAGAGATGAGCTCGCCGATCTCCAAATCGTGGAAACGGATTCACTCGTCAAACAATTAGTTGCTCGCCTGCAGCAGCCCCATTCAGAAGCTGATTAGCGATTGGCCGCGTCACTTTACTTTCCATGAAAAAATCTCCGAACTTTCGCGGCGCCAGTGGGCCACGTTCCACTTCGCTTTGAGAAAATACGTTCCGAGCGCTCTGAGACCAGTCGACTTGGGAAAATACGTCATGCAGCTGTCGCTAGCGGATGCCGTTCTGATTCGTAGCAGAGGACCGTTCGTAATTTTTTCGTATGGAGCCACCGGCTCTTTAGAGGGCGACGTACGACTGGCACTCCATGCATGGCTTCATGACGTAAAGATGGCTTTGCAGAACGAATGGCACGTGGCGAAAGTTAAAGCTGAGGCGCTCCACTTTCCTGCCTCCGAAGGCCTCATCACGTTTATGTGTAACCTTGCATACCAGTAACTTCCTGAAGAGCACGCAGGTCGTTGTGACTCCGCTAGTCAAAAGTATCGGCCGGCCCGTAGGCCACGAGCTTGGCAATTCGCTTACCGCTCAGCTACACACACCCCTGGGAGCGCGGTTATAGCTAGAAAGCGTTCTCGCAAGTCCTAAGGGTGGCCTTCCCGACAAACGCAACTGCACCGAGGAGTCGCCGCAGCGCCGGATTGCCTAAGTTGTAAGGCGACAATCGCTGGACTTAGCGCCCTCGCTTCCTAGCGCTATAGGTGTGATGCCTCCCTATCGTCTTCATACATTGCCGCTGCTCATGCCCATATTCGGACCGCTGTCTCCCGCCGGCGAGAAGCACATCGATCTTTCGCAGGCCGACACGCTCGTCGTCGGTGTCACCATGTTCGATGAGGAAGCCCAATGGCAACTCATGTTGAAGAGTCGAAGTGCAGGGCTCGTGCCAGACAGAGATCTTTCGCCCGACGAGATTAGGCTCGTTCAATCGGTCGGCGTGGTCGTCTCAGCGTCGATGAAATATCCACGCGCTGACCGTTACGGCTTTCCGGACGAAGCCACACGCATCGGCTTTCTTACCTGGCTCAGGACCGAACAGCGGTTGTCGTCATGTAAGACGGCTCGTTTCCGTTTTCGCAGCAAAGACCGCGGCGACGATTCACCGATGGACTGCCTGTTGACGGTGATGATGCCGAAGAGCCCGACTTTGCAAACTGAGCTGTTCTGACTGAAGGTGGTCAACAGTCGCTGCCGGTTGACGCCTTCATCGTCGTGAGACAGTGTGCTTAGAGGATGAACGGCTGTTGACATTCCCGAGCTGTAGCGGGTTACACTGTCTTTATATACAGTAAGCCATGTTGGTCAAAGCCCTACGTCTGCGCTACCTCGGTCATCGCATCCCCGGCGACGTGCTGCGTCAGGAGACGCCGATGGTCGGAGAGCTGACGTACGGGCCGCACTTACACGGAAGGTCGACCTCTTGTCTGCTGATGCCGCTAGCGGGCAGCACAGACCCCTTGGTGCAGCTTTTTTCCTGCCGCATCAAGATCGAGCGGAGGGGGATCCTCATTCGCGGAGAGGAAGATCATTGGCGGCGGAAGCATCGCGAGAGCTATCAGCAGACCGTCTGGGCCTGGCCCATCCCTCCTGAGGCGATGTCGGCCCGGCTCGAGCCATCTCCGAATGAGATGGACGAGTTGCGGGAGGCTATGAGGTAAGACGGGAAATTTGTCTTTTCCGAAGCCAAAGCGGCTCAATCAGGAGCTAATCCAGCGGGCAGCGATGCCACACGGGAGCGGTCAATAGACATCGAGGATGCGTGCAACTGCATTCGACAGTGGAACGATTTCTTCACAGGAAGCAGCGCCCTCACCTGCTCGTCGATGGACCGGATCCGAGCCGTACGCTCGGTCAAACACCATCTCGAGCACGATCGTGACGACGGCCACACGATTCAGGAACTCGAGATCGGCGACCATCTGCTGCTAACGCGGACCGGCGTTCGCCACGTAATGCCGTTCGTGCTCGCGGTCGCGGCGATGGTTGCGCGAAAGCGAACAACTCAGCTGAGTTGAGTCGCCTGTCCCTCATCGTGGAACGCTGAGGAGGTCGCCTTGATTGAGATCCGTGTCTGTTGGCCGCTCGGGCTGCACGAGAACGAGGCAGGAGAGCCCATCGATGGCGGCGTGTGGTGGCCTGACACGCCTGAGAATCGCGAGATGTGCCGGATCATCGTCGAGTCGGGCTGCGAAGCTTGTGGGCTCGGCAGTCACTGGCTGGACGAACGGACGGCGTGAAAGCTCGAAGTCTCCCAGCGGCAGACCTCCACCCGCCTGCAATCGCTTCGATGCGAAAGCATTGCGCCGACGAGCTAGGCGAGATCCGCAGCGAGCACCAGCGGCGGCCGATTGGGCGCAAAGTTGCCTTCCCGAATTCTGGCGCGAACCACCGAAGTGTCGTGTCGCGCACGGGCCAACAACCTCGCGAGCTCCGCGCCAGAAGGGGACGACTCCCACCGTTCGACTACCAGCCCGACCTGTTCACCATGCCTCTTGCGTAGCGTCGCCATCACGGCGCTCACGAACGCTTCAGCCAACAACTCATCGAGCAGCAGCGCGCTCTTGGCCTGGTCAGCGAGCTTGGTATTGGGCGAGAGATAGCAGCCGACCTTCTCCACGAGATACGCAAAGCTATCGCTACGCGATGGAAGTCCCTCCACGCGGAGCGCAAATACCGAAAGCGATTGGTTCATGGATCAGGATGCGCGGATCACGTATGCGCTGTGCCAATCAGAGCGCAAAGTCCGCGACCGACTTGCCCGCCTCGAGCGCTGCCTGCAGCCATTTCGGCTTGAGTCCGCGACCGGACCAGGCAGCGCCCGACACGGGATCCTGATACTTCGGCAGCACCTTCTTGCCCGTGCCGGTGGTCTTGGCAGTCGATTTGGCCACCAGATCAGCGGCTGTCAACCCGTGCTCTGCCATCAACTGGCGCACGCGCGCGACCGCTTCGGCCTTGTCGGCCGTCCGGGCCTCTCGAATGGCATGATCGAGGGCCGACTGCTGCGCCAGAAGCTCGGAGAGAGAGGGCTGCATGGAAAAACCTCGTGATCGTGGGCCGAACATTTCACCACGCCGGGCCCGCCGCCGGTGGGCAGAACGATCACGAAACCGGGCAATACGCCCTCTTCCGCCGGCTTCCCCTCCGTGCCAAGCAGTATTTTAAGGCTACGGCGATAGGACGGATTATCGCAAGCACTGGGAAGATGCCCTGCAGCATCCGACTTCGTGTGCATGCTGCGGCGAGAGTGCGCGACTGTTGGCGTTGGCCAGTTCGAAAGAGCACATCTGCTCGAATGCTGGCGGTACGACATTCGCCTCGGCGTTGCCGGCGACCGCCGAGTTAATGCGCGACGAGCAGGCCCGCACAGAGCGCGTGTCGCTGGTCGGCATTTTGACGTCGCTGACACTGGGTCTGGCGGAACATATCTTCGTCACTTCCTGCTTCTAGAAGTGACACGGCGGTGCGAAAGGTCGGCTGAAATCCCGGTCGACCTTTCGCGCGCTCTCGTTGCCCCGACTCGGCGCGACGAGATAGGCCTAATCCAGCGTGGCACTCGCGGGCCTCAGGCGACTCGGTCTAGCAAGGTTTCCCTGGATGATGGCGACCAGGATCTGTACCGGCCCGCTCCGCGTCGACCTCGTGATGAGATGAAGCCCGCTCTCAGCGGGATCCGGCGCCGACGTCTTTGGACTGCAGTCCAGTACACATAGAATTCCGACCCGTCTGCCCTTGGCAACGGCGTAGGCCGCAGTCTGCTCGGCGAACGTCTCACATGCCGCCAGTGTGACCTGCCGCCGCCCTTCCGATTTGAGTTCGATCGGGACGCCTTTGAACGACAGGTCGGTGATGCCGCCGCCAGCGTGCGGATGCTCATCCAAGTCGACGCCAACTCTAGGGTTGCGGCGCATATCCTGACGAACGAATTCCTGGAACTTTTCTTCAGGCCAGACGCCGTCGAACTCGGCATCTTGGATGGCCCGCCCGGCCATGTTGGCCAGTGCGACGAAGATCGTGAGCGAACTCTCCAAGTCGACACTGGTGATAGACCCAGTGCCGCGCATCGCGTCGCGGATTTTCATGATCTTGGGATCCATCGATCGGTATCCGCTGATCGAGTCTGCGCCAAGATCGAATCCCTCTACGAGCAGCGTTCTGTGCCCGGTGACGGCCACTGGCTGCTCTACGGCGGCCGGAAGGAACGAAGCTGCGTACTTGAACTCGAACGGGCGAGCCTGAAGACTCTGTGCGACGTTGAGCACCGCCCTCCCCCGATCCACGACCACGAACGGAGGGTCACCGGGAGGGCGATTCAGCGTGAATGTCGGGAACTCGTATGAGCTCTTTGGTTCAATGCTTACGGGAATGAGTTGCAGCTGATCCGCATCTTCCGGCCATCTGGAGATGCGGACCTCCAGTTCGAGGTCATGGACCCTGCTCGGCTCAAGGTGATGGAGTACTCCGACTGGCTGGCCATTGATCAGAAATTTGAGAAAGGCCACCGCCAGCTCGGCTGGTGCTGGGGGCGCTTCCCGCTGACCTGGCTGAGATGGAACGCGGAATCCGAACTCTCTTCCGAACATCCCGATCGGCAGTGGCACGCGCCCCAGGGCTTGGAAGATCGCGGCGACGTCACCAACAGCCGAGACGGATTCGACAGCCTTCGACGCGTCACGCAGTGGTCTGACCGCGTCCCGCTCAGCGTACTCGTCTTCCCAGAGCGCGTACCTGGCTTTGGCGCTTCGAACGAACCGATCTGCATCGATGCCCGCTCCAAGCACCGCAGCCCTCCACTCCACTAGGGCGGACATGATTCTCAGCAGCCCTGCCAATGCGGCATAGGCGCTTGATACGTCCGCGCTCTCGAGGCTCGCCGAGGCGTCATCGAGTTCGGTAGCCGCGGCGACCAGTTGCTCAGAACTTGGCTCTGGGCTTCTAAGCGTCTCCACCGCCATCAAACGAGAACGGTAGATTTTCGTAAGAATCACTTCGCTTTGCATGTTCTGCTCGATCGTTTTCGATCTGTGTCACTGTGCGGTCCCACTCTGCGCGGAGCGAGGTCATTGCGAGATCGTCTTGGGCGGCGATCGCGGCCTCGAAGCGCACTGCTATGAGTTCCAAGTAGGATTGCCACTTGGTCTGTTGAAAGGGCACCGTGGCAACTATGTGGTCGTGGAAACCCTCAGAGACCCTCGTCGCCTCCGCCCAGGCTCCAGATTTTGTGAGAATTTCTACCAGCGTCGCGACTGCATCGTGGTCGCGCGCCTCTGAAAGCCTTACTTTTCCGATGGCCTGCCGATTCTCGAAAATGATCTGCGATGGCAGGCGTTGGAACTGCCTGAGGATGTTGTCCTGAGAGTGATGCGCCGCATCGCTCAAGAGCCGCAGTAGCAACTCGACGTATCCTGGGATGTCCTGGAACCCGCGCCTGACATGCGAGAGTCCAGATGCCACGATCTCCGGGTCCGATTTCGCCATTAGTGCTACGCAAATCTCGGCGAACCGGCGATCCTCAATCGAGTCGGTCATGAGGTCCTCCGCCCAAAGTCCGATGCACTCCATCAGGAATTGCTGCTTGTCGTAGTCTGTCTCGCCGCTGTAGGCTTGAATCAGACTCCTAGTGCAGTAGGCGATACGCCTCTTGAATCGTTCTGGAAGCCTAATTCTTGATGCTGCGTGCACTGCTGCTCGATGAACGATGACGAACTGGTCTGTGAGCATCGACAGAAATGCCTCAAACACGAGGCCTGGCAGATCGTCGGCGCGTCGGCTTCTGAGCTCGCCGATCGTGTCTGACGCGCGTGCACGAATGAGAGCTGAGGTGCCGAGCATGGCCGAATACAGGGCCGGCAGCGCGGCGTTCATCCCTTCAGGGGTCTTCATCAGCAAATGAAGCTGGGCGACGAGCCCGGCACGGAGCCCGGGGTGGTTCTCGTCAATTTTCTCAAGAAATGCCAAATATGCCGAGGTCGCCTGAGGATCGCCCGCGGAAGCTTCGGCCGACAAGTGACACAACGATTCCTTAATGTTGCTTAGACGGCTACGCCGGTTCCTCCGATCGAGATGATCAAAGACTCCCTGCATCGGCGCTAGGGTGTCCGTAGCGTCAAACTCCACCAGGCGGGCATCCATCAAGGCTGCCGACCCCAGCAGTGTGTCGATCATTGACTTGGAGCTTGCTAGCAGTCGATCCGACGGATGCCGGAACGCGTCGCCGATCGTCTGGAGGATGTCTGCATCTGAGCTCGTGGTTGCCGTCCTGAGAAGCCGAGCGACCACGGTTGACAGCGCATCGACGTGCAAATCGTCCCTCAAAGGGTGGAAGCGTGAATCGATGCTCCGGAGGAAGCGCTCGTACACTCCGATAAGCCGCGCCTCCCCTTCCCTCGAGGCTCCATCAATAAACGTCTGGACAATGGCGTCGGTTTCATGCGGGTTGACAGCGATGGCCATGCCAAGCGCACGCTGCAACCGAGAGAACAGGGTCTCCTCCTCGTGAAACTCGCCTTTGAAGTCCACCAGGAGGTGTGCTCTCGCAAGCTTGGTCGCGAGCGCTCTCACGAAATGAGAAGGAAATCCATGGTCGATGCCGGCGAGAACCACCACGGCTCCGGCGCCGATCGTGATCTGGTACGGCCGGCGATCGTCCAAGAGTTCGCCAATCGCGATGCGGACAACTTCTGGAAATCGACCGTAGACGGCGGCGAGCGGGCCAGGCAGCACCTCTCGTTCAGAGCCTGGGAAGTGCGAGACGCTCTCCTGGGCCCAGACGGCAAGCGCTGGAACCGCCGCCTTCATCAACTCTTCCTGAGCGAATTCAATCGTAGCTTCGGCGACGAGCGCCGCAGTTCTCGTTCCGGAATGGCGCCCAAGGCATCGCGCAGCTGCTGCCGCCAAGCGCGGTTGATCTGATCCGAGCCGGGTCAATACTTCCAAGCCGGCTTCGACAAACATCGGCTCGTCGGCATCTACCAGCGCGTAGAGGTGATCGACCAGAGCCGGCTCGAAGACTTCAGGGGCGAGTTGCGCCAGTTCGATGATTCGTTTTGCCACTGGCTCGCCACGGGTCGCATCGAGTTCGGCGAGATCGTCGAGCAGAGTGATCACCGGCGCGGATCGGCCAGCCCGCAGTGCATCGCGCGTTTCCCGTCGCCGCACGCGCGCGGCCTCCGCCTCGCGTTCAACTTCTTCACGTTGGATCCGCGCGCGATCTCGAGCTCGGTCCCGCTTTTCTACGAGCGACGAGAGATTCGGAAGCGCAACCGGTTGACGCTGGGTACACGTGCTGCACTGGCGATCGTAGAAGGCGACAGCAGCGCCGGCGAGGTCGGGGCTGGCCCAACCTGGTGCCGGCGCCAGGTCGCAGACCATGTAGTGCGGGCCGATCGGATATCCGGTTGCCTGCTCGATCAATCCAGTTCCGCCGGCCTTCTGAATGCGCGCCCGAGCACACCAGTTACGGATGAGCGTCAGCGCTTCTTGGTTGCGCTCACCGGATTCGAGCGCTCTGTCGTAGTGGCGGCGGTCTGAAGATGCACTCATGACCGAATTTTGCGCCTTGCAGCTACGTGGATGTGCGCTGGTCACACAGATTTTCGGAGCCGGTCGGCCACCCGGGTAGCGACCAGTCGCCGAAGATAGAACGTAATTGGATGCCGAAACCCGACATCTGAGTCAAACGTTAGCATTACGTCGTGTCGAATTCGGCATCGGCAATCGGCAGAAAGCGCAATCTTCTGCGACCGCTGAACGCCCGTCGCGACGAACTTCCGAGATAGACCGATGGGACGGATTATCGCAAGCGTTCGAGAATTCTCAGCGAAAACGCAAGGGTTCAAGACGAGCCTGCTTGACACAACAGAGGTAGCCTTGCCATCAGGTACACCTCTCACACCCTTGCAAGCGCTGCTAGACTATGGCACAGATCGAGCGCGACGTGCCGGCGAAGGAGACGGGTGACAGCGGGCGCGTTGCCTCCAAAATCCGCTAGCGCCGGTTTGTCCCTCCAGAGTCACCCTGTGACGAAGGTGTTACCCCTTTCGCACTGCCATCCGTTACGTTGACCTCCGCGGGCGTCAATGTCAGCATTTGTCACCCCGAATACGTGCACGATCCGGTGTGCTGGTCGCCAACGATCACAACGTCTCAGTCAAATGTGAAGCCAATGATCTCAGGCGAGTTCTGATCCGAAAGATAGTCGTCAATGACAATAAAACTCATCCCAAAATCATTCAGCGACAGTATCAGGACATAGCTTGCAACTTCGCCATTGTCCGAGACGGGAACAAGGCCCTTCGGCGGCTCGTACCAATCGTCAAACTCTTGGCTGTAGAAAGACTCTTTCGTTTCAGAGTCGTGATACCAATAGCAATCAGCCTCCCATCGACCCTCAGCACCCCTTTCATACTCGTCCTCATCGACGACGAAGTCCGCCCAAGGGAAAAAGTGCTGAAGCATCGCCTCCACACCGACGCCGGGTGCGTATAGCGTGGGCCAAGCCTCTCTCTCATTGTCAGTGTAGATTGTGACCTGATAGCGTGGAAGTGACTTGTTTAGCCAGTCATCGAAGGCCACCCGGACCTGCACTCCCTCTTCAATCAAGTCCATCCAACGCCGGTCAATCCGAAGCCTGTTTAGGCGACGAATGTACGGCTCTGGTTGCGTGAGCGATTCCAAAGACTTGAATGTCCGCTTCGCATCTACGAGCATGTCGGCCTTCGGCACCAAAACCTTCCACTGCTTCCCGGTGCGCTCGACGCTCTCACGAGTCACCTGTTGCCAGTGCGCCGTCTTTCTTTCAGGGTTGTAGAGCACAAGCACGACTGGCATCGAATGACTAACCCAATAGGCTATGTGCTTGTCGTTCGTTCTGAAGACGTACGAGTCGGCAGCCTCCTCCTTGAAGAAGCTCGTGCCGCTCTTTATTTGCAGCGCAATTAGCTTTCCAGTCGGACGTTGATCCTCAACGATTTCAACGTGGGCATCAATTCCGTAGTCATGTGTCGTCTGCTCGCGGAACAGCCAGCCATGCTCTGAGAAAAAATGGTCCAGGGTCGATACACCGAGGCGTTCGGTTTGGGGCTTTGGCACATCTCGCTCCGGTCTATTCGATCAGCGCACCGCCACGGCTATCACCCTGGCGCAGTCAGCACAGTTGTACGACCGTGATGGCTGCGGCTGGCTTCGTTGGGCATTCTCATTTGTGCGACGGAACCGTCAGCGATGCGGGCGCAGTCGCCGTCGTTGAAGGCGTGAATTTAGCTATGAGCGCCTGACCGAACGAAGTGCCTCCCGCAGCCAGTCCTACCATGAACGTCGCGGCAAGCGTCGTGAGGGCTGTCACCAGAGCGCCCCAAATCACGGACGCCGGCGTGTTCTTCAGTACCCAAGGAATCGTGACCTTCTCAGGCACCGCAAGCGGTGCGGCGACTGGGGCAGAGATCTCCTCATTCACCTCCGATGCCTCAGCCTTCGGGGCGCCGTGATTCACGAAGTTATCGACGATCAGCTGCAACTCAATCATCGTGTCATCGACTGCCTGCTCGAACACTTTGGCCGCGTACTTGTCGTCACCCGGGCCGCAGTACTTGAAGGCGCGATCTTCAACTTCGCAGCGCACGTCCATGTACCCAGCCTTCGATATTCGCACGAGCAGGTCGATGAGCTTCGATCGCCACCTACGAAAGCTGTTGTCGTCTGGACTCCAGGTGCCAATGGCCTCCAAGCTGCCCGCTTCATCGAGCAGGTCGCGCAGGTCCTCGACGAAGCCGGGGTAGTCCAGGGGCTTGGGAGGAAAGTAGTCCTTCATGAGCCTGGATTGTCGGCGAAAGCAGGTGTCCCGACAGCACATCGCGCGAATCTGGCGCAGGAGAGGTGCTGCAGGACGCTGCGTTGGAGCAGTCTAGAGCGTTGCGTCATCCAAAGTCAAATCTTGACATCAGGCTCCGAATTGCGTGTCAGCTCAGCCTCGGCCGCCGGCGCAGACTCGACTGCAGTCGCAGCTGTCGCGGAATGGGTAGGCAGGGCCGGCGGGACCAGGTATTCGACCACGCGGGTCATGAACGCCTTGAGTTCGGCTGGGCACTTGTCATCATGAAGAGCTTCCAATGCTTCGCGATTCCACTTCGCACCCTTCTTTGTCATGAACGGGAACCATTTTTCAAGTTCGCCGCACGGAACCACAAAGACTCCGATTTGGGCCATTCGAGCAAGGAGTTCATCGGCCGTCGTCCGATCAGCATCTTGAAAGAACGCGACGCCTTGCTTCTTGACTGCGTCCCACTTTGACATGCCTTTTTCGGACGCCGCGATGAGGCCTTTACGGCTGCTACGTAGATCGGTGTGTTCTTCATCGAGCCATGCCTTGACCGATGCAACCAATGTCGCAAGGAGATCCGGCGGTGACGTAGCCTCAACGACCGTCGCCAGTTGAGCTCTCCGCCGCGCTATCTCAGCATCGGGAGGAGATGTCGTGAGCGACTCAACGATCGATGCCAGCGGCTCGTCGGAGTTGATGACGTCGATATCAACGATCGCACAGGCGGGAGCGCCGGCACCGCACAACAACGTCAAAGGCGTCTTCGCGGCCCCTTTTCCATTCGTGTGAATGAACAGGATTTCGCTGCCGCCAAGTTCGTCCAGCATCTTGTGCGCCACGGTTTGATAAACGGCGCGGTCCGGGTCTCCCTCACACACCACTACCCCCTTGTAGAAGAGGGCGTCGAGTACAGGTTGACTCGAGAGCAGCGGAGACTGGACTAGGCCCGTCGTGGTCGCCGCCTCGATGACATGGTAGCTCGTGGCGGCTGAAGTTCGATTCAGTCGAAGGACCGTCGGGCTGGTGTTTGCGCTGAGCACGCCCCACAGAAAATCGGAGCTGTGGCTGGCCACAACGATCTGGCCTGGCCGCTGCGCAGCTTGGAGGGCAAGCCACCGACCGAGAACACGCGCTTGCGCCGGATGGAGAAACGCTTCTGGTTCATCAAGCAGCAGCAGCCGATCGGGGAAGGTCAATACTGCCAAGGCGATGCCGGCGAAGGACTTGTACCCGTCACCCTGCAACTCGAGTGGCTCCGCCGTCGCCATGAGCGCATTCAATGCCTCGCTGGTGTCTGGAATCTCGCCGAAATCGGAGGACACCCTAAGGTACCAATTTTTCATTGCCGCCCAATCGAGGCCGATGTCCATGTCGAATGCCTCCTTGAACGCTGTTCTCAGTTGGTCCTGCGTCGTACTTCGGCTTTCAAAGAGTTTGTGGATCGCGTTGCCTGGCGCTTCGCTTCGAAGATCGTATGCGGGTGTCTGCGCTGTCAGCTCGAAGCGACTCTTCGCGTCCAAATGTGCGACCCAATACTTGCCGAACATTTCAAGGATAGTTGCGGCACTTCCCGGCAGCAACCCATACTGCGTCGCCAGCCAAGTGTCTTGGGTCCCGACATTTGCACCCGATCGGAGGTCTTCTCCGACCCCGACGTAGCTTCCTTGCGGGGGGTTATTGAGCTCTGGGATCCAGCGCACGCGAGCGAGCGCAGCGTCTAGCGCAGGCAGGTTAACTTCGACTGTACGAAGTGCCTTCATCTTGCCGGCTTGTCCGCTCGTTAGGTACGCCCGGAGGTCTCGCAGCGTCTGAGACTTGCCCGAATTGTTCGGGCCAACAAGCACGGTTAATTTCCCGAACGAAATCTCCTGTCCGGCGCTTGAAGTTGCTCTTGAAACCAGAAGGCTCATAGGTTCACCTGACTAAGAATGTTCAGCAATCCAGCTCGAGCAATTTCGTCGAATTCGAAAGCACTGGTAGAGCAGTAGCAGCACGTGCCGGCGCTCTGTTCTCAGCCCGGTCACGGGAGATAACGTACCAATACAAATGCATTTGTCGAAATCCTCGGTCGACCTCACGAAACCACTCAGGCAACATCAAAATCGAGTGAACCCGTAAAGCCTCGCGACGTGAGGATGCTCGCAAGCGCATGTGCGGTCGATGAAAGCTCGGGCTCGTTTGAAGCGCGAACACACTGAAATATTCCGCGCAGAGCAGGTTCAGCGTGAGAAAACTCGAAGATTGGCACCGCACGGCAGCTAACAAACAGCTCGAGAGTGCTCAACGTCGACATCAGCCGCGACTCGCAGACCGTTGATAGCCACTCGAAAATCGCGTATGACGGCGTTGGCGCAATGCCCAATCGGAGCAGCTCTGCAAACTGCGTAATGAGCCAGTCTGGACTCAACCTCGGACTGCTGCACCACTGGCCGATGGGCCCGAGCTCTTCAGAAAACGCCGCCGCGTCGACAGCATTGCGAGCAACTTCCAAGCGACTCTCCCAGTAGGCGATCCCGCGCTGAAAGTGCTCCTCCGGAAGCTCCGGGTTGAGAAGCTGCAGATCCTGTCCCAACACCCATATGATGTGAAGCCGCAGTTGTGGTGAAGCTTTCGCCAAAAACTGCGCAAGAAGGGGATCTGACATACCGCAAAGCTCGCCACGCAAGTAGAGGCCCAGAAGCTTTCGACCCAGCGACTTTTGGCGCTCGCTCGGTTCGACACGAAGGCGTTCAATCTCGGCTTCGAACAGGCGCCGCATGCTAGGAAGCCATGCCGGCGCGCACCACGGGTCATACATCAGATGGCCGACCCAGAGCGCGGACTCGAAGTGGGGATCTGCAGGGAGCAGCTTGGTCAGTTGTTGCCGCGTCCAGTCAGCTGCGCAGTGTTGGAGCAAGCTGAGGTATCTCCCGACGATCGTACGCGGAATCTGCCCGGTCGGTGACGTGTCTTCGAGCAGCTCATCTAAAGCGGTCGACACCCTGGGAGCCAACGCCATGCCATCAACAGAATCGGTCGCTCGGCTCCTGGCATTGGCGTGCAGCCAGCACGGGAAAAGCACGCAGAGTTCAGTGGCGGCGCCGCGCAACGTTCGCTCGCTCGCAAAATAGACGGATTCGAAAGACGCGCCCTCGAAATCATCGGGCAGAGGCTCTGAGCTGGCCAACCGGGCGATTTCAAGTACCACCAACTCGAGATCGACGTTGTCGATGCCACTGAACGCCGCTGGAATGCGAAGACCAGCTCGAAGAAGAGCTGCGGCCTTCCAGACCACGAGCGGCCAAGTAATGTCTGAACTGGCCAAACTCGCGCGGGTCAACACGAGCCTGACCAGCGTCAGGGAACCCGGCCAGTCCAACTGCTGTCTGTTGTTCGCAGCGTATCCAAGCCCCTCCAGCACTTCACAAACGTATACGCCGGGCAACGCCGCCACTATTTCTGCTGCTTGAGAGAACTCGACCGCCCGAGCATTGGCGACGTTTGCCAGTTCGGCTTCTGCCCACGAAGTGCTCGTGGCATCGCCCCTCGGATCCGACGCCGCCATCAGCAGGTCGCAAATCTCCGTGACCGTCAAGTCGAACAGCCGGGGCTGCGGCGCCGCTTCCGCCGCAACTGTGATTCCAGGGTGCCGCCAACTCAACGAGTCACCATCCCGCTGAATCGAACGCTCAACAGCCTCCTGGAGGTCAGAGGGAAGTGCACTCTTCCACGTACAAGCTTTATCTGCGATAGCGTATTCGCGATAGCGAATCTCGTCATCCGCGTCGGGAGGTTTGCCGTTTCGGCTCTCGAACCTTTCTTGCCACGCAAGCAGATGTCTTTCGGGCAGGTCCCGCGTCCAGGCGAATACCAGTTCTCGCGTCTGCGCGCCGGCCTGAGCCATCCACTCTTTGGCCAGTGCGGAGTACTCACGCTGACACCAGTAAGCGTCAAATAGCGTCGGGTCGGCAAGCAGAGAATCTGCCGCGCTTGCAGCCGCGGAGGGGTGAAGGGCGACAGCATGCAATGCCAAGCGGCGGAAGATCAGTGCCTCACGCTCCATAAGACTTTTCGCGACGGCCGCCAGGTCGTTCGCCTCGCCTTGCGCAGCAGCCTCTGATGCACGTATCAGCGCGACAACACACGCACTAAATGGCTCCGAGGCGATACGCAGACCTTGCTGGAAATCGGCCACCTCTGTAGCGGTTCGGTCTTCGCGCGGCTCCTTGCAGAGGATGCCTTGAGCCGTGGCACACAACTCGAGGAGGTCGCACAACAACTCTACCGCCGGGAGGCCGCACTTGGCGACGAGCTTCGGCGATATCGATCCAAGGTTGTGCTCGTAGAGATGACGTCCGTGAACACTCCGAAGTTCGCCGTCGGTCGCTTCTATTCTGAACAGCGCTCTCGCCAAGTTCAGAGATGCATCGACCGCGCCAGCATCAAGAAATTTGCTCAGGAGTTGCATCGTCGACATCGTCGCCGACAGACCGACCTCGTCGCAAAGCCAATTGACCCCGACGTCAAGAAGTTGCATCGCCTCGACTACAGGAAGGACTCGCAAGATCTCGAACACCCAGTAGCGGACATCGAGATGCTGAGAGTACTGAACATCACGCACCGCTGAAGCGACAGCAAGTCTTGTGACCGCATCCGATGCCGAGGCCATTCGAAGAAGGTACTGGCCGATCGGCCATTCACGCATGAGTACGTTGGCGCCAAGCTCGAAATCGGGCAGCGGCGGGTCTCTAAGAAGATCCGCGTCCGCAAGAAACGTAAGCCAGTCTGCCGATTCAAGGGCTTGAAAAAATGCCCATTGAAGCGGGAGCGCGCCTGGAATCTCGGCCTTGAACTGTCTGACAGCCCGGGCGCGTTCGGTCTCGAGTGCGAGGTCGGTGGCGCGCTTCATAAACCTCCTGAAACGCCTCTGCGCCGCCAGCGCCAACTCCCTTACTAGCAGTCCTGCGTCGTCCCTGAACTGCAGCAGTTCGGCGTTCACGCCGAGCGTCCCGTAGAACGTCCTTTCGTGGGCGCGGCCTCCATCGCTTGTAAGAGCCTTCCACCTCGACTCGAGTTCGTCTCTCGAGGGCGGCTGAAGGAAGTCCAGAATTGCCTTGATTGAGGAAGAACGGCTCGTTCGCGGCCTCAGCGCCTTCAGGGCCTCGGTGCTCGCGTTGGCGTCAAAACCCAGGGCCTTCAGCGCTGCCCGCACCTGCTTTTGTAATTCCGGCGCGAGGTCACTCTGCTGTGACGTTGAGTTCGCCGGAGGCAGCAGAGCCCCTCGGAGGAGGGACTCGAGCTCACGGAAGGCATGAAACGCCATCGGACGCACAACGGTAAGGCCGCTCTCGTTCTCGCACAGGCGGCAGAAGTCAAGATATCGGTCAGAAATCACAGCCCCGAAAACTTCAGCCAGCAGCGTTGCGGTTTCACGCTGAGTCGATGAAAGACGTCGGTCGCGCCCGCGGAGTAGTTCAATATTCAAGGACGATTCCTATGAAACTTCATCCGGTGGTGGCGCCAGTGTCGCTGCTGCGGATTTCGGTGCCTGATGACCACCTACTTCGGAACGCGCTGACCACTGCAGTCGGTGACACATCATCGCCCCATATGCAACGTTAGAAGCGTCTACAAACGCCAGCGGCGTAAGGTATGACAAGGGTAGCTCATCGTGCCAGAACGAAGCGATAGTTTTCTAATTCAATCACCACTCGTAAGTCATCGCGATCTAGGCGAGCTTGTGCACAAGGTAGATCCCGAGCAATCCATACGCCAAGCCGATCACCGAGACTTTTGCACCGTAGAAGACGAGCCCCGGCCAATTCAACTCCCGAGGCGCTTCAAACTCTTCCTCGATGCCGACTCCAGACTTTTCCTTCTGCCTCCCAAACGTGCCCCAAATGATGGACGCGACAACGTATTGAAGCAAGTCAATGCCGAGCCCGATCACGATGAGAATTGCCGGCCAGACCAACTCGGTTGGCAGTCTGGGTTGACCTGCGATGTCGGTCTTGAAGATCCAGATCAGCGCGATCCCTGCCAACGCAAGCTGACGAACGATGTCGCTGGCCTTGCCGGAATTGAAGTAGTAGATCTCCCGGGATTCTTTGAGCTTCACGGCTTCTTCCCACGAGGGCCGCCACTACTGGTGCCCCCACTGCCGCCGCCGCTTTTGCCGGTAGCGCCGATCTTCGACACGACAGCCTTTTTCGCTGGCGCTTGCGCCAGCACAGAGCCTGCGGCCGATTTCGCTGCGGCGCTCACTCGCCCGTCGCGCATCACCTTTGACGCCGTCGTAGCCTCTCGCGGTGAGGTCGTCTTCTTCGGATTAACCTGCGAGAGCGCACTGCCTGCGACTGATTTCGAGGACTTGCCTGTCGAAGGCTTCTCCAGCAATTTGGCGGCCTTTGTGGCTACCTTCGGGCTGGTCGATTTGGTTGCCATGGCTGCTTCGTCCCAGTGTGTGTGATGGACGATTCTGAGGCTTCGCGGGCAATCCCAGGTCGGCAAGAACCCGGACCAGGTCGCCGGCTAACTTCCTGGCAAAGGCGAACGCTGGCGGCCCTGAGTGCTCCATGGCTCTACGCAAGTACGGCTCACCGTTCGAACGGTGATCAGGCGCATCGAGTCGTCTTGTGCCTCCGTGAGCAACGCCTGGACATTGGTTCCCAGAGTCTTGACCGTGCGGCAAGTGTCAGCCAGGTCGCCCATGCGCCAGTAGCGAATCTCGACATGACTGCCCTGCAGCACGAGGATGCTTGAAGAGCATGCGATCGGTTTGTGGCTCGAAGCAGTCTCCAAGGATCTTCTCGCCGATTCGCTTTTTTCTACCACGTAGGCAATCCAGAGCGCAGCAAAAATGTAAGGTGTCCCGATAAGCGGCCTTATCGCAACAGCGCGCTGCGACGACGGACGACCCGCTGGGAGGAAACGGCCAAGCCCGCCGCCGAATTCGCCGCGGAGGGAGGCACGGAACCGCCCCTTGCATCCGATCGATCCAATGCCCACATCAGTGAGCCTTGAGACGGTTGCCGGCTCAACCCGGATCGAGTCGCGTCTGGCGGTCGATTTCCAGGGAAGTTAGGTTGCAGAAGGCGTGGCGGCGTCAGCGGCAATCGACGCACCGGCGGCGCTGACGGGCGTCGCCTTCTTCTTCGCGGACTTCTTAGCTGCGGCCTTCTTAGCAGCGGGCTTCTTCTTCGCCAGAGCCGGAGGTGCGATCTTCTCTGTCACGGCGACTGCCTTCTTCACGGCGGGCTTCGCCACCTTCCTGGCTAATGCCTTCTTGGCCGCGGACGTCTTCTTAGCGACCGGCGCCTTGACAGCAGCCTCAGGCGCTTCGACTCCGCTCTTGTCG
>Ga0302314_10004598_pt1 | contig 25316 bp, 20 predicted proteins | sample III_Palsa_N2_3_FD_200533 | JGI IMG/M metagenome (GOLD analysis project Ga0302314, IMG submission 200533) | Peat permafrost microbial communities from Stordalen Mire near Abisko, Sweden - III_Palsa_N2_3 | ecosystem: Environmental > Terrestrial > Soil > Palsa > Peat permafrost | place: Sweden... | reverse complement strand
CGACATCAAAGGGCGTCGTCATGAGGCGTCGAAGCGCCTCTTCGCCATCTGCGGCAAGGTCAAGAACAACCCCAAGAGGCTCGAGCAGCAGCACCAGGACTCGTCGATTGATCTCGTGGTCATCGGCAGCGAACATGCGCAAGCCGACAAGCGAAGCATGGTCCTCAGCTTCGACAGCCAGAGCCGCCGGCAAGCCAACAGCTTCGTCAACGACAATTGTTGCGGTGAATGTCGAGCCTTCTCCAAGAAGGCTTCTCACCTCGACATCGCCACCCATCAATCTTGCAAGATCCCGGCTTATGGAAAGACCAAGGCCGGTTCCTCCATGGGTGCGTGCGATCGAAGCATCGGCCTGGGCAAAAGGCGTGAAGAGGCGGCCAAGGTTTTCACCGTCTATTCCGGCGCCCGTGTCTGTGACGGAAAGGCGCATAAGCCATCCGCCAGATTCAGCGGCTTGAGATTCAACGCTGAGCGTCACTTGGCCTCTCTCAGTGAACTTTAAGGCGTTCGACAACAGATTGTTGAGGATCTGTCGAATTCGGTTGGGGTCGCCCACAATCTGCCCTGGAATATTCTCGTCTCCGGTCAAGACAAGCTTGAGCCCCTTTCTCTCTGCATCCAGCCGGTACAACTTCACCGTATCTCTTAACAAGTCATCGAGCTCGAACGGTACGTGCTCAATCGTCATTTGACCTGCTTCTATTTTGGCCTGGTCAAGCAAATCATTGAGCAGGGTGCGCATCATCCGAGCCGCACCTGCGATCAGCGATCCGCGATCGCGAACAATGGGATCAGCCATCCGCTCCAGGTCCGCCGAGGCGGCCAAGACGCCGTTTATCGGCGTCCGCAATTCGTGGCTGATCATGGCGATGAAAGCGGATTTCGCTGCTGTCGCCGACTCGGCCTGACGTCTTCGCCGGCTTTCGTCATCGATCGCCTGCGCGTTCAGGCGGTCCATTCGGTCAAGTTCCCTTGCCCAAGCAAATCCCCCGACTAAAATCACCGTCACCATCGACCAATAGATGGGTGAATCGATTCTGGCGCGACCGAGACCCGCCGCATAAAACGGCGCTAAGAAGAACAGCGCGCCGACCGGAACTGCGCCGAGAAATGCCGCGCGCCCTCCTCGGTGGTTGAAGACCGCGCGCAGAATACCCACCAGCAGAATTCCTGTCGCGGCGAGGTCTCCGAAGCCCTGAACATGGAGCCACAGGGGTACGGACACGCTGCCGAAAACGGTCGCAGCCACGCAATAGACCGCACCAAATTGAAAGATCGCCAGGAGCGACGCTTGTGAGTGGCCAGCCGCCCGAGCGAGCCTGCGCGTCGCGGTTTCTAACAGCAGCACGGCAACGGCCCAGGCTAGGGTTGTCCACAGGCCGACGAGGTTCTGCAGCTGGATCAGGATCGTTGCGACCGTTATAGCTGCGACAATCCAGACAAGCAGACGACCGCGAAAGCGGAAAGCGGGTGGGGCCAGGACCTTCGCCAAGGAAACAAAGTCCTGGGTCCAGTTTGCCGAGATTGACATCCTAACAAGATCTCCAGTCGGCACCTATTGGTCATGATAGCCATCAAGGAATGATGAAATTACAGCTGACCCTACGCATGGCCGTGCGCGGCGAATTTTCTGCGAGGTTCGCACGCGTTCGTCGATATCGCGGCCCCAGGCGCATTCGCAGCCCCAATCAGATCTTGCTCAAGCTGCGCCGCCGAATTGGTGGGTCTGTTTCTGCGCCAGAGCAGCCACACTTGCCGAACCAATTGGACCGGTCTCATCGTACAAAAAGCACTCCCCGATCGCTATGCCATCGGTGGCGCCGTGATTTACCACTTCAAAGCCGATCCACTTCGTTAGTGGCAGGCGGTGAAGATAGACCGTCACATCGGTGTTGATGAAACCAAGGCCTGCATCGCCCGCGTTGGCGTATGGACTGGCGAAGTCGGCGGCGAGGGCCACGCGGCTGAAGGGCGTGAGCGGCGCGCCATCAACCAAGTCGCGGATATCCGAGGTCCATGTCCGTCGCGAGCCGACGGTTCCGATCGCCCCGATAATCGGTCGCATCTCCCACACCGGTGCCGCGCCGCTTCGGCGCCCTTGGGGCGGGCCGATCCCAGCGGGCTCGGGAACCGTCCAATTTGGCGGGGTCCATACATTGCCGCGCGGATTCTCGGTACGGCGCAGTAGCTGGCAGGTGGCCCGGGCGGTGGTGACGCCGCCGCTTAAGAAGTCGGCGTCAATCACCTTGATCCGAAAGCCGTCGCGTACGATGCGGGTTTTGACTTCAATGGGCGAAAGGTCCGGAAGACGATACATGTCGACCGTCAACCTGGCGGGCAGATATTCGGGATCGCCGTGCCGTTGATCGATTGCATGACCGAGAAGGCCGACTACCACGCGCCCGTTCAGGAAATTCGGATTCCACCCACCGCGGGCGGCGTTGGTCGGCACGAAGAGGTCTCCATCGCGTCTTAGATAGGGCTCGTCCTCAGCGTTCACGATTTGCGAGCCCCTCCCGTGCGCAGCCGTCCAGGTCGTCCACTACCAAGATCAGCGAACGGAAGCCGCCGTCGACCCGCAGCTAGAAACTCCTCTGCGGATCACCTCGGCTCGTCAACAATGATATCATTGTTGTCCATCTCGGTTTCATTGGATGTGACTTTAGGCGAATATGCGCCAACCCTCTATGCGATCCGGGCGATCAGCTCCAGCAGAAGACCGAAGGACGAAATGACCAGTACAAGCCAAGCAATCCGAGCCGGCGCCGTTGACAGCATGGATGTTCAGCAGATCCGCGATGCGGTCCGCATGCTGTGCGAGCGCTTCCCGGGCGAATATTGGCGAGGCGTCGATCGGGAGCGCACCTACCCCAAGGAGTTCGTCGCGGCGATGACCGAAGCCGGATTTTTAGCGGTGCTGATCCCAGAGGAATATGGCGGAAGCGGACTGGGGCTTTCGGCTACGGCGGCAATTCTTGAAGAGGTCCACGCCAGCGGCGGCAACGCCAGCGCGGTCCACGCCCAGATGTACACCATGGGCACGGTCCTTCGACACGGCTCCAAAGCCCAGAAACAGCATTGGCTGCCCAGGATCGCCAGCGGCGAAATCCGCCTTCAGGCGTTCGGCGTCACCGAGCCCTCGGCGGGCACAGACACCACCAGCATCACAACAACCGCCACCCGGAAGGGCGAAGTCTACGTCATCAATGGTCAAAAGGTGTGGACCAGCCGCGCCGAACACTCAGACCTCATGGTTCTCCTGGCCCGCACCACCGCCAAGGAAGACGTCGCGCGCAAGAGCGACGGGCTTTCGGTATTCCTGCTGGACATGCGCGAGGCGCGCGGCCACGGCATGACCATCAATCCGATCCGCACGATGTTCAACCACGGGACCACTGAGATCTTCTTTGACAACCTCGAGATTCCCGCGGACTGCCTGATCGGCGAGGAAGGCAAGGGCTTCCGCTACATTCTCGACGGTATGAACGCCGAGCGGATCCTGATCGCCGCCGAGTGCGTCGGCGACGCGCGCTGGTTCACCGACAGGGCGGTCGCCTACGCCAACCAACGGGTGGTGTTCGGCCGGCCGATTGGCCAAAACCAAGGCGTCGCCTTCCCGATCGCCCGCGCCTACGCCCAAGCCAAGGCAGCCAAGCTGATGACCTATCAGGCAGCCGCTATTTATGAAGCAGGGGAGCCAGCCGGCGAAGAAGCCAACACCGCCAAACTACTGGCGTCGGAAGCCTCCTGGCAGGCGGCGGATACATGCCTTCAGACCCATGGTGGGTTCGGCTTCGCCGAGGAATACGATGTCGAGCGCAAGTTCCGCGAGACTCGGCTCTATCAGGTCGCCCCGATCTCCACCAACCTCATCCTCGCCTATCTGGGCGAGCATGTCTTGGGCTTACCTCGGTCATACTGAGATTTGCTAGCGCGAGCCGCAATGCCCGGACTGCAAATCCGCCCCATGTGCTGACGGCGCTGCCGCCGTAGCCATGTACAAAGATCATGCAAACACGAGCCGGCTCTATCGCCCATAGAGCCACGCTTGATGAATCGAGGCCAAGTCCCTGCTTCGAGAGGCCGTGCAAAGGCGACGGCAGGTTGTGGTTCTGTGCCATCTGATCTCGCCCGCCCTGGACGTGGCCAGCGTCGCGCAGGACGTCCACAATACCCCGATCGCCACCTGTGGGGCGGTACCGCAGGTCAGGCTTCCGAGCAGCTTCAGCGTGCGGTTTAATCACGCAGGCGACTATCCAGAAAAGCTGCGGGACGCCCGATATCCGGTCGAGTTGCTCTACTATCAGGGCGCCTGGGAACTGACCGAGCCCCGTGCTGTCGCTGTGGTCGGCAGCCGCAAGGCGAGCCCCGACGGGCTGAAGCGGGCCGGGCAAATCTCGCGCGCGCTTGTGAATATGGACTTTACCGTGGTGGCCGGCCTGGCCGAGGGAATCGATACGGCGGCCCATCTGAGCGCGCTCGATGCGGGCGGGCGAACGATCGCCGTGTTCGGCACGCCGCTGAACTCGGTTTACCCAGCCGCCAATCGGGAGCTTCAGCAACAGATCGGCCGGGATCAGCTGGTGATCTCCCAAATGCCGGTGCTGCGATACGCGCGCCAAGCCCCGCCGCAGAACCGGCTGTTCTTCCCCGAGCGCAACGTCACCATGAGCGCCCTGACGGAAGCTATTACACTAGCGCTAACGGAGGCTGCGCCAGTCGGCTGTTCAAAGCGCTTCTCCAGCCAGGAGAACGGCAACGGCCTCGTCTAGGTCGCGGGCGGCGCTAAGTACGTCACCGTGATCGAGATGGGTGTAGATGGCCGTCGACCGAACCTCCCGGTGCCCCAGAAGCCTGCCGATCGTAGGCAGGGTTTCCGAGAGCGCCGCTGCATGGCTGGCATAGGTGTGCCGGAGATCATGGAGCCTAAGGGTCGAAAAGCCGGTCCGCTCCCGAATCCTGGCCCAATAGGCGTCCAGCCTCCCAATTGGCCGGCCGGTCGCCCAGTTGAAGAAGACCCACTCAACCTTGCGACGGCGCACGATCCCATCAATCACGGCTCGGCCCTCGTCGCCGAGCCAGACCGTCCTCGGGCCGGTCTTACTGTCGCGCAGGTGAAGCTTCCTGCCCTGAATATCCGACCATCTCAGGCCGACAACCTCCGAAGAACGGCAGCTGGTGAACAGGATCAGCATCACCGCGGCCGTGTGGATCGGATAGGCCGCCCGCTCCGCCTCGAGAGCCTTACCGAGCTGGCCAAGCTCCTGCACGCTCAGAAACCGCTCCATCTTGCGTCGGCGGTTCGGGCGAATCCCTGGACAGGGATTGCTGCCTTCTGGCCGGTAGCCCCAGGCTTCGGCCCGAACGAACATGGCGTTGAGGATGGCGTAGACCCGGTTGGCGCCGCCGGGTCCGGCAGTCTCGGTCGTTCGATTGAACCACTTCAACACATCGGCCTGGGAGATCTGATCGACGTATTGACCCTCGAACGCCCCATCCAGGTAGCGGCGGCGATAGACGCCCTGGGTGCGCCGCGTCGTGGGCTTCCAGCGGCGCTCGGAGCGACGCCAGTATTCGTCCAGAAACACGGCGAACTCCGGCGAGGCCAGCGCCGTCCGGCGGTCCTCCGCGGGGTTTTCACCGGTCTGGGCTCGCAACAGCACATGGCGGGCCAGCCTGCGCGCCTCAGGCTCGGTCAGCAACGCGGTCGAGCCAAGCGTAATCATCCGTTGCCGACCGCTCATGCGCGTCTGGATCACATAGGCCTGGCGTCCGCTGAGATAGCGGCGAAGGCCAAACCCGGGCAGGTCGGCAAACCACCTGATTCCCGGCGAGACGGCGTCTTCGCGCCCGCCAGTAGCGATTCCGGCTGACGTCGGCGCCGGCAGCGCCGGCGCGGACGAGCCACGGTCGGCGACCAGTTTGAGGAGCCGGCTCATATCGCCACACCCAGGGCCTGACCCAGCGATTGGCTGACCCGCATGGCGGCGTCCGCAATCGTGCGGTCCTCAAGGTGGGCGTATCGGGCGGTTGTCTCGGGTTGGGCGTGGCCGAGCAGCCGGCCAATCAGCAGCAGTGACATGCCGCGGTTGATCGCCACCGAGGCATAGCTGTGGCGAAGGTCGTGAATCCGCACGTCCGGGATCGCCGCGGCGCGGCGGATCCTGGCCCACTGCGGATAGACCGACGAAAGCGGTCCCTCCCCATTTCCGGCCGGGAAAACCCAGGGACACCCCTCGCGGCGCTCAAGGCCGTCCAAGACCGCCGTGGCGTTGGCGCCCAGGTAGATGAACTTCGGCCCTGTCTTGCTGTCAGGCAGTTGCAGGCGTGGCGGCTGAATGGCCTCCCAACGCAGCGTCAAGATTTCGGAGACCCGGGCGCCGGTGAGCAGCAGCAGCCGGATCACCGCGACCGCCGCCGGCTGATCCGCCTCGACCGTGGCCAGGACGGCGCCGAGGCGACGGTACTCAGCCGTCGAAAGGTATCGCTCCTTCAACGTCCGCTTGTACCGTGGCGTGCGCCGGCAGGGATTGGATCCTCGCGGCCTATGCCCCAGCAGCTCGGCGTACTTCAGCATGGCGGCCAGGACCGGAAGCGCGCGGTTGAAGACACCCTGCCGGTCGCTGAGGCTATCGCGCCAGCGGAGCACATCCGCACGCCGAATCCGATCGACGGCCAGGTGGCCAAACACGGGTTTCAGTTCCCGCTCGATATGCCGCTTATTGGTGGACTGGGTTCTCGGTTTCCAATGCCGCGCATTATCGGCCCAGAAGGCCTCGGCATACTCGGCGAAGCTTGGCGCCTCCCCTTTTACGACCGGTCTGGGCAGGCCATCTGTGGCCACCGCGGCCAGGAGCGCCCTCGCCTTCCCCCTCGCGGCTCCCGCACTCAGTTCGCCAACGGCGCCGAGGGTGACCTTCTTGCGAGCGCCGCGCCCGACGTATCGAACGATCCAGGTCTTGCGTCCGCTCGGCAGGATGCGAAGACCAAAACCGATAAGGTCGCTATCCCAGAGGATGGTCTCGGTTGTGCCGGCGCGGCGCCGGGCGACATCTCCGTTGAGGCGAACCGAGGCTGCGGGATCGTCATTTATCGGCGCCGCGGCGCCTTTTTGTTCTTTGGATTGTTCCGGATTAATGCCGTGTACGGAACGTGCTACGGCAGGTAAGTGATTGTTTTGCATGGGGCATTTTCATTTCCCCTATCGCAGATCGTGCGTAATGTGTGATTGCTTAAGAGAGAATTCTCTCGGGAATTCTGCCCCACCTAGGTCTGGAGCCAACTTCGGAGATGTCGGATTTCACGCCGTTGGGTGGACGAGCTTCTCAAGCAAGACGATCAATTTTCGCACCGTCTTGTCGCTGAGGGATCGCTTGACGATCCTGACAACCTTCCCGCCCTTCCACTCGATTTCCGTGGTCGCGACCAGGATCACCGCGGACACCGCAGCCCCATCGGCAAGGACCTCGATGGCGTTCATGCTCTCGTCCTGCTCGTAGCGTGCAACAGCGTCACTGAGCAGGGCGGTCAGGTCAGGATCGGACAAGGCGATTGGAAGAAGCACGGCCGCCAGGTCGTGCGCCGCCGGTGGATCCAGGTGGATGTCGAGGGACTCCAACGACACCGCGGAGATCAGGTCAGCAAGGCGAAGCGCCGCTTCGCCTCCACCCTTGACCGTTAGGTCGCCCGTCGGCGCAAAACCCTCACCAAGGCTCCCGATGATGGAAACCTGTTCGAACGGCGTGGCGTTGGCGATCCGCTCAGTCAGCAGCTGGATAGGCTGGTCAGCGTCGGTCATCGCCAATCTCCGGTCAAACTGAATGCAGCCCATGCACCGGAGCTGTCGGCTGCCTGCAGCGCTTCGGCGGATCGCCGCCAAGCCTCGACCCGGCTAAGCCCGGCCCCGAGCCAGAGTCCATAGAAGGTTCGGCAAAACTCGGTGCTGGTCGCGAAGTCGACATGCCAATGGGTGGCCAACACGCTCGCCGCGCCGGACAGGAGCAGGCTCCATTCCAAGCCGATGGCGTCACCGCCGAGGTTGGCCTGGGCGTGTCCGGAGACGCAGGCCTGAAGCGTTATGTGACTTCCCGCCAGAGCTCCTGCGAAAGTTGTTCCGTTGATCCGTTCTGGCGACACCAGATGGTCGGTCTGGAAGGCGTCCCAGCCACGCATCGGCAATCGACCCCCGCTGGGCAGAAGCAGCCCCGATCGGGAGTAAGGGGCGTTCGCTGTGGCGTCGCCGTGTGCAAAGAGGTGGACAACCTGGCCTGGCCGCAGGGTCGCACGCAGGCGCTCATAGTCCGCCGATGCCCCGCCGAGCACGGTGCAAGGCAGAAGGCCGGCCAAATCGTCGACAAGGCTCTGAAAGCCGGCAGCGCGGCGAACAAGCTGCGTCTCCCCCTGGACAAGCGCTCTCAGCGCCACCGCGGTTGAAGGCCGCCTTACATCCGCCCCGGTGCCCCTGGCGACCAAGGCGGCCCCATGCGTCCTGGCCACGGCGAGACGCGGCGCCAAGGGCAGCCCGTCGCTTGCCGGCAGGACGTGCATCGGGATGGAGTGAAGGGGTCCATGCGGCGCAATGATCAGGGTGTCGCCAGGACGGACCATCCCACCATCGCTCGGCGCGGGCAGCCAGGCGGTCAGCAAGCCGAGCCGGTCGGCAAGGTTAGCTGCAATGGCAGCGCGGAACCCGGGACGATAGAGCAGCTCCGTCGCAACGCGGCCGATCTCGGCCCGCCCAATTGGGATTTCCGTCGCGGATGGCTCGCCCTCCGCCGGGACAAAGACCGCAACGGTCGCTTCGGAGCCGACAGCATAGGTGAGGTAGTGGATTCGTTCGCCCGCGTAGCTTGACCGTAGCTGAAGGACGGTCAGCGTTTCGCTAGGCAGACCTTCGGAGATCCATCGGCCTTTGCCGTTCTCGATGGCGTCGAATGCCGCTTCAGGCTCAGCGCCGAGACGCAGTCGAAGCATCGCCCGCCGCAGCGCCAAATCGCCAAACGAGCTGGAGAGCCCCGCTCGCTCCGTGGCCGATCCGGCGCCCCGGGCCAGCTCGTCGCGAGTCTTGCTCAAGGCGTCCAGGGTCTCAAGCGCGGCCCCCAGCCGCCCGTGCTTCTCCAGAACCAAGGACTCGAGCCAAGTATGTGACAACCACCCGTCGATGTCCCTGGCCGCCTCAGCCCTGCGCTTGAGGTGGGCGAGGTCCGCGAGCGCCTCATTGCAGGCGGCCTCATCAGTCGATCCGAGGGCATCGTTTGCCGTTCGCAGGCGCGCGGCAATCGATGGAAGCCCAGGGGCGAGGGGCGACAGAATCTCCTCGACCGTGGCGACAAGTCCAATCGCCTGCGTTCGCAGTTCGTCAGGGGTCTGGGCAGCGCCGTCCTTCAGCGCCTCAAGCTTGCGGATCGCCGCGTCGATCTGTTCGTTGCCGGCGCCGCTCCTTGCAAGGAGGCTGCGAACCGCTTCGATGGTCTCGTCGAGGACGAGGTCATTGCGTTCTCCAACCGGCCGCGTCTCCGCGATCCCTGCCCGCTCCTGGCTGGAAAGCTCGAAGGCTAGATTGTCTCGGCGCACCAAGGTTGCACCCAAGATCGAGTCCGCAGCTGCTTGTTGTTCCTCCCCGGCTTGGCGGATTTCGGCGCGGCTCGGCAGACCGGCCCGCGCCGCCGCTGGCTGTCCAAGACCCCAGGCGGCCTCGGCGGACGCGACCTGAAGAGCCAGTGCGCTCAGTGGCATGCGGTGACGTTGCAGGACCGGAATGAAATCGCTCGCCAGCACCAACACCTCGTCGAAGGCGCCGAGGGCATGGAGGGAAAAGGTAATGTTCTGGAGGATCAGCGCCAGGTTCGACCGTGAGACCCGGCCCTCCGATGTGGAGCCATCGTCGATCCCGTCGAGATTCGCCCAGACAGCCTGAAGCGCAAAGGCCGCGCCCAGCGCTTCGGATGGCGCGCTGACTGCCAGCCAATCCAGGACCTTCAACAGGGCGATCGCCCGCATTCGGAGGTCCTGCTCCGAGCGCAGGCGTTCCTGGACTTCGGTCTCCAGATGAGCGGGAAGGTTCAGGCCTTCGAGTGCCAGGGCGTCGCCTGGCCCACTTGCCAAGATGTCTTCAGTCCGCCGCCTAGCGGCGGCGACCTCGGCTTTCTGAATCTCAGACAGCGGCATCGGTAAGGTCCGCCGGAGCCAACCGGTTGTCGTGTTCGAGCCTGAACACAAATCCGTGCCGCCCAGATCACCGGCGGGGAATTCCACCGGTCCAAATCAGATAGCGGGCGCGGCGGTGCGGAGCCAGCGTCAGGAAGGATGTTGGGCGGTTCAATTGGTTCACGTCGGCGGCAGACTCGCAGTCAGTTGGCCGGTGACCCCGATGGGTCTTTCGCCCCGGCAAGCCGTTCCCAATAGACCGTTGGATGGCGAGCCATCGGAGGAACGAGGCACCGAGCCCCCTTCCTGTTCCCAATAGACCGTTGAAAGCCTGGGTTTTGGCTCGAAATGAATCCTCCGCCCATAGCCATCGGGCCCTTCGAAAGCCCGTTGGCGGTCTATCGGACGATCAGGAACCTTACTTAACTTTAGAAGACTCTCGTAAGAGAGGTTACAGGATTAAGCCTGTGGACAAGTCCAATTCGGTGAACAATTTCCGCATGTTGTGGGGACCCAGCGTTCCCGTTCGTCCGCTCTTTCGTACCTGATCGGCCGTTGGACCGTTCCCGATAGGCCGTCGCCCCTCGGCGATTCGGCAAGGCGTTCCCGATAGACCGTGGAGTCTGGCACCAAAGGTATGACCTTCACGCGCCCACAAAGAAGTTCGTCCGATTAGGAACGGACCGTAAGTCGCGGAAAAAGCGTCGATTCGCAGAAGGCTCCTGCGAAAGGCAGTGCGGAGCAGCGCGCGGTGCTCGGCGTTTACGTCTCATTAACCGTCGGTCTATTGGGAACAGTCGCCGTTATCGCACGTCCTTTGGGAACCGGCGGTCCTTGATCCCCCGCGGCGAGTAGCTGGGGTGATCGTGGGTCAGCGCCGATCGCCGGACCATATGGAGCGCGGGCTCTCGGCCTTGGATGTCGTCTTCCCATCGAAGATGATACTCGGGCATCTGGTCTTCCTCGGCGATCTTCTTCAGCTCGAACTTGAACCGGCGATAGGAGCCTTCGGCGCCGGACTTCTCGAAGAGGGTCGGAACCGAGATGGTGAAACCCCCTCCCCCATTGCCGCCGGCGTGCTTTCGAGCGACTCGGTAGAGCCACCTGTCGCGTCCGCCGGTAAGCCGGAAGTAGTCGGGGTGGATGGCCAGCACCCCGCCCTCCATGAGGATTCCCTCGTAGAGCCAGTCGGAGAGGGTCAGCTCCATGCCCCGGGTCTGGCCGGTATTCTCGTCGATGACCTCCGACCAGCTCTCAATCCACGAGAATTGGCGGGTTTTCCGCTTACCCCGGCCACGGATATTGGTTTGGATCGTCGTTGATTGCAGGCGGCCCAGGGCGGCCCGCAGGCGCTCGTAGTTTTCCCCTCCAACGCCGCGGTTGATGCCGCGCAGCATTTCCGCCGGGTGGAAGTGCAGGGTGCGGGGGATGTCGTTGACCTTGCGGTCCTTCATTGCTGTGAGGGCCGAGGCCGCCCAGATCAGGATGTCTGCGTCCCAGATGGTCGCCATGCCGTAGTCCGGGACCGCCTTCACCGTCACCCAGACTGTCCCATCCGGACTCGTGTAGGAGATCGGCTTGATCCGCTTGCGTTTGGCCAGAGAGAAGAATGGCCGCTCCATGGTCTCGCGCTGATCGCGCAGCGGCATTTCCGCCAGATAGGGGGAAAACAGGTCGAACTGGCCTTTTTGCAGGTCCTTACGCAAACTCATGATTGCCGAGGGCCAAGGCCCCTCCCCTGCCCGCTCCCAACAGCGCGCGAATCGAATGGAATGAGAGGCTATCAGGCGTTCCTGATAGACCGTGCTTAGCGTCAGCGCAGCCGTCGGCCGTCCTCGGGGACTGCCTCCAGGTCGACGGCAAACCCCTGTTTTGAAAGGGCTTCAAGGACCAGGTACTTGACCGTTACCCGCCGTTTTGCGGCCTCGACCTTCATCTCCGTCCAAAGGTCGCCCGGAACATCGAACTTCAGCGATGCCGAGCCGGCCATTGCGGCGGGCTTAGGCCTGGCCGGGGCAGAGGCGCTGCGAGGCCTTGAAGCCGCGCTCAGGCGCGAAGGCGGCGCTCTCGGCGCTGGCGCGGGCGACAAGGTCTCTACGGGCTCGCTTAGGGCCATCGGCGCCGGCGCAGCGCCAGGGGCGCTCGTCACCCGGCCAAAGCCCAGGTCAGCGGTTTCTGCGGAGAGCTGATCGGCCTGGGCCTGCGAAATACGCGGCTTCGGGCGCGGCGTCGGACCAAAGGCCAGGGGTTGCGGTTTCTCGGTCATCAGGCTGCTGCCCGCTCTTGTTCTGCAAGGATTTGGACCAGTTCGACGAGAACCGCCTTCATCTCCCTGGCGGCCTTCGGGTCCCCGCTGGGGTGAGAAGGGGTCGCACCAGTGAAGTGCATGGCCTGATAGGCTGCGCGCGAGATAATTTCAGTCTGCATGACCGGAATTGCGGCTTGCTGGATCTCATGGCGTGCATGCAGGGCGACCCGCGACATCAGTGGCGACATCTGGGTCAGTAGCACCCTGGCCGCGATCGGGCGTTTGAGCATTCGCTCCGCGCGCTGGACAACTTCATAGGTGCGGAAGACCTCCTGCAGGTCCATCCCAGAGACCTTGGTGGGGATGATCACCAGGTCGCTCTCGGCGATGGCGTAGGTCACCGTCTGGGACGCGGCGCCCTCGAGATCGACGAACACGATCTGATATTGGCTCGCCGCCTCGCTGATCTGATCGAGGATGGTCTTTTCGGTGACATCGGTGATGACGTCGACGGTGCAGTCGTCACCGGCGCGGTCCCGCCATGAGCGGATATGGCCGTTGGGGTCGGCGTCGACGATGGCGCATCGGCCCCCGGTCCGGGCGAAGGCGTCGGCAAGGCAGATGACCGTTGTGGTCTTTCCAACACCGCCCTTGGTTGAACATGCGCTGACGACAGCCATCCCCTATCTCTCCTACAAACACCCGCTTACCCAATTGGGTTAGCACCCAGACGGTTACTAGGGCGTTAACCCCATCGCCCAATCGCCCAACAGGGCGCCTACCCCGGCGGGCAAGCGGGCGATGGGGCATCAGGGCTCTTACCCGCTTGCACTGTTGCACATTCGGGCGAATTCGCAAGTGGGCATCCGACCTCTTGGGGGCTTTGGGCGTGCGGGCTCTTGGGCAAATGGGCATTTGCCTATTTGGGCGCTTGGGTGCCGAAAACGCCAACACCGTCAGGGCGTGGCGTCTACTCCTCGTCGGAAGCGACGTTCGCCTCCCGTCGATCGAGGGACTCCAGTTCGCGCTGCGGCGTCGCGACGACCACCTGGAAAAGAGGCGTTTCTGGCCGCCACTGTCATCATGGCGATCGTTGCGGATGTCCCCTCAACAAAGACGTTCGACGCCTTGACAGACCGCGGACGGCCAGCCAACTCGTCGTGCCGTGGTTTCAGATCTCGAGCTGATGCCAGGTGATGTAGTCCTTCCGCTCGCCACCACTCTTCGTTTAGCGACTGGTGGCCACAGATAGGTAGGCGACCATCTTCCCACAGGACGTCGTGCGGAATACCACGTCGACAAGTTGACTAAACAGCGTTTGGCTATCCGCCTCTGGCGCCCGCACAGATCAACTGGGAGGGCTCCAGGCGACCATTCACCAAGACCGCCAGAGGGGAGGGGAGGACCTCAGGCAACCGCGGCCGGGAGATCCTCAACCAGACTCGTGAACGCCAGACCGCCTGATCCGCTGCCGTGGGCGACGGCACAACAGGTCAAGTTCGATCCCCGCTCGGCAACCCTTGCCCAAAGCGCCTATCTCCATTGGTCAACGAAGCCGCTCGATCGGCCAACCTTGGACCTGAACGACAGGCCAAAAGCCGGATCACCACGAGCCTGGACCTCCCGCTACAGCCGCCACGCCCGATACCGCGCCCGACCCGACACCTCAACGACCCCAGAACCGAGCTGGCTAATGAGCCCCCGAGCAGCCTGTTGTGAGATCCTGCACCGCTCGGCAATCATCTCGGCGGTGACGATCGGGATTTCGGTAAAAAGATCGATAACCTCCCCGAGATGTGAACTCGACCGCCGCCCTACCAGGTGACGGGAAACCACCTGCCGGGCTAAGCTCAGACGATCATACTCGCTAAGTCCGATGGTCTCGGCGGCCGCGACCGCCCGCAGCTGCCAAACCGTCCGCCGCAGACCCGACTGGTCGGCCGGCCTTCGCACATCACGTCCCAACTTGCGCCGACCCGCTTCGACATGAACCCGATGATGACGAAGTCGTCCGGCCCGCTTCAGCACCGCGTTCACCAGGACAACGCCCATATGACTGTGGCGGGGCATGGGATCGATTGTTGTCCAAGCTTCGAGCAGCACCGCGCCGCGCAATAGGGCAGGCCACCCGGTCGGCACTTCTGCCTCAAGCGCAAACCACTCAGCCAGAGCCTCGCCGTCATCGTCTGTGGAAACCGCCTCCGCCCGCTCAATCAGGGCGTCGATCTCGGTCGCCGCCTCGGTGAGTTCCTCATTGAGGGCCGCCGGCGCGCTTAAACCGCTCCGTACCCTCGAGGTCTCAGCGCCGGCGAGGGACATCAAATCCCCAAGGGCCTTCGACCGGCCGGCGCCCCGCGGATTGACCAACCGCGCCACCGCCCCGGCCGACAACAGGTCCTCGGCCTTCAACCGTCCAGTCCGTCGCCAACGGCGCAGCACCGAATGGGTGGTCGCCAACTCATGATCCGGCGACCTCACATCAAGGCTGGCATCATGCAGGGCCAGATCCTCCAGATGCACCAACCCGCCACGATTCCACACCCAGGCGCACGCCTCCTGAAACTCCAGGCGCCCGATTAACCCCCTCCCAAGGGGTAGTCTTGTAAGCTCGTCAAGCCGGCTTACAGTGTCGTCGGCCGCCGAAAGCGCCGCCAGCAGCAGTCCAATCGGCTCAAGCCGCCTGCCGCTTCCAAGCTGTATTTCTGGCGACTTTCCCATCGGTTCGCTCCCGTAACACAAGCTAACACCGTCCTAACTTTTGTCACCCATGCGTTCGTAAATCCCACCCAGAACGAAAAATGGCCGCGGGCAAATACCCAAATACCCCTTTGCCCCCTTGCCATCTTGAGATAGCGCCGCTGGGAGCATTCGGCAAAGCCGCGTCACCAACACCGGCGACGCTGCCCTCCATGGATCATCCGCGAAAAGTGGGCGATAGCCGCTGTGTCAAAGTCGAAGACCGCCGCTTCGCGTTCCTCCGCCTGGTCCAGTTCCTCCAGGATCGCCAAGGCGTCCCAACATTCGGCGATAACGTACCAGCTGCCCCTGTCGTAGAAGTCCTGGGCGTGATTCAGAACCGCTTGGGCCATCGCCATCTTCGCCATTACCATCTTCCCTTCGCGCTGCTGGACCGGCGGGTCGTTCCCGCGATCTCGCGACCGCCGGGGGCGGGATGAGGGACAGGTCCAAGGTCGATGCAGGCGGAAACCGACCTGCACGGAGCGCAGCGGAGGAAGGCCGGAGGGTCCGACTGACATCGCCTCGCTTAGCGAGGTTGCCTTAGACCTGGGCCGACCCGCCCTAGGTTCGTGAGATGGATCGCGAAAACGACCTGCCGACCCCGAGCGCCCCGTGGGAGACGGTCAGTGCCAGGCGGCCGCCTCTTGCGCCGATTCCACCTATTCGACCTCCGCGCTGGGAAAGGGTCGGGTCGTGCCGTCTGGGGTTTCAGATCACTGCGCCGCCACCAAGGAACTCGACACGCTCTCAGCAGCCCATCGAGGGCAGCAACATCACGTTTGGCGGACGTCGGCGCCTGAAGCTTACGCAAATGCCATAATGACCATCTCTCGGCGCTTGTGGGCTGAGCTGCGGGCTCATCCGGAGCAACGGACTGGAGCGGGGAGGGCGGATCTCACAGCCGACCCGCTCCGGGACGAGGTCACTCCACCACGAACCAAAGAGCGGGCAGGGGAACAAAAACGAGATGCCTCGCCCGCCGCGCCCCACCCGTCAGACGATCGAATTCGCGGGTCTCAATCTCAGCCAAACGTCTTGGACCGAGCCCAGCGACCAAGACCGTCACGGTCTGAAAGCGCACGTTCCGCATGGGCGAATTCCCTAGTGGGCGCGATGAAAAGGAAAGAGCCGGCCTCGCGGAAGCGAGACCGGCTCGGGTGGGGGCTAGTTGACCGGGTTCCAGATGATGACCTTCTTGGAGGGATCATCGCCGGGGGCCGGAGCCACGTTGCCGTAGATGGTCCCGAATTCCGGAGCCGAAAGCGAGACGGAGACATAGTCTTCCCCGGTGTTTTTCGAGACCCGGTTCCAGCCGGCGCCAAGTTCGAAGCCGTTCTTGCGGCTGATGATGCGGTAGTCGGGCTCGTTGTCCTTGGCCTTGCGGGCGTTGGGAACCAGCGCGATCGGCGCGGTGACGTTGAGGGTGGCCAGCGTGCCTTCGAGGGTGCCGTCGGCCTTCTGGGTCAGGTTTGCGATGGTAGCCATGATGATAGTCTCCTTCGGTTGCTCGGGGACCATCCCCGATGGCGCTGAAGGAGGGGGTCGGGCGCCGCCGTCACCGGAGCGCTAGCGCAGGCCTACCCCCTCGGGGGGTTGACGGCATTAGGCGCCCGCGCGCCCTACAACGGCGGCATGAATAGGGGCTGGTCTTGAAGCGGCCGAGGCGGGAGACAACCTCCATGGCCACAACACACCGGCCAGATGCTGGCGGAAGAACGATGACCGGGCCTCAAACATGTTATCGCGCAGCTCAGTGACGCTCCCAAAGCTTCGCGGCCTCAACAGATGCCCAACACCCTCCAGCCGCGTCGATGTGGGGACACCTGCGCCGGCGCGGCTCGCGAAAAGCCCTGGGATGAAAGCCCCCTCCGCTAGCGTCAGTCACGCCGAAATTCGGGACCATCTAAGGCAACAATCCGGTCTGGCGACTGACTACCGAGGAATGACAATCGGCCGGCCTCGGCCGGGACCCTGAGCCGGTCTCTCTACCGCTGATCCGGCTGCCACTACGCCCAGCCTTACTCCTTTCCAGGAAGGCCTGGGCCGACACAGGCGATGTCAACGCGGACTCCGCTTGATTTGTGTGACAGCGGACCATATCTTGCACACAACGGAATTGATCATGGTCGCCAAGACAGCCACACCGAATATCCGCAAACGCGCCAAAGGGCCCGTCACGGCGAAGCTCGCGCGCAAGGCGGCGACGGCCGGCCCCACCGGCGCCTCTGTCGTAATGGAAGAAGCCCGCCGCGCCGGCCTTCTGGATGGCGACAAGAGCGAGCACGTCAGCTTTCGGGCGCCCAAGGCGCTGATCGAGGCTGCCCAGCGTGAGAGCGGCCTGACCAAACCGACTGAACTTGGCCTGCTCGCGCTGGCCATGCTGGCGCAGCCCGATCCCACGGCGAAGTTCCTCAAGGACACCCGCGGAACGCTGGGAGCGGATCACCAGCTTGACTATTGATCTTGCCGCGAGCCTTCGCCGCATCAAGGCGGACAAGCAGCGCGCACAACTCAAGCTACGGCCAAATGCCGCCTTGATCACGGCCGCGGATGTCGCCGGCGACGGCCGCGCCACGCTCCTGCTGGACACAAATGTGTACATCCAATCGGCCGCCGGCAGGCTTCCGGCGGCGGCCGCATCGCTGGTTGATCGTGGGCTGCTGTTCCATTGCTCGGTCTGCGTCGCGGAATTGGCGACCGGTGTCGCCAATGCCGATCCGGGTCGGCCCAGCTGGAAGGCGCTTCGCGACCACTACGGCGGCCTGATTGCCAGTATTCCAACGACCAGACTTTTGACGCCCGATGCCGATATCTGGGCCCAGGCAGGGCTAATCGCGGGGACCCTGGCGCGGACGCAAAACTATCAGCGGTATCAGCGCAAGGAGAGCCTGAATGACGCCCTCATCTTCCTGACCGCCGCGAAGGCGGGCCTGCCCGTCCTGACCGCCAACAGAGATGAGTTCGACCTGATCCAGCAGCTGGCGCCCCAGGGCCGCTTCATCCATTTCTGAACCGAGACGGCGCCGTCAGGCGCCGTCGAACCGCCAAACCGGGATACCCATCTTGCGGGCCTTGTCGGCGAGGTTGGCGTTGATCCCGGTTCCGGGGAAGGCCAGCACACCGATCGGCATCACCTCGAGCAGTTCGTCGTTGCGCTTGAATGGTGCGGCTTTGCGATGACGATCCCATTTGGGCCGGAACGCAAGGTGCGTCACCTTGCGCGACCGAGCCCAAGCGGCGGCGATGGCCTCGGCGCCAGTGGGGGTTCCACCATGCAGCAGCACCATGTCGGGATGCTTGGCCAGAACCTTGTCGAGCGCGTCCCAGATCCGACTGTGATCGTTGTAGTCGGAGCCGCCAGTGAAGGCGATCCGCGCGCCGGCGGGCAGTAGCGGCTCGGTCTCGGACCTGCGCTTGGCGTTCAGAAAGTCACGACTATCGACCATGGCCGCGGTGAGCGCCTTGTGGTTCACCAAGGAGCCTGACCTGGGCGACCAGGGTGAGCGCGTGTGCGACTGGAAGTGTTCGGCGGCCTCGTCGCGCATGAACTCCATCGCGTTCCTGCGCTCGATCAAAGTCAGCCCTTCGGCCAGGAGGCGCTCCAATTCGACCGATCGGACCTCGGACCCATCCTGCTCGCGCTGGCTGCGCTTCTGGCTGTCTTCATTGACGTCGAGATCGCGCTGGACCCGGTCGGCGGCGCGGTGGAACAGATTGACTGTGGCCCACAGCAGGTCTTCCAGGTCGGGTTCAAGGCGAGTGTCGATCAGGCTGGCCCCCAGGGCGTCGAAGATGTCGGCGATGGCGCCTCGGACCAAGCGCTCTTGTGGCAGCGGCCGGGAGTCGGGCTCGTCCGAAAATGGGCGGTAAGCGTAGAGGGAAAGCTCTTCGAGGGCATGGGATGTGGGAGATCCGTCGTGTTCGGGTTCGAAGTCGGAAAGCTCGTGGTCCGGGGTCATGGTGACTGCCTTTTCTGATCGGCCGCGCCCTTCGCGGCCTTCGCAAGGCGACGAAGACGGCAGGCGGCCGGGGCCTGCACCCGAAGGGCCGAAGCGCAGCGAAGGATGGCGGGTGAGGCTTTCTTGGCTCGCGAGGAATGGTGGCGCAGCCGCCAGGGGAAGAAAGCCGGAAGCCCGGTGTTGCGGGCCCGGGACGCTTGCCGTCCGATCGCCCTCTGGAGAAGGCGCAAGCGCGCCGCCGACTCGAAGAAGGCTCTCAAAAGCCCTGGCGCCACAGCGCTTTCCGGCCCGAACGCGGCAGATGTATTAGCCCTGCCTCGCCCTCTCGAAGACCCAGAACCGGGCGACATCCTCAGGCGCGAGCTGGACCCGCACCGCCGCCTTCAGCGCATCAATCCCGAGCAGATGCAGATCATCATTGAAATCGCCCAAGGTTGGCCTGAGCTTCACTGTCTCGATCCCATCTGCCTCCGCTCGGGCGCTAAGTCGTTCCGCCGCGACGTGACCGGCCTTGTCGTCATCGACCGCAATGTAGAGCCGCCGCAGCCCCACGGGCAGGATCAAGGCCGCGAGATGATTGGCCGAGAGGGCGGCGACCAACGGTAGGCAGGACAGGGTCGAACGCAGGGATGCGATGGTCTCAATGCCTTCACCGGCCGCCATCACATCCCGAGCCACGCCGAACCGGACACCGTTTCCGAGCAGGTGACCCAAGGCGCGCCGAGGCGATGCGACAGGCGCTTTCGTCGCCGTGGCGGGGTCCAGCCAGGTCCGATGCACCCCGGTGACCGCGCCACCGCCATCGGTGACGGCGGCGACCAACGCCGGCCACGCTCGAGGGACGCCCGGGAGGTCGTCCCTGCCTGGCCGATAAAAGCAGTGCGGATGAAAACGGAGACTGGCGGCTCCTTGCAATGTCGCGATCCCGCGTCTGTGCAGATACGCTTCGGCGAGCGTGCCCGTGATTGGCTTCGAAGCGGCGAACAGCCGCCGCGCAGCTTCGGGCGATCCGGTCGCGGCCGGCGCGTTCCGGCGTTGCCTCAGATCCTCGGCAGACGGTTCGGGCCCGGCCAGACTGAGAAATCGACCTGCTTCGTCGAGCGTCTCGCCCAGATGATCATGCCCCTGATTCAAGCCAATCAGATCGAGGAGGTCGCCATGTTCGCCGGTAGCGGCGTCGGTCCACTTGCCGGCCGCGCCGGGTCCCGATTCTGCGCCGGAAAGGCGCACATAGAGACTATGGCCGCGTTCGTTCCGGACGTCCCCGACCAGCCAGTATTGGCCCTCACGGCGGCCTTTCGACAAATAGTGGCGACAGACTGCCTCGGCGTCCTGCCCGAGACGGCGCGCCAGTTCGGCGGCCTGAGCCGATATCCGGCCCATCACGCGGCCGCCTTGCGGACCACCCGCTGCAGCGGCCAGCGCTTTATCAGCCGGCCCAACACAGCCGTCCCGGCGCCATCGACCGGCACGAACATCCGCAGCTTCCACGAAATGATCTCGTGGAACAGGCCGCACGCCGACAGCCGCTCGCGCATCGTCTCGGAAAACCCGATCAGCTCTATCCGGTGGACGCCCATCGCCCGAACCCGCCGAAGTTGGAGACCTTCGGCCAGGTCGAGCATCGTGTCGCCCTCCAGCAGGGCGGCGAAGGCCGCCGAAGGATCAAGGCTAGGCGAATCGCCTGCGAAAGCCGTCGCGGCCCAGGCGGCCGAAACCCGGCGGCCAACGATGCGCTTGCCGTCGTCGGTCTGCAGCCGATAGACCCGGGTCGATTCCCTGGGCAGACGCTTCCAGATCGGCAACAGTAGGCCGGTGACGATATGCATGGTGCTCGTCTCGAACTCGGGAACCTCGGCGACCTCCGCTTCCCAAGCGGCGGCGAAGGCCTCGCGGTCGGCCTGCCTCCAATGGGTCTGCCCCATCATCTCGAGGGGAACCGCGTGCGCCTCCATCGGCCGGACAAGCCGCACCCGCGGTTCGACACCACCATCCTCCAACACAAGGCTGCGGGCCGGGACCTGCATGGCGGCGCGCCCCGACTGCGCATTGATCAACATCACGGCGTTCAAGACCCCGAGCAGCTCCAGCGCATCGTCCACCCCCATGGGCTGGTTGCGATCCTTCCGTTCGATCGCCAGAAGGCGGGTCTGCGCATTTGCTCCGGGGTGGACGTAGATGGTGCTCTGGCCGTCGATTTTGAAGCTCGCGGCAGTGAGCGTCTCCAGCCCGACCTCGTAGGTCCCCGCCGCGATTGCACCCTCGATACGAGCGGACAGCAGGTCCTCGAAGGCTGTGAACAGGATGTCCTGCAGGTCAATGGTCAGGGCCAACATGCGGTTGAGGAAGGTGGTGATCGGCGGGAGTTCGTCCTTTAGCCCTGTGTTGTCGCCGAGCTGCAGACCGGTCGCGTCCTCGAAGGCCTGAAGTGAACAGCTCTCGACCTTGCCGGTGAACAACAGCTTGTAGAGCTGCCGCAACGCGTCGCGAGCGTAGTCGGATTCCAGATTGTCGGCGGTGCGAAAGAGCCCTTGGCCGCCGGTCTGCCGCTGGCCGCGGGTGATCGCGCCCAGAGTGTCGAGCCGGCGGGCGATGGTCGAGATGAAGCGCTTCTGGCCTTTCACATCGGTAGAGACCGGCCGATAGACGGGTGGCTGGGCCTGGTTGGTCCGGTTAGTTCGCCCGAACCCCTGGATCGCCTTGTCGGCCTTCCATCCGGCTTCGAGTAGATAATGGATGCGCAGCCGCTGGTTCTTGGCGGCCTGATCGGCGTGGTATGAGCGGCCCGTGCCACCGGCCTCGCTGAACACCAGAATACGCTTGTCGTCGTTCTGGAAGGCATCGGTCTCGCCGAGATTGGCGGAGCCAGGACGGGTCTCGACGACGAAGCGATCGACGCCATCCGTGCCCGTACGCCGGACGATGCGTCGCCCGCGCCCTGTCACCTCGGCTACTAGGTCGGTCCCGAAGTGGTCGATGATCTGGTCGAGCGCGCCGGGCACGGCTGGCAGCGCCGCCAGCCGTTCGATCATCCGCTGACGCCGCGCAACGGCTTCGCGGCATTCCAGCGGCTGGCCATCCTGGTAGACCGGCCGTGATGAAAGGGCGCCTTCGCTGTCCGTGAACGGCTCGTAGAGCTGCACCGGAAAGGAATGTTCGAGGTAGTCGAGAACATATTCCCGAGGGGTGATGTCAACCTGAACATCGCCCCAGTCCTCGGTCGGAATCTCAGCCAGGCGACGTTCTGTCAGCGCCTCGCCGGTGGAAACAATCTGAACCACGGCTGCGTGGCCGGCCTCCAGGTCGCGCTCGACGCTGGCGATCATCGCCGGCGTCTGCATCGCGGTGATCAGGTGGTTGAAGAAGCGCTGCTTGGCGCCCTCGAACGCCGAACGGGCCGCAGACTTGGCCTGGGCGTTCAGCGTCCCGGTCTCGCCGGTCACGTTCGTCGCCTCCAGCGCCGCGGCCAGATTGTTATGAATGACCTGGAAGGCGCCCGCATAGGCGTCATAGATGCGAACCTGCTCGGACGTGAGCGCGTGCTCGAGCATCTCGTATTCGACGCCCTCGAAGGACAGCGAACGCGAGACGTAGAGGCCGAGGGCCTTCAAATCGCGGGCGAGCACCTCCATGGCCGCGACGCCGCCATCCTCAATCGCCGCCACAAACTCCGATCGCGAGGAGAACGGAAAATCCTCGCCGCCCCAGAGGCCGAGTCGCTGGGCATAGGCCAGGTTCTTCACCGTGGTCGCGCCCGTGGCGGAGACGTACACCACCCGGGCGTTGGGCAGCGCGTGCTGGACCCGCAGGCCCGCGCGGCCCTGCTGGGAGGCCGCCGTCTCGCCGCGTTCCCCCTTGCCGCCGGCGGCGTTGGCCATCTCATGCGCCTCGTCGGCGACGATGACGCCGTCGAAATCCGACCCCAGCCAGTCGATGATCTGTTGCACGCGGCTGGCCTTCTCGCCCCGCTCCTGAGAGCGCAGCGTGGCGTAGGTCGTGAACAGGATGCCCTGATCCAGAGGGATCGGGGACCCCTGGCGAAACCGCGACAGCGGCGTGACCAGCAGCCGCTCCTGGCCAAGCGCCTGCCAATCCCGCATCGCGTCGTGGAGTAGGGTGTCCGAACGGCTGATCCAGACGGCTTTTCGGCGGCCCTTCAACCAGTTGTCGAGAAGTATCCCTGCGACCTGGCGGCCTTTGCCAGCGCCGGTGCCGTCGCCTAAAAACCAACCGCGCCGAAAACGGACGGCGCGCTCGGCGTCATCGGACGCCGCCGTGACCACCTCCCAAGTGGCGTCGACGGACCAAGACCCTGCCAGATGACCGCTGTGCGCCTCGCCGGCGTAGATGATGGATTCGAGCTGGGCGTCGGAGAGGACGCCGCTCGTGATCAGGCTCGCCGGAAGGGTTGGCCGGTACGAGGGCTTGGGCGGCGCGACCGAAGCCATCGCCGCTGACTGCACCAGCGGAGTCGGGTGCGGCTTTGCGCCGGAGATGCTGATCGACTGGAGCGAATAGGGCTCGTAGATCGCGTCGGTCAGGCCGCCAGCCTGGGCCGGGGTCCAGTCGACCGTCTCATAGGTCAGCTCGACGCCGTTGGGATGAGCGGCCGGAATCGCGACGGGAGGAGCCACCGTCCTGCGACGGACCGGCCGCGAAGTCAGCGTCCGCATCGCGATCGGGGTGGTCGGCAACGACGTCCCGGGACCCGGCGCCCTGGGCGGCACGAGCCGCATCACCCAATCGAGCAGCGTCGCGGCGTCCGGCGCGACGCCAGGCGGCTCCGGAAACCGGGCGGGATCGTCGGCGGGCATGCGGTCGATCACGGTGAGGCGGGTGCCGGCCGTCGTGCCGTGCCTGGCGTAGACCCGGCCGTCGATCGCGGCCGAAAAGACGACGCGGCCGCGTTCCTGCAAGCGGATGAAAGCCTTGGTCCAAGCTGGACGGTCCGGCGCGCAGCCGGCGCCGGTGATGGCGACCAACCGGCCGCCATCGGCGAGCCTGGCCAGCGCCGACGACATATGGCGCATGGTCGCATCCTTCATCGCGCGGTCGACATGGGCGAGCGCCGAGAAAGGCGGGTTCATCATCACCACGGTCGGCGCCACAGCCACCTCAAGATGGTCGTGGATCTGTGCGGCGTCATGACGGGTGACCGCCACGCCCTCGAACAGCCTGGCGAGCAGCTCGGCGCGGACCTCCGCCAGCTCGTTTAGCACCAGGCGGGTGTCTGCGAGTTCGGCGTGAATGGCGAGCAGGCCGGTCCCCGCGGACGGTTCCAGCACCAAATCACCCGGGCGCAACTCCGCGGCGACGGCGGCGACGTAGGCGAGACCGATGGGCGTACTAAACTGCTGGAGCGCCTGGCTGGTCTCCGATCGGCGGGTTTGGGTCGGGAAAAGCGCCGCGATCTTCTCGATCATCGCGAGCCGGCCGGCCGGCGTGACGACTTTGCGGAAAATCGCCGGTCCGTATCTGCGGAGGAACAGGACCTGCGTCACCTCGCAGGCCTCGTAGGCGGTCTTCCAGTCCCAGGCGCCCTCGGCGTCGGAACCGCCAAACGCGCATTCCATTGCCGAACGCAGAGACCCCGCGTTGACGGCGCGGCCCTGTTCGAGGTCGGGGAGCAGAGCGCGAGCCGCGGCGAGGACCGCCTCTGCGGTCGAGGTGAAGCCGGGCAGGGTGGAGAAGGGCGCGGCCACCAGGGCGGCGGCCGGAACGGCAAGGGTCATGGGAGATGTCCGGGAGAGCAGGAATGGGGCAAGCCCTCGGACGCTCTCTCTCGATCCGACCGGCTCGCCCCGTTCCGGCCCGACTCTGCCTCTGGCCGGGCCCTAGATCAGGCCCAGGGATTTCAGGCTGGCGGCGCCGTCGCGGCCGATGATCAGGTGATCGTGGACCTCGATCTTGAGCGCACGGCAGGCGGCGATGACCTGGCGGGTTAGTTCAATGTCGGCGGAGGAGGGGGTTGGATCGCCGCTAGGGTGATTGTGGGCGAGGATGACAGCTGAAGCATCGACCTCAAGAGCGCGACGGACCACCTCCCGCGGATAGACCGGCGCGTGATCGACGCTCCCTTCGTTCATCACCTCATCAAGGGGGTGCCTCAAGGTTTGTTACACGGACGGCGCTAAGCCGGACAAACCATGAACAAGCGATCAGGCGACGGAGCTGAGGCGCTCGTTCAGTCGCAGGGGCAGGAAGTCGTCAGCCGCGGCGTCGGG
>Ga0302314_10004597_pt1 | contig 25324 bp, 19 predicted proteins | sample III_Palsa_N2_3_FD_200533 | JGI IMG/M metagenome (GOLD analysis project Ga0302314, IMG submission 200533) | Peat permafrost microbial communities from Stordalen Mire near Abisko, Sweden - III_Palsa_N2_3 | ecosystem: Environmental > Terrestrial > Soil > Palsa > Peat permafrost | place: Sweden... | reverse complement strand
CAGCACCGCCCAGTCCGACGAAGGCACGCCGGAGGCGCCCGCCGACGACGACACCGATCCGCCGGAAGCCCCCACGCCCGCGCCGAGCACGCCACGCCCGGCGTTGAAGCGCATCAAGTAAAGTTCTGCCGGGGCGCGCCACGCGCTCCGCACGCCGACTTAGCTCAGTTGGTAGAGCATCCGCCTTGTAAGCGGGAGGTCATCCGTTCGATTCGGATAGTCGGCACCATTTGGGCATCCCGGGCAGTCCCACGGAGACGCCAGATGAGTGATTCAGTGCGCCGCCGAACTGTTTGACCGTTCCAACGATGCCTTCGACCCGCGGTCACTGGTGAAATATCCAGGCCAGGTACGCGCCCGGTTGACGCGTGCGTGGTCGGCGCGATACCTTGCCCCCAGGGGCTCTTGATCGCCATCGACTGTCGTCCCGCCCGGCAACATGCAGCAGGGAGTTTCAAATGATTTGTGGAATGAGCGATGCCGCCGTCGAGAACCGACGCGACATCAAGGACGAACTGGTACGCGGCCTGGCCGAGGTCGCCATGCTTTGCAAGAACGGTGGCCGCACCTTGCGCCTCGGCGAGACGCAGATCGTCACCGACTACATCGGCGGCTTGGCGGCACGCGCGCTCGAAGACGCTGCGTTCCGCTCGGTACTCTCCAGTGCCAAGGGCTGCAAGACCGCGCCCAGCGGTCTGGTCACGCAAGGCGTGCGCAACCTGCTTGGCTTCGTCAACGGGATCGCCACGGGCGGCTGCGGAGAGACGTTCGCGGTGGACGCGGGCACCTGGGCGCGGCACATCGTGACGTGCAATCCCGGCAATGCGGGCTTGCGCGAGCTCTGGCGGTTCCAGGGCTACGACGAACGCCTTCTCCAGGCCAGGCGCGATGGCGAGAACGAACTCGCCGTCTACCTGCGCGCGCCTGCGCAGCGTACGCCCGAGAGCCTCGAGGAGGCGCTCGGGTTCCTCGCCTACTGGTCGGGCGACGAGACCGTCGACGAGGAAGCCTGGGAAGGCCTGCGCGAAACCGTTGGTGACTCCTTCGCCGAGCAAGCCGAGCGCGACGGGCATCGCGCAACCATGCTCAGGGAGTGGCAGGCTGCGCTGCCGAAGTTCACGTACCAGCGCGCGCTCAAGATGTGCGTCGAGAAGTACGCCTCCAAACGGGCGCTCGCGCAAACGCGTCTCGATGCGATTCGCCCTGCGGTCAAGACGGTTGGCCGCGCGCAGGCCTGGCGCTAGCCTCTCATCTGCCGTCGAACGAGGGCACTGGCGAAAATCCAGGCCGGGGCGCCGGCGCACTCGCTTGGCTTGCCGGCCCCGACAAGTCGAAAGAGCCGGCGTCACCGTGTTTCGGATGCCCAGGTTCAGCTTGGCTTTGAAGTCGTCGGGCGTCCTTCTGCGCTTTCGGCTTGGCCGGGGCGCGCTTCAACGCGTCCGGCTCCCATGATCGTCCCGCTCAATCCATCTGGGTCACGAACTTGGTGACAAGGTAGCCGTCGAACGTCTCGGAGCCGCCTTCGCTGCCGATGCCGCTGTCCTTGACGCCTCCGAATGGTGTCTCGGGAAGCGACTGGCCGAAGTGGTTGATGTTCACCATGCCGGCCTCGATTCCATTCTGGATGCGCAGGGCATTCTTGCTGGAGCCCGTGAACGCATACGAAGACAGTCCGAAGGGCAGGCTGTTGGCGCGTCCGATGGCATCGTCGAGATCGTCGAAGCGGACGCACGCGGCAATGGGCCCGAAGGGCTCGGCTTGCATGATCTTCGAATCTTCGGGCGGGGCGGCCAGGATGGTCGGGGCAAAGAAGTTGCCGATCCGGCCGATGCGCTCGCCGCCGATTTCGATGCGTGCGCCTCGTTGCGCGGCGTCCTGGACGAACTCCGTCATGGCCGTGACGCTTCTTGCGTGAGCCAACGGGCCCATCGTCGTACCAGGCTCGATACCCGCGCCAACCTTGATGCCGCGCGTGGCCGCTATGAATCGCTCCATGAAGCGATCCCAGGCCTCGGCCTGCACATAGAACCGCGTCGGTGACACGCACACTTGCCCTGCGTTCGAGAATTTGAGTCTGGAGAGCATGGTGGCGGCCCGCTCGATATCCGCGTCCGCACACACGATGACTGGCGAGTGGCCGCCGAGTTCCATCGACACCCGCTTCATGTGGCTGCCTGCCAGTGCAGCCAGCTTCTTGCCGACCGGCACCGAGCCGGTGAACGAGATCTTGCGCACGACAGGGGAGGTGATCAGGTACTCCGAGACTTCATGCGGAACGCCCCACACGACATTGAGCACGCCCGGCGGCAGTCCAGCCTCGTGGAATAGTCGGGCGATCGCCACCACGGCGCTCGGCGAATCCTCGGGGCCCTTGATGATGATGGTGCAGCCGGCGCCAATCGCGGCCGCGATTTTGCGAATGGCCTGGTTGTACGGGAAATTCCATGGCGTGAACGCTGCGCAGACGCCGATCGGTTCACGCAACACCATCTGGCGGACGTTGGGCATGCGCGATGGAATGACGCGACCGTAGATGCGGCGGCATTCTTCCGCATGCCAGTCGCAATGGTCTGCGCAGCGCATGACTTCGCCGACTGCTTCGGCGAGCGGCTTCCCCTGATCAAGGGTGATGCCGAGTCCGATCTCCTCGGCACGGGCTCGGCTCAGCTCACCGACCTTGCGAAGAATGGCGGCCTTGTCCAGGGGCGAAGCATGCCGCCAGCTCTCGAAAGCGCGTTGTGCCGACGCGAGCGCTCGATCCAGGTCCGCTCGAGTCGCGTGAGGCAGCTTGCCGATGACGTTGCCGGTGGCAGGATCAAATACCTCCTGTTCGTAGCGTCCCTCGTTGGCCAGGAACTCCCCGTCGATATAGAGGCTGAGTCGTTCGTAAGTGGACATGTCGGGAATCCTTCAATGGGCCCTGGAATGCAGCAGGCTCGGCCCGACCGCCGCGCGATCGGATAGCTTTTCTGCCAAGAGGTGATGGGAAATTGTACTTTGTTAGTAGATAGTACACAATAAGCTGGCGCGTGCGCCGATCGCACGGCCCTTGCGTCCCCCTGCCGAAGACGCCTCTCCTGCCGCCGCCGCGGTGATTCCCGCCAACAGACCCGAGTCCCAACCCATGAATTCCCTCCGACGTTTCGTGTTGACAATCGCTCTGGCCTCGATGCTTCCGGCCGCGGCGATGGCCGCCAAAGATGATCCAAGGAACGACAGCCCACTGGGCTTGATCACCACCGCTCAAGTCGCTCCCGCCGACCGGATGGCGCTTCGAAAGGCGTTCATCGACAAGGGGTTGCCGCAACTCGAACGGTTGAAGCGCGAAGGGCGTGTCGCGGACTACCGCGTGCTTTTCAGCCGTTACGCAGACAGCGAAACGTTCGACCTGTTCGTCGAACTCAGTTTCGCCCGTTCGGAAGATGTGACGCGTTGGAAGGACGTCGAGCTGACGAATCCGGGCGGCTTTCCCAGGGAGGCGCTTCGGCTGATCAAGACCATGGCGACGGTGCCGGTCGATCGAATGCGCCAGGGCGAGGCGGCGAAGCTTTCAAAGCAGCCGACGTTCCTGGTGATCCCGTACGACTACCTGGTTTCCACGAATGACTACCTCAAATACCTGGACGACTACCTCGTGCCCCAGGTGAACGGCTGGGTCGACGAAGGCATCGTATCCAGGTACGGGATCTACATCGGACGCTATGCGGCCAACAGGCCCTGGTCTTCGCTGTTCCTGATCGAGTACAACGACGACGCCGCGTTGGGCCAGCGTGACTCGGCGGTCGCCAAGGTACGCGCTCGACTCGCCGTGAACCCGGAGTGGCGAGCGATACACGAAAAGAAGGACAAGATCAGGAACGAGCGGGCGCCCGTCATCGCGGATCAATTGATCCTGGCGCCTGGCCAAGCCGCGGCGCATCCCTGAAGCTGCCGTTTGCTGGCGGCTCGAATCGCGGTTGGATCCGGGGCCACCCGCTACAAGGAAGCGAGTGGCGAGCCGGCGTGCCGCAACTACTTCAGATACTTGGCCAGCCAGGCCACGATTCGGGCCGTCGCGTCATATCGTTCAGGCGACTGACCGCGCATCATTTCGTGACCGCCCGGCGCCGCGTCGTAGATCTTGGATTCGTAGACCTTGTTGTGGGCTTTCAGCAGATCGATGAGGCGCTCCGTATTCAGCGCCACCGGGACGCTGGTGTCCCCCTTCGTTGCAATGACGAGGACAGGAGTCTCGATCTTTTCCACAAAATTGATCGGCGACACGTCCATGTACTGAACCAGGTTCTTGTCCGGAAGCTGGCCTTTGAAGCTTCGGCTCTCATCGGCGATCTGCTGCCGCCGCCATTCCGGCTTGTACGACATGTAGGCGACGAAATCGACGAGGCCCACGATATCGACGGCGGTCTTGAACTTCTTCGGCTGCTGCTCGATGGCGGCAACGGCGACGCCTCCGCCGCGGCTTTCGCCCACGATCGCCAGTCTGCCTTGGTCCACGTACGGCTGGCTTGCGATGAAGTCCGCCCCGGCCAGCGTATCGGCGACGTCCGTGACGCCATAGTCGTTCTCGTAGATCGGCGCGCCATACCCGCGACTGCCTCGATACTCCGGAAAGAACACCACGTAACCCTGCGCCACGAGGGTGTCGATGAGCTGGAACCATACCGGCTCGAGCTGCCCGTGGAAGCCGCCGTGCACCAGGACGATGGTCGGGTATCGATGGCCGCTCGCCATCGATTTCGGAGTGAAGATGTGGCCCGGGATCAAATTGCCGGACGAACTGAAATTGATCGTCTTGAGGGTGACCCGGTCGCCATACTCGAGACGGAACTGGTTTTCCGACTCGAGGTTCTGGGTGACGAAGACCTCCTGCATCAGTCCCTTCAGTAGTGCCGTGACGTCCTTGCTCTCCCGATTGAGATTGGCATAGTCGGCAAGCGTGCCTTCCGGGCCGTTGCCCGGTGCCTTCTGAGGCTCCGCCGCATGCGACGGAGCGCCGGCGCCCGCCCCGGCAACGAGTACCGCCATCGTGGCCCTCGACATCCAATCCGAAATCCGAACCATGTGGTTTCATCCTCAAATGACATGCGGGGAACGACCCGCGTGGCGCCCGAATCATCAGGCGGGAATGTTGCTTTTTACGGCACAAAAATACAAGAGTGAGTGTCGACTGTCAGTGGGTCATCGTCAAGGGAAGCGCCGGACGGCGCGCGTCGCCGGCCTGGATTTGCGCGAAACGGGCCCCGACGATCAGGGACGGACGACGCCTTCCAGATCGGCAAGATTCAGCGATCCGCTGTTGATGTTGACACTGCGGCTGCAGGTCAATCGATCGCCTGCGAAGCGAAACGTGAGCGTGTCGCGAAACGCCGTCTCCGCGAAAATCCACTCCATCGCGAGCGTGTCGTCGCCTTGCCAGCCGGCGCCGGCCACCACCACGCCATCGCGCAGTTCATAGCCGTGATGCAGGTCACGGCCCGGCATGGTGGTCGTGCCCTCGATCCATTCGGTCAGGCCCGCTGTCACCGTGTGCGGTCCGTCGCCATCGGTCAGCCGTACCTCACATCGGGTCGCGCTGAACGTGAGCTCGATGGCGGTGATGCCGTACTCATTGGGCGCCATGGCGAACACCTTGCGGCTGACGGCCGATGCGGTCGGCGACGACGGCGACCCGGGCAACGGACGCGGCGCTTGCCAGGCGTCCAGGCGTGCCTTCAACAGGGCATCCTGCGAATCGTCCGGCTCCACCGCATCGTGCACGGCCTGCCGCACATGCGCGTCGACGTGCGGAAACAAGCGCCTGCTGCCGTCGATCGCGCCGGTGATGCAGAGGGTGATTCCGCTGGCAGGAAAGACCATGGCTGCCTGCGTGAAGATGCCCAGCGCGCTGTACGCCTCCTTCGGACGGATGTGCCAGTGGTAGCCGTACTCGGAGCCGGGTCCGCCATGAGCGCGCGTCGACTCCGTGACCCACCAGGCCGGCAGGATGCGGCGGCCGTTCCACATGCCGTTCTGTGCATGCAGAACGCCGAGCTTGAGCAGGTCGACAGTCTTCGCGGCCAGTCCGTTGCCACCCGGGTTGATGCCATCCGGGCCGACATCCCAGGTCTCGTGCTCGATGCCGAGCGGCTCGAAAAGCCGCGGTCGCAGGTAGTGGTGCAGGCGCTGGTGCGTCACACGCATCAGCACGGCGCTGAGCATGTAGCTGGCCGCGCTGGTATAGACGTAGGTCGTTCCTGGCGTGTAGACCACCGGGATCCTGAAGAACTCGGCGATCCAGCTGGTTTCGATGCCGCGCCACACCGAGCCCGAGGTTTCGGCTGCATGCCCGGTGCGCATGGTCAACAGGTCTTCGACCGTCATCGCCGCGAGCTTGTCATCGACTTCCACGGAAAGTTCGTCCGGGAAGAAAGAGATGACCTTGTCCGACAGTGCGAGCAGGCCCTCGTCGACTGCGAATCCGACGGCGCAGGCAACGAAGCTCTTGGTCGCCGAGTGCAGGATGCGCGGCCGGTCGGCGCGATAGGGCCAGCGCCACCCTTCGGCCACGACGTGGCCGTGCCGATGCAGCATCAGGCTGTGGACTTCGAGGCCGGCGGCTTCGACCTCGTCGAGCATGGCCAGGATCTCGCCGGCATCCACGCCCACCGAGGACGGCGCGGCGCGGCGCAGGCCATCGGCCCGCATGCCGACAACCCCGTCGACCTCGCTGACGGTCTCTTCATTCGGAGGCGGCTGGTCGGGGACGGAAGGACTGGACATGTGAGGGACTGATTCGAATGGGAAAGGTGCAGTGTTCGAGTGACGCGTCAGAAGACGAGCGCCAGGCAAGATGTATTTTATAGACGAAAGTACACATTGCAAGCGGCAGCTCACGATTGCCCATGAACCGGGGAGAGGTACGAGACCTCGTGGGCGGCCATCGCACCCCGAGCGCCTGCGAATCCGCGCCTTCCTCGGCCGGGCGGCGTCGCAACCCGGCCCGGCCGGGCGCCAAGCCCGCGCGGTTTGTCAAAGAGGGCCGCACTTCAAAGTCCGAGGCGTTGCTCGGTTTCTTTTCGTGAATGCACTTTACAACGATAAAATGCAATGATAGCGTTCGGCAATATCAAGCTGCGATGGCTTGCAATCAGCCAGAGTCCGAATCGATGAATGCCCCAAGCTCCCCTCGCTCCATGAATGCCCTCTGGATGCCCTTTACGTCCAACCGACGCTACAAGAGCGATCCCATCCTGTTCGAGGAAAGTCATGGCATGCACTACGTGCTGTCCGACGGCAGGCGCATCCTCGATTCGACGGCGGGTCTCTGGTGCGTCAATGCCGGCCATGGCCGAGACCGGATCACCAACGCGATCGCCGACCAGGCGCGTCGCCTGCAGTACGTCTCGACTTTCCAGGTGGGACATCCACTGGCTTTCGAGTTCGCGGAGCGGCTGGCGGATCTGGCCCCTGGCGACCTCGATCACGTCTTCTTCACGAACTCGGGGTCGGAGTCGGTCGACACGGCACTCAAGATGGCCTTGGCCTACCACCGCGCCCTAGGGCAAGGCGGCAGGACACGCCTCATCGGGAGAGAGCGCGGTTATCACGGAACCGGCTTCGGAGGGATCTCGGTCGGCGGCATCGGCTCGCACAGGCGTCCCTTCGGCAATCTTCTCTCTGCAGTCGACCATCTGCCCCATACCTATGACCACAGCGAACAGGCCTTTTCCAGGGGCGAACCTGCGTGGGGCGCGCATCTTGCCGATGACCTGATCCGGCTGATCCAACTCCACGATGCTTCGACGATCGCGGCTGTGATCGTCGAGCCGGTGGCCGGCTCGACAGGCGTGATTTCACCGCCTGTGGGCTATCTCAAGCGCCTGCGCGACATCTGCGATGAGCACGGCATCCTTCTGATCTTCGACGAGGTCATCACGGGCTTCGGCCGCGTCGGGCACGCGTTCGCCGCCCAACGTTTCGGCGTCCAGCCGGACATCGTGACATGCGCCAAGGGACTGACGAACGGCGCGGTGCCCATGGGCGCGGTGATCGCCGGCCGCAAAGTCCACGAGGCCATCGTCCAAGGGCCGATCAACAACATCGAGTTCCCTCACGGATATACCTACTCGGGCCACCCGCTCGCCTGTGCTGCGGGGATAGCCACGCTGGATATCTACCAGGAGGAAGGGCTGTTCGCGCGCTGCGCATCGCTGGAGTCCTACTGGGCAGATTGCGTCCATTCGCTCAAGAGGCATCCTGTCATCCGGGACATTCGGACCATCGGCCTGCTGGGCGCCATCGAACTCGTCCCGCGGCCGAACGCCCCGGGCCTGCGGGCCTACGAATGCATGCAACGCGCCCTGGCCAGCGGACTTCTGGTTCGATCGAGTGGCGATCAGATCGTCCTGTCGCCGCCTTTGATCATCGAGAAGGAGCAGATCAGCTTCATCTGCGAGACGTTGAGTGAAGTCTTCGCGGGACTGGACTGAGAAGCTGTGAACGAATCCGACACGCCCGCTCGTCGCGCCCAAACGCGCCCGCTCTGCGTTGCAAATGCTCGCCGTAGCCCGAGCTACGGCTGTGCTTTGCGCCTTGATCGGACACGTTTGGACGCGCCGCTCGGACGCGCCGAATTCATTCACAGCTTCTGAGCCGATGAACGCTTCTATCGACGACTGGACTCGCTCAGGTGCCGCATCATCAGCGTCGCGGCCCATTCGCGATCGTCCTGTTCCAGCGCGTCGATGACCTGAAGATGCTCCTTCGTCGATTCAATGAGGCTGACCGAGCGATCGTCGAAGTAGCTGTACACGAGAAACCGTCTCAACTGGTTTTGCTGATGGACGGCGCGCGCGATGAAGCGATTGCCGGAGAACCTCGCCAGCATCTGGTGAAACTCCAGGTTCATCTCCGAGAATTGCGAAGCCGCCTTGGCATTGCCTGCCTGGTCGAGGAAGCGTTCGTGGGTGTCGCGAGACTTCTTCATCTCGTCGGGTACGGCCTTGAAACTCGGGTCGCGCAATCCGGCGCACTCCACGGCCGCGCGGAACCGGTAGCTTTCGTCATGCGCGTCCTTGTCGTCCAGCGATTCGGTGAACGACCAGCCGTGTCCCTTGCGCCGTTCGATGAGTCCCTCCTGGGTCAGTCGAACCAGCACGCGAGTCAGCATGCTCTTCGGGCTGCCATATTTCAGCTGCACCTCGGCATCGGTGAACGAGCCTGCCAACGCGCCGCGACCCCGATCCGCGATCATCCGGCGAAAGAGTTCGTCCTCCGTCACGGTCTTGGGTGTGAGGCGATCCAGCTTCAGGCGTGATCCGTTCCTGGCGACCCGGAAGCCGGTATTGGCTCTCGACTCGACGAAGCCTTGTTCCTCGAGCAGCATCAGCGCCTGTCGGATCGGCGTACGCGAGACGTCGTACAGCTCGGCCAGGCCTTTCGCAGTCAAATGCTGGCCCGGCACGAACGAACCCTCCTTGATCAGACGTCCTATGCGTTGCGCGAGGTCCGCCTGAAGAGGACTCTTGCCGGATTCGATGGCTTTGATGCTCGGCATGGCGTCCATCTACTGCTTCGGATCAACGACATTGCGGATGCGGCTGGCGAGTTCAAGATGCTGGCGCATCAGCATCGCTGCATTGCCCACGTCACCGACCTCGAGAAACTTCAACATCTCCAGGTGCTCGTGGCAACTGACGGTGACCCGTTCGCGGCCATATTTCCAGTCGTAGTTCGAAAGCCGCCGCAACCGGTTGAGCTTTTGCAGCGCTTCGAAGAAGAACCGGTTGCCCGAGGCCTTGGCCAGGCCCTCGTGAAAATTGGCATTCATCTCGAAAAACGCGACGCCGCTGGACGCTGTCCACCGAATGTGCAGGAAGGACTCGTGCTGCGATCGCATCTGATCGATCCAGCCGGGGGGCAACGCGAAGGTGGGCTCCAGGATGACGGCCGGCTCGATGACGAGACGGAACCGATAGCTCTCGGGTTTTGCCTGAGCGTAGGCGTTGTCGAAGAACTTCCAGCGATAGCCCAGCTTTCGCTCGACGACGCCCAGTTCGGCCAGGCGTCCCAGGGCTTCCTTGACGGCCGCGCGGGTCAGGTTGTAGGCGACCATCAGATCTTGCTCCGCGACTTGATCGGCCAGGCGTCCGGAGTGGCGGTCTTCGGCGATCCGGACCAGGAGCTCATCCTCTCGCGTGTCGGGTTCGGCAGGCGGGAGGGGCGGGAGCGACAGCAGTTCGACGCCGATGTTGGCCTTGCGCAACACGAAACCTTGGCTGGCGAGATGTTCGAGGGCTGCGCGAACGGGCGTGCGCGACACCCCCAATTGCTCGGACAGGTGCTTTTCGTTCAGGCGGGTGCCAGGAAGTGCAGCCTCTTCATGAAGAAGGCGGGCAATCCGGTCGGCCAGCTCGATGTGCAACGAGCTGGGAGGAGTGGGGGCGGCCTTGGATATCTTTTTGCTCACGGTGCCTCGTCTTTTTCTTTTCGCGCGCGTGCGCGTGCTGTTTTGATTTTGTGTTTGCTAGTCAATAAATGCAAGAGGACATGGATTGAGCCGTGCCCCGGTCCTTGCGTGAACCCGCATCTGGACGAAGGCATCCGCGCAACTCGAAACGCGGGAGCGTGGCTCGGGCTAGTGTCATCTCTCCGAGAAAAACAGCGGGATGGAAGAAGGCGAGCAGGGGGTTCGGAGCATGGCGCGAGGGCAACGGCCGCGAGCTGGAGGACTCGCATGAGGATCGCGTGTATTTTTTGTTGATGTTTTATGTGAACATCTAATACACTGATGTGACGATTTGATTCCCTGTGCAAATTTAGACCCCGACCAGAAACCGTCCATCCAACCCTTGCGGAGTGCCCGTTCAATGAGTGCATCACCTTCGTTTCGCCTGACCCCGGCTGCTGGCGCCATCTGCCTGCTTGCGCACCTCGGGGCACACGCTCAAACCGCCGCCTCGCCGCCGTCGGCTGCAGCCTCTGCGCCCGCGGCTTCCGAGTCCGCGCCGGCGGCGCCAACGGGCGTGAGCGCGCTCACGACCGTGGTGGTCACCGGACAACGAGCGACGGGCTTCACATCGAATGTGATCGGGGTCGGCGCTTTCCGGGATCAGCGCCCCATCGACGTTCCTCTGACCAACAGCGTCATCACGCGTGACGTGCTCGACGCGCAAGGGTCGCTCTCCGTGCTGGACGCCGTGCGCAACACCGCCGGCGTGACCACGGCGCAGCTGGGCTCCGCGTACTACGACAACCTGGCCATCCGCGGCGTGCCGATGGAAAACCGCAGTTCGTATCGCCTGGACGGCTCCTTGCCCCTGATCGCGCTCGTGCCGATTCCGATGGAAGACAAGGAGCGCGTCGAAGTACTCAAGGGCGCGTCTTCGATGTACTACGGGATGGTGCCGCCCGCAGGCATCGTCAGTTTCGAGATGAAGCGCGCGGGGCCGACGCCCGTCACGAGTGTGGCGACCTCGATCAATCAGTACGGCGCCTACGAGGTCGGCGTCGACGTCGGTCGTCGCTTCGGCGAGAACGACAAGTTCGGCCTGCGCGTCAACGCGCTGGGCGGAACCGACAACCCTGGCTTGCACCAGTACCAGGGGCAACGCAACCTGCTCTCGGCGGCGTTCGACTTCCGGATGCTCGACAACGTCACCGTCAAGGTCGATTTCGAGCACTACGTCAAGAACGCCACCGAGCAGGCTTCCGTGCAGTTGATCGGCACCGCGACCACCCTGCCAAGCGTTCCGGACAACCGTACCAACCTGGGCGGAAAGTGGGGAGTGACACGGGGCCAGGAGACGAATGGCGACTTCCGTGTCGACTGGGATGTCACGGACAACTGGCGTTTGACCGGGGAGTACGGTGCGTCCCTGGCCAAGCGGGACCGGGAGTTCACGCAGTTCGCGTTCAATGACGTCTCGGGCTACCAGACCGGGGTTGGCCGCGTGTTCGGCAACTTCAACAACGGTGCGACGTACCAGAACACGAACACTCGTCTCGACCTGTCGGGCCGCCTCGAGACGGGCCCGATCGCGCACGAACTCACCTTCGGGTGGACGCAGAACGATCGCAAGCAGGACATTCGCGGCACCAACGTGCAGAGCTGGGGTTGCGCGACGCTGTCGGCGACCTGCAGCATCACGTCGGCCAAGTACGTCGGCCAGAACCTGTATGACCCGATCGCCGTTCCCCTGCAAACGCAGAAAGCGCCGAACGGCCCGCAAGCCACGGACATCGAGGACAAGGGCCTGTACGCGGTCGACCGGGTCATCCTGTCGAAGCAGTGGCAAGTGATGGTGGGCTTGCGGCGCACCGACTACACGAGCGGCCAGACGAATCCGGTCGTGGCGACGCCGATGTATTCGTCGATCAAGACCACGCCGGCCTACTCGATCATCTACGAGCCGATCAAGGACATGTCCATCTACGCGAGCCACCTGCAGGGGCTCGAAGCCGGCGTCGTCGTCCCCGGCACGTACAGCAACTCGGGCGCGCTGCTGCCTGCCGCGCTCACGACGCAGAACGAAATCGGCTCGAAGTACCAGTTCAAGGGCGGCACGCTGATCCAGGGGGCCTTCTTCGATATTCGCCGCGCGCAAACCACCTCGGAGCCGGCGCCTGCCGGTTCGACGGCCCCGCCGTCCTCGCCCGGATCGGCGGCCAGTACCTGGCTGATCCAGACGCAGAACGGGCAGGCGGAATACAAGGGGTTCGAACTCGCGGCGACCGGCGAGGTGAACCGCAATATCGGCATCGTCGCGTCCGCCATGTTCCTCGATCCGAAGATCACGCGTGACGACACGACCGGATCGACCAATACTCAGGGCCACACGCCGGGCAACACGGCGAAGCGGACTTTCAGTCTCTTCGGTGAGTACCGGTTCGATGCGATCCCCGGCCTGGCGGTCAATGCAGCCGCCTACTACGTCGGCGCGCGCCCCGTCTCCAACGCCGACGTGGTCAATCTGCCAGCCGTCACCACGTACTCCGTCGGCGCGCGCTATCGCACGAAGTTCCACGAGACGAATGCGACCTTCCAGGTCAACGTCGACAACGCCACGAACAAGAGCTACTGGTCGGCGGCGGATGCGACGAGTGCGAACCCCATCATCGCGGCCGGCCTGCCGCGCGTCATCCGCATGACGGCGAAGTTCGACTTCTGACCATGGCGACCGTGCGTCCATGGCGACCGGCGTTGCTGAAGCTGCACCGTTGGGTGGCGCTGGGCGCCGGCCTGGTACTGGTTCTGAACGCCTGCACCGGCCTGCTCCTGCTGGGCGGCCGACCGCTCGACACTGCGTTGAACCCGCAGCTGTTCGCCGTGACGCCCGGCCCGACGACGGTCTCCCTGGAGTCGATCAGGGCGAGCTTGGCGAAGGAGGCGGGCAAGCAGACCCTTGTCTTGCGGCCCCCCGCAGAGCCCAGCGATTCGCTTGTTGCCGAAGTCCGGGGCGAGAACGGCTGGGAAGGGCAGATCTTCATCGATCCGTACACAGGGCGAAGGCTCGGCGCTCGCGGGCGTTTCGACGTGGGTCTCAACGGACTGTTCGAATTGCACAGCGCGCTGTTGTCCGGAAGTTTCGGAAAAGGCGTTCTGGGCATGGTTGCGGCCTGCATGGTCGTGATGTTCCTGAGCGGGATTGCACTCTGGTGGCCGGTTCGCTGGCGACTTGCGTTCAAGGTGAGCATCGAGGGTGGAAGGCTCCGCTCGCTGTTCGACCTTCACAGGGTTGGCGGCGCCGTCCTGGGCCTCTGGGTTCTCGCCTGCGTGGCCTCGGGCGGGTTGCTGGCCTGGCGACCCGCGTCGCAGTGGATCAACGACTTGTCGGGGCGTGCTTCCGAACAGGCGCCCAGGTTCGCACCGATAGCAGGCGCGCAGATGGCGTCCCTGGACTCGATGGTGCGGCAGGCCCAGGCCGCGCTCTCCGGTGGTCGGATTTCGTCGATACAGCTATCCGCCAAGCCGGGTCAGCCGGTGCGCGTACGCAAGAAGCTCGACGACGATCCGCATCCGAACGGACTCACCAGTATCTGGTTGAACCCGCAAACGGGAACCGTGCTGCGAATCGACCGTTGGAACGCACTGGCTCCGGGCAGTCGGATGTTCGCCTGGCTGTACCCGCTTCACACCGGGGCGCTGGGCGGCGCATGGGGGATCGTCATGGCCACGTTGGGTGGATGCTCCCTGCTCGGGTTCGGTGTCACGGGCAGCTGGTTGTGGTGGTTGCGCCGCAGGAATCGCCTCCGGCTGCAGCATCGTCTTGGCGCCGAGGTCAATCGAACGTCACGCTGAAGGGGATATGAAACGCTTCGTTCATGCCTTGCCATCAGCGACGCCAGGCACGACGCACGAACTGACGAGCCTGCATTTCGGCCAATCGTCGGCGACCCGCAGGATCTACATCCAGGCCGCGCTGCATGCCGACGAAACGCCCGGCATGCTGGTGGCGACCGTCTTGCGCCAGCGCCTTCAGGTACTGGAGGTCGAGGGTGCGCTCGATTGCCAGGTCGTCCTCGTCCCGATCGCCAACCCTGTCGGCCTCGGGCAGCATGTTCTTGGCAACTTCATCGGTCGGTTCGACCTGGCGAGCGGTCGGAACTTCAACAGAAGCTACCCGATGCTCCACGAGAAGATCGCCGCGGCCGTCGAAGGACGACTTGACGACGATCCGCGGCATAACGTGTGCAAGATACGACGGGCCTGGCGGGACGCGCTCGTGGCACGGCAACCGCAGACTGAATTCGACACCTTGCAGCGCACGCTCATGCTGCTCGCGCACGATTGCGATGTCGTGCTGGACCTCCATTGCTCGCGCGAGGCCGCCATGCATGTCTACACAGGGGAGTCCATCTGGAAGGAGGCCGAGCCGTTGGCAAGGTACCTGGGCGCCAAGGCGTCGCTGCTGGCGATCGACTCCGGTGCGGCGTCGTTCGACGAAGCGCACAGCACGACCTGGTGGCAGCTCCAGCAGACGTTCGGACAGCGATTCCCGATTCCGAGCGGCAGCATCGCCGTGACGGTCGAGCATCGTGGTCAGCGGGATGTCTCGCAGGAATTCGCCGAGCATGACGCGGCCGCGATAGTCCACTATCTCATGCACATCGGGGCCATTCGCGGAGCGGCGCCGCCGCTGCCCGAACTGCCGTATCCGGCGACTCCTCTTGCGGGAAGCGAGCAACTGGTCGCATCGGCTGCAGGCATCCTGGTCTATCGGGCCCGAATGGGCGATCCCGTCGAGGTTGGGCAACCCCTGTTCGACATCGTGGACCCCGTCTCGGGGCAACGCACGACGATAGTCAGCCGGACCGCGGGCGTGTTCTACATGGGACGGGATGTCCGGTTCGTGAAGCTGGGCGACCCCCTCGGCCGTGTCTCGGGTGCCAAGGCCGTGCGAACCGGCAATCTCTTGAGCGCCTGAAACCGGGCTTCGAGAATGCCTGCCTAGCGCACTCCCAGCAAGGCACCGGAACGTTCCGCTTCCTGCGCCCCTTGATCGGCAGGCAGGGGGCTCGCCAGCGACGAGGAACCGACGTAGGCCGCCTCCAGCAGCGCACGCGTGTACTCGTGCTTCGGGCTGTCGAAGATCTCATTCACGCTGCCTTGTTCGACGATCCGGCCGCGACTCATGACGACGATACGATCGGCGATCGCCGACACGGCGGCAAGATTGTGAGAGATGAACAGGCAGGCGAACCCATGCTGTGCCTGCAGGCGTCGAAGCAGTTCGAGAACCTGTTTCTGAATGGTCATGTCGAGTGCCGAAACGGGCTCGTCGGCGATGACGAGCGCGGGGCGTCGTACCAGGGCGCGGGCAATCGCGACGCGCTGGCGTTGCCCGCCCGAGAGCGCGTGGGGATAGCGGTCGGCAAATCCTTCCAGGCCGACCTCGCGGAGCATTTCCTCGACTCGGGTGGATCGCTCCTGCTTCGTCATCTCTTTCGCGTGACGCAGCGGTTCGGCAATGATGTCGCTCACGCGCTGGCGCGGATCGAGCGACGAGTAGGGATCCTGGAAGACCATCTGGCAGTCGAGCCGGAACGCTCTGCGTTGCTTGCGATCTGTGCCTTGCAGGGACTGGCCGCGGAAAGCGACCTCGCCGGCGCTGATCGGCAGCAGGCCGATGAGCGCGCGTCCAAAGCTCGTCTTCCCGGAGCCGGACCCACCGACGACGGCCACCACTTCGCCGGGCATGATCGCCAACGAGACAGCGTCGACCGCCAGCTTGGCCGCGGTGCGCGCAAACATCCGCGCTGCCCCGGGATAGGCCACCGACACGTTCCTCGCCTCGATGAGGGGAGCGCCTTGCGGGATGGCCGGGCGATGGTCATCGCGCTGCGGGAGCGCGGCTATGAGGCTCTTCGTATAAGCGTCGCGAGGCGCCCGCAGAACTTGGCGGGCGGGGCCGGCTTCGATGAGGTCGCCGCGTTTCAGGACCACGACCGAATTGGCGTATCGCTCGACCAGGTGGAGGTCATGCGTCACCAGGAGGACCGCGGTGCCCATGGTCCGAGTCAGATCGGCCATGATTTCCATGACCTCTCGCTGGCTGAGAGAGTCGAGGGCCGTCGTCGGCTCGTCTGCGATCAGCAGTTTGGGCTTGAGCAGCATGACGGACGCCAGCATGATTCGCTGACGCATGCCCCCGGAGAATTGGTGCGGGTAGGACGCCAGACAGGCCGCCGGATCGGCGATCTGGACACGCCGCAACATCTCGATGGCGCGCTCGCGGGCCTTGTCCACGCCGATTTTTTCGTGAAGCCGGAGCCCCTCGAGCAACTGTGCGCCGATCGTCATCGCCGGGTTGAGCGACACCATCGGCTCCTGGAACACCATGCCCACGGTGCAACCCCGCAGGGCGCGCATCTCGGGGTCGGACAACGTGGCGACGTCGCGCCCTTCGACGAGGACCTGGCCGCCAGCCCGTTGCACGCCGGGCGGCAGCAGGCGGAGCACGGCGCGCGCCGCCATCGTCTTTCCGCTACCCGACTCTCCGACCAGTGCCAGTACTTCGCCAGCGGCGACATCGAACGAGATGCCGTTCAGGATCGGCGCCCCTCGTGGTCCGTGAAGTCGCAAGGCATCGACGCGCAGGAGGGGTACGGCGTTTTCGGCAAGCATTCAGAGTCGCTCCATGCGCGGATCGAACCAGTCGGACACCGCATCACCCAGCAGGTTGATGCCAAGCAGCGACAAGGAAATACACAGGCCTGGCGCGATGCCGAGCCAGGCGGCGGACTCGATGTAGGGCCGGCCGGCCGAGAGCATGTTGCCCCACGTCGGCGCGGGCGGAGGAACGCCGAGCCCCAGGAAGCTCAAGGCGCTTTCCGCAAGGATGACCCACCCGAACATCGACGTCGCCAGTACCAGCAGGGGCGCCGAGCAGTTCGGCAGGACATGTCGCAGCAGCGTGTACAGCTCGCTGTTGCCGATGACGCGCGAGGCCTCGATGTACTCCTTCTCCCGCAGCGACAGCACAGCGGACCGCACCAGGCGAACGGCGCTCGGCGTGTAGGCGATCCCCAGGGCCACCACGATGCCGAACTTGTTCGCCCCGACGATCACCATGACGCCCAGGGCCAGGAGGATCCCGGGGAATGCAAGCAAGGCGTCGTTGCAGACCATCAGGACGCGATCCGTGGCCCCGCGGAAGAAGCCGGCGACCAGTCCGAGGAGGGTTCCGCACGTCACGGCCAAGGCCACCGTGAGAGCGGCTACCAGCAAGCTGGTGCCTGCGCCGGCCATGGCGCGCGACAGCACATCCCTGCCGAACTCGTCGGTTCCCAGCCAGTGAATGGCGGACGGTGCGTTCAGACGGAACCTGAGGTTGAGGGCCAACGGGTCATAGGGCGTCCAGAACAGCGACACCAGAGCGACGCTGAAGAGCGCGCCCACGAGAAGACCGCCGACAACGGCGTTGCTGCGAAATCTCATGCTGCGGCCACGCGCGGATCGAGGAGGGGATAGCAGAGGTCGATCAGGAGGTTGACCACGACGTAGATGACCGCCGTGAACAGCAGGCAGCCTTGAACCACCGGATAGTCGCGTTCGAAGATGGCGTCGACCAGCAAGCGCCCCAGGCCCGGCAGCGTGAACACCGTCTCCAGGACGGCAATCCCGCCGAGCAACTGCCCCAGCACCAGGCCGATGAGCGTCAGCGTCGGCCCGAAGGCGTTCGGCAGGACGTGGCGCAACAGGACCTGCCGCTCGCTCAACCCTTTGGCGCGCGCGTGCGTCACGTACTCGAGTCGCAACGTCTGGATTGCGCTGGAGCGGGCCATGCGCGTCAGCACACCCATTTCGATCAGCGCCAGCGTGATCGTCGGCAGGACCAGGAAGCTCAGCGCGGCGCGCCAGTCCTGGCTGAACGGCACGTAACCCACCACGGGCACCAGCCCCAGCTTCAGTCCGACGAACAGCAGCAGCAGCAGCCCGAGCCAGAAGCTCGGAATGGACAGGAAGAACGTCGCGCCTGCGACGATCACGGTGTCGGCCGGGGTGTTCTGCTTCCAGGCCGCGAACAGGCCCGCGGGGACCGCCAGCAAGGTCGCCATGAACACGGCGACCAGGACGATCACGGCGCTGACCTGGAATCGTTCCAGGATCAGCGGAAGGACCGCTTGGCCGTTCGTGATGGAGTGCCCGAGATCGCCGCGCGCGACATGCGCTAGCCACAGCCCGAACTGGGCAGGGAGCGGCTTGTCGAGTCCGTACTGAACGCGCAAGGCGGCGATTTGTTCCGGACTGCCGGAGTCTCCGAGGATCAACTGCGCCGGATCGCCGGGGATCAGTCGAACCAGCACGAACACCGCCAGTGCGACGATGAACAGGGTCGGCAGCGCCCAGACGATGCGCTTGCCGATGTAGCCGAGGAAGGAAGAGGACATGTCGAAGTCGTTCTGGCGGATGTGCGTTCAGGGCGTGTGCATCGACACACCCCAGGCGCGAGGCTGTCCGAGGGGCCAACCGGCATAGCCTTTGACGTAGGCCTTCGTCGCACTGAAGTTGACCTTGGAGTAGAGCCAGATGGCCGGAACTTCGTTCCTGAGCTTGACGTCGAGCTTGTCGAAGATCGCCTGTCGCTGCGCCTTGTCCGAGATCGCCATGCTCTGGGCGACCAGGTCAACTGCTTCCTTGTCTTCCCACAGGTTTCGAGCCTGGGCGTCCTTGGAACCCGTGAACATCAAGTACGACAGCGAAGGGTCTAGCCGGGCCGAGTACGTGAACGACATCATCTGGAAGTTGCCGCGGCTGTAGCGATCCAGCAGGGTCGCCCAATCGAGTACTTCGACATCGATCTTGATGCCCGCCTCCTGAGCCATGGCCTGCGCGAGCACCGCCGCCGTGAAGAGGTTGGCGTACCGCTTCGTCGTGAGCATCTTGATCGGGGCGCCCCTGTAGCCCGCTTCTGCCAGCAGCTTGCGGGCAGTGACCAGGTCGCGTTGGGGAACGTTGGCCTGCGCCGTGCCGTAGAACGGGCTGGACTTCGGGATCGCGGAGCGGCTCGCGGGCGAACCGCCGTTCGTGACCGTCTCCACCAATTGGGGAACGTCCAGGGACAGTGCCAGCGCACGCCGGATACGCACATCCTTGAGAAGCGGATCGCGCGTCTGCAGCAGGAATCCGCTCTGGTCCATGCTGGGAGCCGAGGCCACGACAATGTCCTTGTGGGACTTGTACTCCGCCAGGTCTTCTTCGTCGATGTCCGAGATCAGATCGGCGCCGTCGGACAGCAAGGCCGCCTTCGCCGCCGAAGGGTCAGGGATGACGACGAAGCGTACCTTGGCGACACTGACCGACTTGGCGCCGGTGTTTCCGTCGCGCTTTCCCGGCAGGGAGACATACCGCGGATTGGGCAGCAGCTCGACATATTGGCCGCGCTTCCACTCGCCGAGCGTGAACGGGCCCGTTCCCACGGGCGCCTTCCACTTTCCGTCCGCGTCGAGGGAGCTGCGGTGATAGATTCCCGTGCCGCCGCAGTCCGCCCGCGCGAGCGTCGTCAAGAACAGCGGCGAAGGCTTGTCGAGAGTGAACACGACCGTCGCGGCGCCCTTGGCTTCGGCCGTCAACACCTTGGACTGGCCGTGACCGTCGAACTCGCTGAGGCAACGCCAGTTGGTGTCCGGCTTCATGTACCGATTCCACGAAAACAGGACATCGGCAGACGTCAGCGGCGCCCCGTTGCTGAACACGAGTCCCGGCCTCAGTTTGAACGTGTAGACCTTGCCGTCCGGCGACACGGAGACCGACTGTGCGAGCAGCGGACCCACGGACGTGTCTTCCTTGAAGGCGACTAGCCCCTCCAGAAGATGGGACTCGACCGCGTCGGTGTTGGCATCGCGATTGACGCCAGGATCCGTCGAGCGGATATCCGCGTTCAGTCGGATACGCAGGACGTTCTGCTGCAGTTGCGCTTCGGCTGCGCCACTGAAGAACGTCATCAAGGAAACAAAGGCCGCCATCGGCCAGTTGTTGATAGGTGCTCGTCGCATGGCCTTGGATCCCTGGAAGCTGTGGGCGTGGTGTTGTCAGGCGCAGACGCGAGAGCCGGCGCGCATCGATGGTGACGTCAGGACCGGGAAGGCCGTCGTCGGGCGGATGTCCATCTCGAGCGAATAGGATGAAAATTCGCGGTTGATTGCCGGCAGCATGGCCACCTCGAACCGACCCAGCGCAGGCTCCATCACGATCATGGCGACCGTGGCCGAGAGGTTGTTGTCGCTGTTGTAGCGCGGCGGCCGGCAAACCGACCATGGCGTCTCGAAATCGTCGAACAGCGCCGCCTTGACGTGGTCGACCGTCAGCGCGCCGACATGCGGCTCGAGAAGCTGGCGAACGCGCATGTCACGGTAGAGGGAATCCGGTGTCTTGTTCACGCCGCACTCGCGCAGCTTGGTCAGTGCGACCGGACTTTGCCAGTGGTTCGCGTGCACGATCAACCCGTTCTGGGCGTGAACCTGGAACGTCTCGTCGGAGGCGCATTCGAAGTCGATCGCGACGCCGGCCGTATGCGCGATCATGATGTTGTTGGCCGCGGATTTCGGGGTGCTGTAGACGGCGTGCATCGCTGGCGCCAGGTGACGCTGTTGCAGAACCTTGCGACGGATCAGGGCCAGGGGAACGCCCAGCCTGATGTAGTCGCGGTCGCATTCGAGGTAGTTGGCCGTGATGGAGATGCCGGCTGCATTGAAGCCGGAGCGGGCCAGTGCACCCGCTTCGGTAAAGGTGATCATGTCGGGGGCGCCATCGTGCCCCTTGATCTTGAGCACGACGGAGCTGTGCGCGCATGCGGCCTTCCAGTCCCAGTTTTGCGCATGGATGATACGACCTGAGGCGGTCGCATCAGGCAGCGCGATCACACCGGTGCAGCCGTCCGGATCCAACGGAACGGGCAGGCTGTCGCGGCGACGCTCCGCGAGCTTGAGGATCTCCGTGCGTGCATTCAGCATCACGATGGCCTCGTAAGGAACGCCCGCGCCTTCGGCGATGCCGTGCATCTCGTCGATGTAGCTGGCGTCATAGGCGGCAATGGTCGGTTCGAACTTGGCGACCAGCGCCTCGACGTCCGTCCAGCTGAGTTGTCCCGCCTCCAGTTGCTCCGAGTAGTGGCCGATGCCGTTCCTGACGAGCGCCGCGGCCTGCTCCCCGTACTGACGTCCGCGCTCGCGTGGCGGGCCGCTGACCTCCACGAGCGGACATACGGGGACAGCAGAGATTTCGATGGGGGCGGATTTGTTGTCCATGGCGGTTCAGTCTGCGCTTGTGGGACCGGAGAGCAGAAGAGGTTGTAGGCAGGAGCTGATGCGATTGATTGTATTTTGTGATTACAAAAAATACAAGCTGGCCGAAGAACGCCTTTCTTGCCGCTCCGATCCGACGCCTTCCGGTGTCAACGGGGCAGGAGCAGTTCGGCGATCGTGTTTTCGCTTTCCGATCGGATGCCTTGTTTGGTTTCGTTCAGCTTCTGCCAGACCGGATCTGCCTTGAGGCCTTCGCGGACCTTGGCAAGGACCTGGTCGCGCCGTCCGAACGAGTCGAGGTCCCGATATTGAAAGACGAACAGCGAGTCCCAGGGCTTGCCGACCGGGTAGCGGTTCATGTAGATCCGATAGCTGGACAGCGCGCCGTCCTGCATCCACCCGTTGACCTGGGGCAGCACATAGAACTCGATGTACTTGCGGTACTCGGCCGCGCTCCTGTATTCGTAGGGGATGACGTAGTACACCGGATCGTCTCCGGCTGCGCTGGACGCCGTGCCTTGCCAGGTCAAGTCGGCCGCGTAGGTGTCGACGGGCCGCGCGAGCGTGAGACCCTTCGCCGACAAGCCTCCTGGCGAGGTTCGTTCCAGCTCGTTCCAGCGGCGTGTATCCGCGTAGTGGGCGAACTCCATCACGACCATCGCATCCCAGGTGTAGGACGTGTTGAACGGATTGAACAGGATCTGATAGTCCTTCAGCGCGCCGTCCCGCACCAGCTTGTCGAACGGTGCGCGGCCCTCGTGGGAGAGGTAGTCGCGAAACGCCGGGCGGTCCTTCGCCTCGCTTCTGTAGGTGATGAACAGCTGGCGCGGGCCGCTGTCTTCTGCCTCGACGGAGGATGGTGAGGCTGCATGCACGCCGATGCTCAGGAGCAGCGCCGCTGCGATCACGAAAAGTCTGGAAACGAAGCCGCTCATTCCGGGTCCCTGGTTGATTGCCGATAAGTGTTTATTATGATACAAAAGACACTTCAAAGGGTTCAAGCGAAGGCACTTCGTGATCTGTCGAAATTTCCGCTTCCTGGCCTGCGCAGCGGTGGTTGCTGCGAATGCGTATGCCGACGGCGTTGTCCAACCGGAGTCCGGCAAGACGGCCGAGATGTCTGCCGACCCCCGATTTCCTGCACCTGACTGCGAAGCGCGCGTCGGATATGACCGCGACAGGGTGCTCCCCGGCTACCTCATCGCGAAGAGCGGCGCCGCGGCGGTGTGCGTCCCCTTCACGACCACGGCGGAGCATCCGCCTGCCGGCTACGCGGGCAAGGATTTCTATGTGGACGAGTTCAGCGACGCCAAGCTGCGCGAGCGATGGGCCGTATGCAAGACCGATGCCGCTTGCATGGCCCGGGTGGGCAAGCCGGTGCATGGCCGCGTCCCTCCGAATCGCGAATACCGCCTGACGGATGCACGCGCACGCTATCTGCTGGGTAAGCTGGACGACCAGGGCGAGGTCGACCTGTCCAAGGTGCGTCGTCCTGCTTTCTTCGCGAAGGCGCCGTATCGGGAGTCCATCGCGAACGCGGAGTCACGGACGTGGACGATCGAGTTCACGGCGCCAGCCGAAGCCCATGAACGGCTGCAACGTCACATGACCGACGACGTCAAGTTGCGTGGCTGGTACGTGCAGGGCGACGGTGTGGCCGACGGACGGGGCCATCGCGTGCGTGCGCTCGTCGTCATGAGTGCCGGCGGAGGCGGCCGACTGACGGCGATCGATGACCCTGTCGACCGGCTGTATCGCATCGATCCCGCGACGGGAAAGACCACTCTGAACAGCTTCCCGAACGCAACCACCGGCTCGCCGGGCCAGCGCGATTGGCGCGAGCAGATCCATGTGCTGCAGCAGGCGGGCTTCGACGTTCTCAGCTACGACCGGCGCGGCGTTGGCGTGTCGACCGGTTTCAGCGACACGAACACGCTGCAGCAGGGGCGCGATCTGCTCGACGCCATCGCCAGCCTTTCATCCGGCGACGGGATGCGCCTGTTGTCGCCGTCGGGAGAAGCGAGTGCCGGAGCGGCGGCCGCGCGAGCCCTCGGAGCTGGCCTGTCGCGAGCCTCGATGCCGGTGTTGCTGCTCGGAAGCTCGCGCGGAACCATGGCGGCAGGCTGGGCCATGACGCAGAATTTCGACAAGACGTGCAGCTACGACCTGCCTGTCGTCACGTGCGGGCCGCCCGTGGCCAACAGGAACATCAAAGGCATCATCCTGATCTCGGAGTTCACCAGCGGCCCCGGGTTCGTGCCGGCTGAAGCCACACCCGAGGACGAGGCCCGGGGATTGGGCCACGATCGCGGATTGTTCATCGCGGGCAGCGAGATGGAACACAACGTCGTCTTCTTTCCGAGTTCGGCCATTCTCGCCAGCGCCTCCAAGTGGCCCGCGGCGTTCTATGCGCGCGGGTTGTGGGACTACGCGGCCAGCCTGCAAGGCACGGTCGACTCCTACGACCGGATCACGGGTTTGAAGGAGCTCGTCGTCGTGCGCGGGCCGCATCCGTTCGAGACGTGGCCCGAGGAAGAGAAGGCGCGCGTGACGACACGGATGGTCGCATTCGCCCAGGCCGTCGTCCTCGGCAAATCGAGCGTGCCCGGCGGGCGTGCGTGGTCGACGATGAAGGACCTGGTCGGCACTGCGAGCGATACCTGGGAACCCTCTTCGCGTCCCGTCGCTCATTGATCGCGCAACTCGACATGCAGCTGCCGGACGCATCGACATCCTGTTCCAGGGTCCAAGCCTGCTTCGGTGCTGGAACGCTCGTCCACACGCGCAACGGCCAGGTCCCGATAGAGCTCATCCAGGCAGGAGACTTCGTGCTCGGCCAACCCGAGGCCGGCGGTGAGTTGGCTCACAAACGGGTGGTCAACACAGCCGCCTACGAGAGCAGGGAGGTGTGTCTCGTGCAATACCTGCTCGCCAACGAAGCCGTGCCGCGGTCGCTGATGGTGACTGGCAGCCACCCGTTCTGGGTTCAGGACGAAGGATGGCTCCCGGCCAGGGACTTGAGGGTGGGCAGTGGATTGCAGTTGCTCGACGATGTCGAGGCTTGTGTTGCCGGCATCTCGCCGGCTTCCGGCGACGAACGTCCGCTGCGAACCCGCGTCTTCAACCTCGAGATCGAGGACTGCCACACCTATTTTGTCGGTGAGGCGGGGGTATGGGTACACAACGAAAAATTCGAGATCGTCGCAGCGTAAGTTATCGTGTCGCGACGAGGCTGCCGTCGGGGATCTCGTAGCGCAACTGATGCGCCGAGATCGCGGTCGGCATGTCGCTCTCGATTCAACGCTCGCGCGACGCCTGCAATTCGTTGCGCGTCGCCACGAACAGGTTGGCCAGCACGCTGCGCTGGCGCTCGTCGATCTGCGCGTCGAGCTTGTCGTAGACCCCCTTCAGCTCGGCCAGCGCCTCCTGCCGGCCTTCGCCTTCGTCGACCTCGGCGGCGATGTAGGTCTTCAGCGGTGCGACGGCGCTGACGGTGCTGGCGCTGCGCCACAGGATGCGCTGCAGCCGGCGTTCGTTGTGTTCGCCGACTTCGGTGAGGCTGTCGACGAAATCACGGAAGGCGGGCTGTTGTGACGCCGTG
>Ga0302314_10004596_pt1 | contig 25331 bp, 26 predicted proteins | sample III_Palsa_N2_3_FD_200533 | JGI IMG/M metagenome (GOLD analysis project Ga0302314, IMG submission 200533) | Peat permafrost microbial communities from Stordalen Mire near Abisko, Sweden - III_Palsa_N2_3 | ecosystem: Environmental > Terrestrial > Soil > Palsa > Peat permafrost | place: Sweden... | reverse complement strand
CCAGGCGAGGAGAACGACCCGACCGGCGACAGCCACCATGGGTGAAACCCCACCACGCGCCAACCACAGCCTGACCAACACCCCCCATCGTTCTCCGAGCCGGCCCGCCGGAGGCGCTTTTGACGTTGACTTGCCGACATAAAACACCACGTCAGGAGCCAATGCGACCGCATACACAGGCCAGAGTACGCGTAGAGGACGACCGGAGGGAGGACGAGCAAGCGCCGACGAAGGCAGGCCCCCGTACGAGGTCCGGCATGGAGCGGAGCGCAGTGCCGGAACGTAGGAAGGCCGACCACCAACCGCAAGCGGTCAGTCAGTGGGCTCGGGCCAGACCCACGTGTCGATGAAGGCCTCTACGGCGTCGGCGACCTGGGCTGCGGCGGCGGCCGTGGCTGAGACCGGGCCGGGGACGTAGAGCGCGTGGTTGGCGTCTGGGATCTCTAGGACGTGCGGGGAGATCCGGCGGGCTAGCGGGCCGTCCCAGAGTCGGTCGGCGGCGCCGCCGATCAGCAGCGGCGGACGTTCGGCGGCCTGGATCGCCTCGACCACCTCGGGCGTGGTGAGCAGCGGTGTCAGCCAGATCGCGGGCAGGGCGCGGATGGCGACTACGCCTGCTGCCAGAGAACCGAGGGACTTGCCGATGACCAGCGCTTTGTCGTCTTGGAGTGTCTCGGCGACCTGGCTGGATACGAGCTCGAACCGCTGCTTCGGCGAGTCGTCGAAGTCTTCGGGGAAACGCCACTCGATCGGGCGCACCTCGGCATCGCGGCGTTCTACGGCGAGCCTGGCGTAGGCGAGCAGCGGGGCTTGGACTGTGTAGCCGCCGCCGGGGGCGAGGACGGCGATGCGCTGGGTTGCCATGCTTGTGAGCTTACTGAGCCGCCTGCGCGGTGGACGAGCGGATAACCAGTTCGGTGGGAACGTCCACGGTCTGCGCAACCGGCTCGTTCTGGTCCTCGTCCAGCGCGTCGGGCTTGGCCAGCAGCAACTCCATCGCGCGCTCACCCATTTCGCGCAGCGGCAGGCGGACGGTCGTGAGCGCGGGGCTGAGATCCGCCGCGAAGGGCAGGTCGTCGAAGCCGATGACGGAGAGGTCCTCGGGGACCCGGCGGCCCACCTCCTTCGCCGCCGCCAGCACTCCGGCCGCCATCAGGTCGTTGAGAGCGATCAGGGCCGTGATGCCATCGTCCTCGGCGAGCAGCCGTCTGGCCGCCTCGCGGCCACCCTCGCGGGTGAAATCGGCTTCTACGGCCCGGGCCCGCAGTCCGGCGCCGAGGCCGTCGAGCCGCTGACGGACGGTCAGCAGCGAGTCCGGTCCCGAGATGACGCCGATCTGCCGGTGCCCGAGCGCTTCGAGGTGCTCGCGCGCCTTGGCCGCGCCGGTCGCGTTGTCCGGGATGACCGCGTCGACCCTCGTGTCCGGGCGTGCGCCGATCGCCGTGACGCGACCGCCCTCGCGGGTGAACGCGGCGATGGCCTGGGCGAGTCTGCCGCTGACCCGGCTGTCCGTGCTACCGGAGCCGGCCAGCAGCACGCCGCGCGCACCCTGTGCCCTGAGCCTGCCGAGGTAGTCGAGTTCGAGCTCGGGATCGCGGAAGGTCGCCGCCATCATGACCATGACGCCCTCGGCGTGCGCCGCGTGCATGGCTCCGGCCGCGATGGCCGCGAAGTACGGGTCGGTCACCTCGTGCACGATCAGGCCGACTGTGCTCGACCTGGCTCTGGCCAGGGCCTGCGCGTGCGGATTGGAGACGTAACCGAGCCGCTCGGCCGCCGCCTGGACCCGTTCGGCCAGCTCACCGCGCACCTCCCGGCCGCCGGAGCGGTGCAGCACCCGGGAGGCCGTGGCCAGCGAGACCTCCGCCTCGGCCGCCACCTGCTTGAGCGTCACCGCCCCGGTCACGGGCCTGGCCCGGCCCACCGCCGCCGCGCCTGCCGCGCCCCTTGACCTCAGCTCGTCCACGCCCCTACCCTACCGATTGGAAAGCGCTTTCCAGCGTAGCGCCCCCAGACGGCGGGCGCCAGGCCTCCCCCAGGAAGGGCGAAATGAGCCGCACCACCCTCGGCATCGTGATGAACGGCGTCACCGGACGCATGGGCTACCGGCAGCACCTGGTCCGTTCGATCCTGGCCCTGCGCGAGCAGGGCGGGCTCGCCCTGCCGGACGGGACGGTCATCTGGCCCGAGCCCGTCCTCGTCGGCCGCAACGCGGACAAACTCGAGACCCTCGCGGCCAAGCACGGGCTGACGCGGTGGACCACCGACCTCGACGCGGCGCTCGCCGACCCGGCCAACCAGATCTACTTCGACGCCCAGCTCACCCCGCTGCGCGAGCCCGCCGTCAAGAAGGCGATCGCCGCCGGCAAGCACATCTACGTGGAGAAGCCCACCGCCTCCTCGCTCGAGGGCGCCCTTGAGCTGGCCCGGCTGGCCGACGCGGCGGGCGTCAAGCACGGCGTCGTGCAGGACAAGCTCTTCCTGCCGGGCCTGCTCAAGCTCAAGCGGCTGGTCGACGGCGGCTTCTTCGGCCGGATCCTGTCGGTGCGCGGCGAGTTCGGCTACTGGGTCTTCGAGGGCGACTGGCAGCAGGCGCAGCGCCCGTCCTGGAACTACCGGGCCGAGGACGGCGGCGGCATCGTGCTGGACATGTTCCCGCACTGGCAGTATGTGCTCGAGCACATCGTCGCGCCGGTCCGCTCGGTCTACGCGCACGCCGTCACGCACATCCCGGAGCGGGTGGACGAGCTCGGCAAGCCCTACCCGGCCACCGCGGACGACGCGGCCTACGGCGTGTTCGAGCTCGAGGGCGGGATCGTCGCGCAGATCAACTCCTCCTGGGCGGTGCGGGTCAACCGCGAGGAGCTCGTCGAGTTCCAGGTCGACGGCACGCACGGCAGCGCCGTCGCCGGGCTGCGCGACTGCCGCTTCCAGTCCCGCGCGGGCACGCCGAAGCCGGTGTGGAACCCGGACATCCCGAATACCGTGCCGTTCCGCGAGCAGTGGCAGACGGTGCCGGACAACGGCGAGTTCGACAACGGCTTCAAGATCCAGTGGGAGCTGTTCCTCGAGCATGTCGCGCAGGCCGCGCCGGGCACCGCTTTCCCGCACGACCTGTGGGCCGGTGCGAAGGGCGTGCAGCTGGCCGAGCTCGGGCTGGCCTCGGCCGCCGAGGGCCGCCGCCTTAGCGTTCCGGAGCTGGGGCAGGGCGTCTGATGCCGAGCTCCCGCACCGTATTCGCCGCCGCGCACGTGGTGGCCGACCCGAACGCGGACAACGCGCCGGGCGCCCCGGTGGTCGTCGACTGGGACGCGACGCTCGCCTTCCGGCACCGGCTGTGGTCGCTGGGCCTTGGCATCGCCGACGCGATGGACACCGCGCAGCGCGGCATGGGCCTGGACTGGGCCGCGACGAAGGCGCTGATCCAGCGCTCCGGCGCCGAGGCGCGGTCCGTCGGCGGGCTGCTGTGCTGCGGCGTCGGCACCGATCAGCTGCCCGGCGCGCCCACCTCCCCGTATTCGCTCGCTGAGATCGGCGACGCGTACGAGGGCCAGCTCGAGGTCGTCGAGCAGGCCGGGGCGCAGCCGGTGCTGATGTGCAGCCGCGCGCTGGCCGCCACCGCGCGCGGCGCCGAGGACTATGCCGAGGTGTACGCGCGGATCCTCGGCCAGGCCGAGCGTCCGGTGATCCTGCACTGGCTCGGCGACATGTTCGACCAATCGCTGCGCGGCTATTGGGGCGGCGCGGACCTCGACGCCGCGACGGAGTCGGTGCTCGCGATCATCAACGGACACACCGCGAAGATCGACGGCATCAAGGTCTCGCTGCTCGACGCTGACCGCGAGGTGGCGCTGCGTCGCCGGCTGCCGGATGGCGTGCGCCTCTACACCGGCGACGACTTCAACTTCCCGGAGCTGATCGCGGGCGACGAGCAGGGCTTCAGCCACGCGCTGCTCGGCATCTTCGACCCGCTGGCGACGCAGGCGGCGCAGGCGATGCGATTGCTCGACGCGGGCGACGTGGCCGGGTTCCGCGGCGTGCTCGACCCGCTGGTCCCGCTGGCCCGGCACATCTTCGCCGCGCCGACGCAGTTCTACAAGACCGGCGTCGTGTTCCTGGCGTACCTCTCGGGCTACCAGGACCACTTCAAGATGATCGGCGGCCAGGAGAACGGCCGGGACCGCGAGCACCTGACGAAGCTGTACGACATGGCCGTCGACGGCGGGATCCTCCCGGACGCCGAGCTGGCCCAGGCGCGCTTCAAGGAGCACTGCGGTGGTTGAGCAACTGTCGCTGAACGTCTGGACGACGAAGAACTGGACGCTGGCCGAAGCGGTCGCGGGCTGCGTCGAGCAGGGCGTGCCGGGCATCGGCCTGTGGCGGGACAAGGTCGCCGAGCACGGTCTCGAGGCCGCGGCGAAGCTGGTGCACGAGGCGGGGCTGACCGTGACGAGCCTGTGCCGCGGGGGCTTCTTCACAAAAGCGGACGCTGACGCGCATAACGCCGCGGACAACCGTGCGGCGGTCGACGAGTGCGTGGCGCTGGGCGCGGACGTGCTGGTGCTGGTGGTCGGCGGGCTGCACCGCGGCAGCAAGGACCTGCCGGCCGCGCGGGCCGCGGTGCTCGACGGGATCGCCGAGCTCGCCCCGTACGCCGAGTCCCAGGGCGTGAAGCTGGCGATCGAGCCGCTGCACCCGATGTTCTGCGCGGACCGGGCGGTCGTCTCGACCCTCGGCCAGGCGCTGGACATCGCCGAGGAGGTAGAGCGGCGGACCGGCTGCCGGAGCGTCGGGGCGTGCGTGGACACGTACCACATCTGGTGGGACCCGCAGGTGTTCGAGCAGATCGAGCGGGCGGGCGCGGCCGGGCGGATCCACGCCTTCCAGGCCTGCGACTTCCTGATCCCGATCCCGGCCGACGCGCTGCTCGGCCGCGGCCACGTGGGCGACGGCGTGATCGACATCGCCTCCTTCGCGCGCGCGGTGCGAGCCACCGGCTACGCAGGGTTCACCGAGGTCGAGATCTTCAACCAGGAGATCTGGGACACACCGGGTGAACAGACCCTACGAACCGTGATAGACCGGCATACGCAGCTGTTGACGGAGCTCTGACGGCGAACTGAGCAGACGGGAACACGACCGGCATGTCGCGCATATTGGTGTACTCGCGGACCACGGGGTACCGGCACTCCTCGATCCCGGCCGGGATCGAGGCGCTGGAGAAGCTGGGCTGGGAGCACGGTTTCAACGTCGAGGCGAGCGAGGGGACGCACTCCTTCCGCGCGGGTCGGCTTGAGCGGTATGCCGCGATCGTGTTCCTGTCCACCAGCGGCGCCGTCCTCGACGAGCCGGGCCGGGCGGCGCTGCGGCACTACATGAAGCAGGGCGGCAGCTGGCTCGGCGTGCACGCCGCGTCCACCACCGAATACGAGTGGCCCTGGTTCGAGGGCCTGGTCGGCGCGTGGTTCGACCAGCATCCGCAGATCCAGCCCGCGACCCTGACCGTCGAGGACCGCGAGAGCCCGGCCACGGAGTTCCTCGGCGAGAAGTGGCAGCGCACCGACGAGTGGTACGACTTCCGCAGCAATCCGCGGGACCGCGAACGTTGGCCCGAGGGCGTCGAGAACCTCAAGGTGCTGCTGTCGGTGGACGAGGCGACGTACCAGGGCGGCACGATGGGCGCGGACCACCCGCTGTCCTGGTGCCACGAGTACGGCGGCGGCCGGTCGTTCTACACGGCGCTGGGCCACGCCGAGGAGACGTATCAGGACCCGGAGTTCCTGGCCCACCTGCTCGGCGCGCTGCGCTGGCTGGGGATCGAGCCGGCCGCCGCCACCCCTTAGGCGGCCCGCGGCGGGGCTCGTTGTGCCGGTGCTGAGCCTGAGGCTAAGGTATGGATTCGCCTGCGCGAGGACTTACGGGACGGATCCAAGGGGGATCAGGCGATGGCTGTTGACGACCTGCCGGGGCCGGTGGTCACTTTTCTGAACGTGATCGGCGTGCCCTGGCCGTATCTCAACGAGGACAGCATCCGGCAGTTCGCGACCATGGTGCGCGACTTCGGCCAGGCCGTGGAGCAGACCCACCAGGGCGCGACCGCGGCCGTTCAGGGCTTCGCCCAGGCCTACCGGGGGCCGTCGACGGAGAAGATGCAGTCGGGCTGGTCGCAGCTCTCGCAGACGCACGTCGACGAGCTGGTCGGCGGCTGCGGCATTCTCGCCGAGGCCCTGGAGGTCGGCGCGGACGTGGTCGTCGCCCAGAAGCTGGAGGCGCTCGCCGAGCTGATCGCCATGGCCGCCGCGTTCGCCGCGGACCAGGCGGCCTCCGTCGTCACCCTCGGCCTGGCCGAGACGGCGGCGCCGCTGATCATCGAGGGCGCGAAAAAGCTCCTCGAAGCGCTCAAGCAGCAGATCATCCAGTACATAGTCGGGGAGATCATCGAGGCGGCGGCCAAGCCGCTGTTCGCGAAGGTGGAGAGCGCGATGTCCGGCCTCGACTGGTCGCAGACGAACGGCTCCGAGGGCGTCAGCGGCGGCTTCGCGATAGACCACGAGCTGGCGAGCGGCCACCTGAACACGATGAAGGGCCACGCCGAGATGTTCCGCACGCACGCGGTGAACCTGCGGGCGGGACTCGACGGGCTGGCCTTCTGATGGCCGAGGGTGGAGAGGAGCGCGCGGTCTTCATCGGGCTGAAGAACGACGCCCAGGACGCGCTCCCGAAGATCGCCGAGAAGAACGCCGAGCTCGTCGACGTCACGGCCCAGAAGGGCGCCGACGCCCTAGCCGCGCACGCCGCCACCGAGGCGGACATCACCGCCGACCTCGAGTCCAAGCTGCCCGCGGACGCCGCGCCCATCACCGCCAACGCGACGCGGAGCGCGGTCACGACCTCCGCCGACGCGAGCGAAGGCGCGGCCGAGGCCGAGTCGGCGCAGGCGACTGTGGCGGCGGAGACGACAGTCAAGGGCACGCCGATCCAGGAGGCCTTGGACCCCGACGACGGCGTAGCGGCGCCGACCGTCACACCGAAGTACGACAACCAGGCGCTGCGCGACGGAACGAACTTCGACGATCAGATCGACACGGAACTGGCGTCGCGCGGTTGGGACCGCGACGAGCACGACACGCTCCGGATGACGCGGACGAACGAGTTGTTCGATCCGCAGGCGCAGGAGGTCGTCGAGATCCGCGATTCGATCAAGATCGGCGACAAGCAGATCATGACGAAGGTGATCAAGCCGGAGATCGCTGAAGGCTACCTGGGGAACGACACCGGTCTGTTCGAGGGGAAGTTCGACCCGACGAAGTTCCAGGGCTCCATAGCCCGAGGCACCGACACCGCCGACCTGACATCGCTCGACGACCTCCGTGACAAGCTCGCTTTGGACGACAGTTCCTCGGCATACAAGTGGAGCCCCGTGCCCAAGGGCGCCACCGAGGCGTACCAACTCCGTTTCCCCGCTCCCGCCGACATGCACGCGGACCCGACGCTCGGCGCCGTGGGCGACCAGGGACTCGCCGACCACGTGGCGAGCATGGCCGGCCAAACGACGGGCAAGGCCTGGGATGACCCTTTCCTCGGCACGGGGTACACCGGCGGAGGGGTACCCGAATGGGATGCTCAGTCAACCGGCTTTCCGGACGGGGCCGAGATCTGGCGGATGAACGCCGATGGCACAGAGGAGCCGCTCGGACATTTCGTGCGGGCGGGCGAATCGGGAGCGTGGAAGAGCTTTGAGTGAGTCGCGAAACCGACAGTACGCGAGCGGCAGCGAGACCGCCGTGTACCACGCGGTGCCCTACCGGGCGCGCGAGGCGCTGGGCCGTTGGCCGCTCCTCGAACTGCTCGCCGAGAACGTCGAGGCCGTCCTGGTGCGCCCGGACGAACTCGAGGCCTGGTACCTCTCCGACTGGACGTTCGTCTGGCGCGGCCAGCCCTTCCTGAGCAAGGGGGTCGAGGACGGCCGGATCACCGGCGAGTACCGCGGCGAGGACGAGGAGTTCGCGAAGGCGAACCTCAAGCGCTCCATCACGGCCTACCGCTGCGCGTGTCCCCTGGACGAGGTCGCCGAGTTGACCGAGCACCGCACCGATCTGCTCGCGCGGCTGCACGAGCACGAGCGGCGCTTCGCCGAGGCGGACTGGTTCCGTCCCGGCACTTTCGCGGTGTACGAGGGCCGTACCTACGCGGCGGACTCGCACCCGAACGCCTTGTATGAGATCACGATCTCGATCGAGGGCGACGAGGGCTCGGCACACAGGGTGAGCCTGGACGACGTCGAGGCCTGGTACATGACCAAGTGGACCTTCACCTGGCAAGGCGGGCCCTTTGACGCGCTCGGCGTGGACGATGGTCTGCTCAAGGGCTCCTACACCGGTGGGCAGCGGGGCTTCGCGGACGCGTACTTCCTCACCCAGGAGACCGCGCCGGACGGCGTTCACTCGATCTACACGGTCAGCGCGGATCTCGACGGCGTCAAAGACCTCGCCGAGCACCGCACTGACCTGCTGACACGTTGGAAGGAAGGCCGACAGCCATGACGACCACCGCTGGTCTGTCCCCCCGCACGGTGATCCAGCTGCCGATCACGCGGACGCTCGCGGAGCTCTATGTCGGCAACCGGGTCGTGCCGGAGTTGTTCGAGCCGTTCCGGGCTTGGGGGCTCTGCTCGCGGATGGTGGACGTGGCACGGGTCGATTCCGGGGCGCAGGCGCGGGCGATGCATGGACTCGCGGAGGCGGTGGCGGAGTTTCCGGTCGGGGACGGGCTGTTCGTGCTTCGGTTCCTCGCGAGCTGGCCTGCGCTGTTCCGGGCCTCGTTCGGCGGGCAGAGCACCGAGGGCGCGGCGCGCTTCGGATCGACCCTGGTGCTGCCCGATCCGTTCCTGGGCACGGGATACACGAAGTACGCCGCGGCGGCCGTGCCCGAGTACTGGATGGAGCTGACGGAGGTCCCGATCAACGCGGAGCTCTGGTACATGGCCGAGGACGGCGGCGAGGGGTACGAGCAGGCTCTCGCGCAGTACGCGGGGATCCACTCGGGGTGGCGCTCGTTCCCCGCGGCACGCTCGGTCGGGCTTGTTCCCGGCGGGGCGGCCGAGGTGCCTGCGGGCAGTGTGCCGCGGGGTGCCTTCGTCGCACTGCAGGGTGTCTCGTACCCGGCCGACTTCGGGCCCGATGCCGGCACGTTGACGGCGTACCGGACCGCCGAGGACGGGTCGGTCATGGCGCGGGCGCTCTCCGAGGCCGACTGCGATGACGTGAGCTACCGGCGGCTGCTCGCGACGTGGCGCGGCGTGCAGTTCGAGACGCTGGCCATCGGCGCCGAGACGGTGACGCTCGCGCACATCACGGGCAACGCGCAGCAGGCGGCCGAGCTCGGGCTGACCCCGGCCGGACGGCACGCGTGGCGCGTGCAGGCTCCCAAGACCGAGATCGAGCAGATGGCCGAGGAGACGCGGCGGATCGGGGTGCAGCCGCAGCTCGGAAGCTGAGTCGGGCTCAGCCGGCCTGCGCGCGGATCCAGTCCAGCGCCGGCACCGCGGCGGAGTCGAGCACTGATACGTGGCCGTCGCCCTCGTATACGCGCAGCTCGGCCGTCGGAATGTGTTCGGCGAGCCAGCGGCTGTGCGCGGGCGGGACGACGCGGTCCTGGTCGCCGTGGCAGATCAGCACCGGCACGTCGATCGCGGCGGGATCGAAGCCCCACGGCCCGACGTAGGCCAGGTCGTCGTCGACCATGCCGGTCAGACCGTCTTCCAGCGCCTTTCCGGCGATGCGGCCGAGCCAGGCCCACGCGGCCCCCAGCGACGCGTGGTCGGCGGGGGTGAACATCTCGGGGTCGAATTCTGAGGACTCCAGCCATTTCGCCAGCGCCTCGCGGCCGAGCACGGCGGCCCGCAACTCCGCCTCGCCGCTCGAGTTGATCCCCGCGTAGAAGTCGAGGCCTTCCCCGCCGTACGGCGCGGTGCCGGATATGTCGACGGCCGCGACGACCCGGTCCGGCATGCGTGCCGCGCAGGCCAGGGCGTGCGGGCCGCCGCCGGAGTGGCCAAAGACCGCGAAGCGGCGGATGCCCAGCGCGTCCGCGACGGCGGCGACGTCCTGCGCGGCGCAGGCCACGTCGCGCCCCGGCTGCTCGGTGGACGCGCCGTAGGCCGGGCGATCGTACGAGACGAAGCGGATGCCGCGCTCGGCAGCGGCGGCGAACAGGGGCTGCGGCGGCTCTCCGAGGTTCGGGGTGCCGTGCAACCACACGACGGCCAGGTCAGCAGCGGACGATGGCGCCGTGTCGTAATAGTGCAGGCTACGGCCGTCGGCGAGGACGAGCGTGCTCTCGATCACATTCTGCATACGACCGAGCGTAGGCGGAGGGTCTGACAAGGGCGACCCGCGGCTAACGCTTCGCGGCCCGCCGCTGCCTGGCCGCCTCGTAGAGGATCACGCTCGCGGCGTTGGCGGCGTTGAGCGAGCTCGCGGCGCCGCCGATCGGGATGCGGACGAACGCGTCGCAGGCGTCGCGCCAACCCTGGCTCAGGCCGCTGGTCTCATTGCCGATCGCGAGCAGCGTGGGTCCGGTGAGGTCGAACTCGGAGACGTCCGCCTCGCCGTCCTCGTCGGTGCCGACCAGTTGGATGGGCGTGCCCGCGTCGCGTTCGGCGGCGAGCCAGTCCAGGACGTGCGCGTGGCCGGGCGCGCGGACCGTGGGCAGCGCGAAGAGCGAGCCGGTGCTGGCGCGCACGGCCTTGGGGTCGTACGGGTCCGCCGCGTGGCCGGACACGATGACCCCGTGCGCGCCGAAGGCGTCCGCCGAACGGATGATCGAACCCAGATTCCCCGGGCTGGTCGGGCGGTCGAAGACCAGGCCGAGGAAGGGTGATTCGGTTGATGATCGAGGGCTGAGTCGATCCAGGGAATCCGGCGCCATACCGACCACGGCCAGCAATTCCGGCGACGTGGAGTCCTTCTCGCCGAGTTCGGCGACGAGCTCCGCGGACATGGCGAATTGCGGCGCCCGGCTGCCACGCAGCGTGTCGGCGGCCCACCGGGACAGCGGGCGGTCCCGGTCGAAGACCAGCGCGTGGATCGGCCACCGGTACTCGAGGGCCAGGCTGATCGGGCGCACGCCCTGCACCAGGAACTCCCCGGCCCGGTGCCGCTTGACCCGGTTTCCCAGCAACGCCTCCCATTGCTGGAACCGGGCATTGCGCGCCGTGATCTGCTCCATGACGAGGAGTGTAGCGACCCGGGGCGGCTGCGCCGTTGTGTTCGAAAAGGCACAGAGGGTAGGGTACGGATTCGCCCATCGGAGGACGACGGAAGCAGATTCCGGTAAATGTCTGATAACTACGCCAAACAGCTGCGCGAAGACCCACTCGCGAGGCGGCGGGAGCAGAACACGATTGTGGTTGAGATAGGGGATACCTGGGACTATCGGGTGACCGACGTCGCGGTGCTCCAGGGCGTCGCCTATCTGCAGGGCCGGGTCGAGGACCCGATATGGCCGCGGATAGCGCTCGTCGAGGGCGACAACACGATTCTGGTGCACCCGGACCGGCTCGAGGAGTGGTTCACCTCGCGCTGGACGTTCCGCTGGCGGGACCAGCCCTTCGAGTGCCGAGGGCTCGCGGACGGGGACATCGAAGGGGTCTACACCGGCACGGACCCGGGCTTCGCGGCGGCGCACCTGCGCCAGGAGTTCGCCGAACACCGGGGGCGGTTCCCGCTGGCCGAGGTCACCGACCTGGCCGAGCACCGCGACCCGCTGATCCCCCGCTTCCGGCGGGAGCAGCAGTTGATGGCCGAGGCGGAGAAGTACCGTTCGGGCACGTTCGCCAGGTATCAGGACCGTACCTATCCGACCGCCGATGAACCGGACGAGTTCGGGCGGATCACGCTCAGCGGGCCCGAGGACATGGGGCCGATCAGCGCCACGCTCGACGAGGTCGACGAGTGGTACTCGACGCTGTGGACCTTCCGCTGGTGGGGCGAGCCCTTCGAGGTCGTCGATGTGACGGAGGGCCGGCTCAAGGGCTTGTACACGGGCGGTCAGACGCACTTCGCCTGGGACTACCTGCGCCTCGAACCCGGCGGTCGGCAGGACTACACGATCCTGCTGCCCGAGCAGAGCGTCGCGGAGCTGACCGAGCACCGCGTGGATTTGCTGACGCGCTGGCGGGATAAATAACGGCAGGTCAGATCTCGAGCAGTTCCCGGAAGCGGCGCTGGACGAGCGGCCACTGCCATTCGCGCTCGACCCACGACCGCCCGGCCTTGCCGAACCCGGCCGCCTTCGCCGGATCGGCCAGCAGTTCGGCGACCCGCTCGGCCGTCCGACGCACGCTCAGCTCGCCGCTGCCGGGCACGACGTAGCCGGTCTCCCCTTCGAGGACCGCGTCCGGGGCGCCGCCCGAGTCGCCGCCGACGCAGGCCAACCCGAGGGCCGAGGCCTCCAGGTAGACGATGCCGAGGCCCTCGATGTCCAACCCGCCCCGGCGGGTCCGGCACGGCATCGCGAACACGTCGCCGGCCGCGTAGAGCCGGGGCAGCTCGGCCCAGGAGACCGGGCCGCTGAAGACCACGTCACGCCGCACGCCGGTCCGCTCGGCCAGCTTCTCGAGCTCGCCGCGGTACGGGCCGCCGCTGCCGATGAGCAGGGCCGCGTCCGGGATCGCCTGCTTGATCAGCGGCAGCGCCCTGATCAGGGTGTCCTGGCCCTTGCGCGGCACCAGCCTGGACACGCAGACGACCGTGGGCCGGTCCGCGAGGCCGAGCCGCTTGCGCAGTTCCAGCGTCTCCGGCTCGGTCCGCACGCCCGGATGGAAGGTCTGCACGTCGACGCCCGGGTGTAACTGGGCCATCCGGCCGCGCGCCGCGGGGCTCAGCACGTCGCCGACCTTGCGGTGGTAGTACTCGACCAGATAGGTGAGCACGTCCACTCCGTCACCGATTCGGCGCAGCAGTTGTCGGGACCCGGGCAGCTGCGCCCAGCCCGCCTCGTGCCCGTGCGTGGTCGCGACCAGCCGTTCGACGCCCGCCTTGCGCCGCAGCGTCGGGGCCATCAGGGCGAGCGGGGCCGCTGCGCCGAACCAGACCCGGTCGCAGCCCTCCGCCTTGGCGATCTCCACGGCCCGGCGCACGCGCTTCGGGTCGGGGATCATCATCGTCGTCTGGTCGCGGATCGTCAGGTGCGGACGTTCCGCATCGTATTTCCGGCACTCGTCCGCATTGCCGCGCCAGGTCGAGGCGTACACGACCACGTCCGAAGGGGTGAATCCGTCGACCATCGCTTGGACGAACGCCTGGATACCGCCGGGGCGCGGGGGGTAGTCGTTGGTGACGACAAGGGTGCGGGCCATGGCTCTACGATAAGGCGGCAGAATGACCCTGCGGGCCATGCTGACCCTCGGGCGGCTGCGTTCGGCGGTACTTCCGACGGCCATCTGGGCGTGGACCCGGGGCGTGCTGATGCTCTACGTCTACAACGTCATCCCGTACATCTCGCACAGCGACATCACCGGCGACGTGAAGCTCTACAACCGCTGGTCGAACATCCTCAGCCATGGCCACTTCCCGCAGCACGACCCGACCTGGCAGTACCCGCCGGGCGCCGCGATCGTCATCGAGTTGCCGCGTGTCGTGCGCTCGCTGACCGGATTGAGCTACTACTCGGCGTTCTACGCGATGGCCCTGGCCTCCGATCTGATCATCTTTCTGCTCGTGGTCTACCGCTGCTGGCGTACCGCCGACGAGGCCGGAACCAGGCAAGTCAACTACCTCGGCGCCTACGCGTACGTCGCGGCGATCTTCATGGTGGGGCCGTTCGCCTTCGGCCGTTACGACATCACGGTGACGATGCTCGCTTCGGTCGGCCTAGTCGTCGTACTACGCTCGGCCACGTCCACCTCGCGGCTCCGCGGCGTGGCGATCGGCCTCGGCACGATCGTGAAGGTCTGGCCGGTGGCACTGATCTTCGGCCTGCCGCACGGGACGCAGGGGCGGCGCGCGCTGATCTGGGCCGTGCTCGGCGCCGCCGTGCCGACGCTTCTGCTGCTCGCGATGCCCGGCTCGCTCTCCTTCCTGACCCAGCAGAACAACCGCGGCCTGGAGATCGAATCGGTGCTGGCCACGCCATTCCTGCTGGCTCGGCCCCTCGGCTACCACGGCGTCATCCGGGACCGCTACGGCTCGTGGGAGATCATCGGCCCGGGCACCAGCGAGATCGCCACGTTCTGCGAGTTGCTGACGCTGCTCGGCTTCTGCTGGCTGCTGTGGTGGCGGCGGCGCGCGCGGCTGACGCCGGAGCGGTGGACCGAGGGCGTGTACTACGACGTGGGGCTGGTCGCGGTCATGATCTCGATCATCACCAGCAGGGTGCTGAGCCCGCAGTACCTCGTCTGGGTCTGCGGGCTGCTGGCGCTCTGCCTCTCGCTGGCCCCGCTGGGACGCCGCGGCGGCACGGTGCTGGTCGGGCCGTGCTGGCTGCTGCTCGGCACGATCTCGATCACCCAGCTGGAGTTCCCGCTGCTGTTCGCCCCGCTGGTGCACGGCAGCGTGAAGGCGGCCCTGTTCGTCACCGGACGCAACGCCCTGCTGGTCGCCGCGACGATCTGGGCCGGCTACCTGCTCTGGACCCGCTACGCCGCGCCGGAGGCCGAACGCACCGAACGTCCGACCGCTACCAGGAACGTCGAACGGAAGGCGGCTGGAGTTCCGGCCATCGACTGAGCATCACTGGCGGCGATTGTCGCCGCCCAGGTGCGCCCCGCGCGATCGGCGGGAGCCCGGGGAGTCGGAGAATGATTCACGCGGTTCGTGGCGGTTAGCGGAAGTCGGCCGTGTGGTCGCGGGCCCACGCGGCGAACGTCAGCGCGGGGCGGCCCAGGATCTCGGGTACCGCGTCGGTGGCCAGCTCTGCCGACAGTTGGGGCACGTTCCCGCGGGCCTGGAGGAGGCGTTCGACGATCGGCCCGGGCAGCTGTGTGAGCAAGTGGGTGCGGTAGGTGCCGACGTCCGTCTCCTCCAGCCGTACCGGTTCACCGAGTGCCTCGGCGATCGCGGCGACCTGCTCGCGCGCGGTCGCCGGGGAGGTGACCGCTTCGGGGAACGCGGTGCGCAGCACGCGCCCGGTGCAGATCAGCTGCCAGCGCAGCGTGTTCGTGGCGTAGTAGCCCGGCCGTACGAAGGTCCGGTCCAGCCCGGCCTCGTCCAACGCGCGCTCGGCTGTGATGTGCCGTAGCGCGATCGGGTCGGCTTCGGAGTCCGGGTGCAGCACCGTGCTGGAAGACAGCAGCACCACGTGTTCCACGCCCGTCTTGCGCGCCGCCGCCGCGAACTGCGCCACACCTTCGGGATGCACATAGAGGAACACCTTGCGCACGCCGGCCAGGGCGGCAGGCCAGGACGCCGGGTCGGTCAGGTCGACGCGCGCCACCTCGATACCGGCGGGGAACTCGCCGGGCCGTGGGGCGCGGCTCGACGCGCGCACCGGTTCCCCGGCCGCCATCAGCCCCGCCAGCACGGCCGCGCCGACGTCCCCCCGGGCACCGGTCACCAGAACGGTCATGCCACATCCTCCTGAGCTTCAGGTCTCATCGTTTGAGATCCGACCGCAATGGCTGACAGCCCGCCCGGTTCTGTACCGCGGTGCGGCGGTTGCGCTGTGTCACTGCGCTGGCGGGACTGGGTGGATCTCGAATTACGCGCGCATGACCTGCTCTTTCAGCGTGCTGTCGGTGACCTCTATAAGCGTGACGGGCTCGCGTCGGCGCCCCCGGGAGAGCAGGGCGTGCCCGGCGGCCCGGATGTTGCGGGCCCAGTCGGAATCCGGCAGCGCGGCCACCACGTACCGGCCGCCGTTGACCGTCAGCGGCGAGACCGGAGTGGAGCGCGGCTTGCCGCCCTGGCGGTGCCGAGGGCGGGACTCGCCCACGTCCTTTGATGTCTGCCGCGCTTGGCCGTCGTAGGAAGGCTGTCGGCAGAGCGCAGTACCGGTGACAGCCTTCGTACGGCCAAGATCGGCAGAGGACGTCTTCTTCGCTGTACCGGGGTGAAGCCGTCGGGGCTCCACGCGGTCGCTCGGGGTCAGGGGGCGACGGTCAGTGGTTGTCCGGGGTTGATGACTTTGACCGGGACGTCGGGGACGAGGCGATTGACCGCCTCGACGAACAGGCCGGGGTCCTTGTCGCTCTTGAGGAAGAGCGTGTCGCCTACCGCGCCGCCGGTGAAGGCGTAGTGCTGTGGGATGGCGAGCTTCGGGCGCAGGGTGGCGGTGAGTTCGGCGGCCTCTTCGGCGTTCATGACGACCTGTTTGCTACGCGGCATCCGGATGGTCAGGCCGTTGACGGGAAGCAGGGCCACGTCCAGCGGTCCGTAGCGCTCGGTCAGGGTGTGCAACTCCGGGATGAGCAGCGTGTCGCCGGCGAAGTAGACGCTGCGGTCGCCGCCGCTGATGACGTAGGTGACCTCGTAGACGCCGTGCTTGCCGGGGGCGGCGGCGATGGTCAGGTCGCCGACCCGGGCGGACTGCCACGGTTCGAGCGCGCGGACGTTGGTGAAGCCGGCCTTGCGGGCCTTGTCGACGACCGGCCCGGCGACCAGCAGGGGTACGTCCTTGTGGCGGTAGCGGCGGAAGGCGTCCAGGTCGCAGTGGTCGTAGTGCTCGTGGCTGATCACGACGGCGTCCAGGTGCGGCAACTGTTCCGGCTGCAAGGCGATCGGCTCGCCCGGGTGGTACATGGCGCGCTGGGAGAACCAGGGGTCGGTCAGCACGGTCTGGCCGCCGATCTGGATCAGGTGGCAGCTGTGGGTGACCCGGGTGATGACAAGCGATTCGGTCATGCCTGTTCCCTCACTTCGCGGATAGTGGCCGTTGAGAAGGGCGAGCTCACCGGTTGCCCGCGTCGGCGAGGTGGGCTCCGCCCAAAGGCGTGTGCTGCGGGGAGATGACCCGGCGGCTGATACGCCAGCCCCCGCCGTGACGCCGCAGGCAGTCGTGGTGGTTCACGCTGGCGAGCGTCCCGTCCGCCCTGAGCACGAGGCCCTTGGACAGCGCGGTCACCGTGCCGTCGCTCTCGCTGCTGATGACGACGTTCGTCACGTGATGAGCGATGGGGTTTCCCGGGCCGAGGTGCAGGGCGGCGCTCCTGATCGCCTCGATCCCTTCGAAGGTTCCCACTCCCAAGGCGCTCATGTCGTAGACGACGTCGGGGGTGAAGATCTCCCCGAGCCGGCTCAGGTGGCCTTGGTCGAATAGGTGCCCGTGCAAAGACAAGACCTCGCCGATCGCCAGGCGGTCTTCCACGTGCAGCTCGTGCGCCATCGCGTCCTCCGTCGTTTTGGTACTGGGTACCGTAGCATACTGCGTACCTTTCGGGACGGAGAACCGATGTTGGTATGCTTGCCGTCATGACCCCGCCCCTCCCGCTCGTGGAGCGCAAGCAACGCCAGGCCCGCCAGCGCATCATCGAGGCCGCCCGAGAGCTGTTCCTCGAACGGGGCTTCGACGCAGTCTCGGTCGGCGACATCGCCGAGCGCGCCGAAGTCGGCCGCACCACGTTCTTCCGCCACTTCGGCGACAAGCAGGAAGTCGTCTTCGCCAAAGAGCAGGAACTGCTCGACACGATCACCACAGCCGGCCACGCCGACGCCGCCCCCGCCCCGCGCGACGCGACCGGGGCCCTCAAGCAACTCCGCCCCGTCCTGCTCGCCTTGTGCACCCAGGCGACCGCCGACCCCGACGCCTACACCCGCCACTTCCAGCTCATCGAGCAGCACCCGGAGCTGCGTGCGCGCGACGCGGTGAAGATGCAGCAGATCGCCGACAAGCTGAGCGAACTCCTCATCCACCGCGGATCCGACGAAGCCACCGCCCGCTTCGCCGCGCAAATCGCCCTCGCCTGCTACCAGACCGCCAAACGCCTCGGCAACAACCCCCACACCCTGGCCGACGACACCCAAGCCGCCCTCAACCGAGCACTCACGCTCGGGACCGGCACCGCCGAGACCCAGGCACAACCACCTGGCTCTGGATGACCCGGCTGTCATCCGATTCGGCCAGCCACACCGGCTGCGCAGTCATCGGCACCACCTCATCCACCGGCAGCCGATCCAAGGTCGCATCCACGAAACGCCCGTCGCTGCCGCGAAAACGCGCCGCTACCTCACCGGGACGCGCAGGACCCGGCGGCTCGACCCGAACCTCTGAATATACGAGCCATGAGGCGAATATCGAACGCCCCGCCCAGCTTGGGAAGCCAGGTGAGCGTGATTCACCTCCAAGGATGACGCACCGCCCCGAATGCCGGCGCTACCAGGGGAACTAAGCACAGGCCCCGATTCTCGGCGATCTTTCGTAGACGACACGGTGACGAAAAACCCGTGAGAAACCGAAAGATCTAATGAGAACCTACAGGCAGGCGCGTCAGCCTCCGTACGGCTGCACGACGCTGCTGATCGGCATCGAGGTCAGCGCCGCGAACTGGACCACGGAGCCGGGCCGCGGGGCGTGGATGACCAGGCCGTTGCCGACGTACATGCCCACATGGGTGTCTCCGGCGAAGTAGATCACCAGGTCGCCCGGCTGGATGTCGGAGACCGGCACGGTCGGCCCGGCGTCGGCCTGCTCCTGCGAGGTGCGCGGCAGCAGCACGCCCGCCGCGCTCCACGCGTGCTGCATCAGTCCGGAGCAGTCGAAGCCGTCCGGGCCGACGGAGCCCCAGACGTAGGGCTTGCCGAGTTCCGCGTACGCCGCCTCGATCGCCTTCTGGGCGCGGGACGCGTCGAGACTCTGGCTGACGTCGGAGGTGACCGCGGTCAGCAGCGTGCCGAGCGACGGGGCGTGCGCCGGGACCGGGGTGCCGAGGCCGTCGCCGGTCGCGCCTTGGGCGAGTGCGTAGGTGACGGCCTGCCGGACCGGTGGGGCCAAGTCATACAACTGCTGCCGCGCGTCGTTGAGCTCGGACTCGATCGTCGTGCGGGAGGAGGCGGATTGCGTCTGCGCGGCCTGCATCTGCTGCAGCTCCTGCTGCCCGAGCGCCGCGAGGTCGTTCAGCTGGCCCTGTGCCTGCTGAGCCACGCGGATCTGCTGGTCGTCGAGCTCGGCCATGCGATTGCCCATGGTCGCGCGCTGAAGGTAGTCGTCGGGGTGCGTGGCGAACAGCAGCGCGAGCGTCGAGCTGTACTCCGGGTTCCGGTACTGCGTCGCGGCGAGCCGGCCGAGGCCGCCGTCGAGCGAGTCAAGCGTCTGCCGGGCCTGCGCGCTCTGGCTGTTCGCCGCGTTGATCGCGGCCTGGAGTTTGCCGATCCGCTCCTGGTCCGCGTCGTACTGCTGGGTCGCGGCCTCGGCCTGGTCGTAGAGCGCCGAGATGCGCTGCTCCGCGGCCTGCCGCGGATCGCCCGGCGCGGGCTGCGCGTGCCCGATGCCGGCGCCGAGGCCGAGCGCGGCACACGTGGCCGCGGCGACCGTGGCGGCCGGCCCGCCGCCCTGCCGAAGCAGCGGCCCGAGCACGGCGCCGTGTCCTGGAACGGAATCCTGCCGATGTGACGCCATACCTCCGCCATCACCCCTCTCGTGCGGGCGACGCGGCGGCCGCCCCCGACTGCGGTAGGTCGCGGGACGCAGCGCAACGTATCGGTCGGAGCCGGGACGGATCAAACATCCATCACCCAGGAGAGCGAAAAGGCTGATATATGGTCAGTGGCAATAAAGCCGACTAATTGCGACCTAGGCGCCGGACCAGCATCGTCGAGGGCACCGGACGCGCGCCGGAGCGGCGGACGCCGTCGGCGACCTCCTTGTCCGAGGAGACCACGATCAGCGGGCGCCCCTGCGGCTCGGCGGCGACCAGCCGGCGGATCAGCTCGTCCGCGATCTCGCCGCCCTTGGAGAACAGCACCCTGACGCCCTTGTGCTGCGGCACCGGCACCGGGCCGCCGAGCTCCGCGCCGTCGAAGACGCAGGTGATCTCGGCACCGGTGCGCGCCGCGATACCGCCGAGGCCCTTGAGCAGGCGGATGCGCTGCTCGTGCAGCGAGAGCGTCGGGAAGCCGGTCTTGGTGACGTTGTAGCCGTCCACCACCAGGTGCGCGCGCGGCAGGGCGAGCAGCGCATCCAGGATGGCCGGATCGTCCACGGCACGCGCCTGCCCGGCCACGTCGTGGGCGCCCATCACGTCGGCCCGCACGGCCTCCACAGTGTCCGCGGGACGCGCGTCGGTGGGCGAGATGGCCAGCTCCCGCTGCAAGCCCGCGGCGGCCTCGCTGATGGTCTCCAGGAGCAGCCGCAGCCGCACCTCGTCCGCCCCGCGGCTGGCCTTCGTGGCGCTGCGGGCCGCCTCCAGCGCCGTCTCGGACTCGGTCAGCCGCGCACGTACCCGGCGCAGCTCGGCCTCGGCCGCGGAGACCTGCAACGCCGCCGCGTTCTGTACGACGCCGCTCTCGGCCGTCGCGTCACGCGCGTGCGCCTGAGCCCGCCTCATGTCCGCTTCGAGCTGCCTGATCCGGCGCCGCAGCGAGTCGCCCTCGCGGCGCTCGGCCAGCAGTTCGGCCTTGAGCCGCTCGGTCTCGGCCTTGGCCTGTTCGCGGATCGTGTCGATCTCGGCCTTGAGCCTGGCGACCTCGTCGCCGAGATGCTCGTCGGCCAGGGCGCGCTCCGACTCGCGGGCGGCCAGCTCGGCCTGGGCCAGCAGTTCGGACCAGTCCGCGGGCCGCAGCAGGTAGACGATGGCGGCCACGTCGCGCGGGTCGGCCGCGGGCGGGATCGCACCGGCGAACAGCGCCTCGGCGACCTCGGGGTACGTGTCGCGCACCCGCTCGGCGACCCGGCCGCGGAAGACCGGATCGGCCTCGATGGCGGCGGCCAGCGGCGTGGCGGCGAGCCGGGCCCGCTTGGCCGGGGTGAACCTGGCGAAGGGCCGCAGCGAGGCGGGCAGCGCGCTCGGCGACAGACCCCCGGCCACCTGGGCCGCGAAGTCGAGTACCCGCGCTCGGACCGGTTCGGACAGGGCGGTGGCGCTCAGACCGGGGCCGCGGTCCGGCGCGTGGTCGTCCGCCTCGGCTTCCTCGCCGTCCGTGGCGACGGTCAGACCCGGAGCGTGGCCCGCGGGCACGTCCACCTCGGTCTCAGCCGTCTCAGCGAGCGGGTCGCGTTCCGGCGCGGCGCCGGGCGCGTCCACCCCGGTGTCCTCGCCGCTCATCTCTCGCCTCTGTCCTCGTCGATGACTGGTGGTTTATCGGGTATTTCCCAGCGTAGACGCTTTCACGCGCCGCATGAGAGCCACCGCGCGCCCCCGAAGGGTGACGGTCTAGGCTAAGTGGCATGGTGACCGCGATAGTGATGATCAAGGCCGAGACCGGTCTCGTCCCGGAGACCGCCGCCTCGGTGGCCGCGCTCGACGGGATCAGCGAGGTCTACTCGGTGACCGGCGAGTGGGACCTGATCGCCATCGCCCGGGTGGCCCGGCACGAAGATCTCGCCGACCTGATCCCCGGACGCCTGAACAAGGTGCACGGCGTGCTGCGCACCGAGACCCACACCGCGTTCCGCGCCTACAGCGACGTCGACCTCGACGCCGCGTTCGCCCTCGGCCTCGAGTAATTCACCGCTGCGCGGTGTGACAATCAGGATCTGCGAAAGCCCCTTGCGTCGCGTACGCAAGGGGCTTTCGCAGATCAGATTCTCTACACCGCGCAGCGGTGAACTAGTGGTGGCCGCTGGAAATCGCCTCGCGGTACTCCTCCTCGGTGGCCTTCTCGATCCGCTCGCCGAAGTACCACTGCGTCATCTTGGCGCGCAGCTTGGCCCGGCGCACGTTCGGCGCCGGAACGCCGTTCGCGTCGGTGACCTCGGTGAGCGTCAGCGGACGGTGCACCTCGTGCGCGGTCAGCGTGTGCAGGTCGCCCTGCGGCAGCGGGGTGTGGATCTCCGAGAACTGACCCTCCGGCGACCGGTAGATGATGCCGGACTCGCGTCCGTGCAGCACCTTGTCGCGGTCCCGGCGCTGCAGGCCGAAGCAGATGCGCCGGGTGAGCCAGAAGGCGAAGATCGGCAGGATGAAGATCGCGAAGCGGGCGGTCCAGGTGATCGCCTCGACCGACAGGTTGAAGTGCGTGGCGATCAGGTCGTTGCCGCCGTTGAACCAGCCGACGCCGTAGAACGTGACGCCGGCGACGCCGATCGCGGTGCGGGTCGGCATGTTGCGCGGGCGGTCCAGGATGTGGTGCTCGCGTTTGTCCCCGGTGATCCAGGCCTCGAGGAACGGGTACATCGCGATGCCGCCGAACAGCACGGCCGGCACGATCGCGAAGGGCACCAGGATGTTCAGCGAGAGCGTGTGGCCCCAGAAGTTCCACTCGACGTTCGGCATCATTCGGAGCGCGCCCTCGAAGAAGCCGATGTAGAAGTCGGGCTGCGAACCCGCGGTGATCTGCGTCGGCACATACGGCCCGTACAGCCAGATCGGGTTGATCGTGACCAGGCCGCCGAGCAGCGCGATGAAGCCGAAGACCACGAAGAAGAAGCCACCGGCCTTGGCCATGTACACCGGCATCAGCGGCAGGCCGACCACGTTCTGGTCGGTGCGCCCCGGGCCCGCCCACTGGGTGTGCTTCTGGTAGAAGACCAGGATCAGGTGCGCCGTGATCAGCGCCAGGATCAGGCCGGGGACCAGCAGGATGTGCACGGTGAACAGCCGCGGGACGATGTCCTGGCCCGGGAACATGCCGCCGAACAGGAAGTACGAGATGTACGTTCCGACGATCGGGATGGCCAGCAGCATGCCCTGCAGAATGCGCAGACCGGTGCCGGACAGCAGGTCGTCCGGCAGCGAGTAGCCGCAGAAGCCCTCGGCCAGCGCCAGCACGAACAGGCCGAAGCCGATCAGCCAGTTGAGCTCGCGCGGCTTGCGGAAGGCGCCGGTGAAGAAGATCCGGAGCATGTGCACCATGATCGCCATCACGAAGACCAGGGCGGCCCAGTGGTGGATCTGGCGCATCAGCAGGCCGCCGCGCACGTCGAACGAGATGTTCAGCGTGCTCGCGTAAGCCTCGGACATCCGGATGCCGTCGAGCGGGGTGTACGAGCCGTTGTACGTCACGTCGCCCATGGACGGCGTGAAGAACAGCGTCAGGAAGATGCCCGAGAGCAGCAGCACGATGAAGCTGTAGAGGCAGATCTCGCCCAGCATGAAGGACCAGTGGTCCGGGAAGATCTTGCGCAGGTTCTTCTTGGCCGCGCCGGCGATGCCGAGCCGCTGGTCCAGATAGTCCGCGGCCTTCCCGCCGAGCGTGGTGGGGACGATCTCCTCGTCCGCAGTATGCGTACTCATCCGCGTTCCCAGAAGCTCGGACCGACCGGCTGGTCGAAGCCGCTCTTGGCGACCAGGTAGCCGTCGGCGTTGACAGTGATCGGAAGCTGCGGCAGCGAGCGCGCCGCCGGGCCGAAGATGACCTTGCCGTCATCGGACAGGTCGAACGTCGACTGGTGGCAGGGGCACAGCATGTGGTGCGTCTGCTGTTCGTAGAGCTGCACCGGGCAGCCGACGTGCGTGCAGATCTTCGAGAAGGCCACGATGCCCTGGTAGCCCCAGTCGATCTCCTGCTGCGACTTGATGTCCGCCGGGTCCATCCGGACCAGCAGGATCGCCGACATCGACATCATGTCGTTGGTGGTGTCGCCGGCCGTGAGCACGGCCGCCGGGCTGGCGCTGACCAGCGTGCCGACCTCGATGTCCGAGGGCTTGATGCCGCTGCCCTGGGTGCCGTCCAGCGAGATCGAGGTGTCGTTGATGATCAGCTCGCCCGCGGTCCACGCCGTCTGCCGCTGGCTGGTGCCCGGCAGCGGGCCGAGGTCGCGCAGGATCCACAGCGCGGGCAGCGGCAGCACCGCCATCGCGCCGATCAGGGTCCGGCGGATCAGCGGACGCTGCTTCCACGCGGAGTCCTCGACGCCCTGCTGGAACTCGGAGACCGCGACGGCCTTGTCCTCGGCCGTGGACTCGAGCTCGTGCCGCTCCTGCGGCAGCTCCACGTCCGTCATCAGGGTGCGGGCCCAGTAGATCGCGCCCGCGCCCATCGAGAACAGGGCCACGCCCAACGTCACGCCCAGCGCGAAGTTGGAGGCCGACATCGCACCGAGCGGGAAGAAGTTCACGATCGACGAGGTGTTGTTCGGCACCTCGGTGTAGCAGACCATGAACGCGATCGTGGCGACGGCGGACAGCAGGAACAGCCCCGCCACGATCCGCTCGGACCGCTTGGCCGCCTTCTCGTCGATGTCCGTCAGCCGGGGCTGGTGCTCCGGCAGGCCCGGGTCGGCGAAGGGGTTGCCCTCGACGACGCCGTGGCTCGGCTCAGTGCCGTGAACGCTGTGTTGAGCCGAGCCGTGCTCTTGCAATTCAGTGTCACCGCTCATGGTTACTCCTTGCCCCCCTTCGCTTCAACCGCCGCCTTCGCCTGGGCGATGCGCTCGGCGGAGGCCTTCGTGGTGTGGGCCGCGATCCAGACCGCGAACAGCAGCAGCGCGATCAGGCCGAAGGTCCAGATGAACAGGCCCTCGGACGTCGGGCCGAGTCGGCCGAGGCCGGCCCCGCCGTAGTTCGGCGAGCTGCGGATCGTCAGAAGGTAGGAGATGATCGCCTGCTTCTCCAGCGGGGTGACCGTCGTGTTCGGGAAGTTCGGCATGTTCTGCGGGCCGGTCAGCATGGCCTCGTAGACGGCCTTGGCGTTGGTCTGGGTCAGCGACGGGGCGTACTTGCCGTCCGTCAGGACGCCGCCCTGGCCCATGATGCCGTGGCACTGCGAGCAGTTGGTGCGGAACAGCACGCCGCCGAGCTGCACCAGGTTGTCATCCACCTGGTATTGGCTGGAGTCGGGGATCGCCGGGCCGCCGCCGAGGGTCGCGACGTAGGCCGCCATCTCGTCGATCTGCTCCTGGGTGTAGAGCACGGCCTTCTTCTGGATCTGCGCGCCCGGCTGCTGGGCGGGCATCCGACCCGTGGAGACCTGGAAGTCGACCGCCGCCGCGCCCGAGCCGACCAGGCTGGGCCCGTAGCTGGAACCCTCGCCGTGGATCCCGTGGCAGGTGGAGCAGGACGTGATGTACAGCGCCTTGCCGTTTTGGATTTCCTGGGCGCTGCTGGTCCCGCTGTCCGCCGACGCCGAGGACGGCGAGAGGAAGGCGGCGAAGAGGCTGCCCGCGAAAGCCAGCGCGAGCGCCAGGACGACGAACGCTGCCAGCGGGTGGCGTCGCCGTGTAGAGAGCGATTTCACGACTAGTGTCCCTAATGGAGCTTATCGTCCGGAGTTACTTGAGCACGTAGATAACGAAGAACA